>WNGJ01001814.1_pt1 | contig 44367 bp, 45 predicted proteins | sample 5400611 | NCBI WGS metagenome assembly WNGJ01 (sample SAMN13153375, study PRJNA577476) | soil metagenome | isolation source: 40 cm soil or saprolite under Garry oak tree replicate 1 | place: USA:California | collected 2016-06-15
AGGCTGCCCAGCGCCCGCGCCTGCCGCTCACCCAGCGGGGTGAGCGGCACGTCGGTGCTGCTGGTGTGCTTGCCGGTCTTCGACCACTCGGTCTCGCCGTGCCGCACCAGCCAGAGGTCCCCGGACGCGGACGCGGCCGGCACCGGTTCGGTGCCGGCCGCGGTCTGCGCGCTCACGACGCTTGCTTCGTCTCCTGGAAGATCCTGTCGATCTCCGCGATCTGGTCGAGCAGCTTCTGCCCCTCGGCCGGGTCGACCTTGCCCTTGCCGCCGGCCGCGCCGGCCTGCTTGGTCGCCTGGTTGAACAGGTCGTGCAGCTGCGGATACTTCTCGAAGTGCGGCGGCTTGAAGTAGTCGGTCCACAGCACCCACAGGTGGTGCTTGACCAGCTCGGCCCGCTGCTCCTTGATGATGAGCGCCCTGGTGCGGAACACCGGGTCCTCGTTCTGCTGGTACTTCTCCATGATCGCCTTCACCGACTCGGCCTCGATCCGGGCCTGCGCCGGGTCGTAGACGCCGCAGGGCAGGTCGCAGTGCGCGTACGCGACGGTGCGGGGCGCGAGAAGTCGAGACAACAGCATGGATGGACCTCCGTCTCGGGCGACAGATCGCACTGTCATGATCTCGGCGTGCCGACCCTACTCCGCTGGCCGGTCCAGCGGATTCTGGTGGCCGGCCCGTCGATGGTGCCTACCCTGCGGCACGGGGACGCAGTCCTCGTCCGCCGCCGCAGTCGGGTCGACCCCGGTGACGTGGTCATCGCCCGCTTCCCGGCTGGGCCGGACCACCTTGTGGTCAAGCGGGCCATCCGCCCGCTCGACGGCGGCTGGTGGCTGGAGGGCGACAACCCGCTGGTCACCGACGACAGCAGGGCGTACGGACCCGGCGAGGTCCTCGGCCGGGTGGTCTGGCGCTACCGGCCGCTTGTCCGCCGGCGCCGGACCTGATCCGGCGTCCCGTCGGCACAGCCACCGCGACCGGCGCCCGCGGGACGTGGAGATCAGCCGCGCGGCTTTGCGCGCAGCGCCCAGCACTCCTCGTAGCGGGGCAGCAGACCCTGTTCGGCGGCCTCGGCCAGCGTCGGGGCAGCGGTGTCCTTCGCGGACAGCAGCGGCACCGGGTCGTCGGGGAGCGGCAGGCCGAGCGCCGGGTCGAGCGGGGTGATCCCCTTCTCCCGTGCCGGGTCGTAGCCGGTGGAGCACAGGTAGGAGATGACGGTGTCGTCCTCCAGCGCGACGACCGCGTGCCCGAGACCCTCGGCGAGGTAGACCGCCCGGAAGTCCCGGTCGTCGATCCGGACCACGTCGTGCCGGCCGAAAGCGGGCGATCCGACCCGGATGTCGACGACGACGTCCAGGGCGGCGCCCCGGGGGCAGTAGACGTATTTGGCCTGCCCCGGCGGCACCAGGGCGAAGTGCACGCCGCGCACGACCCCACGGCGGGAGGCGCTGTGGTTGGTCTGCGCCACCGTGAACACGTGGCCGAGGGTTTCCGCCAGCACATCCGCACGGAACGGGTTGAGGAAGAGACCGCGGTTGTCGGGAAAGACATCCGTGCTGATCTCGTACGCATCCGGGATCGTGAGCCCGCGAACCTTCACGTGGGCAACCTAACAGTGGGCCGGACGGCCGGTGTGGGAGACTCTCGGCCACCCGGTCACCTCCCACCACCCCACCGCGGGCGATCCCCGGCGACCCCTACGACGACGAAGGGATCGACGTGACCGAGACCACGACCCCGCCCGACCTGCTCTCCGACCCCGTCTTCGCGCTGCACGAGGGTGGCAAGCTGGAGGTGCGCAGCACGGCGCCGCTGCGCGACGCCGACGACCTGTCCCTGGCGTACACACCGGGAGTGGCCCGCGTCTGCATGGCGATCGCGGCCGACCCGGAGCTCGCCGCACGGTTCACCTGGACGAGCCGGCTGGTCGCGGTGGTGACCGACGGCACCGCGGTGCTCGGGCTCGGTGACATCGGGCCGCGCGCGTCGCTGCCGGTCATGGAGGGCAAGGCCTGCCTGTTCCGGGCGTTCGGCGGCCTCGACGCGGTGCCGATCGCGCTCGACACCACGGACGTCGACGAGATCGTCGAGACCGTGATCCGGCTCGCGCCGTCCTTCGGTGGGATCAACCTGGAGGACATCAGCGCACCCCGCTGCTTCGAGATCGAGGACCGGCTGCGAGCCCGGCTGGACATCCCGGTCTTCCACGACGACCAGCACGGCACCGCGATCGTGGTGCTCGCCGCGCTGGAGAACGCGGCCAAGCTGACCGGCCGGACGCTGGGCGACCTGCGCGTGGTCGTCTCCGGCGCCGGCGCGGCCGGGGTTGCCTGCGCCCGCATGCTGCTCGCCGCCGGCATCGGCGACATCGCGGTGGCCGACTCCCGCGGAGTCGTCGACCCCGCTCGCACGGACCTCTCCCCGGTCAAGTCCGACCTGGCCGCCACCACCAACCGGGCCGGGCTGACCGGCAGCCTCGTCGACGCGCTCGCCGGCGCGGACGTCTTCCTCGGCGTCTCGGCCGGCAAGGTGCCCGAGGAGGCGGTCGCCCGGATGGCGCCGGAGGCGATCGTGTTCGCCCTGGCCAACCCGGACCCGGAGGTGCACCCCGAGGTGGCGCGCCGGTACGCCCGGGTGGTCGCGACCGGTCGCAGCGACTTCCCGAACCAGATCAACAACGTGCTCGCCTTTCCCGGTGTCTTCGCCGGCGCCTTCGACGCGAGGGCGACCGCGATCACCGAGCGGATGAAGCTCGCCGCGGCGGACGCGCTCGCCGCCGTGGTGGCCGACGACCTGCGGCCGGACCAGATCGTGCCCAGCCCGTTCGACGAGCGGGTCGCGCCGGCGGTGGCCGCCGCGGTGGCCGCGAGCGCACGCGAGGACCGCGTCGCCAGGTCCTGATCCTCCGCCCGACTGGCGCCCGTGACGGCCCGGTCGGGCTGGACGTACCCGGGCTGGCTCTCCCTCGTTACCAATAACGTACGTACAGTAGTCATTGCGACCGCCCGGACCTCGAGCTCGGTGCGGGCGGTCGGCACGGGGGAGGCAGGGCTGTGCTCGGAGTGCTGCGCGTGGTGTGCACCGTGATCGGTGCGCTGGCGCTGTACTGCGCCCTCATGGCGGCGATGTGGGCCTGCGTGATGAGCGCCGCCCGCCGCCGGGCCCGGATCAAGGCCGAGCAGCGCGAGGCCGCGGAGGCGCTTGCCGTGCCCGGCCCGGCCGACCGGCGGGCCGGGTCCTGGGACGAGCTGCCGTCCTGGCTGTGGCGGGACCGGCCGTGGGCGGTCGCCGCGGTACTGCTCGGCGCGCCGACGGTGCGCGACCGCACCGCACCGTACGTGGACTTCCCCAACCGGACGATCGACTGGGCCGCGATGTTGGGGGCCTCCCAGGCCTGGCCGCCTGACCAGCGGCTGCTCGTGCTGACCGCGCACGAGCTCGCCTTCGAGAGCCAGGACGACCTGGCCGGCAGCGCGTCCGAGCCGGTCACGCTGCAGGACGTGCTGCAGCACCTCGGGGACGACGAGGTCGAGCGCATCCGGGTCGCGATGCAGATCCGGCGCGGTCGGCTGGAGCCGAACGAGGCACTGGCCCGCCTGACTTGACGACCGGGCGCGTCGAGGTTCCGGCCGGCGGAGGCGCGTATTCGCCTCGGCGGCGACGACGCGGGTGCACGCGCACCCGCGGCCCGGGGTTCACCGCAACGTCCGAGAGGCGCGGGCCGCGCTGCTGGGTGGTGGATACTCGGGCCACCGAGAATCGGGCCCGCGCCGCGACGACGCACGGCGGAGCGGGCGGACGGTGATACGGGCCGCCGACCAGGGCAGGAGCGCGCGCTGTGGTGATTCCCGTGTACGACGAGAACCCCACGAGGCGGCCGGCCTTCGTCACCTGGGCGCTGATCGCGGTCAACGTGGTGGTGTTCCTGCTCTCGCCGATCGCCCGCGGGCCGATCGTCGGGCAGGCGTCGACCGGCCAGCTCTGCCGCCAGCAGGCGTACTTCCTGAAGTGGGGCGCGGTGCCGTACGAGCTGATCCACAACCGGCAGCTGCCGTCCACCTACGGCGCGCCGGCCGGCCGCGACCAGTGCCTCCGGGTCAAGCCGGACTACCTGAAACGGCCGTGGCTGTCCGCGCTGACGTCGATCTTCGTCCACGGCGGCTGGCTGCACCTGCTCGGCAACATGCTGTTCCTGTGGGTCTTCGGCAACAACATCGAGGACCGCTTCGGGCGGCTGCGGTTCCTCGGTGTCGGCGTGCTCGCGACGTACGCCTTCGCGCTGGTGAACCAGAACTCGACCCAGCCGCTGGTCGGGGCGTCCGGGGCGATCGCCGGCGTGCTCGGGGCGTACCTGGTGCTCTTCCCGCGGGCCCGGGTGCTCGGCCTGGTCAGCTTCTTCTTCTTCCTGCCGGTGCGGCTGCCGGCCTGGCTGGTGCTCGGCTTCTGGTTCGTGCTGCAGGCCGTGTACGCCTATGGCGTCGGGCTGACCGGCGGCACGTCGGTGGCCTACCTGGTGCACGTGGTCGGCTTCGCGCTGGGGGCGGCCGTCGCGGCGCTGTACCCGCGGCGGCGGAAGCCGCCGCCACCCGCCTGGACCGCCGGCTACCGCTGATCCGCCCGCTCGCAGGCCGCGTCCGCCGGCGGCGGGATCGCGCCGGTGTGCGCGCCGGAGTCCGGGTCGATCTCGTGCAGCAGCCGGCCCACGTCGACGAAGATCGACACGAGCAGGCGCGCGTCCTCGCCAGACGGCAGCCGCCTAGTCCTCCGGGTCCTCGTCGTCGCGGGCGAGCCAGGTCGCCAGTCGCTCGACCGGCACCTCGAACTCCGGGTGCAGGTCGACGAACGCCTGCAGCCGGTCGGCCAGCCAGGCCAGCGTCACGCTCTGCTCACCGCGCCGGTCGGCGAGCTCCTCGATGCCCCTGTCCGTGGCGTACATCTACCGGTCCTCAGTCGGAGAAGGCGGACTCGATGACCGCGCGCTGCTGCTCCTCGTGCACCGTGCCGGATCCGGCCGCGGGGCTGGCCGACGGTGGCCGGGCCCGCACGGTCACGGCCGGCCGGCCCTCCAGCAGCGCCGGCAGCCGCAGCGCCAGGTAGGTCCAGGCGCCCATGTTCTCCGGCTCCTCCTGCACCCAGCGCACCTCAGCGGAGGGGTAGGCCGCCAGTGCCTCGGTCAGCGAGTCGGCCGGGAACGGGTTCAGCTGCTCGAGCCGCAGGATCGCGGTGTCCCGGACCTGGTGTTGGGCCCGCCAGGTGGCAAGGTCGTAGTAGACCTTGCCGGAGCAGAGCAGCACCCGGTTCACCTCGGCCGGGTGCACCGGCTCGCCCTGGCCGCCGGGCTCGTCCCGGCTGGGGTCGTGCAGGCCGGTGTCCGGCAGGACCGGCTTGAAGCCACCGGAGGTGATCTCACTCACGTCGGACTGGGCCGCCCGCAGCCGCAGCAGCGACTTCGGCGTGAAGACCACCAGCGGCCGGGTCGCCGCCAGCGCCTGCCGGCGCAGCAGGTGGAAGTAGTTCGCCGGGGTGCTGCAGTTGGCCACGGTCATGTTGTCCTCGGCGCACAGCTGCAGGAACCGCTCGATCCGGGCCGAGGAGTGGTCCGGGCCCTGGCCCTCGTAGCCGTGCGGCAGCAGCAGCGTGACCCGGGAGCGCTGCCCCCACTTCGCCTCGCCGGAGGAGATGAACTCGTCGGTGATCGTCTGGGCGCCGTCGACGAAGTCGCCGAACTGCGCCTCCCAGCAGACCAGTGCCTTCGGGTTGGCCACCGAGTAGCCGTACTCGAAGCCGACCGCGGCGAACTCGCTCAGCAACGAGTCGTACGCCCAGAACGGGGCCTGCCCGGGGTCCAGGTACTTCAGGGGCGTGTGCTCCTCGCCGGTGCGCCGGTCCACCAGCACCGAGTGCCGCTGGACGAAGGTGCCCCGGCGGCTGTCCTGCCCGGACAGGCGGACCGGCACGCCGTCGAGCACGATCGAGCCGAACGCGAGCAGCTCGCCGAAGGCCCAGTCGATGCCGCCTTCGGTGGCCATCGCCGCCCGCCGGTCCAGCTGCGGCTTGAGCCGCGGGTGCACCACGAAGCCGTCCGGCAGCGACGTGAACGCATCCCCGATCCGCTTGACGACCTCGGGGGTGATCGCCGTGTCCACCGCGGGCGCGGCCGGGGCGGTCATGTCCGGCGGCCGCTTCGGCTGGCCGGAGGCGTCCCGCGTCTCCAGGAAGACCCGTTCGAGTTGCTCCTGGAAGTCGCGCAGCGCGTCCTCCGCCTCGTCCAGCGTGATGTCGCCGCGGCCGACGAGGGCCTCGGTGTAGAGCTTCCGGACCGAGCGCTTCTTGTCGATGATGTCGTACATCAACGGCTGCGTGAACGACGGGTTGTCCGTCTCGTTGTGGCCGCGTCGCCGGTAGCAGACCATGTCGATGACGACGTCCTTCTTGAAGGACCGCCGGTAGTCGACGGCCAGCTTCGCCACCCGGACGCACGCCTCCGGGTCGTCGCCGTTCACGTGGAAGATCGGTGCCTGGATCATCCGGGCGACGTCGGTCGAGTAGAGGCTGGACCGGGCCGAGGCGGGCGAGGTGGTGAACCCGACCTGGTTGTTGACCACCACGTGCACGGTGCCACCGGTGCGGTAACCGCGCAGCTGGGAGAGGTTCAGCGTCTCCGCGACCACGCCCTGCCCCGCGAACGCCGCGTCGCCGTGCAGCAGCACCGACAGCACCGTGAAGCCGGCCTCGCCCTTGTCGATGAGGTCCTGCTTCGCCCGGACGATCCCCTCGACCACGGGGTCGACCGCCTCGAGGTGGCTCGGGTTGGCCGTCAGCGTGACCGTGATCTTCCTGCCGTCCCGGGCGGTGAAGGTGCCCTGCGAGCCGAGGTGGTATTTCACGTCGCCGGAGCCGTGCGACGACCTGGGGTCGATGTTGCCCTCGAACTCGGCGAAGATCTTGCCGTAGCTCTTGCCGACGATGTTGGCCAGCACGTTGAGCCGGCCGCGGTGCGGCATCCCGATGACGACCTCGTCGAGCTCCTGCCGCGCCGCGGTGCCGAGCACGGCGTCCAGCAGCGGGATCACCGACTCGGCGCCCTCCAGGGAGAACCGCCGCTGCCCGACGTACTTCGTCTGCAGGAACGTCTCGAACGCCTCGGCCGCGTTGAGCCGGCCGAGCACGTGCTTCTGCTCGTCGCGGTCGACCTGCTCGTGCTTGAGCTCGATCCGCTCCTGCAGCCAGACCCGCTCCTCCGGGTCGGTGATGTGCATGTACTCGACGCCGACCCGGCGGCAGTAGGCGTCGCGGAGCACGCCGAGGATGTCGCGCAGCTTCATCACCCGCTCGCCGGCGAAGCCGCCGACCGGGAACTCGCGGTCGAGGTCCCACAGCGTCAGGCCGTGCTTGATGATGTCCAGGTCGGGGTGGCTGCGGATCCTGAACTCGAGTGGGTCGGTGTCGGCCATCAGGTGGCCGTTGGTCCGGTACGCGTTGATCATCTCGATCACGCGCGCGGCCTTGTCGATCTGGCCCTCGTGGCTGAACGTCTGGTCCTGGACCCAGCGGACCGGCTCGTACGGGACCCGCAGGCTGCGGAAGATCCCGTCGTAGAAGTCGTCGGCGCCGAGCAGCAACTCGTGCATCCGCTTGAGGAACTCGCCGGACTGCGCGCCCTGGATGATCCGATGGTCGTACGTCGAGGTGAGCGTGATCGTCCGGCTCACCGCGTGCTGCGCCAGGGCCTCCTCGCTCATCCCGGCGAACGCCGCGGGGTATTCCATCGCGCCGACGCCGACGATCGTGCCCTGGCCCTGCATCAGCCGCGGCACCGAGTGGACGGTGCCGATGGTGCCCGGGTTCGTCAGGCTGACGGTCGTGCCCACGAAGTCGTCCGCGGTCAGCTTGCCCGCCCGGGCCCGCCGGATGATGTCCTCGTACGCGGTGAGGAACTGGGCGAAGTCCATCGTCTCGGCGGCCTTGACGCTGGCCACCACGAGGGTCCGGGCGCCGTCGCGGCCCTGCAGGTCGATGGCCAGGCCGAGGTTGACGTGCTCGGGGATCACCAGCGACGGCCGGCCGTCGACCTCGCCGAAGGAGTTGTTCATCTCCGGGTGCGTCTGCAGGGCCTTGACCAGGGCGTAGCCGATCAGGTGGGTGTAGCTGACCTTGCCGCCGCGGGCGCGGCGGAGGTGGTTGTTGACCACGATGCGGTTGTCGGCGAGCAGCTTCGCGGGGACGGCGCGGACGCTGGTCGCGGTCGGCACGTGGAGGGAGGCCTCCATGTTGGCGACCGTGCGGGCGGCGGCGCCGCGCAGCGGCACGGTCTCGCCGGGGGCGGTCCTGGTCGCGCGGTCGGCGGCCGCGGTGCCCTGGCCCGCTGGCGCGCCCTGCGGGCCACGCTCGGTCGGCGCAGGGCGGGTCGGGGCGGCGATTCCGCCCCCGGTGGTGCCGTTCGTCCCGGTCGGCGCGCTGCCGGACCTCGCGGCGGGCATCGCGCCGCCGTTCTTCGCGCTGCCGTTCGTCGCACCGCCGTTCGTCGCGCTGCCGGCCTTCGCGGGGCCACTCTCCCCACCGGCGCCCGCTATGACGCTCGCCTCGGTGTGCGCCGCTGGACCCCCGGCGGGGGTCGAGGGGTGCCGGTCGAGCGTGCTGGCCCTGCCGTCGCCGCCCAGCGGCCGGACGGTCACCCGGGTGGCGTCCGCAGGCGGGGCCGGCGCTCGGGTGCCCCCGGTCGGGCGCGCGCCGTTGCCGTCCTCCTCGGGAGGCGCGTAGTCGGCGAAGAACTCGTGCCACGCGGCGTCGACGCTTCCGGGGTCCGCGAGGTAGCGCTCGTACATCTCCTCGACGAGCCACTCGTTCGGTCCGAACCCGCTGTGCGCACTCTGCGTCGACACGGTCTGCGGTCGCCTCTCCCCGCGCTGGAACTGGTGATCCGGGCTCACCCAGGTTACCGCCCGGAAACCGGAAGCGCGGTCGGCGCGGGCCTCAGGTGATGTCGCGGCGCACGGTCAACCAGGACCCGAGAATCGCGAAGACCAGCCCGTACGCCAGCAGCAGCAACCCGCCCTGCCACGGCTGCAGCAGGTGCAGACCGGACGGCACGTTGGTCGTGTCGCCGCTCTGGGTGAGCGCCTCGCCGGCGCCTCCGGGCAGGTAGGGGTAGGCCGACCGGACCTTCGGGATCGAGCGGATGACCGGCTCGGCGACGAACAGGTAGATCACCAGGCCGACGACCGCGGCCACCTGGTTGCGCAGCAACGCCCCGACGCCGACCCCGATCACCCCGTAGATGGCGACGGAGAGGATCCCACCGATGATCACCCGTCTGGTGACGTCCGAGCCGAGGTCGACCGGGAAGCCCTTGGCGTCCAGCCACGGCGCCGCGACGGCGAGCGCCGCGCCGATGCAGATCAGCCCGAGCAGCAATGCGGTGACCAGGTAGGTCGCCAGCTTGGCCGCCACGACCAGACCCCGGCGCGGCACCGCCAGGAACGTGGGCGTCGCCGTCAGGTGACGGTATTCCCCGGTGAGGCCGATGACCCCGAGGATGGCCGCGAGCAGCGAGCTGAAGCCGGTCGCGGCCCCCAGCACGCCCTCCAGCGGCCTGCCGCCCTCGGACCCCCTCGAGAAGGCCGACGCGAGGATCGCGACGAGCAGGCTCAGCCCCAGCGCGAGCAACATCAGCCAGAACCACACCTGGGTGGTGAGCAGCTTGCGCACCTCGGCACGCAGGGCGGCGGTCACTGGGCACCTCCACGGGCCGGGGCCGTCGTGGGCGGCGGGGAGACCGGTGGCGCGTAGACCGGCGGCGCTCCCGCGGCGCCGGCCGGCACCGGCTGCGGATAGTTCCCGCCGGGAGCGGGCGCGGTGAACTCCGCCTGGGTGAGCGAGAAGAACAGCTGCTCCAGGTCGGCCCGCTCGGTGCGCAACTCGTGCATCTCGACTCCGGCGGTGAAGGCGGCGTGACCGACGGCGGCCGCGGGAAGGCCTCTGATCCGCAGCTCGTCCGGCCCGGAGCGGGTGACCTCGGCCTGCGCGCCGGACAGCGCCGCGACCAGCACGTCGGCCTGCGGTGTCCGGACCACGACGGTCTCGCCGGCGCCCGCGGTGAGCTCGGCCAGCGAGCCCTCCCGGACCAGCCGGCCACGGCTGAGGATGATCACCCGGTCCGCGATCTGCTGCACCTCGCTGAGCAGGTGGCTGGAGACCAGCACCGTGCGGCCGTCGGCGGCCATCGCCCGGAGGAAGCCGCGCAGCCACAGGATGCCCTCCGGGTCCAGCCCGTTCGCCGGCTCGTCGAGCAGCAGCACCCGCGGGTTGCCGAGCAGGGCGAACGCCAGCCCGAGCCGCTGCCGCATGCCGAGCGAGAAGCCGCGGGTCTTGCGCCTGGCCACGTCCGTCAGCCCGACCTGGGCGAGCACCTCGTCGGCCCGCGCGTCCGGGATCTTGGACGCTGCCGCGTAGACCCGGAGGTGGTTGCGTGCGGTGCGGCCCGGGTGGAAGCTCGACGACTCCAGCACCGCTCCCACGGTCTGCAGCGGAGAGGGGATCTCGACGTATCGGTGGCCGCCGATCGTCGCGGTCCCGGCGGTCGGCGTCACCAGGCCGAGCAGGATCCGCAGCGTCGTGGTCTTGCCCGCGCCGTTGGGGCCGAGGAAACCGGTCACCGATCCGGGCTCCACGGTGAAGCTCAGGTCGTCCACAGCGCGGACGGTGCCGAAGTTCTTGGACAGGCCGGCGGCGACGATGCGGCCCGGCTGCTCAGCCACGGACATCTCCTCCCCACGAGATCGCTCCGTGCAGGTCATCAAAGCAGACAGGGGTGACCGAAAGGCTCGGGTTCACGGCGAACTCTCAGCTCCGCTGTCGGACGGGACCGCCGGCGTACCCGGCTGTGCCCGCTTGTTCACCGGCCGCTCGACAACCCGTCCCGATCCGTGCGGGTCAGCGCCCGAACACGTGCCAGCCCACCCACACCCAGCACGCCAGGGTGATCGCCCGACCGGTCCGCGACCGCACCGCGAGCGTGAGCATGTCCCCGAGCGGCGGCACCGGTGATCCGTGCCGGCGGCCCAGCAGGAGGACCGACAGCCCGATGCAGGCGAACGCGGCGACGGACAGCGCACGCGTCATCGGCGGGCCAGTGCGAGCCCGGCGGCGAGCCATGCCAGCAGGCCGAGCGAGCGTCCGAGGTGATCGGCGAGGACCGGGTCGAGCAGCACGCTGAGCGTCGGGTGCTCCCAGGTCGAACCGAGCTTGTCGTTGACGATCTCCAGCGCGGAGAACGCGAGCACCGGCACGCTCCAGGCCACCACGCCGCGGCGGGTCAGCGGCCGGACCGGCGGCTGCGGCCGTCGGGCGGCGGTCACGACCCCGTAGGCGAGGACGCCGATCCCAGGCACCAGCACGGCGAGCGCGGCTGGCCAGGAGAAGCTCGGGTAACCGCCCGCGACCCAGGCGTACGCCAGGGCGACCAGACACCCCGCGACCGCACCCGGTGACGGTGTCCGACGGTCCGTCCAGCCGAAGCGCGCCGCGCGCTCGCTCACACGGGTGATCCTGCCGGATACGGTGGGGCCGTGGCCATGTCCGTCGGCTACTCGGGCAAGCCGCTCGCGGTGAAGCTCGGGGTGAAGCCGGAGAGCAGGGTGCTGCTCGTCGCGGCGCCGGACGGCTTCGAGCTCGACCCGCCGCCTGGTGCGGTCGTGCACACCCGCCCCGGGCGGGACCCGTACGACGTCGTGCTCGCCTTCTGCCCGGACCTGGCCGCGCTGCGCCGCCGCTTCGCGCCGCTGTCGGCGCGGCTGACCAGCGCGGGTGCGCTGTGGATCTCGTGGCCGAAGAGGTCCGGAGGCCTGCCGACCGATCTGGACGAGAACGTCGTCCGTGACCACGGCCTCGCCGAGGGACTGGTCGACGTCAAGGTCGCCGCCGTCGACGCGACCTGGTCCGGGCTGAAGTTCGTCCGGCGGGTGCGGGACCGGTGACCCTTCCCGGTGCCGAGCGTGGTTGAGTCGGGCTCGTCGAGGGTCTGACCTGACCGGGTTCGTCGAGGGGTGCTGAGGTTGGCTGACGTGGTCGTGGTGGGTGCCGGTCACAACGGGCTGGTGGCCGCGACGCTGCTCGCCCGCGCCGGGCTGGACGTCGAGGTGCTCGAGCGGGCGGACGTGATCGGCGGCGCCTGCCGCACCGAGCACCCGTTCGGCAAGGCGCCGGGGCTGGCCGCCTCGACCGGCGCCTACCTGCTGGGCCTGATGCAGCCGGAACTCCTGCGCACGCTGGACCTCGAGCTCCCGCTGGTACGCCGCGACCCGCACTACTTCCTGCCGACGCGGGACGGCCGGCACCTGCTGCTCGGGGCCGACCGCGAGTCCGCGCGGGCACAGTTCGCCGAGTTCTTCTCCGCCGCGGACGGGCGGGCGGACGAGGCGCTCGAAGTGGAGTTGGCGGCGCTGCGGCGCGACCTGGCCCCGGCGTGGCTGGCCGAGCCGACGACGGTCGAGGAGACGGCGGAGCGGTACGTCCGGCCGTCGCTGCAGAGCACCTTCGTGACGATGGTGCGCGGCAGCGCGATCGACTACCTCACCCGCTTCGGCTTCCGGTCCGAGACCGTGCTGGCGATGTACGCGGTGACCGACGGCATGCCCGGCCTCACCGGCTCCCCGTGGTCGCCCGGCTCCGGGCACAACCTGCTGGTACACAACATGTGCCGGCTGCCGGGCGCGGGCGGCACGTGGATGGTGGTTCGCGGCGGCATGGGCACCGTGACCACCCGGCTGGCCGCGCTCGCGACGGGAGCGGGAGCGCGGATCCGCACCGGCCGCGAGGCGGTCCGGATCGAGATGTCCGGCGGCGCGGTCACCGGTGTGTCGACTGTGGACGGACCCACCGTGAGGGCGCGAGCCGTGCTGGTCTCGACCGACGCGCTCCGGCTGCCGGACCTGCTCGGCGACGCGACGCCGCCGGCTCTGCGCGCCCGGGTCGCCGCCTACGCGGAGCGCTCGCCGGGGCAGACGATGAAGGTCAACCTCGCGCTCGCCGGGCTGCCCCGCTTCGCCGCGCTGCCCGATCCCGGGCACGGGCAGCACGGCAGCACCGTCCACCTGCTCCCGCCGCCGGCCGCCGACGGCAGCGTGCTGACCGCGCTGCGGGAGGCGTTCGACGACGCGGCCGCCGGCCGGCTGCCCGCCGCGCCACCGCTGGAGTGGTACCTGCACTCCACCCTCGATCCGTCGCTGTCCGACGAGCACGGCAACCACTCGTCCGCACTGTTCGTGCAGGGGGTGCCGCACGAGGTCGCCGGCTCGTCCTGGGCGGTCGAGAAGGAGCCGTACGTGCAGCGGCTGCTCGACCTGGTGGAGGCGTACGCACCGGGCATCCGGGACCTGCTGGTCGACGTCGACTCCCTCGCGCCGCCGGACATCCGTGCGCATTTCGGCATCACCAGCGCGAACATCCACCACGTGGACAACGCGATCTCCTTCACCGACCGGATGCCCTACGCCGTGGGCGTCGACGGGGTCTATGCGGGCGCCGCGGGCTGCCATCCCGCCGGCTCGGTGATCGGCGCCGCCGGCCACAACGCGGCGCGCCGCATTCTCGCCGACCTCGGCCTGCCCCCGGCCTGAAGGCGCCAGACTTTGCGCGGGCCGATCCGGCTCAGACCTGCGCATCCTCGAGCAGCGCCTGCACCGCCGACAGATCAGCCGGATCGATCCGCCGGATCCCGGCGGCCGCGTCGAAGCCGCGGTCGGCCGTCAGCACCGCAGGTATGCCGTGCACCGCACAGGTGGCGACGTGGACCCGGTCATTCGCGCCCAGGTCTGGGGTGTCGAGCTGGAACGCCGCGGCGACGATCTCGTCAGTGACCGCGAGGACCGGCCGCATCAGGGTGAATGCCGCCTCCGCGATCCCGCCAAGACCCGGCACCCGGCGACTGAGTTCCAGGTGCCAGAGCTCTTCGATCACGGCGGTCGACGTGGTCGCAGAGAGCGCACCCGCGGCGAGGGCCTCGACGACCCGGGCAGAGCCCACCCGGTAGGGCGAGTCGGCGGCCGCGTAGACGAAGACGTTCGTGTCCACGAAGACCGCGACGCCCTCCGGAGAGGTCACGCGGGAAGATCGAACCGGTCGTCGAGCGCCCGATCGAGCTCCTCAGGCGACACGAACGGCACCCTCCGATCGAGGAGTCGCCGCGCTGCCGCCCGGCGGGCAGCCGCATCGACTGGCGCCGGGAACGTCTCGTCGATCGCTTCCCTGATGAGCGAGGTCACCGTGGTGCCTCGGGCACGGGCGAGCGCTGTGAGCCGGTGACGTTGTTCCGGCGTCACCAGGATCTGCAGGCGCTCCATCCGGCCGGCCATACACACATCCTACACACGGTCACCCGGCCGAGGCTGCTGGACCGTGTCCGTACCGATGTCGATCTCCGCGGAGCGCGGTGGTGCCGGGCGGTCGTTGCCGGTGGGGCATGGCTAGGTTGGCGCGACCAGCGGACTACTGAGCAACTCGACAACCACCATGCCGCCGAGGACGACGACCTCTGGCCGGTGCTGCGCCGGGAGCTGTCCGATCCGGCGGATCTGGCGCAGGTGGCCGCGATGGTCGAGGAGCACCGGCACATCCCGGCCGCTCTGGCCGACGTCGACGCGGCTCTGCGTGTCGGCGGCGACCTCGTAACGCCCATGCACCGCGCCTGGTGGAGACCGTGCCGCCGGCGGGCACACTGGGAGTCGTGAATGTGGGCGGGGTCGGCACCTGATGCCGGGGCTGATCGAGGACTACGCGCTGATCGGCGACCTGCAGACCGCCGCGCTGGTCGGCAGGGACGGCTCGATCGACTGGCTGTGCTTCCCGCACTTCGACTCGGCGGCCTGCTTCGCGGCGCTGCTCGGCGACGAGTCGAACGGGCACTGGAGGCTGGCGCCCGCCGCCGGCGGCCCGGCCGCCCGCCGCCGCTATCGCGGCGACACGCTCGTCCTGGAGAGCGAGTGGGACACCCCCGACGGTTCGGTCCGGGTGGTCGACTGCATGCCGCCGCGCGGCGAGGCGGCGGACGTGGTGCGGGTCGTCGAGGGCGTGTCCGGACGGGTGCCGATGCGCGGCGAGCTGCGGCTGCGCTTCGACTACGGACGGGTGGTGCCGTGGGTGCGCCGGGTGGGCGGGCAGCGGGTGGCGGTCGCCGGCCCGGACTCCGTCTGGCTGAGCACGCCCGCCCCGATGGAAGGCCGGGACATGGCCACCTACTCCGACTTCACCGTGTCCGCCGGCCAGCGGGTGCCGTTCGTGCTGACCTGGAACCCGTCCTGGAAGCGGCCGCCCAAGCCGGTCGAAGCCTTCCAGGCGGTGGACGACACCGAGGCGTACTGGGCGGACTGGATGTCGCGCTCCACCTACGACGGCGGCTGGCAGAGCGAGGTCCGCCGATCACTGGTCGTGCTCAAGGCGCTGACCTTCCAGCCGACCGGCGGCATCGTCGCCGCCGCGACCACGTCCCTGCCCGAGCAGATCGGCGGTCCGCGCAACTGGGACTACCGCTACTGCTGGCTGCGGGATGCGGCATTCACGCTGCAGGCGCTGCTCGGCGCCGGCTTCAAGGCCGAGGCCGGCCGGTGGCGGGACTGGCTGCTGCGGGCGGTCGCCGGCGACCCCTCCGACCTGCAGATCATGTACGGGCTGGACGGCACCCGCCGGCTGCCCGAGTCCACCCTCGACTGGCTGCCCGGCTACGAGAAGTCGCGGCCGGTGCGGATCGGCAACGCCGCGGCCGAGCAGCTCCAGCTGGACGTGTGGGGGGAGACCCTCGATGGCCTCGCGTTCGCCCGGGAGGCCGGGCTGAGCCGGAACGACGGGGCGTGGCAGCTGCAGAAGAACCTGCTGGAGTTCCTGGAGTCCAACTGGCGCGAGCCGGACAACGGGCTGTGGGAGATGCGCGGGCCGCGCCGGCACTTCGTCCACTCGAAGGTGATGGCGTGGGTCGCGTTCGACCGGATGGTCGCCGGCGTCGAGCACTTCGGGCTGGACGGACCGGTCGACCGGTGGCGGGCGTTCCGGCACGAGATCTTCGACGAGGTGTGCGACAAGGGCTACGACGCCGAGCGCAACACCTTCGTCCAGGCGTACGGCTCGAAGCAGCTCGACGCCGCACTCCTGCTCATCCCGCAGGTCCGCTTCCTGGCCTGGACCGACCGTCGGGTCGCCGGCACCGTCCACGCGGTGCAGCAGGAGCTGTGCGAGGACGGCTTCCTGCTGCGATACCGGCCGGGCGTGGGGTCGTCGGACGACGGGCTGCCCGGCCAGGAGGGCGCGTTCCTCGCCTGCTCGTTCTGGCTCGCGGATGCGCTGCACGGCATCGGTCGGCGCAAGGCGGCGACCGAGTTCCTGGAGCGGCTGATGGGGCTCGCCAACGACGTCGGCCTGCTGGCCGAGGAGTACGACCCGCGACTGCGGCGGCAGGTCGGCAACACGCCGCAGGCGTTCAGCCACCTCGGCCTCGTCAACGCCGCCCGGCACCTGTCGGGCGCGCGGTCGGCCGCGCCGGGGCTGCGCCAGCCGAGGGTCACCACAGAGAGGTCGGCACCGTGACCGGAAAGCGCACGCTCCTGATCGCCTCGAATCGCGGTCCGGTCCAGATCGTCGCCGGGCCGGGCGGGACGGGGGAGGTCCGCCGCGGCGGCGGCGGGCTGGTCAGCGGCATGCGATCGGCGCTGGCGTCCGTCGGCGGCCTGTGGGTCTGCGCCGCGCTGAACGACCGGGAGCGGGCCGCGGCGCGCCGGGCTCCTCAGGGCAACCTGCACGAGGTGGGCTACGACACCGGCGGCCTGGACGTGCGGATGCTGCCGATCGACCAGTCCACGTTCAACCGGGCGTACAACGGGGTGGCGAACTCGACCATCTGGTTCGTCAACCACCTGCTCTTCGACAGCGCGAACAAGCCCGTCTTCGATGCCGGCTGGCGGCGGCAGTGGGCGGCGTACGAGCGGTACAACGCGGCCTTCGCCGATGCCATCGCGCAGGAGGCCGCGCCGGGGGCGAAGGTGATGGTGCAGGACTACCACCTCGACGTGCTGCCACGGCAGCTGAGGGAGCGCCGCGACGACCTGCTGATCTCGCACTTCACGCACACCCCGTGGGCGCCGCCGGAGTACTTCCGGATGCTGCCGGACCAGGTCGCCCGGGAGATCCTCACCGGGCTGCTCGGTGCGGACCACGTGGGCTTCCACACGGCGCGGTGGGCGCGGGAGTTCATCGAGTGCTGCCGGTTGACGCTCGGCTGCGGGGTCGACCCGGACGCGCGGACCATCCGGTGGCAGGGGCGCACGGTCCGGGTCGGGCTGCACCCGCTCGGCACCGACGCGGCCGAGATGCGGGAGCGGGCCTCGCAGTCCGACGTCGAGGACGGCTTGCGGCAGCTGCGCGAGGTGGTGGGGGACCGGCGGGTGATCGCCCGGGTCGACCGCACCGAGCTGAGCAAGAACATCGTCCGGGGGCTGCACGCCTACCGGGAGCTGCTGCGGTTCCGGCCGGAGTGGCGGGAGCGCATCGTGCACGTGGCGTACGCCTATCCGTCGCGGAACGACCTGCCCGAGTACCGGGAGTACACCGCGGCGGTGCAGCGGGTCGGGAGGGAGATCGAGGAGGAGTTCGCCACCGACGACTGGACGCCGCTGCTGCTGGAGGTGGCCAACGACTACCCGGGATCGCTGGCGGCCCTGCGGATGGCGGACGTGCTGCTGGTCAACCCGGTCCGCGACGGGATGAACCTGGTCGCCAAGGAGGGCGTCGTGCTGTCCGAGCCGGGCTGCGCGGTGGTGCTCTCCCGGGACGCCGGGGTCGCGCAGGAGTACGGCGCGGACGCCGTGGTGGTGAACCCGTACGACGTCACGCAGACCGCGGAGGCATTGCACGACGCGCTGGACATGCCTGCCGACGAGCGGAAGGCGCGGTTCCGTCGCCTGGAGGCGGCGGCGACCGCGCTGCCCCCGGCGGAGTGGTTCCGCCAGCAGCTCGACGCCCTGGACCGACCGCCCGCAGACCCTGCTTGAGGTCCGCGCTTCGACCGTCGCCGCCGAGGTCGAGGAGCCCCGGCGGGGCAGGGCGCGAGTCGGCCGGCGGGAACGCGCGGCGGCTCTCAGGGTGTACAGGGGTCGGGCACAGGTGGCGCCCAGGATGCGGCCGGACGCTCGGAGCCCGAGGCCGCCGCCGTGGCGGCCCGGGGAAAGGGTCTGATCATGGGCGCTGCGACGGCACTGGCGATACGGCCGGGCCGGCCGGAGCCCGGTTTCGGCGACTGGACGTGGCCGGCGATCGGGACCGTCGCGCGACTGCTGACCACCGACCCGGCCCGGCTCGGCGACGCGGTCGAGGTGGTCACCGGCCAGCTCGAGGAGCTCGACCTGGCCGCGTCCCGCTTCCGCCCGGACTCCGAGGTGTCACGGCTCGCGTCCGGCCGGCCCACGCCGGTCTCGCCGCTGCTGTTCGCCCTGGTGCAGGCGGCGCTGCGGGCTGCCCGGCTGAGCGGCGGCGCGGTCGACCCGACCGTCGGCGGCTCGCTGGCCGCGCTCGGCTACGACCGGGACTTCGCCGCGGTGCCGGCCGACGACCCGGGCGCGCGCCTCGTGGTCCGGCGCGCGCCGGGCTGGCGGTCGGTGCAGGTGGATTCCGCCGCACGGACCGTACGGGTGCCGCCCGGGACCGTCCTGGACCTCGGCGCGACCGGGAAGGCGTGCGTCGCCGACCGGGCCGCGGTCGCCGCGGCCGAGGTGACCGGCTGCGGGGTCCTCGTGTCACTCGGTGGGGACATCGCGGTCGCCGGGCCACCGCCGGCCGAGGGCTGGCTGGTGCAGCTCGCGGACGACTCGGCCGCGGCGCCCGGCCCGGACCGGCCAGCGGTGCGGCTGCGCTGCGGCGGCCTGGCGACCTCGTCCACCGCCGTCCGCCGGTGGCGCCGCGGCGGCGCGTGGCTGCACCACCTGCTCGACCCGCTGACCGGTCTGCCGGCGGTGGGACCGTGGCGCACGGTCAGCGTCGCCGCGGGATCCTGCCTGGACGCCGACACGGCGGCGACGGCGACCGTGGTGCTCGGCGACGCGGGCGCGCCGTGGCTGGCCGGCGTCGGCCTGCCGGCCCGGCTGGTCGACCGCGGCGGCCGGGTGGTGCGGATCGGCGGGTGGCCGTCGTGAACGGCGTCGGCATCCTCTGGCTGGTCTCGCGCGCCACCGGGCTGGTCGCGTTCGCCCTGCTCACCGCGGCACTCGTGGCCGGAGCGGTGGCCACCGGGCCGACCGCCTCCCGGCGATGGCCGCGGTGGGCCCGGCAGTTGCTGCACCGCGACCTCGCCCTGCTCGCCGTCGGTGTGCTGGCCGTGCACATCTCCTCGGTGGTCCTCGACGGCTACGTGCCGATCGGCTGGCTGTCGGTCGTCGTGCCGTTCACGGCCGGATACCGCCCGCTGGCGGTCACCGCGGGAACGCTGGCCTTCGACACGATCCTGGTCGTGGTCGGCACCAGCCTGCTGCGGGCCCGACTCGGCTACCGCGCCTGGCGGGTCGTGCACTGGCTGGTCTTCCTCGCCTGGCCGCTGGCCGCGCTGCACTTCCTCGGCGTCGGCACGGACTTCGCCAGCTGGTGGGGGCGCGCGATCGCCGTCGTCGGGGTGCTGTGCGTCGCCGCGGCGCTGGTGATCCGCAGGCCCGCCGTCGCTCTTGCCGGAAGCCCGCGATGACCCGCCCGGCGACCACTGCGCAGGGACGGGGGTCGGTTGTGGACAGGCGGGTGACCGGGTTCGGCGGGACCGTCCGGCTGCTCGACCCGGCCGAGGCCGCGCCGGGCGTGCCGCCGCCTTCGCCGGGGCCCGACCGGGACCTGGTGGCGCTCGTCGAGCAGGCCGGGCTGGTGGGGCGCGGCGGCGGCGGCTTTCCCACGGCACGCAAGATGGCCGCGGTCGCCGGCCGCCGGCGGCCGGTGCTGGTCGCCAACGGCGCCGAGGGCGAGCCGCTCAGCCACAAGGACGAGGTGCTGCTCGGCACCGCGCCGCACCTGGTGCTCGCCGGGATCGCGCTCGCCGCCAGGGCGGTGGGCGCGCGGCAGGCCGAGTTGTGCCTGCACCGCGGCAGCCCGGCGCTCCCGGCCGTCCGGGCCGCGCTCGCCTCCCACCACGGTGCCGGCGTGCGGATCGGGCTGCGGCAGACGCCACGGCGGTACGTCGCGTCGGAGGAGTCCGCGCTGATCCGCTGGCTGTCCGGCGGCCCCGCCATGCCGACCTCCCGCCCGCCGCTGCCGGCGGAGCGCGGCGTCCGCGGCGCCCCGACGCTGGTGCTCAACGTGGAGACGCTCGCGGACGTCGCCCTGGTGGCCCGGCGCGGTGCGGCGTGGTACCGCTCGGTCGGGGACCCGAGCGAGCCGGGCACCCTGCTGGTCACCGTGGCCGGCGCCGTACCGGCCCCCGGGGTGGTCGAGGTGCCGACCGGGGTCGCGCTCGGTGAGGTGCTGGGGCTGGCCGGCGCCACACCGGAGTCGGTCGGCGCGGTGCTCGCCGGCGGTTTCGGCGGCGGATGGCTGTCCGGCGAGAGCGCGTGGCGGACGCCGCTGACGTACGCCGGGCTGCGGTCGGCCGGCGCCGCCCTCGGCCCGGGATTGCTCGCGGTCCTCCCGCCCTGGGCGTGCGGCGTGACCCAGACCTCCTCGATCGCGCGCTACCTGGCCGGCCAGAGCGCCGGGCAGTGCGGGCCGTGCGTCTTCGGGCTGCCCGGCATAGCCGGTGCGCTGGAAGCGGTGGGACGGGGCGACCGGCACGCGCCGGCCGCGGCGGCCGCCGCCGGGCGGTGGTCGGCCTCGGTGGCCGGCCGCGGTGCGTGCCGTCATCCCGACGGTACGGCGCGGATGGTCACCTCGGCGCTGCGCGTCTTCGCCGGGGACTTCGCCCGGCACGCGCGCGGCATCCCCTGCGCGGCCTCGCGCTCCGCTCCGGTGCTCGGCGTGCCCGGGCCGTCCGAGGAGGACTGGAGGTGAGCGCGGTGCGGTTGGAGGTGGACCGGATCGCCTGCCGCGGCCACGGCCTGTGCGCGGGGCTGCTGCCCGAGGCGGTGTCGCTGGACGAGTGGGGCTACCCCGTGCTGAGCGCCGCCGACCTGCCCGCGGAGCTCGACCGGACGGCACGCCGGACCGTGTCCGCCTGCCCGACCCTCGCCCTGCGCCTCGCGCCGTCGAGGAACCCGGCCCCGTCGAGGAACCCGGCCCCGTCGAGGAACCCGGCCCCGTCGAGGAACCCGGCCCCGTCGAGAAGCCCGGCCCCGTCAAGAAGAGGAGGTCCCCTGTGACCCCGCCCCATTCTGGTGCCGATCGGCCCGCCGAGCGGGACCGCACGCTGTCCCGGGTCCGCGTCACCACCGCCGTCGCCGGCGTGGGCGCCGTCGCGGTGACCGGCGCGCTCGCCGGCTGGCTCGGCCAGCCCGGCCAGGTGCACACCACATCCTCGTCGGGCTCCGGCACCACCGGCACCCCGAGCCCGACCGGCACCACGGGCGGCCTGTCCACCCCGACGCAGGCGCCCGGCGCCAGCGGCTCGAGCTCATCCGACAGCCAGCCACCGGTCGTCTCCGGCGGCTCGTAGGCGCGCGGTTCGACTCGGCTCAGCCGGGAATGCTGCGGCCTCGACGGACGGGAGGAACCATGTCCGAGGCACGGGAGCAGGTTGGGCGACGCATCGTGGTCGGCGTCGACGGTTCGGAGGAGTCGCAGGCCGCCTTGCGCTGGGCGGCCGGGGAGGCGGAGCTGCACGGTGCCGAACTGGAGGCCGTGTACGCCTGGGAGCCGCCGCTGCGGCTGCCCCTCGTCAGCGCCCCCGCCAACCCGCTGATCGGCTCCGCCCAGGTGGACACGAGGGTGCTGGCCCGGCGCGCCGAGGAGACGCTGGAGGCCGCGCTGGACCAGGTCTTCGGCGAACAGCGGCCCGGCTACGTGACGCCGGTGGTCCTCGAAGGCCCCGCCGCGGCGGTGCTGCTCGACCAGTCGCTGCATGCGGACCTGCTCGCCGTCGGCTCGCGCGGTCACGGCGGCTTCAAGGGACTGCTGCTCGGGTCGGTGACCGAGCAGTGCGTACGGCACGCGCGCTGCTCGGTCGTCGTGGTCCGCCCGCAGGGCTCGGCCGCGGCGCGCTGAGGTCGCCGGGGGCGCCGCCGGCGGGTGTCGCCGGAACGGTCACCGGAGGATCGCGGGCTGGTCGATCAGCCACAGCCAGGTGCCGTCCGGCTGGCGCCGGGCGACCTCGGCGGTGGCATCACCTCCGGCGAGGCGGGTCGAGGTGAGCGCGAGGTCGCCGTTGCGGATGGCCGGCTGTTGCTCACCCGGTGTCAAGGTGGGCTTCGTGGCCAGCAGGTCCGCGTACACCCGGCGGATCGTCACGTGGCCGGAGCTGAGCTGGCCGGCCGGGAAGGCCAGAACCGCTCCGGGCTCGTAGAGCGCGACCAGGCCGTCGAGATCGCCGGCGTTCGCACGCTCGACGAACAACCGCCCGAGATCCTCGGGCTCCCTGGCTGGCTGGTGTCCTCCGGTGGGCATCGTTCCGTCCTGTCCAGGCTCGATCTGTGCAGGTCCGGGCCCGATGGTTCCAGCAGGGTCCGACAGGACCGGAGTCCGACGGACGGCCGGCCCCGGGTGGAATGGCCGGGGGGGCAAGATTCTTGCCGCTAGGAGGCCGGACGAGGCCAGAGGGCGGTGACCTGGGTGAGCAGGCGTGGCTGGACACTGTTCGCGGCGATGTCCGTGATCTGGGGCATCCCGTACCTGCTCATCAAGGTCGCGGTCGACGAGATCGCGCCGTCCACGCTCGTGCTCGTCCGCACGTCGCTCGCCGCCGCGTTGCTGCTGCCGATCGCGTTCGCGCGCGGGCAGGTGCGCCCCGTGCTGGCGCGCTGGCGGCCGTTGCTGGTCTACACGGCGATCGAGATCTGCGTGCCATGGGTGCTGCTCGGCTTCGCCGAGCAGCGGCTGTCCAGCTCGCTCACCGGCCTGCTCGTCGCCGCGGTGCCGATGGTCGGCGCGGTGCTGGCCCGGTTCGGCCCCGACCACGAGCCGCTCGGGGCGCGGCGGCTGCTCGGCCTGCTCACCGGCATCGCCGGGGTCGCGGCGCTCGTCGGGTTCGAGGTGGGCGCGGGCGACATGAGGGCTGTTGCCGCCGTCGCGGTGGTCGCCGTCGCGTACGCGGTCGGCCCGATGATCCTGGCCCGAAGCCTCGGCGACCTGCCCGGGCTCGGGGTCGTCGCGGTGTCGCTCGGCCTGGCCGCGGTGGCGTACCTGCCGGCCGGTCTGCTGCAGGCGCCGCACCGGTGGCCCAGCGGTCGCGCCCTCGCCGCGGTCGCGGGGCTCGCCATCGTCTGCACGGCGGTCGCCTTCCTGCTGTTCTTCGAGCTCGTCGCGGAGGTGGGACCGGCCCGCTCGGTCGTGATCACCTACGTCAACCCGGCGGTCGCGGTGCTGCTCGGCGTGCTGGTCCTGGGCGAGTCGTTCACGGCCACGACCGCCGTGGGGTTCGCCCTCGTCCTCGCCGGCTCCGTGCTCGCCACCGCTCGCGCCCGCGAACCGGCACCCACGCCCGGCAGGGCGTCCGACGTCGAGTGCGCGGCGATCGCGGGACCCGTCCCCGAGCCGTGAGGGGTTCCGGCCGCGACTCCGCCCGGCGAGCCGAGGCCCCGGCTCGCCGGCGGAGTCGGGGCCTCGGGCAGGCTCACCAGCGGTGTGCGACGTCGACGACGAGCCGGGAGCCGGCGCCGGGACCGCCGAGCACGAAGACCCGGAACGGCAACCGGGCCCGCACGCCGAGCCCGAGCGTGGTCTGGCCCTCACGCCAGCACCCGCCGGCCTGCCGGATTCCGAGGAGTTCGCCCGCCGGGCCGAGGAGACCCTCGACCGGGTGGTGCAGGACGTCTTCGGGGACAAGCCGCCGGTCGAGATCGAGGGGTCGTGCAGCGCGGCGATCCGGCGGAGGTGCTGCTCAGCCGGTCTCGCGACGCCGACCTTCTCGTCGTCGGCTCGCGCGGCGAGGGCGGTTTCACCGGGCTGCTGATGGGATCGGTGAGCGAGAAGTGCGTCCGGCACGCACTCTGCTCCGTCCTCGTCGTGCGGGCGCGGGCGTAGCGGGAGGCCCGGACACACCCGGACCCGCCAGCCGCCTAGTCGTGCGCTGGCGGTGGGCCGGTCGCCGGGTCGTCGTCGGCCAGCGCGCGGAGCAGGGCGACCACGCCCGGCGGCCCGTCGACGACGATGTCGGCACGGGCGACGACCTCGGCCGCCTCGGGTGAGGCGCTGGCCACGGTGACCCCTGGCGTCCCCGCCGCGCGCAGCTCCTCGACCGCCTCGAACGCGGGCAGGTCGCCGAGGTCGTCGCCGGCGAAGAGCACCGCCCCCGGCCGGGCCTGGTGGACAAGCCGGCGCAGCGCCCCGCCCTTGTCGAAGCCGGGCGGGCGCAGCTCCAGCACCATCTTGCCGGGGTGCGCCTCGAGCCGGAGCTCAGCGGCGAGGCGGCGCACCGCCGGCTCCAGCCGGGCCAGCTCCGCGTCCGGGTCCGGTGTCCGTCGCGTGTGCACGACCAGCGCCAGCCGCTTGTCCTCCATCCAGACGCCCGGGTCGGCACCGGCCGCGGCGAGCACCGCCGGAAGCCGGGCGCGGGCCGCGGAAACGGCCGATGGTTCCGGCGGCGAGGTGAGCCGGCCCGCTTCCCACCGCTCCGCGCCGTACTGCCCCTCCACCGTCAGGCCGGGCACCCGGTCGAGCCCGCCGAGCTCGACGACGACCCGAGCCGGCCGACCGGTCACCACGGCCAGCGTTCCGACCCGCTCGGCCAGCCGCCGCAGCACCTCGACCGCCCCGGGCGCCGGCCAGGCCTCGCTCGGCTCGGCCACGATCGGCGCCAGCACCCCGTCGTAGTCCAGCGCCACCAGCCCGCGTTCCGGCTGCGCCCGCAGCGCCTCCCACCCGGCCCGCCCCGCCGCGGTCCTCGGCTCGGGCAGCAGGTCCGGCATGCCGGGAGCCTAACGCCGGCCGAGCAGGGGTACGCCTGACGCGTGATGGGCGACCCGCAGCCGCGACCGGTGTCGGCCGAGGTGGCCGGGCTCGGCGAGGGCGCACGCTGGGACGCCGAGCGCGGCGAGCTGCTCTGGGTGGACATCAACGCCGGGGTGCTGCGCCGGGCTGTCGAGGACGGAGCCGGCCTGCGGACGCTCGCGGCGGTCGGGATAGGCGAGCCGCTGGGAGCGGCGACGACCGTCCACCCCGGCTCCGGGGGTGGCTGGCTGCTCGCCGCCGGACGCGGGCCGGGTGTTCGCGGTGGACGACGTCGGCGTCGGCGCGCCGCCGCTGCGGCCGTACCGGGGCCTGCGGCCGAACCGGGTCGCCGGCTCGGGGTGAGACCGGGGCGATAGACCGGGGTTCGCCCGGGTGTGCCGCGCCCCGACGCGGAAACCCGACCCTCTACCAGGCCACCCCGCGCCTGGTCCGCCCTCGCCGGGGACGCGTCATCGCCGGCGTCTGCGCCGGCCTCGCCCGCCGGTTCGGCTGGTCGCCGTGGGGCGTGCGGCTGCTGTTCCTGCTGTCCTGCCTGCTGCCCGGCCCGCAGATCCTGGTCTACCTGGTGCTCTGGTTGCTCATGCCGTCGGAGTGAGGCAGCCGTGCCTCGATCCGGGACAGCGCCTCGTCCAGGTGCCGCCTCAGCTGGTCCAGGTCGCCCCGGGAGGCGTTCTGGTCCGCCTCGCGAAGTTCGACGACGATCGCGCCGCCCGAGTTGAGGGTGGCCTGCGCGACCTCCTGCACCCCGTCGGCTCCCTGCAGGTGCAGCGCGCGGTCCAGGTCGGCCCGCCGGATCCCCTGCCGGGTCAGCGCGCGGTCGACGAAGCGGCCGTCGGACACCAGCGTCACCGGTGAGCCCTCGACGACGGCGAGCAGCCGCGGCCGGGACTGGACGATTCGCGACCAGAGCGCGTTGACCCCGATCAGGACGGCCGCGCCGAGGAGGCCGCCGCTCAGGCTGTTGTCCGGACCGATGATCGCGTTCTGCACGACGTTGGACAGCAGCAGTACCACGACGAGGTCGAACGTGGACAGCTGCGCGAGGTCCCGGCGGCCGGCGATGCGCAGCAGCACCAGGATCGCGCCGTACACGGCCACGGTGCGTATCACCTTCTCGGCGATCGGGACACCCATCACGAAGAGGTCGTTGATGATCATTTCTTCCTCCGGCCGGGGTCGGCGTCGCACCGGATCGTGACAGGTCGTCCCGGGGGTCGTAGGCGCGCGGCGTATCGAGGCGCCGATCTTGGGTATCTGATGCGCGAGCCGATGACGACTCGAAGGAGACGACGATGATCGACCAGAGCTCGGTGCCCTCGTTGATGGGCAGCACCGTCCGGGACAGCAGCGGAGACAAGATCGGCAAGGTCGGCCAGGTCTACCTGGACGACGCCACGGGGCAGCCCGAGTGGGTGACGGTCCGGACCGGGCTGTTCGGCACGCACGAGAGCTTCGTCCCGCTCGCGGCCGCCCGGGTCGAGGGCGACGAGCTCGTGGTGGACGTGCCCAAGGACCGGGTCAGCGACGCACCCCGGATCGACGAGGACGGTCACCTCTCGGAGGAGCAGGAGGCCGAGCTCTACGGCTACTACGGCGTCAGCCCCGCCGGGTTCGGCCGGGACGCCGGCCCCACCGAAGGCGAGCACGCGGGACCGGCCGGGTACGCGGCCGGGACCGGCGGGACCGACCCGGACGAGTACTCCGGCAGGTCGGTCACGCCGGAGCGCGCGTACGCCCCGGGCACCGGCACGGACGAGTACGCGGTCACGCCGGAGTCCGCGTACGCTCCCGGGACCTCCTACCCGGGGACGGGGCCGACCGGCACCGGCGAGCCGCGGACCGACCACGCCGGCACGCTGGACACCGACGTGGTCGAGGCGGCCCGGCGCGACTCGCCCGGGGTCTCCGGCACCGGCGTGCCGGGGGACACTGCGACGACCGAGGGCGCGTATGAGACGTCGCGGCACGACGACGCGATGAGCCGGGCCGAGGAGGAGGCCGGGGAGTCCCGGACCGGGTACGGCCGGGTGCGGCTGCGCCGGTACGCCCCGCCCGAGCCCGGGACGACCGCCGAGGACGACCGGCTCTGAGGACGCGGCGGCCCGCCGGCTCAGGCCGGCGGGCTGCCCCATTCCAGCAGCAGGATGGTGGCGTCGTCCTGCAGCACACCGTCCTGGTGCTCCAGCACCGCCCGGATCAGCCGCCGCAGCACCTCCGGGGCGGCGTAACCGGACGCGAACGCCCGGACCACGAAGTCGGCGAGCCGCTCGTCGCTGAAGAACTGGCCCTTGTGGCGCGCCTCGACCACGCCGTCGGTGTAGAGGACGAGCCGGTCGCCGGGCTCCAGCTGGACGGTGTGCACTCGCGGGGCGCTGTCGGTCAGGCGCAGCCCGAGCGGGGTCGCCGGCTTGCCGGCGAGCGCGCCGACCAGCCGCTCGTGCCGCAGCAGCAGCGGCGGGATGTGCCCGGCCGACAGCCAGCGCAGCGCTCCGGTCGACACGTCGAGGTCGAGCAGCAGCGCGGTGACGAAGAGCTCCCGCCGGAAGTGCACCCCGATGGCCCTGTCCATGGCCTCGTACGTGCTGGGCAGGTCGGCGCGGGCCCGCCGGGCGTTGCGGTAGGCGCCCACCGCCACCGTGGCCAGCAGGGTCGCGCCGAGCCCGTGGCCCATCGCGTCGAACAGCGCGGCCTGCAGCCGGCCGTCGTTGACCGCGTAGTCGAACGCGTCCCCGCCGACCTCGTCCCACGGCTCCAGCAACCCGGCCAGCGACACCCGGTCGGTGCTCACCGCCGTCGGCGGGAGCAGCCGCCACTGGATCTCGGCCGGCAGCCGCATCGGGCGTACCCGCCGGACCAGCTCGAAGACGTCGCCGTACGCCCACCGGGTGGACAGCAGCGCGGCGACCGTGTCGGCGAAGCGCTCCATCCCCGGGCGAACCGCCTCGACCTCCGGCGCCGGCACCGCGACCTCGAGCACGCCGAGCCGTTCGGTTCCCTCCACCAGCGGCAGCCACAGCCGGCGCGTTCCCGCCGGGCCGTCGCCCTCGTGCACCGCACCGGTCCGGTAGGCCCGGCCGCCGAGCGTGCCCTCGATGCCGAGGGCGACCCGCGCCGGCATCCGCGGGTACAGCAGCGGCAGCAGCCGGGTCTGCCCGTAGTCGACGAGGTAGATCACCACCTCGGCGAGCCCGGCGGCCGCGGCGGTCTCGGCCACCAGCGGTGCCAGGTCACCTGGAGCGCTGCGGCGGGTGCGGCGCACCATCTCGCCGATCACCGCATCGGGGTCGAGCGCCACCGGCACCTCCTCGCTGCCGCCGTGTCCGGAGCCTACGGCTCATCGGCGCCGCTGCCGACGGCCGGCCCGCGCCGTACCGTCGGGGGAGACCCGGGCGGACCCGGTCGCGTCGCTGCTGATCGCCGGGCTGATCGTGCCTCGGGCGCTCGGCCTGCTCCGAGACGCCGGCCGGTCACCGCGACCACGAGGGTGCCGATCGCTGCTGAGCGGGATGGGCCATCGGGGCGTCGCGCAACTGGCGCGAACCACGGTCTGTGACGACCAGTAGTCACTTTGAGGCACATCGTGAGAGTTTGGGAACCACTGTTGTCTTTGCGGCGTGAAGTGCCATGCTCCCGTCCTCCAGCTTCCGCGACGGGGGACGAGCATGGGCAGGCATCGCTCGGATCAGCCGGCACCGCACGGGTTCGGCCTCGCGGCCGGGGCCGAGCACTCTCGGCGCCCGCGCCGGCCCGCGCTGTGGGTGGCGCTCGGCGTCCTGGTGGTGCTGGCGCTCGCGTCGACCGGAGTAGCACTGCTCACCCGCTCCGGCGGGGACGTCCGGCTCAGCGCGGGGGAGCGGGCCTGCGCCCGTACCGTCCGGGTCGTCACCTCGTCCTCGTTCGCGCCAGTGCTCGCCGCGCTCGAACCCGCGCTGGCGCGGGACGCCGACTGCGTCGCGCTCGACACGGCCGTGGTGGACGGTCGAGCCGCCGCGGACCGGGTCGCCGAGAGCGGTGCCGACGTATGGATTCCGGACGACGCGTCGTGGGCAGCCACGGCGGAGTCCGGACTGCTTGCGGACGAGGGCAGCCTCGGCTCGGGGACCGTCCTAGCAACCAGCCCGATCTACATGGTGACCGACCCCGGCACGGGCGGGAAGCTGGCGCGTGCCGGTGCCTCCTGGCGGGGGCTCGCCGCCCTGCTCACCGGGCGCTCCGGCGTCAGCCTCGCGGTCCGGGACCCCGACAGCTCCGGGGACGGCATGGTCGCCGCCGGTGACCTGGGCGAGGCGGTCTGGCTGGACCAGGGCATGGACTCCTCGGCGATGGCGCTGTCCACCGCGCTGCGCGTGACCCGCACCGTCACGGGCGCCGGCCCGGCGCTGCCCGAGAAGGCCGGTGAGGTCGGCCTCGTGCCGGAATACGCCCTGCTGGCCGCGCCCGGGCGGCTGGCCGCCGCCACCGTCCGGACCGGCTCGGACCACACGGCGCTGCTGCGGTTCAGCTGGTTGCCCACGGCGGCCGCCGCCGCCGCCCCGGAACGCGCGGCCGCGCTCGCCCGGCTGCTCGCGGTGCTGAAAGGCACCGGCTCTGCCGCCGCCATCGCGGCCGCCCGGCTGCGCCGACCGGACGGCGCGGCGCCGCCGGGCGCGCCGGCCGGGTTGCCCGAGCTGCGCGCGGAGCCGTTCAAGGTGCTCAAGCCGCACCACGTCGACCACGTCTTCGCGTCCTGGTACGTCCAGGACCGCAAGGGCAGCATCCTGCTGGTGCTCGACGTGTCCGGCTCGATGCTGGACATCGCACCGGGCAGCCGGTCGCGGTTGGTCGACCTGGTCCGTCAGGGTTGCCTCGCGGTGGGCACGCTGCTGCCGGACGACTCGGCGCTCGGGCTGTGGGAGTTCGGCTCCCGGCTCGACCCGCCCCGCGACTACCGCGTGCTGCTGCCCACGGCGCCGCTGGACCAGGCGCACCGCCGCGCGCTGGCAACCGCCGTGAACGGCCTGTCCGCGCGGACCACCGGCACCGGGCTGTACGACACCATCCTCGCCGCCTACAAGTCGGCCATCGGGTCGTACCAGCCGGGCATGCCCAACCAGGTGCTCGTCTTCACCGACGGGCGGAACGAGGACGACCCGGACTCGATCACCGCGCCGCTGCTGGCCGCCCAGCTGAAGGCGGCGGCGAACCCGGACAAGCCGGTCGCGCTCACCGTGGTGGCGTACGGATCCAAGCCGGACGCGGCGATCCTGGAGAAGGCGCTGGAGCCGGTGGACGGGTACGTGGCGAAGGTGAGCACGGCGGAAGAGGTGGCTGCCTCGTTCGTGCACCTCGCCGCCAGCGGCCTGCACCCGTGAGCCCTGCTGCGTAGGGTGGCCGGGTGCGACGCGGGCCGTGGCCGGTGACCGGAGCGCCCCCGCCCGGGCTGCCGGGCGGGGCGGCGGCCGACCTGGTCGAGGAGAGCTTCGGCCTGAGCGGGCGTGAGGTCCGGCTGCTGCGGCCGCGCGACGGGGACGCGCTGCTAGACGAGGTGCTGGCCGAGGACGACCCCGCGGACGACCGGCTGCCGTTCTGGGCCGAGCTGTGGCCGAGCGGCAGCGCGCTGGCCGCCGCGGTGGCCGAGCGGCCGCTGGCCGGCACCAGGGTCCTCGAGCTCGGCTGCGGGCTCGGCCTGGTCAGCGTCGTCGCGGCCGGTGGCGGCGCCGACGTGCTCGCGGCCGACCAGTCCCGGGACGCGGTCGCCTTCACCGCGGCCAACGCCGCCCGCAACGGGGTGGCGGTGCGCACCGTGGTGTGCGCGTTCGAGCGCCCGGGGCCGCTGCTCGCCGAGGCCCCCTGGGACCTGGTGCTCGCCGCGGACGTCCTCTACGAGTCCCGCAACGTCCCGGTCCTGCTCGCGCTGTTGCCCCGCCTCGTCGACGCCGGCAGCGAGGCCTGGCTGGCCGACCCGGGACGGCCGCGGGAGCGGGAGTTCGTCGCGGGGATCGACCGGGCCGGCTGGCGTCGGGAGAGCACGCCGGCGGAGCCCTCCGTGCCGCCGGTGACGATCCACCGGCTCCGGCGGCGCTGACCCCGCGGGCATCGACTGCCCGTCGCCGGCGCCCGCGGCCACCGCCGCGGTGCGGTGACCACTTACGTTGACCGGCGTGCGAGTGAGGAGTTGCTCCGCCGACTGCGCAGTTCGGGGAACGGCTGAGCAGCTAGAGCTGCTCACCGGACGGGCGATCTGCGCACTCGCGGTCGCGGTGCCGACCGGCGAACCTTAGTGGTCACCGCACTAGCCGCCCTGCCGTCGGGCGCGTGCGTACCGCTCGCGCCGATCGCGGCGTTTACGCTGGGAGCATGTGTTCGACAGCGATGGTCCGGCGCACCTGCCCCTGGTGCGGCGTCGCTCGCGTGTACGGGTTCACCGAGGAGAGCGTCGTCCGGGCGCTCACCACCCACTTGGAGACCTGCGGGTCGGACGACACCGCGCACCTGCCCGACGACGCCGGCTGACGAGGCGCCGCCGGCGACCCCCCGCGCGGGGCTCGGCTACGCTCGAAGGTCTGGCGGTCGCCGACGGCACCGCCGCAGGCGAGCGAGTCCCGACCCGTGACGAGGACTACCCGGGCTGGTACCAGGAGGTCGTCCGCGCCTCCGACCTGGCGGTGATGTCGCACGTGCGCGGCTGCATGGTGATCAAGCCCTGGGGTTGGGGGATCTGGGAGCACCTGCAGCGGGGGCTGGACGGGGAGATCAAGGCCCGCGGCCACGAGAATGCCTATTTCCCGGTGCTCATCCCGCTGTCCTACCTGCAGAAGGAAGCCGACCACGTCGAGGGCTTCGCCAAGGAGACCGCCGTCGTCACCCATCACCGGCTGGAGGAGAAGGACGGCCGCATCGTGCCGGCCGCGCCGCTGAGCGAGCCGCTGGTGGTCCGGCCCACCTCCGAGACGATCATCGGCGCCTCGATGGCGGAGTGGATCACCTCGTACCGGGACCTGCCGCTGCTGCTCAACCAGTGGGCCAACGTGGTGCGCTGGGAGTTGCGGCCGCGGATCCTGCTGCGCACGACCGAGTTCCTCTGGCAGGAGGGCCACACCGCGCACGCGACGGCCGAGGAGGCGCTGGCCGAGTCGCTGGACATCCACCGGATGTACGAGGACTTCGTCCGGGACTGGCTGGCGATGCCGGTGATCGCCGGGGAGAAGCCGCCGAGCGAGCGCTTCCCGGGCGCCGAGCAGTCGTTCTCGATCGAGGCGATGATGCAGGACGGCAAGGCGCTGCAGGCCGGCACCAGCCACTTCCTGGGGCAGAACTTCGCCCGCGCGGAGGACATCGGCTTCGTCGACGCGGACGGCCGGCGCAAGCTCGCCAACACCACCTCCTGGGGCGCCTCCACCCGGCTGATCGGGGGCATGGTGATGACGCACGCGGACGACGACGGCATGGTCGTACCGCCGCGGGTGGCGCCGCACCAGGTCGTCGTCGTGCCGGTGCTGCGGGGCGGGGACGCCGACGCGGAGGTGCTGGCGTACGCGGAGAAGGTCGCCGGGGCGATCGGCGGGGCGAGCGACTCCGACGGCAACCCGGTCCGGGTGCACCTGGACAGGCGGCAGCACCGGTCGGCGGACAAGCGCTGGCAATGGACCAAGCGCGGGGCTCCGGTGCTGGTCGAGGTCGGTCCGCGCGACCTCGCCGACGGCGTCCTGACCTACCGGCAGCGGCTCGACGTGGACTCGGTCCTCCGCTCGGACGTGTCCGCGTTCGCCGCCGGGGTCGGCGAGATCCTCGGCGACCTGCAGTCCGCGCTGCTGGCGCAGGCACGGTTCCGGCTGGAGGCCGGGATCGTCCGGGACCTGCGCACGCTGGACGAGGTGCGGGCGCATTTCGAGGGCGGCGGGTCCGGCTTCGTGCTGGGCAAGTGGTGCGGGTCGCCGAAGTGCGAACAGGCCCTGAAGTCGCTGGCCGTGACGATCCGCGTCCTGCCTCAGACCCTGACCGCGGACGGCGAGCGCTGTCTGATCGACGGCCGTCCGGCGACGACCGACGCGGTCTGGGCGATGGCGTACTGACCTGGCACTGGGTCACGGCCCACTGACGTAGGGCCTGCTCGCCGGCGAAGCGTTGTCCGCGCAATTCTTGCGGCACGGTCGACACGGTGCACGCCGAGTCCGGGATGACGCATCCCGTCCTGGCCGTGTCAGTCGAGAGTCACCTCAGTCGGCCAATTCTGGGGCCCACACGTACCGCCGTATCACTGGGAGCAGGGGGTCTCGATGGATGGCCGGTGCTTCGGTCCGTCCCGGCGATGGTCATGTGGTATGTCCCGGCAGGAGGTGACGGCTGGCGTCGAGTTTCGGACGTGACCCTCGATCGGTTCGGACTGACCCAGGCTCAGCCGGCTGCCTCCTGCCGCAGCTCGCTGGCCGCCGCGACCATGCTGCGCATCTTGCCGTCGGCCGAGGCGCGCGGGAGGTACTTCATCCCGCAGTCGGGCGCGAGCACGACCCGGTCCGGGTCGACGAACGGCATCGCTCGCCGGACTCGGCCGGCTACCACCTCCGGCGACTCCACGTGCGGAGTGGACAGGTCGAGGACGCCCAGGATGATGGTCTTGCCGGACAGCTGCTTGAGCACGGAGGGGTCCAGGTTCGACTGGGCGGTCTCGATGGACACCTGGTCGCAGGTGCAGTCGGCGAGCTCCGGCAGGAACGAGTAGCCGGAGGGCCGCGCGTGGATGATCGCCGCGTACCCGAAGCAGATGTGCACGGCCGTCGTGCCGGTCACCCCGTCCAGCGCGCGGTTCAGCGCTTCCAGGCCGTAGTCGCGCGCCGGCTCCGGCCGGGCCTGCATGTAGGGCTCATCCAGCTGCACTATGTCCGCCCCGGCCGCGAACAGGTCCCGCACCTCCTGGTTCACCGCCTCCGCGTACGCCAGCGCCATCGACCGGGCATCCGGGTAGTGGTCGTTCTGCGCCTGCTGCGACATGGTGAACGGGCCTGGCACGGTCACCTTGACGGTCCGGTCGGTGTGGGCCTTGAGGAACTCCAGGTCCGGCCGCTGGATCGGGTCCGGCCGGCGGATGTCGCCGATCACCCGCGGCACCGGGTTCGGGTGGCCGCCGCGGTCCAGCGCCTCGCCCGGGTTGTCGATGTCGACGCCGTCCAGCGCGGTCGCGAAGTGGTTGGAGTAGCTCTCCCGCCGGATCTCGCCGTCGGTGATGATGTCCAGCCCCGCCTGCTCCTGCGCCCGGATCGCGAGCAGCGTCGCGTCCTCCTGGGCTTGCGCCAGGTGCTCGGCGGCAGGCCGCCACAACTCCCGGGCGCGGACCCGGGGCGGGAACCGGCTGGCCAGCCGGGCGCGGTCGATCAGCCAGTCCGGCTGCGGGTAGCTGCCGACCAGGGAGGTGGGGAACGGCGGGAGCGCGGGCATCGGGCGGGGCATCCTTCCTGGCGGGTGGGGTCGGCCGGGACGGCTACGCGGGCGCGGGCGGGACGACCACGATGCGGTGGCCGGGGGAGCTCCCGGCCCGGGTCCACGCCTCGGCGACTCCGTCCAGGTCGATGGTCTCGTGGCTGACTTCGCACCATCCCGCCGCGGCGAGTTCCAGCACGCGGGTCAGCGCGCCGGCGCGCTGCTCGCGGGTCAGCGCGGTGTTGGTGTAGCCGAGGATGCTGTGCGACCCGCTGCGCAGGGCGGCGGACGAGAAGGTCGCGGTCGGCCCGCCGCTGGCGCCGAGGTGGACCAGCCGGCCGCCGCTTCCCAGCATCCGTAGCGCGGCGGTCGCCGCCGGCCCGCACACCGGGTCGACGACGACGTCGAACGACCCCGCGACAGCCCGCATCCGGGTCTCCAGCTCGTCGACGTCCGCGCCGGCCAGGTCGACCGTCGCGGTGGCGCCGTGGTCGAGGGCTCGGCGGCGTCCGGACTCGCGGCGGCTCGCCGCGACGACCTCGCCGCCCAGCGTGGTCGCCGCCTGTACGGCGACCTGGCCGACGGCGCCGCCCGCGCCGAGTACGAGCACCCGCTCACCCGGGCGCAGCCGGGCCTTCCAGGTCAGCGCCATCCATGCGGCCACCGCGGACAGGCCCAGCGCCGCCGCGGACGCGTCCCCGACGCCGTCGGGCAGCGGCACGGTCTCGGCCTCGTCGATCACGGCGGCCTCGGCGAGGCTGCCGTCGCCGGCGTTCATCCCCGCGTCGGTGGCGAACCACACCCTGCTGCCGACCGCCGAACCATGCTCGACGACGCCGACCCCCTGCACGCCGGGCACGTACGGCAACGCCGGCGGCCCGAAGTACGACGTGCCTGACGCGCAGAGCAGGTCCAGCGGCGCGATCGGCGCGGCCGTCACCCGGACCCGGCACTGCCCGGCCACCGGCTCCGGCAGCTCGTACGGCGTCGGCGTGGGCGGCGACCCGTGCTCGGTCAGCAGGGCGGCGATCACGTGCTGATGTCGGCGTACGGAAGGGAGAAGTGCCCCAACTTCCGCGCGTACTCCAGCTGGAAGCCGAGCGGCTCGTGGTAGTCCCGCTCGAACATGGCGATGAAGAGGGTGAGGGTGAGGAACGGGTGCGCCCCGAGCTGGAACAGTGTCGGGTAGTCGTGTGTGGACAGCGCCTCCCGCTCCGCATCGTCGAAGCCCAGCCACGTGCTCGCCTCCGCGGCATGGCAGTTGAGGATGAGGTTGGCTCGCTCGGCCTCCCACCACTCGACGGTGCCGCGGGGGTCCTCCCGGTAGCGCTCGACGAGCTCCGGGTCGCGGTCGACGGTGAACAGGAACTTGTTCACCAGGTACTTGCTCATGCCGGCGCTCCGTCCGGGTACCAGGTGAAGTACGCCTCCATGGTGTGGAACAGGTCGTAGGTGTCGACGTAGTCGGCCTTCGCGTTCTCGCCGGCCACGCCCATCATCAGCATGAAGTCCATGAATCCGTGGGTGGCGTTGCCCGGCGCGTGCAGGCTGTCCAGGGTCACCTCGGACAGGCACCCCTCCAGGTCGCCGCCGGCGATCCAGTCGACCGCCTTCGCGTCGAACTCCGGGTCCGGGCCATGCGAGCCGAACTGGCGCGGCCCCCCCAGCTCCAGCGACAGGTGGCCGGTGCCGATGATCGCGACCCGCTTGTCGCTCGGCCAGGACTCGACCAGCTGGCGCAGCAACCGTCCCAATTGGACGAACCGCTTCGGCTGCGGCAGCGGCGGGGCGAAGATGTTCGTGTAGACCGGCACGATCGGCAGGTCGGCCCGCGGGCGGAGCGTGATGATGGGGCAGGTCACGCTGTGGTCGACGCGCAGCTCGTTGCTGAAGGCGAGGTCGAAGCCGGCGTCCAGGCCGTTGCGGAGGATGTGGCCGGACAGCTCGCGGTCGCCGTGCAGGTGCAGCCGCGGCATCCCGAACTCGCGCTCCTCGTTGTGCCAGTTGCCGTCGTACTGCTCGGCGTGCCCGACCAGGAACTGCGGCATGTTGTCCAGCCACAGCTGGTGGAAATGGTCCGAGCCGACCATGAGCAGGACGTCCGGCGCCGCCTTCGTCAGCGTCTCCCGGAACGCCTCGACCTTGCGGATCCACTCGGCCGCGAACGGCGGCGCCTCCTCCGGCGGAGCGGTGCTGGCCTTGTAGTAGAACGGGTGGTGGGTCGACGCGATCACGGCTGCCAGCTCCGCCACCAGCCTCACCTACCTTCGGGGAGGGGCACCTCGACCGCGTTGCGGTCGATGTCCAGGTATACGTCCATCGCGACCGGGCGGCGGCGCTCCTCCGCCAGCTGGCCGAGCAGGCCGGCGGCCCGGGCCAGCAGCGCGACGCCGCGCAGCAGCTCCACCGGCAGCCCGAGGTCGGCGAGCGCGGCGCCGCAGACCCCGGCGCCGTTGAGCGGCAGCGTCCGGCCGAGCACGGTGGGGTGCACCCGCCCGATCGCCTCGTACAGCCGCAGGTGGTTGCCGCGCAGCCCCTCCTCCGCGGCGATGCCGAGCAGGACGGGAGTGCGCGGGTCGCGCACCTTGTGGACGGGGTGGCCGAGCCCGGGCACGTAGCGGCCCGCCTCCCGCGTGTGCCGGACGAGGTCCACCGCCGGCGCGTCCCAGCCGGCGTCGTCCGTCGGGATTGGACCGTCGTAGGCCGACAGCGCGTCGGCCAGGAAGCGGCCGGTGTCCTCGGTGACGCCGAGGAAGCGCGACCCGCCGCCGAGCAGCCCGGCCGCCAGCGCACCCTGCAGCGATTCCGGCGCGGACAGGTAGGTCATCCGCGCGGCGATCGCGGTCGGGGTGAAGCCGTGATCGGCGAGCGCGACCAGCACCGCCTCGAAGACCCGCACCTCCCCGGCCGACGGCCGGCGACCGGCGAGCAGCCAGAACGCCAGCTCGCCGAATCCGACCTTGCCGATCAGCTCCCCGGCCAGGTCGTGGCCGAGCAGCCGGATGCTGTCCGCGTCGGACGTCCCGAGGGACGTGGGATACCTCGTCACCGCGGTCCCGCCAGCCACTTGCGGAGCTCCTCGCCGTGCTCGTCCAGCTCCGGCGGCGGCAGCCGGTAGCTGGCGGGGGTGGCCGAGAACGTGATGGGGTTGCGCACCGACGGCACCGCCGCGTCCCCCTCGCCGACCACCACGACGGGCTGCAGGCCGAGCTCCGCGGCGAACGCGACCCCGTCGTTCACCGTGTTGATCGGTCCACATGGGACGCCGGCGTCGATGAGCTCGCGGAACCACTCGTCCTTCGGCCGGGTCTTCAGCCGCTCCACCAGCAGCGGCCGCAGCTCGTCCCGGTTCGCGGTGCGGTCCTGGTTGCGCCGGAACCGCGGGTCCTCGACCAGCTCCGGGATCCCGAGGACCTCGCACAGCTTGCGGAACTGCCCGTCGTTGCCCGCGGTGACGATGAGCTCCCCGTCCGCGGTGGGCAGGGCGTCGTACGGGAACAGGCTCGGATGCGAGTTGCCCATCCGGGTCGGGGTCTCGCCGGCGGCGACCACCCCGCTGGACTGGTTGACCAGGCCGGACAGCGCCGAGGAGAGCAGGTTCACCTCGACGTGCTGGCCCCGGCCGGTGGAGTGCCGGCTGTTCAGCGCGGCGAGCACCCCGATGGTCGCGTGCAGGCCGGCCATCACGTCGAAGACCGAGATCCCGGCCCGGTACGGCTGGCCGTCCCGCTCGCCGGTGAGGCTCATCAGGCCGGAGATCGCCTGCACGATCAGGTCGTAGCCGGGCAGGGACCGGCCGCCGCCGGAGCCGAACCCGCTGATGGAGGCGTACACGACGCCAGGGTTGGTGGCGGCCACGGTGTCGTAGTCCAGGCCGAAGCGGGTCAGGCCCCCGGGCCGGAAGTTCTCCAGCAGGACGCCTGCGCGGGCGGCCAGCTCGCGCGCCAGCCGGGCGTCGTCCTCGTCCCGGAGGTCCAGGGCGATGGAGCGCTTGTTGCGGTTGATACCGAGGTAGTACGTGGACACGCCGTTGCGGACCGGTGGCATCCAGGTGCGGGTGTCGTCGCCTGTCAGGCTCTCCACCTTGACCACCTCGGCGCCTAGGTCGGCCAGCAGCATCGACGCGTATGGCCCGGCGAGGATGCGGGAGAAGTCCGCCACCAGCAGCCCGCTCAGCGGCCCGTCGGCGGTCGCCACCGGTGCCGGAACGGACCAGCTCTTCTCGACCACACGCCCTCCTGTCCGCTGACCGGACGCTCGTCCGAATTTGCAGTCTCGGCAGTCGGCGCAGCGGTGTCAACCGACCGACTCGGTCGGCGGCCGGCCCGCCACCGGACCGCCCGCCGGCACGGACTGGTACCGGGCGAAGTCCGCGCTGACGTCCCCGGCGGCCCGCAACAGCAGCGGCAGGTACTCGCCGGTCAGCGTCTCCACCGAGGTCTCGTCGGCGTGCACGGTGACGTTCATGGCCGCGACCACCCGCCCCGTGCCGTCCCGCAGCGGTGCGGCGACCGACCGGACGCCCGGCGCGAGCTGCTCGTCGGTGAGCGCCCAGCCCTTCGCCCGCACGTCGCGGAGGGCGGCGTCGAGCTGCGCGCGGTCCGGTTGCCAGCGGGCCCGCACGCCGGCGCGGCTGGGCTCGGCGAGGACTCGGTCCAACTCGTCGGCGGGCAGGCTGGCCAGCAGGACCTTGCCGAGCGAGGTGGGCGGGGCGGGGAACCTGGTCCCGATCGCTACTCGGAGCGCGATGATCTTGGGCACAGCCACCCGGGCCACGTACACGATGTCGGAGCCGTCCAGCTGGGCGATGGAGGTCGACTCGTTGGTGCGGGCCACGAGCCGCTCCAGGTGCGGGCGGGCTACGTCCCAAAGCCCGAGGGCCTGCACGTAGGCAAGGCCGAGCTCCAGCACCCGCGGCGTGAGGGTGAATGCCCCGCCGGCCGCTCGGACGTACCCCAGCGACTCGAGGGTGATCAGGATCCGCCGGGCCGTGGGCCGGGCCAGACCCGCCGCGGCTGCCACCTCGCTCAGCGTCATCGCCGGCCGGTGCGGGGTGAATGCCTTGATGACGTCGAACCCGCGCGCGATCGCCTCGACGAACTCCCTGGTCTCGTGCCGACGGGCCACGCGCGGGCTCCTGCCTGTCCGGTCGGCCCGGACGGCGCGTCCGGTGCCGGACAGTCAGCGTAGACCCAGCTGTCCGCTGTGCGGACAGCGCCTTCTGCGGTAATCGGGAGGAAACGATCGACGCCTCTTGACTGCCTCAGCGGGCCCGGGCCATCGTGGCGCAGACCCCGAGTTGTCCGTGATGCGGACACTGGTACGTCTCCGCCGGCGATCGAGGAGGACGTCGATGGCACAGTTCGAGCCCGGCCGGCCGGTGGCGTTCCGCGGCGGCACTGTCCTGCCGATGGACGACCGGCGGACGGTCCTGGAGGGCGCCGACGTGCTGGTGGTCGGCGAGCGGATCGAGGCGGTCGGTCCGTCCCTCGACGTGCCGGAGGGGACGGTCGAGATCGACGCGACGGGCGGCCTGGTGTTGCCGGGCATGATCGACACCCACCGACACATGTGGCAGACCGCGATGCGCGGCTACGGCGCGGACTGGACGCTGACCCAGTACTTCGTGTGGAACTACCTCGAGTGGGGCAAGGTGTTCCGCCCCGAGGACGTGCACGCGGGCAACCTCCTATCCGCCATCGAGTCGCTCGACGCCGGCGTCACCACGACCGTCGACTGGTCGCACGGGCTGCAGACGACCGAGCACGCCGACGCCGCCGTCGACGCGCTGCTGTCGGTGCCAGGCAGGTTCGTGCTCGCGTACGGCAACATCCAGGCCGGCCCCTGGGAGTGGTCGACGAGGCCCGAGTTCCGTGACTTCGTCAGCCGACGGATCACCCCCGGCGATGACATGCTGGGGTTCCAGATGGCCTTCGACGTGACCGGCGACCCCGGGTTCCCGGAGCGGGCCGCCTTCGAGGTGGCCCGCGAGCTGGGGGTACCGGTCACTACCCACGCCGGAGTCTGGGGTGCCACCAACGACCAGGGCATCCGGCTCATGCACGAGAACGGGTTCGCCACCCCGCAGACCATCTATGTGCACGCCGCGACGCTGAGCGAGGATTCCTATCAGCGCATCGCCGCGACCGGCGGCGCGGTCTCGGTCTCCACTGAGAGCGAGCAGAGCGCGGGGCAGGGCTACCCGCCGACCTGGACCCTGCGCTCGCACGACATCCCGGTCGCCTTGTCCATGGATACCAGCGTGTGGTGGAGCGCCGACCTGTTCTCCGCCATGCGCGCCACGCTGGGCGCCGACCGGTCCAGGGAGCACCTGGAGGCGCACGCCAAGGGAGAGACCGTCACGAACTGCCACCTGCGCGCCGATCAGGTGGTGGAGTGGGCCACCGGTGGCGGGGCCCGGGCGCTCGGCCTCGACGGCGTGGTGGGCAGCCTGGAGCCCGGCAAGAAGGCCGACGTCGTCCTGATCAAGAACGACGCGTCGCCGGCGATGTTCCCGCTGCTCAACCCGTACGGACACGTCGCGTTCCAGGCGCAGCGCGGGGACGTGCACACCGTCCTGGTGAACGGCCGGGTCGTGAAGCACGAGCACCGGCTGGTCGGCATCGACCTCGACCGGGCCCGGCAGGCCGTCGCCGCCACCGTCGAGCACCTGAAGTCCACGCTCGGTCCCGAGGCCTGGACGAAGGGAATGAACCCCGACGTCCCCGCGACCAAGATCCTCGACAACCCGTACACCTACACCGACTACCGCACCGCCTCCACGCACGGTCAGTAACCGCCGTCAATCCGACTTCGCCGCGGGAACTGCGGCGAGCTCACCGCCGCCCTGCCGCGGAGCGGCTCTACCGCTCCTGCCGTGGAGCGGCTCTACCGCTCCTGCCGCGGAGCGGCTCTACCGCTCCTGCCGCGGAGCGGCTCTACCGCTCCTGCCGCGGAGCGGCTCTACCGCTCCTGCCGCGGAGCGGCTCTACCGCTCCTGCCGCGGAGCGGCTCTACCGCTTCTGCCGCACTGCGCGCGGGACGCGCGCCCATGCCGCCGGTCGCACTGATGCGGGACTCGTGATCTGGGTTATGTGAACAGTGAGGCGATCGAGTCGATGAGCCAGCGTTGGTATTTGGCGTTGGTCCACCCGCGGTCGTGGACCAGCCTGGTGTGGTTGTCCGGGGCCATGAGCAGCCACAGCAGGTCGGCGGCGGTGCTGGGGTGAAGTCCAGAGCCTGCTCGGCCGCCCAGTCAGTGGCGTCGGAGCAAGGGACGACGTGACCGTCCACGATCTGCCCGTCCGTACTGGCCAGACGCGCGCTCATGCCGCCGGTCGCTTGCGGATGCGGGGGGCGTGCAAGGCCTTCGGCTCGCCGCGCATCTGCAGCGTGATCAGACGGAGTGGCGCCCAGCGCGGTTGTCGGCACCCCATCGCTGCCTGTGGCAAGCCGGCGTTGCCACAGCCCGACGCGCCGAGTCGAGGACGACTCGGCGCTGGGGCCGCGAGTGGCTCGGCGGTTCAGCTGGCAAGTGACACGATGGCCGTGGCGATCTCGCCGCCGACCGTGAGGACGACGTTGAGGAGGGCGATGAACGCCCCGACGATTCCTGCGGCTCTGGCAGCTCCGCCGAGCGGCCGTCCGCCGCGGGTGAGTCCGGACAGCCATACGGCACACGCGCCGAGCACGCCGGGTGCCCCGGACCAGAACACGACCAGGCTGAGCACCGACAAGGCGCCGAGAAGGATCGCGCCCACCTTCGCCCGTTCAGGCGTGCGCACCAGCACCAGGCCGATGCCCACACCGATGACGAGCGCCGCGGTGCCGAACAGGCCGACGCCGATGATCGTCTCGATCGGGCCTTCGCTGCGGTGAGGGTCCTTGTCGGTGAAGACGATGTCCCCGACGTGGACAGCGATGAGCCCGAGAACGCACACGGCGTACACGGTTCCGAGGCGTGGGGCTCTCGTCGTTGGAGCAGCGCGCCGGCACCCTGGGTGGCTGCCTGAAGGTCGCTGCCGCGCAGCCGAAGGGGACCCGCATGCATTTGGAGCTGCCCGCCGGCGCAGAGGCGCGGCCGTGATCAGTGTGCTGGTCGTCGACGACCACCCCGTCGTGCTCGCCGGTCTGGCGGCGCTCATCGGGTCGGACCCTCAGCTGACGGTGCTTGCCACGGCTCGTTCAGCCGCCGGTGCCCGCGAGCTGGCCGGTGATGTCGAGCCCGCGGTCGCGTTGCTCGACCTGCAGCTGCCCGACGGTGACGGTATCTCCCTCGGCATCGAGCTCAAGCGCCGCTGGCCATCGCTGCGCGTGCTGATCCTGACGATGCACGCCGACGAAGCCACCGTGATCCAAAGCCTGGCCAGTGGGCTGGACGGCTATCTGCTGAAGGATGCCGACCCCGAGGACGTCCTGGCGGCAGTCCATTCCGTTGCCAGCGGCTCTTTGGTCGTAGGACGAAGCGTCAGCGCTGTCGTGGTCGCCGCTGCGGCGTCGGCCCCGCGAACCGACGCCCTCGCGGCCCTGGACGCACGGGACCTGGAGATCCTGGACCTGATGGTCGACGGCCTGCCCACCTCCCAGGTGGCCGCGCGGCTCTACCTGGCACCCAAGACAATCCGCAACCGAGTCTCGGAGATGCTGGGCAAGCTAGGCGTGGCCTCGCGCGACGAGGCCATCGCACTGGGCCGTGCGGCAGGGCTCGGCAGCACTCGGGACCGACGCAGACCTTCGTAGGATGCGGTCCGACCAAGAGCGATTCGTCACCGCCGAACGCCTCGTCGCCGGGTCGTACCTGCGGCGACCCGTCACGCAGACGGGCCAGAACCGCGAACGGCCCGTCCCCATCGAGGGCCAAGATCAGGTGATTGCCGACGACAGCGCCCAGCCCGCGGCGAAGCCGTGGCCATTGCGTCACGACGTACGCCATCACCGTCAACGGCGAATGCCGGGCGGCGTGATCTGCCTCCCCACCATGGACCGCCACCACTCGCCCATCGGCGGGCGCCAGGATCGGCTGACCTGACTAGCGGATCGCCGAGCCCCAGTCGGTCTCGTCGCGGACGCGGCGCTTGAGCAGCTTCCCGCCCGGGTTGCGTGGCAGGGGATCGGACCGGACGACGACGTACTGGGGGATTTTGAAGTCGGCGATCTGCTTGCTCAGATACCCCAACACCGCCGGCACATCGATGCTGCCGCCGGGCGCCGCCACGAGCACCGCTCCCACCTTCTCCCCCATCACCTCGTCGGGTACGCCGACCACCGCCGCGTCGAATACGCCGGGAGCGCCGGCGAGCGCGTTCTCGACCTCGACGCAGTACACGTTCTCCCCGCCACGGTTGATCATGTCCTTGGCTCGGTCGACGATGTAGACAAGGCCGTCCGAGTCGATGCGGGCGAGGTCGCCGGTCCGCAGCCAGCCATCGACAAACGTGTCCGCGGTGGCCTCGGGCTTGTTCCAGTAGCCCGCGACGACGTTGGGCCCGCGGACAAGAAGCTCGCCGACCTCGTCCTGGCCGAGATCGTCCACGCGCACGTCGCAGACCGGAGCTGGGAAGCCGACGGAGTCGGCATGCTCGGCGTACTCGTGCGGCAGGTAGGTGGTGACGCTGGACGTCTCGGTCAGGCCGAACCCGTTTCCCACCCGCGCCTGCGGGAACTCCTTCATGATCCGGGCCACGAGCTCTGGTGCGATCGGCGCGCCGCCGTACGAGAGGGTGCGCACCGAGGACACATTCGTCGCAGCGAATTGTGGATGGTTGATCGCCAGCCAGTAGATGGCCGGCACCGTGGTGAGCACGTCGATCCGCTCGTCCTCGATCGCCTTCAGGAACGCGCCGACCTCGAACTGCGGCATGATCACGGTGGTGCCGCCCAGGTACACCTCGACCAGCAGCTGGCTGTTGCACCCAGTGACGTGGAACAG
>WNGJ01000271.1_pt1 | contig 44235 bp, 34 predicted proteins | sample 5400611 | NCBI WGS metagenome assembly WNGJ01 (sample SAMN13153375, study PRJNA577476) | soil metagenome | isolation source: 40 cm soil or saprolite under Garry oak tree replicate 1 | place: USA:California | collected 2016-06-15
AAATGATCCACGGTTTCGAAAGGATCGTGAATTCCATCAACGTAACGATCGTGACGGCGGCGATCGCAGAACGAAACGTCACCTCTGTCGCCGGCTCGAAGCTCATGATGTCGCGCAGCGACATCATGGTACTTCTGGCGGATGCCCGCGAGCTCCAGAAGCTCGGTGCTGCAGTCAGGACCGCCGTGACCGTGCTTGAGGCGTCGCGCCTTGAGTTCGCGAGGCTCAAGGAATTGTTCGCGGGCGAGGGCGAACTGCCGGCCGCCGTCCGTGACGGGATCCTGGCGCGGATCGGGCATGATGGCACCGACGCCGATGAGGTCAGCGAGAGCTGGACGAGATTGCGAAAACAAATCGCGCTCCTGCACGACAAACGCGAGGATTTCAACCGCGTCGACGCCATCTGCAAGGCGTTTACCGAAGCGGGCGCTCCTATCTTTGCCCACAGGGTGAAGACCGAGGCGGCGCAGCCGACAACCAGCGACCAGGTGCTCGCCGCCGATTGGGCGGGGGCCTGGAACTGGGCGGCGCTCACACGACAAATGAAGGAAGTGGGTCAGGACCAGCAACTGCGCCAGCTCGCCGGTCGACGCGAGCAGCTCGAAACGACCTTGCGCGATCAGTTTGAGGCCGTCGTGGCGGCCCGGACGGATTTTGCGGCGGCCCAGAACTTGAGCGGCACGGTCAGGCGGGCGCTGACGATCTTCATGATTGCGCTTCGAAATATGGCGTCCGCGGCCGATGGGCAGGCGGCTCATCAACATCGACGGATAGCCCGCGAGGCGCTCGACGGCTGCAGCGAGGGCATCCCCTGCTGGATCATGCCAAGCTGGCGTGTCGCCGAGCGGCTTCCGGCCAGGCTGGGCGCATTCGATCTCGTCATCATCGACGAGGCATCGGGATGCGACGTTTGCGAGCTCGCGACGCTGCTGCGCGGCCGTAAGATTCTGGTTATCGGCGACGACAAACAGGTTGGGCCGCCCCCGCTCGAAAACGGCAACGCCCAGAGGGAAGGCGTCGGAGACGTCTTCCTGCGTGCGCTCCCGAGGACGATCCGGCCGTTCATGCTTCCGGGCTCATCGCTCTATGACCTCGCCAAGGTGATGTTCCCTGGGAATCAAATCCATCTGCGGGAGGACGCCCATGGGGACGGGGAGCCGATGGGTATGACCTGCGGCTCCGGAGATCTGCCGCCGATCGCGCCGGCGGACTCCGCCGAAGATGCGCAGTCCGACCAGGCGATCGACCTGCTCCCTGCGGTCGACGAGCCGTGGGCGCCGCGGCCGACACTTGTGCTCAGCGGGGCCAACTTGGCCAGTGAGATCTCGAAGGTCGTCGCTCACTTGCCCAGAAGCAATCGGCTGCAGCGTCAGGACGCGGTGTCGACGACCGCCAATCGGAAGCCGACTTCCCTGGACGACACGCTGATCGAATCCCCACCGATCGCTGCCGACGCCGCGTCGTTCCACCAGATCGCCAGCGACGATCGGCCGGTATCCGAACAGTCGCCGGAAACGGCCGTCGCACTGCCGGCGTTGATGGTCGACAAGCAGACCCGGGGGATTGGGGCCGAGGGGCATCTCGGGGAAACCCGCTCCGCCGAGCTGGAGTCGCCGCGTTGGCTGGTCCGCACTCCGTTGGTCCATAATGACGCGACGCGGCTGAGTGCCACGCCGGTGGTCGAGGCGCTCCTGGATGGGGCGATGCGAGTCACCGGCGCGGAGCAGAACGTCGTGGCGCAACCGCGCGGAGCCGATGCACGGAGGTCGGTCAACGGTCGCCGCGTCGCGATGGCGGCAGTCTTCATGCTCATGATGGTGCTCGCGGCGACGTATTGGCTGTTGGGGCCGGGTATAAATTCCGGGTTGGCAGCGAGCATTTCGAGTTCTCTCTCACGCGGATTCACGCTGCCGGCGTTTGCAAAGAGTTTCGATCGGGTCGTGCAGAGCGGCCAGCAAAACCCGGCCGCCGAGTTACCGCAGGACGCCCTCGGGGGGCAACCCAAGAACGTTGCAACCCTCCGAATCGACCCGACCGCGGCCGGCGAGGGCCCTTCAATTGCCCCGATCGAGCAGCGCGCCATTCTCTACGAGGAGGATCCCACCGATCCGAAAGGCAAGCGCTACGCCGGCGGGGTAACTTGGCGCACCGAGAACATCTCGGCGGCGTCGGGGAAGCCGGCTGAGGTCGTGGTCAAGGCCGATCTGAATGTCGTCGACGCGAAGACCGCGGTGTCCATGACCTTCCGGCGCAATACCGACCGTACGTTGCCGGCAAGCCATGTCGTCGACATTAAGTTCGATAGGCCGCGGGACGCTGCCAACGGTGAGATATCCAAGCTGCACGGCCTCTTGATGAAACAGGAAGGAAAAATCCACGGCATCCCTCTCGAAGGCGAGGCGGCGAAGGTAAATTCCGGATATTTCATGGTCGCGCTGTCGTCGGGCGCGTCGCAATTGCAGCGCAATCTCAAGCTCCTGAAAGAGAATTCGCGGTTCGAAGTCGTGCTTGTCTACGGCAATGGCAACAAGGCGATCCTGATCGTCGACAAGGGAGCGCCCGGCGAGCAGGCGTTCAAGGAGGCATTTGCCGCGTGGGGCGAGTGATGACGTTGCGGCGGCCCGATCAGCTTGCCGCCGTGAATGGCGGAAATGGGGAATGGCGAAAATGAGCAGGATCCGGGTCACGGTGCTGGTGGGAATGTCACGCCGATGACCACGGAATCACATGTCGTGCTGTGCGGGCAATGTCACCGGACCATAGTCGTGGCGGTGAGCAATCTGCACCAGCCGTGCTTCCGGAATATCGAGGAGCAAGCCGATTGTCCGGAGATCCTGCAGCGCAGAGGCTCGGGCGAGGAAACCCTGTTGACGATGATGTGCGGGGCTCTGGCCCAGTCGCTCGCAGAAAACCTCGAACGCGCCGCGTTCGAAGCGGTGGATCGCGAAGGCGTCTGGCGGGTAGCCTGCTGCATCCCGGGCGACGCGAACAGGTACTATTCGCTGCGCCAGGCCCGCGAGCAGGCCGAGATCTGGGAACGTTGCGGCCGAATCGGGCTGGCGAGCCGATTTCGCGACGCCGCCGATGAGGCGGACCGCAGGGTGTTCCGCAGCCAGCGGCGGACGCGTCGGCTCGCCCCAATCGTGGCGCTGAGCGTGGTCGCTGCCGTGGCCGGCGCGGCGTGGATCATGCTCACGCGGCAGCCGATCGAAGTCGCGATTCAGTCGCGCGCGGCGGCGGCTGAGCAGTCGCCCGCGGCTGAGCAGTCGGCACCGGCGGCCGAGACTGCGTCGACCGCGGCGCAGACGCGCCGGCTGCTGGCTGTGGCGCCGCCAAGTTCGCAAGTTGCGGTACCCGAGCAAGTCGCCGTACCCGAGATTGCGGCTCCGCCTTCACCGGAGGCCGTGCCATCGACGCCACAGGCGATATCGATCCCGTCCGCCAAGGAACTTGCATCGGCGGCGTCTGTGGCCATCGGTGCCGCGTCGACGTCTGAGGCTGCACCGCCGCCCAAGCCTGCACCGCCGCCTGAGCCTGCCGCGGAGCCTGAAATGGTATTGCTGCCAGGTGGCAAGTTCTCGATGGGCAGCAATCTCGATCCCTCCGAGGCGCCGATCCACACCGTCTCGATCAAGCCGTTTGCCATCAGCAAGTCACCCGTCACGGTTCGCGCGTGGAACCAATGCGTGACCGCCAAGGCCTGTTCCTATTTGCCGACCGACGAAGACGGCGACGCGCCGGTCACGAATGTGAGCTTCAACGATGCGCAGCAGTTCATTGCGTGGCTCGCCCAGGCGACGCAAAAGAAATTTCGGTTGCCGAGCGAGGCCGAATGGGAATATGCGGCGCACGGCGGCACTCGCACGAAATACTGGTGGGGCGACGACATTGAGCCGGGCATGGTCAACTGCAAGGGATGCAATGGTGACCAGAATGCTCGGCCGACGGCGAAACTCGAAGACATCAAGCCCAATCCGTTCGGCCTCTACGACATGGGCGGAGGGGTTGCCCAGTGGGTGTCGGATTGTTGGCACAAGAACTATCAGGGTGCCGTCGCCGATGGATCGGCCTGGGTCGACGCCGACTACTGCTTCTTTCACGTGATCCGCTCCGGGGCGTGGCGTAACGATCCGAAATATGTCCGGCCGGCGAGCCGGGATTATTACGATGGTCGGATCCGCTATCCAACGCACGGCTTCCGCATCGCTCGCTCGCTTTAGAACAGGTGTAGACACCTGGGAACTGGAGTCGGAAAATACTCGGGGCGCGGGCATCGTCGGGGCTGCGCTGGACCTCGCTCTCGGCCCTCGTGTCGCCACGCACCATGCTCGACAAGAACTAGGGGAACATCATGCCGCTGTTGCGAATGGCCTTGCTCTGCGCGGCACTGGCGCTGCCGTCCGTCGCGGCGCTGGCTCAAGCAAAGACGACACCGAAGGACGCCTTGCTTTACATCGTCTTGCCGGAGGACGGTGCCACCGTGAAAGGCGCGTTCTGGTGTCGCTTCGGTCTGCGCAACATGGGGGTTGCTCCCGCCGAGCATGATTTCGCCAACACCGGTCATCATCACCTGCTGATCGACACGAAGGAACCAATAAATCCCAACGAGCCGATCCCGCACGACAAGAAGCATCTGCATTTCGGTGGCGGCGAGACCGAGGCGCTCCTCGACTTGCCGCCTGGAGAGCACACCCTGCAGCTCGTGCTGGGCGACGCCAATCATTTCTCGTTCAACCCGCCGCTGATCTCGAAAAGGATCACCATCACTGTAAAAGGCGACGACGACAGCGACGACGACAATGACCGCAAGCGGTCGAGACATCGATCATACCATAGGACGCACTGGACGCATTTTGCCCATGTCAGAAAAGATCGTCAGCAGGTCGAAGCGACGCCGAAGAATGACGGCCAGGGCTGTTCGTATCACGACCTGTGGGGCTTGTTCAAAGGCTGCCAGGAAGCTGCTTCGACACCGGCAAAGCCACCGGCGGACTGACTGCTGCGATTGCCCTTCGTCATCAAGGCATGGACGTGCTCGAGCAGGCAGAGCTAATGGCCGAGATCGGCGCCGGCATCCAGATCGTCAGCAATGCTGCGATCGTGCTGCGCCGAAATGGGCCTTGAGGCGGCATTCCGCGTGGTCGAAGACCCCAGTCCTGCGATTATCGCGACCTGCGCACCGGCAAGATCCTATATCAGGCACCGCTTGGTGACGAAGCAGCGCAGCGTTATGGCGCGCCTCTGTACATCCATCGCGGCGACCTGATCCAGATCCTGTTCGACGTGCCTTAGATGTGGTCTCGGGCGACGAAGCTTGCCTTGATCTTTGCGCCGAGCGCCTCGTCGCTTCGTTTCCATCAATGGCGCGATCATCGAAAATCAGTTTTCCTGCGACGTCCAACACGCCGCCGGAGACCGGAGCATATATCGATGGCGTCATAATTCGGCCCCCCACCGCTGCAACGAGTCGGCGTGGAATAACTGGACAAAGCACACCTTTCTCGACCCCTTGTCAGAACCTCAATTAGTAACGCGTAGGAGTCTATGGCATGTCGTGGCACAGGAGCGCCGCCGTGGTGGCGCTGATGATGGTACCAATGTTCGCGGCGGACACTGGCGCAATTGCGGCTCAACTAACTTCCGCTAGCAGTACCGATGCTGCTTGGCTTGCTACCCAGCTGCACCAGACGCATTTTTCAAGCCGCCCGGAACGGTCCTTCGACTCGTTGTCCTATGACCGCGCCAATGCGAGCACGATGCCCGATGGTCCGCACACCAACGGCTTCCATTCGGATGGCGGCGCGTCACGGGTGCTGCCGGTCGCAGAGCGCTTTCGCGGTACCAATCCTACCGGGTTTTCCCGAGCCTGGTGCGCGATTTTCGCCAATATGATCCTGACGCGCACCGGCTATCGCGGCACCGGCTCGGCAGCGGCGCGCTCGTTCGCACGATATGGCCGACCGGCGTCCGGGCCTGCACCAGGCGTGATCGCCGTGTGGCCGCATCATGTCGGATTTGTCGTGAGCTCCGCCGGCCCCGGGCGGATTCGTGTCGTCAGCGGCAACCATAATCATCGGGTCGAGGAAAGCACTTACGCGACGCACGGCGTGATGGCGTTCCGCTATCCGTAGCGTGCGGGAGGTTCTGCAAGAGCCGAGATGCTAGAGCGGTTATGGCAAGTTCGGCGGTTGCGAAGACCTCCGTTCTCAGCAAGGACCACCATGACCGTGGCGAAGACAAGAGCGCGATGACTTTTCTTCGAATCGTCATCTCGCTGGCTGTGGCGCTAGCCAAGATGTATGCGCAGGGTGTCTCGACGCTGAAGGTGAAGCACATCACCGAGGGGCTTTGGTCGGCTATGCCAACGCTGCGCTATCGTTTGCACAACCCGCTCGTCAGGGCCCAGCCTTTATCAGTATGAACGGCGGAGACGATGTCGAAGTACAAGCGCTTCTCCGGATCGTCCTCCGACACGAACGACACCTGACACAGGAAACGCCCGTTCTCATCACCGTGGTTGCATGACGCATCGACGATCCGCAGGCCCTTGTCATGGCGCACGCCGGATGACGGCGCTTCTTGCTCGTAAGCCGTCTGAATGATTGCGGCATTTGGCATGGATTCGCAGGACACGCCTGTCATGGCGCAGACCCACACGAAAAAAGCAACAGGCAGCATCCTTAACTCTCCCCGAATGGTCCGTGGTCGACCACATCAAGAGTTATTCCGACGAGCGCTAGCGGCGTCGTCCCGCAACATTCATGAGAGTTCGTTGGCGTCTTATTTATGAGAGATGGTTGTCGTTTTCGTGTCGGCTCGATTCTATCGTCGCCGTTGCACATGTCGGACTGCTCTTAGAAGAGTTCTTAGGAGCCGGAGAGCGATTCTCAGAAAAGGAAAAAAAGGGTCACAAGGCAGCCATGCGACATACTTAGCGACATAGCCGAGCGTGGGAGTGCGCGACTGAAGGGCCGATGAGTCCTGCCGGATTCATTCGATCCCGATCCGAGCGCGAGTCCACTTTCATCGTATCGTTCCGAGTGTATCTCGAGCCAGGTGGGGATCAGGCATGTTAGTCGGGCTATCACGCACGCGTTTCGTTCAATCACTGACGTCGACCGCCGCGGTGCTGGTCGGCTTGACCTGCGCGGCGCCGGCCGCGGTCGCCGGAAATTTCGTCGAGCCCACCGTATTCGCGAGCTCGCGCGGCGTCCTTGATCTGCTGATGATTGCCCGCGCCAAGCCGGTAACGACCATTGCCTTGCCATCACCGGACGGCGACGTGATTCATCCGACCGGCTGGGTCTACGAAATCTGCCGGCGGCCGGCCAATGGAAATGTATGCCCTACGGGCTCCGCCGTCGCGGACTATGGCGGCGTACGGCTGGCGCTGCAGAAAGGCGACGTGTTGAAAATTCGGCTGGTGAACCAGTTGCCGCAACTCGATCCCGCCAAGGTCAACCATAACGGTGATCCCGGCGAGGGCAATCTGTTTCGCAATCCGACCAATCTGCACACCCATGGCATGATCGTCCAACCGCGCGCGCCGACGCTGGGTGACCAGACCTTCGGCGACTACGTCTTCGTGCAGATTTACAACAGCGCCAATGGCATGCCGGTGCCGCAGACGACTCATCAGCACGGCTCCAACAAGATGGATTACGCGGACTACCGGATCGACATTCCGGCGAACCATCCCTCGGGCCAGTTCTGGTTTCATCCGCATATCCACGGACTTTCGCTCAATCAGGTCTCGGCCGGCATGGCAGGCATTATCTCGGTCGGCGAGGTTTCCGATTATGCCCATGGCGACGCCATGGACCGGCCGTTTCCCACCGCGAACGTGCGCCATATGATCCTGAAAGACATGCAGGTACTGGCCGGCGGCACGGTGCAATTCGACAGCGGTCCGGCGACAGTGCAGCCGGGCGAGGTCCTCAACCAGGAAGATCCGGCATTCTGCAGCCAGTTTCCGGCGGACAGCTCGGAGCAGCGTCAGGGTTCATGCCCGGGCGTCGATAACACGAATGACGGCGGCTCGAATTTTGTCGGCGGCAAATGGTTCTTCACGGTCAATGGCCAGCAATTCCCCACCGTCAAGATGACCGACCCGGACGGCGAGGTCTGGAGGCTGACCAACGCCTCCGGCAGCCTGTCTTACGATCTGCGGCTGGTCGAAGATGCGTCGCAAAAGCCGATGACGATGCAGCTTCTCTCGGTCGACGGCGTCAGCGTGCATTTGCCACAAGACACCACCCTGGACACCATGGTTCATCTCGGCGGCGCACGCTTTCGGGTCGTGGCCTGTCCGCCGTCGCCCAGCTCAGGTTTCCGCTCCGTGCCGGTTTGCGTCAGCGAAATGGTGATGATGCCGAGCTCACGCGCCGAGGTATTTGTCACCTATCGGTCTCCATCGACGGGTGCCATCGCCTCACCGCCGGGCTCAGCGACTGCGACCTTCAAGATGGTCGGACTGACGATGGGAAGCGGTGATGCCTGGCCTGCGGTCGATCTCGCCGCGGTGCAATTCGCGCAGTCCGGTTCGCGTAACCACATCAGCTACGCCATGAACATCCTCGGCGATGCGCTGGCGACGATGCAGCCATCGGGTATCCTAGATGCGAAGGTCCCCTATGCCAGTGCCGCGCCGTTGCCATCGGGATGCAAGCCTCTGCCGCAGGGGCACCGGCGGCGGATATTCTTCGGCCTGGCAGATCTCAACGACGATGGCAGTTTTGGTCTTGGCTATGAAGAGGTCGATCAGAATGGCAAGCCGGTGACAGGCACCCAGATCGCGGTGACCCAATTTGATCCGGCGCAGAACATCGTGTGCCTCCCGCTCGCGCCGGGACAGCGCCCGGTTCACGAGACCTGGGAGCTGGTGCAGCTATCGACGGAAAATCATAATTTCCACGTACACCAAACTCGGTTCAGGACGGTCGAGGCAACGGCGCCGGCGAACTCGCCGCTTGCGCTCGCGCTGAACACTTCGGTCGGCGGTGGCATGATCGAAGACAACATTGCGCTTGGCGTGGCGACCCCGAATATTCCGGATGTGATGGACACGCAAAACGGAGTTTGCAGCATCGACCAGTGGCGTAACGGGCAATGCACCTCGAAGGCGGTGGTGGTCGATATTCCGTTCTCCCAACTCGGTGAGTTCGTCTACCACTGCCACATTCTCGAACACGAGGATGGGGGCATGATGGCAAAAATCAAGGTGGTTCCCTCATCGGTCGGCGGCGGTTGGTGGTAGACGCTCGAAACGAAATGTCGCGGCCTTGATGAAGGCCGCGGCATTTTCTGGTGCGCCAAGCATGGCGCGACTTGACCGGAGCGGTGTCCGGTCGATGACTTGGAGGTGAGCGTCCTCTACGGACCCCGGTGATGGAAACCGATCCCGACTCTTCTCGTCCGCCATCGCTGCAGCTCCGACAGCTAAACGTTGCCGCCTCATTTCAGTCACGCGCCGTGATTTTTCGTCGGACTTTAGATCGATTCAATTGCTGGAGCCATTATTCGGACAACACCTCTAGGCGCCCTAGCATTTTTTTTGCGACCGCCGAGCGGCATGAGCTGCAGCGTAGGTTGAGCGCCCGGCGGCCGCGCACCACCGCGTGACGCATCACCACCACGAAGATCGGTGCGGCCCGCCGTCCTGTTTGCGGCGGACCTCGTCACAACACCCCAACGCTGGCTTACAGCAAGCTTCTTTGCGACGTGGCGATGAATCGCAACATGGTTATTCCTCAGCCGCATCGGGAAATCGCCAATATCGACTCAGCAATTCGCCGCAATGAATCATTAACTAATCGTAAAATTAGAGTCCGGGACGTAAGCAATGAATGCGGCAGCTCTTAAGTGTCGCGCCTCTCGGAGCGCAGCTGAGATGCGCATCAATCATGATACGACAGCAAGAACGACGCATGAAGGAGGGCGCGAGATGGCGGAAGGTCCGAGGTGGGCGGCATGACCGAGTGGCTGAGGTGGACGGCGCCTGTTGCGGCCGTCATGTCGATCGCTGCACCGGTACACGCCGCTCAGTATATGAGCGTCGAGGAAGCTCAGAAGCACGCTTTTCCGAACGCCAGTTTTACGGAGGTTCAGGCCGGCCGCGTTTGGAAGGCGCAAGGAGGCGGCGGCGCGGTCGGTTACTTCTACTACGATCATGTTGTCGGTAAGCACCTCTTGATCGACTACACGGTCGCCGTCGGAGCCGATGGTCGTGTTCGCCGCGTGGACATCCTGAACTATCGGGAATCCTATGGCGGCGAGGTACATGATCCCAGCTGGTTGGCGCAATTCGTCGGCAAGAGTAGCCAGAACGATGTGCGGGTCAACGGCGACATACGCAATATTTCCGGCGCGACGCTGTCATCGACTCACTTGGCCGAAGGCGTGAAGAAGGTCTTGATGTATCATGCCAGCCACTTCCACTAGTCTCCGGCGAGCACAGGCACTGCTCGGTACCTTCGTGGAAATCGACGTTACCGACGCTAACCAACGCGACGCAGAGCGCGCCGTCGAAGCGGCGTTTTCCGTCGTGGCCGAGGTGCATCGGCTGATGAGCTTTCACGAGGCGAGTAGCGACGTATCGCGGTTGAACCGTGCGGCATCGAACGGCGCCGTATTGGTGCATCCCTGGACCTGCGCGGTGCTGGAGATGGCCGTGGAGATGAATCGTCACTCGGCGGGCGCGTTTGACATCGGCGTCGCTCCCGCGCTTCAGAGAACTGGGCAACTGCCTGGCGTTTCGGAAGCTTTGCCATCGGCGGCCAGCATGCCGACCGTGGAAGCAATCGAATTGCTCGCGGACAACCACGTTCGTTTCTTGCACCCCTCGGTCCTGATCGACCTCGGTGGAATCGCCAAGGGGTTCGCCGTCGACCGCGCGCTCGAGAAGCTGCGGGCGCGCGGCGTGCGCTCGGCCATGGTGAATGCCGGTGGCGATCTTGCCGCTTTCGGACCCGAAGCTCGCGTGATCCACATTCGCGATCCGCGTTCCCCGGGCAGGCTAATGTGCCAGATCCAGGTGAGCAATCAGGCGCTGGCGTCGTCCGCGCGGCGCTTCGATCCCTTCCGGTCAGCGGATACGGCGGATACCGCCGTGATCGAGCCCAAGACCCAGATGCCGGCACGGGCGGCACACGGCGCCACAGTATGCGCTCCCTCGTGCATGGTTGCTGACGCGCTGACCAAGGTTGTCATGGTTGCTGGCAAGCAGGCCGCGGCGCCGCTGGCCCGCTTTCATGCTAGCGCGATTTTCGTCTCGACGGACGGCGATATCCATACGACATCCGACTGGCAGGGAGTTCTTAAACATGCGGCTTAAAAATGCGTTTCGCCTCGCGCTCTATGGAATCTTCTCGCTTCTGTTCGCCAGCGGCGCGCTGTGGATTTACGCCGATCAGATGAAAAGCAACGCGGAGACGGACACTGACATGTGGCAACAGGCCGCCGCATTCCTGCTGAGCCTGCATGGCGGAGCCGCCATGGTCACCCTACTGCTGCTCGGCGCCTTGTGCCCCATGCACGTTCAGCGCGCATGGCGAGCCAAGAAAAACCGGACGACCGGAATTGCCAGTATTGCCATGTACGGCCTGCTCGTTTCCACCGCATTCGGACTGTACTACGTCGGATCCGAAGCGCTTCGGCCCTGGATCAGCACGATTCACATCGCTTTTGGGCTCGCTGTTCCCGCGGTTGTCGTCACCCACGTGATGGTCGGCCGCGCAAGCGTCGCCACCATGACGCCGGGAGCCATAGCGCCGGAAGCTCGGACGCGACGTGCCGCTGCCGCGACGCTGGTGCCGGCCGACGCCCCGGCCGACGCCGTTTTGATCAAGGTCATGAGCAAGGCCAGCTGATTTCACCCGCCAAAAGGAAAGAAAAGGGAGTCCTAATGATAACCACAAGGAAGGCAGCAATTGCCGCGGCGATTGCAACCTCATTCGCCGTTGCCGCGCCGCTGGCGGGAGCCGAAGATGGCACCACGCTCGAGGTTTCGGTGAAGGATCACCAGTTTCAGCCGGCCGAATTCAAGGCCGCCGCCGGGACCGCGATCGTGTTCAAAGTGAAGAACATGGGTGCGGAGCCGGTGGAGTTCGAGAGCGAGCCGTTGCAGTTCGAGACCGTGGTCAAGCCGAACGCCGAGATTATGGTCAAGGTCAAGCCGCAAAAGCCCGGCCGTTACGTGTTCTTCGACGACCTGCATCAAGAGACCAAGGGCACCCTCGTTGTCGAATAGCTTGTTGGGGTTGCCACGCCGGCTTCCATTGGTCGTGTCGGCGCAATGTTAGCTTCATCGACTCGCTGGAATGTCCGGGCGACGTCCCTCGCCCGGACATGTTGCGAGGGATTGCCGCGATTGAAATCCCATCGAGGGATGTTCCCGCCAGCGGTGTGACAGCCTGAACAACAGCATCGACCAGAGATTCCAGGCAGAGAGTCCGGGGCGATGAGCAGTCGGAAGGCTGGAGGGCACGAGCCCGGCCGCGGGGGCATCACCTGCGGTGACTTGATGCTTTGTGTGCAGTGTTCGATTTGGATGCTCGGCGTTGCGCTATGGCTCGTGTCGGTTACGCCGTCAATAAGCCAGGCGCAGGGGACTTCGGACCAGGTGCTTGTCGATCCTGGTGCGGCGGCTTGCGGGCCGATCGCGGCGTTGGCATCCGCGCGGGATTCTTTGGCGATTACCTGTCGGATCAACGGCAGCCTGATCGTCGCTCGACGGGGCAGGGCCTCCAGATCGGCGGCACTCGCCTACGTGGTGAGCCCTCCGCCGGCCACGCGCGAAGTGATGCCCCGGTATCTGCCGCAGCTTCCACCTGAGAACGCGGTGCGAATTCCGCAGGTCGCGACGCGCAGTGCGCGTCGCCTTCGAGCTGGCTGTCGGTGCGGTCATCTTCGGCCACGTCATGCCCGGCGGTGCACGCATTGCCGCCATCGGGCGGAAAATCTCGGCGCGCCGCGTCGCTCTCGCCATGCCGGTCATTGTGCAACCCATCGCCATGGCCGTTCCGAGCAGCGTCGATGGCGTCGACCTCACCTCCACAGGAAAGCCGTTAACGGCATCAACGGGCAAGGCGGTGATCGCGTCGCGATTGCCGCAGCGTTCGGAGTTGCCGTCCCATCGGCGCGCTTCGAAGATGGCACGGCACGCCGGGCTCCCGTGAGCGAACATCGGTCGCTATGGGCGAGGTTGGAGACCGCCGACAGCCCAGTTCCTTCGCGCAGTGTGGATGCTGGATGCAAAGCGAGCCGTTACGGATCGAAATGGTGCTCAAAGAAAGTCGACATCCCGATCAATGCGTGGCCGCTAAGCGCCTTCGAAGCAGCGATTTGCAAGCAGCGGCTTGCAAGCAGCGATTTGAAGGTCACGCCTCGTCGCGGAGATAGGTTGCTTTTCTGAAGCTTGCAACCGTGTCGCAATGAATCAACAAGTTGCCGTCATTGAGTTCAGGATATCACAACTCCCTCCGACTTATGCCGCGGTGTTGGTGTCACTTCGGCTCTGCGTCGAGAGGACGCGCGACCGGAGACTGGGGGACATGACTGGGCGTGCGGGGATCGGTTGCGATCGTTTGGTACGTCGCACCCCCCGTATGACTCGGACGCTCGTCGCTGCGCTGTTGCTGGTTGCGCTTGCATCGTCGAGAAGTCAGGCGCAGGGCGATGCAGATCTGGCGCTCCCCGATCCTGGCCAGAGGACATCCGCCGCAGCCGGACCGATCGTCGTGCTGCCTTCGCAGCGCGTGCCTCAGCCGACTTCCCCGCGTGCGAAGGGCGGCGGTCCGATCGTCGTTCCGCAAACTGCAACCCCGGTGATGAACCCGCCGGCTAACATCAATCGCGACCAGGTCGATGACCGCCCGAGGCAACCTCGGCAAACTCCATCAGAGCGGCCAACGGCGCAGCCGAGTGCCGCAGAGGCGATGCCGGGCAATCCCGAGGGCATTCCGAACATGGCGGCTGGCTTTCGTGAACCCGCCGCGTTGGATGCGCTGTACGGCGCCACACATTTTCGCAGTACCGCTCCGCGCCGCGAGCCCGACGGGTTTTTCGGAGCACCAAACGCCGGCATGCTGACCGCCGGCTGCGGCGTCAGGCGCGACGGGCGCCAGCCGCAGAACATCGCGGACAAATGCCTGCAGGCGCTTGCCTTCGCGGTGAGCCCGCCTCCGGCCACCCGCGCGGTGCTGCCGCGAAACCTGCCGCGGATTGCGCCTAAGGACGCGCAGCCGATTCCGCCGGTCGCCGCGGACAAGCCCATGACGCCACCGGCGATGGAGATGGACCCGTATGAGCCGACCGGCTTCAAGGCCGGCAATTTCGTGATAAAGCCGGCTGTCGAGCTGACGACGGGCTACGACAGCAATCCCGCGCGAATCCCAGGCGGGACCGGTTCGCCGTTCGTGGTCGTCGCACCTGTGGTGTCGGTGCGCTCCCAGTTCGATCGTCATCAGCTAAATGCCGACGTGCGCGCAGCCTATGTCGACGACACCCAGCTTCAGCGCCTCAACCATCCGACCGTCGACGCCCGGGTCAATGGCCGCTATGACTTTACCGACACCACCGCGCTGAATGGCGAGGGCCACGTCGCGCTCGATGCCGACGATCCCGGCACCGCGCGATTCACCGGCCGCTTCGCCAGGATTCCGCTGGTTTCGACCACGGGCGGCAGCGTCGGCGTCACCCAGAAATTCGATCCCCTGGAGGTGTCGGTCAAGGGAGCGGCCGATCACCTCCAATTCCAGAACGTCCTGCTGACCGACGGCCAGATCCTCAGCAACCAGGACCGCAATTTCAACCAGTACGCGGTTCAGAGTCGCGCCAGTTATGCATTGACCAACGAATTTCATCCCTTCATCGATGTCGCGGTCGACCGGCGCGTGCACGAGCTGCCGGTGGATATGCTGGGCTTCCGTCGTGATTCGACCGGAACGGCGGTCGAAGGTGGCGTCACCTTCGCGATAACCGACAAGCTGACCGGCGACGCCGCGATCGGCTATCTGGTGCGACAGTATCAGGACATGATGCTGCGGCCGGTCAGCGGATTCATCGCTGACGCCAACCTGATGTATCAGTTTACCAAAGAGACCACGCTCCAGTTCGGCGCAAAGTCGCAAGTGGCTGAGATCGCCGAAGCCGGCATCTCCGGCGTGTTCAAGCGCGATGTCACCGTCGAACTCGATCACCAGTTCCAGCCCTGGCTGGTGGGTACGCTGATGACGGGCTATGGCGCGGACGTGTTCGTCGGCTCGACGCGGGTGGACAATCGCTATTTCGTCGACATCGGCATGTTGTACAAGGTGTCGCGGCTGCTTCAGCTCAAGGCCAATCTGCGGCAGGAGGCGACGCGGTCGAACGCCATGGAGAACAATCTCAACGCGACCGTCGTATCGGTAGGCGCGCGCGTGCAATACTGACGTGCGCGATGACGATTCGAAGAAACGTCATCGCGCTCTATCGGCGCCGAGAGCTGCCACGTGGTCGAGCCGGCATCCGAAGTGCGTTGGATTCGGGCGACAGATAAGGCGCCGTTGTTTGAGCCGTCCAAGCCAGCGGTGGCAGAGGCGTTGGGGGATAGGGCCGAGTCTTCGCGAAGCCCGCGCCGGCCGGGGTGCTCCGATCGTTTGCCGGCTCGGGGAAGGAGAGCATCGCGATCTCCTGGCCCTTTTGCAGAGTCACTGATCTCGCTTCGATCTGACGCAGCATCCAACCCTGATAGTTCGCGCCTATCCTGATCCGCAACGGGGCTTTGGTGGTCTGATCGACGAAGATGGCGAAACTGTCATCGCCGCTCACAATGGTCCCGATAAGGGAAAGCTGCGGTCGTTCCGGTTGTTTCGGTGCTTGAACGGGGGGACTAGCCAGGGCCGCGACCGGTTCGGCCGCTGGGGGAGGGCGGCGTGACGGCGAAAAAATCGGACGATCCCGCGTCGCCGACAGTTGCTTGAGCGGAATCCCCCACAGCGGGTTGCCGCTCGGCGGTTGTCCGGTCTGCGTGACACGTTGGTCTTGTGCCGGCGGCGAAGGCTGCGGCCTCGCGGCTGCCGCGGCGTCGGTATCCGACACGTCGATACCCGCCGGATTGGCGACGCCCAATGCCGAAGCGGTCGCGACAAACCAGAAACAACCGAACACACAAACCCTGCCGAGGCTGCTCATTGCCGACCCTGCCACTGTCCAGAAACGGAAATCAGCACGTGCAGCTTTTCGCCGGAAGTCATCGAAGGCTCCGGCCCCTGTACTGTCAGTTGGTCGACGAACAGAAACGGCATTCCGGCCTCGAGGTCGTAAATGATCTGCTGCAGTGCCGGCTGCTCCAGATCGAAACTCGCTGTCACGTTGATGAAGCCGTCCTTGGCTTGAGTGCTTTGCAAATCGAGTTGGGAAGACGAAACACTTCCACCATGACGGGTCACTGCCCCGACCACGCGCTGCAGCAAGGCTGCGCCGGCGATCGTCACCGTGGATCCCTCGAGAAAGGCCGAACCCACCATGGTGTCGTCACCGGCAGCCTCCAGATTGGCCGTCCCCGGGCCGCGAGCTTCCAGCCGAAGCAGCATATCGCTGAGCGATTCCACCGCCGCCCGCTGATCGAGCACACCTTTCAACGGCAGAGCGGTTGCAGACATGAGCACCAGCAGCAAGCCCCCATAGAGCGCGGCCGCTACATAGGGCGGGGCACTTGCCCCAGTACCAAAGATTTTTGCCAAATTCATGTGCCGAGACCAAAATAAGGTTTGATGCTCGCTTCGACGTGAAACCGTTCGCCGGGGTCGCCAGCCGAGCGTGTTGTGGGCGCAAAGAAGGTCGCATGGGTGAAGTGCGGAGACTGCTCGATCAAGTTGACCAGCGAAGGCGCGTCCTGGGTGATCCCGACAATCTGCAGCTTGTCTTTGTCGATCCGCAGTTCGGTCACATAGGTGTGGTCGGGAAGAATCTGCGACAGCGCGTCCAGCACCAAGATGTCCGAAGGGGTCTCATGCTTGCGCCGCTCGAGCGCGCTTCGCGCAGAGCCGTCGGACGCCGCCAAATCGTGGCGCAGCGCCGCCCGCCGTTCTGAGATCTTGCCGGATAGCTGGCGCTGCTGCTCGTCCAGCTTTTCACCGATGATGCCCACAACCGCCAAGGACAGCGTTGCCGAGACCACCGCGGCCACCAAAACAGCCGTCAGGATGCGTCCGACGCGCGCGACGTCAAGCGAGCCACGCATGTGTCTCTCGAACAGTTTTATTCTGTCGTTCGTCGCTACTTGGCCATCAGCCGTTGCAACCGCGCCCTCGGGCGCCGCGTAGAGGATGACCGATCCGGCACCGCAATATTCCGCGAGTCGGACTAGCGGATCGATTTTGGCCTTCGGCGCCGCGATCACCGTCAGATTAATGCGATCGTTCGATGTCTCGACCGGCGTCGTCCAGCCGAAGACCGCCTCGTTCGCCGTCCACGGCGTCAAGCGATCGATCTGGGAACGTATCATGGCATCGAGAAACTCGGTCGCGCGTTTGGGCAGATCCAGCGGCCGAGACAGGAAGCGGGACGGCGTCAAGATGGCTTCCAGCCGGCTGCCGCGCAGGGCGGCCCTCCAGTCTTGGGGAAGCGCAAGACCTGCCTCATCAAGACTCGCCTCATCGTCCTTCAGTTCGAAATGATAGTCCTGCGGAACCGACCGTCCCGGTTTCGCAGTCATTCGCATGGTGAATGAACTCCGACTGGTTTCGATCAGACGAGTGCGCTGTTGGACGCTGATCCGGTTGATGGCCGCGACGATGGCTTCGGCGACAAGACCGATCCATGCCGCGAACTCGTCCCGAATTCTGGTCGACATCGTCATCAGGGAGCCCTTCCATGTTGCGCGCGGACCACAGTTTTTTCGGTATCGTCGCGCCAGGATAGAATTCGATATGGATCATCGCCGGTGTCGAGCTGGATGACCGCCTCCGTCGCGGCCTGCCGGCCGTTGTCGAACGCGATGGCGGTTCGCACCCGCACGGTATCGCCGCCTTCAATGGTGGCGCCAGCCTGCGCGGGCCCGAGCGCGGCGGCAATCGAGTTGCTGTCCCGGGCCAGACTTGCCCGCTGCTCCAGGAAGGACTTTAGTAGTTCGGGCGTCATTTTCGGAAGCGAGGCCACCACTTCGGGCGCCGCATCGAGCGCGTCGATCTCGCGCCGGCCGCTGAACACGGTCACGAATGGGATCGCCCTCTCAACCAGGGCCGCCGGCAGATCCAACACCAGCCAGAGCTCTTCGACATTGGCGAAGGGAGCGCCGCGGGGCAAATGGCTTACGCCGGCGGCGCGATAAAGCGAATTCTCTGCGTCCGACGCGTCGTCGGAAGGCGGCGTCCGCCAGCCGACAATCCGGTCGGCGTAACCGCTGGCGCCGCTCGGGCTCGCCCCCAGGGCCTGGAAGAAATTCACGAACATCTCCTGGGATGCGTGATTGAGATCGATGCGGGTCGCTTCTGACCGGAAGGCGACCGACACCCGCGCATGATCCAGCCGAAAGAAAAACAATCCGGCGGGAGGGCGCCGCGCCTTCACAGTCGACGACAATTTATAGGCAGTCAGTTCCAGGCTTGCGGAGACCAGCGCGGCCGATCGCAGGTGGTCATCGTTGAGCGACAGCGCAGCAGCGGTGTTGACGAGATAGACGGAAAGAATTCCCGCCAGACCGGCCAGCGTCAGCAGGATCCACAACACCGGAACAATGATGAAGCCGCCTTCGCGATTTTCGAGCCGGCGATTTCCACACATGATCACTTTCCTGCTTCCTCGTTGGACGCTTTCCGCATCATGCCAGCCGCAGGCGCTGCCGGCTTGGCGTCGCAACTCTTCCCTGCCTGGTCGCATACGCCGTCCGCCGGCGCGGAGATATGGATGACCGCTATTCGCGAGATCGGCAGCGTGCGCCCGGAGACGGCGTCCCGCACCGTCAACAGCACGGCCGCTGGCAACGTCTCCGAATCGCGCCAGGAGTGCTTCCAGACCCGGTCGCTACCGGCATAGGAAAACGAAACCCGGTAAGGCGCGCGCAGCAGAACGACCGGATTGGCAAAATTCGGTGCCGCTTCGGCCCCAGGCGCGAATTTCGCACGCGACCGCGTCAAGGCCATGCCCTCGCGATCGCCCGATTCGGCGATGCGAACCAGATCGAGACCTTGACCTGCATTCGGTCCGAGCGAGGTCCTGGCAAGCGTGATCGAGGTTTCGGATCCGTCGAACAGAACGTTCTTGGTTTGACGATCCAGCCGCATGTATTCGGACGCAGCGATATCCGCACTGATCCGATCAAGGGCAATGCTGACCGATTCGCTGCGCTGAATTCGATCGAGGCCGCGATTCCAGTTCGGCAGCCATTGCGACGTGATCGCAACCACCACGGAAACGATCAACCCCATCAGGGCCATCGCCGCAAGAGTCTCGATCAGCGAAAAGCCGGATTGAGAGATATATTTAGCGCGCGCAGCGGACATCATTCGGTTCGCTTTCGAAACAGCCGAACCGTTTCCAGGTCGATGGTCGCGCCAGAACTCGATCGAACCCGTAGCCTGACTTTTTGCGGTACCCAGACCACGTCGCCGTTCGGCGCGTCAAAGTCGATCGCGAACGGTTCGGTATGCGCGCTCCAGAGGTGCCCGATCTCATCGCCGGACTGAGTGCCCGAGGCTGGCGGCGAACGGGACGGAAAGGCCAGCCACAAGGCGTTGTAAGCCGCTTGCACCAGCGCGACGTGCTGCTCCAACTGCCTGCTCCCGCGCGCCGCGGACCCCATGAGCGCGCCGATGGCGACAACCGACACGGCCACGATCGCAAGCGCGACCAGCGCCTCGATGAGGGTAAAGCCAGCTGTGGCCTTATGGGTTGGCGAGACCAGCGCTTGGGACAACTTCGATCCTTCCAGTCAGCCAATTGACGCGGATTTCATAACCCGCATCGAACTTGGCCAGCACGATGACACCGCCGCAGGACATCCCCGATGCAAAGAAGCTGATGGACGCAACCACCGGCCGATTGTCGCAATTCCGCGGCAGCAGCGTTTCAAACCGGACATCCTCGGGGACATGGACGGTTTGCCCGCTCGCACCCGAGCGGAGCGAACGCGATGGCGCATCGACCTGCGTCGTCACCTCGAGCCTTCGCCTGATCGCGGCGTTTCGATCGGCCTTCAGCAGCGCCGCCGTCTCGATCGCGTAGGCTTCGAGACGGGGCCGCGAGGTTTGCCTCGGGTTAGCGGGCAGCAGCACGGCCGCCAGCAGACCGACGATCGCCAATGCGCAGACCATCTCGAGCAAGGTGAAACCGGCTTCGGGACCGGTGCGGCTACGCATTATTTTGCGCCGGTCGTTGTTGCTGTGGTGATATCCGCGGCAAGACCCGTCCCGCCCTCTTGCCCGTCGGCGCCGTACGACACGATATCATAGGGACCATTCACTCCGGGCGATCGGTAGATGTAGGGATTGTTCCACGGATCGTTCGGGACGCCGCCACCTCTGAGATACGGTCCCGCCCAACCCGCCACGCCGGAGGTCGGCCGCACTAGCGCAGCCAATCCTTCGGCGGTGGACGGATATCGCCCGGCATCGAGATGGAACAGATCGAGCGCGCTGCTGAAACTCTGGATTTGGATCCTCGTGGCCTTGACCCTGGATTCGCTTAGATAGTTCAGCACGCGCGGTCCGATCAGCCCCATGATCATTCCGATGATGGCAATAACGACCAGCATCTCAACCAGGGTGAACCCGCGCTGAAGATCGTGCCTGCCGGCATGCGCGTGCCGCGCCATGCCGCTGGTCCGTGCCTGTTTCATCTCATTATCCACCTGTTGCTAGCCGACGAGTTGGGTAACCGACAGGAGCGCCGTCATCACCGAAACGATGAGGCCCCCGACAACGGTACTGATGGCGATGATCGCGGCCGGTCCGACGATGCCGACGATGCGATCGAGGCTGCGCTGCAGTTTCGCCTCGTAGAATTCAGCGATACGATCGGCAAGGACCGGCAACTGCCCGGTCTCCTCACCGAGCCGGAGCATGCGAATGGCCATGGCAGGAAGAATGTCCGCGGCGGCGAGCGCTTCCGACAGCTTGCCGCCGTGGCGGACGCGGTCGGCCGCCGCGCTCCAGGCTGCCGCGCTGCCTGTCACCGACATGATATTGATCAGGATGCGCAGCGTCGCGGTCAGGGTCAGGCCGCTGCCGAGCAGGATCCCTAGATTGCGGCAAAACAGGCTGGTGCGGTAAAATCGGAACACGGTCGCGATGCCGGGCAGTCGGGAGACCTGCGACACGACGGCGGAACGAAACCCGGCGCGCCGGAACAACAACAAGCCAGCGGCGATCACCGCGATTGCGGACAGCGCCAATTCGGTGGCGTTGCCGCGCAGAAAGTCGGAGATGTCGAGAAACGTCTGGATGGTGGCGTCGGTCTTGGCACCGAAATCGCGCAACACGGCCGAGAATTGCGGCAGCACGGACATAAAAAAGAACAGCATGACGCAGCAAGCGGCGACCAGCACGAAAACCGGGTACTGCATCGCATCGGTGAGCTTGCGACGCATGGCTTCCGCTCGCACCCGCTCAGCGCCGATCACCTCAAGGACGTGATCGAGGGTCCCGGAGACTTCGCCGACCCGGACCAGGGCGACATACATGGCTGGAAACAGCGAAGGATGACGTCCGAGCACCTCGGCGAAACTTTCTCCGGCAAGGATGCCGGAACGCAGCTTGTTGACGATCGGACGCAGCCGTCCGATGTCGGCGTCGTTGGCCAGAAGTTCGAGCGAATCTTCCAACCTGGCGCCCGCCTTCATCAGTAGCGCCAGATCGCGGGTGAAGGTCGTCACATCGCCCGGGGCAGGGCGGCCGAACAGGGCGATGGTGTCGCGCGAGACCGAACTCGTGGCCTTCTCCTCGACCGTCTCGATGGGCAACAGCCGCAGGTACTCGATGCGATCGATCACTTCCTTCGCCGTCGCGGCAGTGATCGTCCCGTGCACGATCTCACCGTTCTGGGTCAGCGCGCGATAGCGAAAATTGCTCACGTGCTCACCGCACCGTCGTGACGCGAAGGACTTCGGCGACCGACGTGGCTCCGGCCCGGCATTTCGCGGCGCCGTCGTCGAGCATCGTGGTCATTCCGGACTGAATGGCGACCCGGTCGATCATCGCTGCGTCGGTCTTGCCATGGAGGAGCGAACGAACCTCGTGGTTCAATTCCAGGATTTCGAAAATGCCGAGCCGGCCACGATAGCCGGAGCCGCCGCAGCTTTCGCACCCGACGGGAGCGTAGACCTCATCGCCGGCGTCGAAGGCCAGCGCGGCATAGCGCGGATCGGCGTCGATGTCGGCCGTGCACAGCATTTTTTTTGATTTGCAGCGGTCGCAAAGCCGACGCACCAGTCGCTGGGCGACGACCGCGCGGAGCGTCGAGCGCAAGAGAAAATCCTCGACGCCGAGATCGAGCAGACGCGGCACGGCGGCCGCGGCGTTTTCGGTGTGCAATGTGGTCAGCACGAGATGGCCGGTCAAAGCGGCATGAACGGCAACGTGGGCGGTCTCGCTGTCGCGCACCTCGCCGACCATGATGACATCCGGATCCTGCCGTACGAAGGATCGCAAGGCGGTGGCGAACGTCAGCCCGATCGCAGGCTTGACCTGCGACTGGTTGACACCGGGAATCTCATATTCAACGGGATCCTCGATGGTGAGGATCTTTCGCGTCGGCTCGTTGAGAATCGAAAGTGCTGTGGCCAGCGTCGTTGTCTTGCCGCTGCCGGTCGGCCCGCAGATCACGATCATGCCGTGGGGCAACGCCAGCAGACGACGCAGCGCTCGATCGTCGTGCGAAGCGAAGCCCAGCTTCTCGACGGCAAGCAGCCCCCGATCTTTCGGAAGCAGCCGGATCACTGCCGACTCGCCATGCTGCGTCGGCATCAGCGCGACGCGGACATCCAGTTCGAGGCGACCGACGCGTAGCCGTGCGGCGCCATCCTGCGGCAATCGCCGTTCGGCGATATTCAAGCCGGCGACAATCTTGATCCGGGAAATCACGGCCTGGGGCAAGACGCCGACCGGCGCCGGCACCGGACTCAACAGGCCGTCCACGCGCATCCGAACCGAAAGCCCGGCGCGCAGGGCCTCGACATGAATGTCGCTGGCGCGCAGCTCGACGGCCAATTCGAGAAGATCGTTGATGGCTCGCACCACCGGCGCCCCGCTGGCAAGGTCGCGCAGGCTTTCGATGTCGTCTTCGCGAGGCTGCTGATCTTCGCCGCCGTCACGCGCCTGGACCTCGTCGTCGGCAAGCCTGTTCAGCGCGGTGGCAATGTCCTCGAACGACGCCACCACAATGTCGATCTCGCCGCCGAGCACCAGTTCGGCGGCCCGCGCGGCAGCGGTCTCGCCGGGATCGGCGACCGCAAGGCATGCCCTATGTTGAGCGGATTGAAACGGGAAAACCATCGTCTCCCGAAGAAAGCGCCTGGAAAAGTGCTTTGCCAACGACTGAGCCGCCAGCAAGTCAGGCAGTGCTATCCGCGGCAAATGAAAAAGCCGAGCGACTTCTTCGGCGAAGTCACTGGCCGACAAATCGGTCGCCTCCCATGATTTCGCCGCCGGCCCGCCGTTCTCCAGCGTTGCAGCGTCGGGTGCATCAGCAGCATCGAGCCGCGGCAATGGATTGCCGCCGCGCGGATGGTCAGCAAATCGAACAGGAGGATTCGAGCTCATGGCGCATCCCGTGACGGATCGTTTCAGATCACCTCATTATCGGTGGATCAGTCGTGCCAAGAGTTTTCTTCTCGGTGTCAAATATGACGCTTGTGAGACTTGCAGGATTAGAACAGCTACAGACATCCGTATCGGGTGTTACGAACGCAAGCAGGCCTCAACGCAGGCTTTAGTGCGGCGGTCGCAAGGACGGCCTGCCATCATCGACCGTTGCTTCATCGCCGGGCCCGGCAGAGCAACATGGAAGCAACGTGGAAAAAGACGCATGCCGCAGCGGCGTTTCGCAAAACGCGATCAATGGCTTGGTGCGAAGCGTGCTGCTCGGAGCGGCGCCCGGCATCGGCCGCAAGACATTCATCGTTGTCTGCCGCAGCTCTGATCGACCTGACCGGCCTCGGCGGTTGCCGGAGCTGCCGCTTGCGGAGACGCCGCGGCTGTGAAGCCGCGGCATTTCATTTATCGGGCAATTACCACAACCAGCCCACGCCGCCGAGAATCCGATCAGACTGCGGCCCGGTCGCGGTATGATCGAGGATTTTGGTGTAGTCCAGCTTGAACACCAAGCCGGGATTGGGGAACACCGCGACACCGACGTGGTGGAAGGTCTGGTCGCCGCTGCCTGTCGGATTGTTGAGGTCGATGCCGAACAGGCCGCCGGTCTGCAGATTCTGGCGGGTGTAGCGATAGAACGGAACAGCCTCCCACTCGCTGCCAAGAATCGTCCCCATCGGGACGTGATAGGCGATCTCGCCAGAATACCCGTACATGGTCTTGCCGACATTATTGGTGTCATCGGTGTCGTTGTTGGCGCGCAAGTTTTCCGGGTTACCGAACCTCACATAGGCATATTCGGCCCGCAGCTCCAGTCCGGTATTGGGCACGCGATACCGGGCCTCGGTGTCAAGGATCGTCATGCTGTTTCTGCCAAGGAACGCGCCGTCATCTCCATATGCGCCGCGGGGTGTGACGTTCGGGGAATAGTAGACCGCCGTGCTGCCGGCGAAGCCGGGAATGAACGATGGCGTGTAGCTGAGACGGCCCGTATAGGCGATGGTGTTGCTGAGCTGGGCGAAGCCGCCAAGCGGCGCATGCGCAAATCCGAGGGCGTCGGCACCGTTGATCCCGGCCGCATAGCCTCCGGCGATCGGAGCTCCGTTATCGCCTCGGTGTGCAAAATCGTCACCAAAATCCTCGGCGCTGGTACTAAGCTGGAACTGATAGTTCAAGCCATCGACGATCTTGCCGTAGAAGCCGGTCGAGGGGGCTGCCCACGTTGTCGGGATCAAGCCATTGGCGAGCTCCGGTCGCTCGACGCTGTAGAACAGAGTCGGTTCATGGTAGAGGTTATTGAACGAGATCGGCACCAGGTCGACACCAGGCGACCGGAAGGTGAAATGATCGTTGACCCGTAAATCGAAGAAGGCCTGCTCGATCTCCGCCGTGCCATGCAGCTTGTCGTCATTGTCAAACCCCGAGCCGGCGTGCTCGAACTCGATCTCGGCGTTGAAGATGATGTTGTCGGTCACCTGATAGGTCGGCAGCAGCACCAGGCGAGCCATATCGAAACCGTTCTGCCATTGGCCGGCAGCGGCCGGATTCTGCTGACGACCGAACTTGATCTCGCCGTACATGCCCATCTTGAGGCCCGGAACCGGCGGAGTCCCTACCCCGAAAAGGTCCTTGTTCTTGGTCGCATCCGCCGCGGCGCCGGCGGCCGCCTGGGCCAAGGAGTCATTCGGCTGCGGTGGCGTCGCGGCTGGCTTGGCTGACGTCACGACCCGCGGCCCCCCCGACTGGGCCGGAGCTGACGTTTGCGCCTGTTTCTGCTTGAGCTCGCTCTCAAGCATCTGCATGCGCCGTTCCATGGCCTGAAGCTTCTTCAACAGCGTCTGGTTGCTGGCCTGATCGGCCTTCGCTGAGCTGTCATCGCCCGCGCGCACCACAACGCTGCTCACGCCCAACAAAAACGACGCCGCCAGCAGCGTCGCCGTCGAACGCGCCCATCGTTGCGCGTCCATGCTCCCGGAACTCTTATGCAAGGCAGAAACGTTATCGCTCGGCAGCATGGACGCTTGCAGGCGCGCGCAATCGCGGCTCGACATGAACCTTTACTCCTGATGGGATCTTCGATGAGCACTATTGCTCGTTGGAAGCAGCGAGACTTTGCAGGTCTTAGTTCAGCTAAGATTTAACTAAGATTCAGAACCGATAAAGTCTGATTTCAAAGTCCGTCGGTTTCGCCATCAACCTGAGGTGAAATCTATTTATTTTCACACGCGGCAGCGTGAAGAGCGCTGGTTGTGTCTCGGACGTAACGCGTGCGCGTGGCCGCCTTGTTATCGGAACATGTTTGCCGATATCGGCGTGCCTGGAGACATCAGCGTAGTTGGCGATATCGACGCGCACGATTGATCGTCGACGTGTCGAAAAAGCTGCCGCGTCCATACAACTCTAGATATGAGTGGTCCAAAAAAACCACACTCTCCATGAATCAAAATACAACCGGAAATGACCGGTATCCTATGACCGTTCCGTCTCGACCAAGACAACAACTGCGTCACCGTTTTGTCTCGACTGAGACAATGACTGGTGTTCACCGGCTCTAGCTGCCGACAGAGCGGGGCATCGCGGGCAGGCGAAGAGATATACACGCGCTGCGCGAATTTCACAGGGACTCGCTCGACGAAGGCGGCCGATCGCTCGCTCGACTAAGCAAAGATGGCGCGGCAAACGCGTCGCTGCCCGCCGCGGCAAAGCGGCCGGCTTGCTCGACGCGTGCGACAGTTCCGGAACGCGGTTCGATCTGATCGAAAACGCATCCCGGACCTTATCGTGGAATTTGATGCCCGCAAGGGGAAGTCGCATCGGCCGCATCGCGGCCGACGCATTGAATCATCAATGATGGTGATGGTGATGGTGGTGATGGTGGCGATGCGTCTCCTTCGATTCCTCCATCATCGCGGTTGTCGTGGGCTTCGCCGCAGCCGCGTCCGCTTTCACGGTGACGGTGATGGCCTCGGATTGAACCGGTGGCTTGAAAGGAATGTGAGTCCAGTCGCCCAGCACAAGTTGCAGCGTGTGTTTGCCAGGCGGCAATGTCACCATGGTCTCGGTCTGGCCTTTGCCGAAATGGACATGCTGCTCGTCGACCGTAATGGGCTGGGTCATTTCCTCCGGCGTGAGGGCCTTGTCGATCAACAGGTGATGATGCCCAACGTTCGGCTTCTCGACGCCGGAAGGAGCGACGCCCATGTTCGGGCTAAGGCCGAACACGACCTTGAACGGGCTGGTGACGGTATCGCCGTTCTTGAGATTCACGAAATACGAGTATGCGCCCGCGGGAGCCGCCGATTGCGTAGAATCCGGTTGTGCAGCCGCAGCCGGCGGGGCCGTTGGCTGCTGGGCCGACACTGGCCCGATCAAAGCCGCAAGTGTGGCGACGGTCAGAACGCCGTGACAAAGTTTGAGCATTGGTGGCCTTTCGATAACGGGTGATGGAGGGAGATCGGAAGATGGTGGGGATTAGCGCCGACGCGATTGACGCCGCCAGTGACACAGCTCTGAGCTCATCGTCCCCGACCAAACTCATTCTGGCGAGAAAGTTTTGCCGTCCCATCGCCCGCCACTGCTCGGCATACTTGGATACAAGATGTCAAACGAGGCCAAAGCGTGACAGGCCGAGGCCGCAACCTCCGCATCGGATGCTGGCCCGCGAACTTGCGTTAACGCACCGGTCATTTCAATGCGGACGCGAACTCTGTGGCAGTGAAACGGGAAGTCGCGAGAGCGCACTCGCGCCTTCCGTAGCTGAGATTTCAAGATGCCGCTCGCGAGCGCACCGGCGAGGCTCGTGTGAGCCTCTGATGAAAATTGAGCAGGGGTAGAGTTCAGACCTGCTGGCGCCCCGCAAAAATCTGGGCGGGCACCTACGCTGACGGATGTCGCATTTCTGACGCCGAAAATTTCTGTAGCGATCTAAATCGCCGAGAAAGCCGTAGAAAGTCGTCATGGTCATTTAACGCATTTCCGAATTTTGACACTTCCAAGCTGAATACGACGTCGCCGCTGCGGAGAGCTTTCAAATGGCCACCATCAGCGAATGTCGGTATCGGCGGTTGCGGCTCCCGTGCGCCGTGCAAGGCGGCGTTTTCCAGTGGACCGACGCGATTGGGCTCTGCATGCCTCCGCCGGAGAAACGCGATCGTCATCTGCGTGGATGAAAAGCCCTCGAAGTCCGCCGCGCGGTGCGCGAGGAAATGCGCCAGGGCTGCGATCAGGTGAAGACCATGACGTCCGGCGGTGTCGCATCGCCCTACGACCCGCTCGATAGCCTGCAGTTCTGGTGGGATGGAGCTAGACTAGTTCGCGAGTAACGACGAAGAGGTGATGCTGGTGGAGGTCTTGTCGCGAGCCAGGGATGATACCGGTCGCCGAGATTTACCCGCAGCCGCAGGCCTTGGCTATATCATAGCGGCATCGAGGCTGGTCGGCGCGGTGCCGGCTTCGATATCCTGAAGAAGTTGCAGCAGTCTGGCGCCGCCCTCCAGCAGGTCGGCCTGGATCGACTGTTTCACGGCTTCGGGATTTCTCGCCACCAGACCGTCGATCACGTTCAGATGCTGGTGCCGTCCCGGATAGGTCGGGGTCGCATGCGGATACAACATGTTGAGCATGGGGCCGTTGCGAAGCCAGATCGTCTCGATCATCTCGAGCAATTCGGGCGCGTCGGCGGCCCTGTAGAGCGTGTGATGGAACTGCCAGTTCACTTGCACGGCTTCGCGCCAGCGCCCGCCGCGCTCTGCCGCGACCAGCGCCTGATGATATTTCTTGAGGTTGGCGATGTCCGCTTTGGAGATCCGGGTGGTCGCGCGTTCGGCGGCCAGTCCTTCGAGCAGAATCCGGATGCTGCGCAGTTCCTGGTACTGCGAGGCGCTCAAGCGGGCAACCTCGATCCAGCGACTGGCCTGCATGTTGAGCACGCGCGCGCGCACCAGCTGCATCAGCGCTTCCCGGATCGGCGTTTCCGAGACGCCCATCGTTTCGGCGAGTTCGCGGATCTTGAAGCGATGGCCGGGACGGAAGCGTCCCTCCATCAGGGCAAGCCGCAGTTCCTGAAACACGCGAGCCGTCAGGTTGTCGCGGCCGACCAGGCCGACAGCATCGTTAGACATCGAGGGGTCCTGCTTCCAATTGAATCACGGGGACCGATATTTGTGCACGCCATGCACTTCCGCAGGCTGCCTTTGCAAAGACTCAAAGTCGAGATCCGCTGCAGTTGTGATATATCATATATGAATAGCGATGATATATCATATATTGGGCCGGGACGAGCGCGGACCGCCCGACACGAGGAACAGGCGATGGCACCTCACGCGACACCCGGTCTCCTTTCGCAGGACGAGGCGCTGCGGGCACGTGCTCTGAAAGTCATTCCCGGCGGTATGTGGGGGCACATGAATATCGCCCGGCTGCCTCCCGGCTATCCGCAATTCTTTCGCAGCGCGCGCGGCTGCCGCCTCTGGGATGTGGCGGGTACGGAATATGTCGACCTGATGTGCGGCTACGGGCCGATCGTGCTGGGTTACGGCGATCCTGATGTAGAGGCCGCAGCTGCGGAGCAGCGCGGCCGCGGCGACTTGATGACCGGGCCAGCCGAATGCCAGGTTGAGCTCGCGGAGCTCGTGGTCGAGACCATTCCGCACGCCGACTGGGTGCTGTTCGCCAAGAACGGGACCGATGCGATGACGGCCTGCGTGACAATCGCGCGTGCTGGCACGCAACGGCGCAAGGTGCTGGTGGCGAAAGGCTCCTATCACGGCGCCGCGCCGTGGTGCACGCCCTCGCTGGCCGGTGTCACCGCGGAAGATCGCGCGCACATCCTGCACTATGACTACAACGACGTTGCGAGCCTCGAGCGCGCCGCCAATGAGGCTGGCCGCGACCTCGCAGCGGTGCTGGTGACTGCGTTTCGCCATGACGTGAGACGCCATCAGGAAGCGCCCACAATTGCATTCGCGCAGGCGTTCCGGCGGATCTGCGATGCGGCCGGCGCGGCGCTGGTTCTTGACGATGTCAGGGCGGGCTTTCGCCTCCACATCGGCGGCAGCTGGGAGCCTTACGGCGTGCGGCCCGATCTGTGCGCCTGGAGCAAGGCGATCGCCAATGGTCATCCGCTTGCAGCGGTGACCGGCAACGATCGGTTTCGCGACGCGGCGCAACAGGTCTATGTCACCGGCTCGTTCTGGTGCTCGGCGGCGCCGATGGCGGCCGCGGTCGCAACCATCAAGAAGCTGCGCGCGACCGGCGCGATCGCGACGATGGAGACCATGGGCTACCGGCTGCGCGAGGGGCTGGAGCAGCAGGCGCGCGCGCACGATCTGCAGTTGCGGCAGACCGGGCCGGTCCAGATGCCGATGATCATGTTCGACGACGATCCGGATTTCGTGCTCGGCCATCGCTTCGTGCTGGAGGCACTGCGGCGCGGCGTCTACATGCATCCTTGGCACAACATGTTTCTGTCAGCGGCGCATCACGCGGCTGACATCGACCGTGTGCTCGAGGCGACAGATGGAGCCCTCAAGCAGGTCGCCGCGTTGGCCGACCGGCGCCAACCCGCGAAAGCAGCCCAATGAACGTCGCCCCAGCGGCGCACGGCCGAGGCCGGTGTCCGGGCCTATGTCCGCGCCGCCGGGACGCGGGCGTCCATGCAGGTGAACGACGGTTGATGCACCAACGCAACAGGAAGGCAGTGCGATGACAAGCTTTTTGGCCATGTTTCGTTCGATCGCCAGGATGGGCTTGGCGTTTTCCCTTGTCTCCGCGCTTGCGACCCCGCTCCATGCCGCCGAACCTCACCGCGGCGGCAGCCTCGTCTACGCCTATCTCTCGGGGCCGGGCACGCTCGATCCTCATGTCGCATCAAGCCTCGTCGAGCTCGAAGTCATCCACCACATTTTCGAGCCACTGGTGGCGATTGATGGCAATTACAATGCCAAGCCCGTTCTCGCCTCGAAGATCGAAACCAGTGCCGATGCTACAGTCTTCACCTTCACGCTGCGCAAGGGCGTGAAATTCCACAACGGCAAGGAGTTGACGTCGGCCGACGTGCTGGCATCGTTCGAGCGCTATCGCAAGGTCAGCCCCAATGCCTCCGTGCTCGCCGATGTCGACAGCTTCGAGGCGCCCGATCCGTACAGCTTTGTGATCCGCCTGAAGAAGCCGAACGGTGTGTTCGTCGACGTGCTGAAGTCGCCGGTCTATCCGTTTGAAATCCTGCCGGCCGAGCAGAAGGACAAGGCAGCGCGCGAGGTCGACATCATCGGAACCGGTCCGTTCACGCTTGGCGAGTGGGTCAAGGACAGCCACCTCGTCATCAAGCGCTTCGACAGCTATGTGCCCGACGAGAGCGCGCCGGGGCCGGATGGTCTCGCCGGGCGCCGCACCGCCTACCTCGACCAGGTCCGCTACAACTTTGTACCCGAGGCCAATGCCCGCGTCGCCGCACTGCAGACTGGCGACGCCGACGTCATCGGCGATGTTCCCCGCGATCTCGCCAAGCGCTTCGAGGGTCAGTCGAACATCACGACACAAAAGATTTTCCCATATTGCATGCAGGTGTTCGTCGTGAACACACAGGCGGCGCCGACCACCAATCCGCTTGTTCGCCAGGCGATCGAGGCGGTGGTCAATGTCGACGACATTACCGGAGCCATGGGACAGATCTCGCAGCCCGGCCATTCGCTGGTCTACGCGTCGAGCCCTTACTATCAGGGCGATGCCATGAGGCCATATTACGACCAGCGTAACCCGGCCAAAGCCAAGGCGTTGCTGAAGCAGGTCGGATACAACGGCGAGAAGATTGTGCTGCAGACCAATTCCAATTATCCGAACTTCCGCGACGCCATCCTCGTTTTGTCCGAGCAGATGAAGGACGCCGGCATGAACGTCGCGGTCGACATCGTCGACTGGACCACCAACGCCAGCAACATGCAGCGCGGCACCGGTGTCTGGAACGTATCCACCACGGGATATTGCTCGAATCCGCTGCTCGGGCCGCAGCAATGGAAGGTGATGTTCTACACCTTCCCGCATGTGAAGGACGACCATGTTCTCGATGCTGCCTATGACGCGTTCTATACGTCGCTCGATCAGCAAAAGCGCGTCGCGGCCTGGGCCGACATCGAGAAGCGCGTACTGGAGCAGGCCTATATGATCAAGATCGCCGACATGGGCACGATGCGAAGCTATAACGCCACCAAGGTCGAGAACTTCCTGCCGTATTATATCGTTCATTTCTGGGATGTGTGGCTGAAGTAGCGTCGTCGACAAGACGGCAAGCAGGGCAGGGACGCAAACTTCGTATCGGATATCTCATGTTTCGCACGATTACCGTCCGTCTCATGCAATCCATACCGGTCCTGCTGCTGGTTGCGGTGTTGTCTTTCATCCTGATGCATCTGTTGCCGGGAGATCCGGCGGTGGTGATCGCCGGAGCCGACGCCACGCCGGCAGCGGTGGAACGGATGCGCCGCGAACTCGGCCTCGACCAGCCGATTTGGCAGCAGCTGCTGTCCTGGTTCCTCAACCTCGCGCAGGGCAAGTTCGGCAGCTCGCTGGTGCTGAACCAGACCGTGCTCTCGGCGGTCGGGGAGCGCCTGCCGGTGACGTTGTCGCTTGCCGCTCTGTCGCTCGCCATCACCTTGCCGATCGGTATCGCACTCGGCATCTTGGCCGCTTATTTCCGCAGCAGCTGGATCGACGCCAGTGTCATGGCGATCGCATTGATCGGAGTCTCGGCCCCGAGCTTCTGGATCGCAATCGTGTCGGTCATCCTGTTCAGCGTGACGCTCGGATGGGCGCCGTCCTCGGGCTACGCGCCGTTGCTGACGGCAGGGCCAGGCGCCTGGTTCGCCTCGTTGATCCAGCCGGCCATGGTGCTCAGCCTGTTTCAGATCGGCTTCCTGGCGCGCATGACGCGCTCGGCGATGCTCGATGTGCTCGATCAGGATTTCATCCGCACGGCGCGCGCCAAGGGCGTCAGCGAGTGGCGGACGGTCTGCAAGCATGCCCTCCGCAATGCCCTGGTCGCGGTCGTGACGGTCAGCGGCATCATCCTGAGCCTCTTGATCGGCGGCTCGGTCGTCGTCGAGCAGGTGTTTGCGCTGCCGGGCATCGGCCGGCTGGTGGTGCAGGGGATTCTGGCCCGCGACTATCCGCTGATCCAGGGCACCATGCTGTTGTTCGGCTTCGCCTTCGTGCTGATCAATGTCGCCGTCGATACCGTTTACACCATGGTCGATCCGCGGGTGCGCTATGACTGACGTCGTGTTCGCCGCACCTCCGACGCAGGTGCTGGCGGAGCGCCGGCGATTTCGTGTACTGCGCAAGCTCGCGGCGCACCGGTCGTTCAAGATCGGACTGGTGCTCGTGACCATCCTCGTGCTTTGCGCGATCATCGGACCGATGCTGACCGGCCTCGATCCCACTGCGATGAGCATTCGCTACCGCTTCAAGCCGCCGTCCGCGCGATTTCCGTTCGGCTCGGATCAGTACGGGCGGGACATCCTCACGCGTGTGCTCTATGGCGGCCGGCTGTCGCTGTCGATCGGGCTTTCCGTGGCGCTGGTCTCGGGCATCTTCGGCGCCTTGATCGGGGTGGCGGCGGGGTATTTCCGCGCGCTCGATCCGTATGTCATGCGGTTGATGGACGCGCTGATGGCGTTCCCGGCGATCCTGCTCGCCATCGGCATCGGTGCTGCGCTCGGTGCTCAGGCCAGCAGCATCGTGGTGGCGCTGGCCGTAGCCTACGTGCCGCGCACGGCGCGCATCGTGCGCGCTTCGGTTCTGGTCATTCGCGAGATGGAATATCTGCAGGCTGCGCGGGTGAGCGGCGCCGGCGACCTGCACATCATCGTCAAGCACGTGCTGCCCAATTGCCTCGGGCCGCTGATCGTCCAGCTTACCTTCGTTTTCGCCTACGCCATTCTAGCAGAAGCGGCACTCAGCTTTCTCGGCATCGGACCGCCGCCGCCGGCCCCGAGCTGGGGCAACATCATCGCGGAAGGGCGCGACTATTCAGTCGAGGCGTGGTGGGTGATGCTGTTTCCCGGCCTCGCGATCAGTCTCGCCGCGCTTGGCATGAATCTGCTCGGCGACGGATTGCGCGACGTGCTCGATCCGCGCCTGAAGATTGAGACTTGAATGGCAGAGCAACCCCTTCTCAGTGTGGAGAACCTCACGGTCCAGTTCTGCGGCGACGCCGGCTGGGTGAATGCCATCGAAGGCGTGGACTTTGCCGTTCGCTCCGGCGAATGCCTCGGCATCGTCGGCGAGTCGGGCAGCGGCAAGAGCGTCAGCGCACTCTCGATCCTCAAACTGCACAGCCGTGCCAATGCACGTTACGCGTCAGGTGTTATCCGCTATGGCGGGCGTGATCTGCTGACGCTGCCGCAACGTCGGCTGCGCCAGGTTCGCGGCGGGGAGATCGCCATGATCTTCCAGGACCCGATGTCCTCACTCAATCCGGTCCTGACCATCGCCGACCAGATCATGGAGCCATTGCGCCAGCACCAAGGGCTGTCCGCGCGGGCCGCCCGCCGGCAGGCCATCGAGCTCTTGGAAATGGTGCGAATTTCCGACGCGTCGCGCCGCATCGATGACTACCCGCACCGGCTTTCGGGCGGCATGCGCCAGCGTGTTATGATCGCCATCGCGGTGGCGTGCCGCCCCAAGCTCCTGATCGCGGACGAGCCGACCACCGCACTCGACGTCACCATCCAGTCCCAGATACTCGAACTGCTGCGCGAGCTGCAGCGCGAGATCGGCATGTCGGTGCTTCTGATCACCCATGATCTCGGCGTGGTCGCGGAGTTCGCGCAGCGCGTCGTCGTCATGTATGCGGGGCGGGTTGTCGAATCCGCTTCCGTCGCAGCACTGTTCGAACGGCCGCTGCATCCCTACACGGAAGGCCTCATCCGAGCTGTACCCAATCTCGATGAGGATGTGCACCGGCTCGCCACAATTCCAGGCAACATTCCCGATCCGTCGACGTCGATTGCAGGATGCCGGTTCAATCCGCGTTGCCGCGAGGCGGTCAAGTCTTGCCTGGCGGAGCCGCCGGCTCTGGTCGACACCGGTGTAGGGCATTTCGCGCGCTGTCCGCCGCGCATCGCCGCGGGAAGGATCGTATGAGCGCGCCTTCCATCGTCGTCGTGCGTGACCTGGTGAAGACCTTTGCCGCGCGGGGCGCTCTGTTGCGGGCCGTCAATGGCGTCAGTTTCGATGTCAGGCGGAGCGAGACGCTGGGCCTCGTCGGAGAGTCCGGCTCGGGAAAATCCACCACCGGGCGTATCCTGGTGGGGCTCGAAGCGGCGACCAGCGGATCGATCAAGCTGTTCGGGCAGGAGATTTCGTCGACTGGCGGCAAAGCCGCGCTCGCTGCGGTGCGTCGGCGCCTGCAATTCGTGTTTCAGGACCCGCAGAATTCACTCAATCCCCGCATGCGCGCGCAGGACGCGATCGCAGAGCCGCTCGACGTCGTGGGCGGATTGTCGCGCGCCGCCCGCAACGATCGCGTCCGTGAACTGCTGGAGATGGTCGGCCTGCCGAGTTCGTGTGGTGACCGTTTTCCCCACGAGTTTTCCGGCGGCCAGCGCCAGCGCATCGGCATCGCGCGCGCTTTGGCGCTGAGGCCGGAATTCGTCATCTGCGACGAACCGGTGTCGTCGCTCGACGTGTCGATGCAGGCGCAAATCGTCAACCTGTTGCTCGACCTGCAGGAGCGGCTCGGCCTCAGCTTTTTGTTCATCGCCCATGATCTCGCGGTGGTGCGCAGCATTTCGGCGCGAGTGGCCGTGATGTATGCCGGCAGCATCGTCGAGATCGCGCCCAAGCGCGAACTTTACACCTTTCCTCGGCACCCCTACACGCAAGCACTGCTTGCGGCGGTTCCCCGAATTACGCCGAATAAGACCCGCACCGCGGTCGTCACCGGCGAGTTGCCGAGCCTGATCGACACCGTGCCCGGCTGCACGTTTCATCCGCGCTGTCCGTTCGCGTTCGAACGCTGTCGGGCCGAGAAACCGGAGCTGCGTGAGATCGCACCCGGCCATCTCGCCGCCTGCCATCTTCACGAAACGCCCGTCTGACGGCTGCGGCCGGCTTGTTGCCAACTTATGGAGTTCCAAGATGACTGATCGCGATCTTCTTTTCTTGCCGGCCACGGCCGCCGCACGCCTGATCAGCAAACGCGCCTTGTCTCCGGTCGAGTACGTGGATGCCGTGTTGGAGGCTATCGAGAGGATGCAGCCGACGCTAAATGCCTACGCGACGGTGACCGCCGACGCGGCGCGGGCGCAGGCGCGTGTCGCAGAGCGGGCCGTCATGGCGGGCAAGGAGCTTGGGCCGCTGCACGGCATCCCGATCAACATCAAGGATCTCTTTGCCACCAAGGGCGTACGCACGGCGCACGGATCGGCGATCCTCGCCGACAACATTCCTTCGCAGGACGATATCCTGGTGACGCGGCTGAAGGACGCGGGCGCGATCATGGTGGGCAAATCCACCACACCGGAATTCGGCCACAAGGGCCACACCGACGCACCGAGCTTCGGTATCACGCACAATCCCTGGAATCCCGCGCGCACGGCGGGCGGATCGAGCGGCGGCGCCGCCGTCGCAGTGGCGGCAGGACTTGGTCCGCTCGGTCTCGGCACCGATGGCGCGGGATCGATCCGCATTCCCGCCAGCGCCTGCGGCGTGGTCGGACTGAAGCCGACCACGGGCGCGGTGCCCTACGAGCAGACCTCGGACTCGTTTTTCAATTATGCCGCAGCCGGTCCGTTGACGCGGACCATCGCCGATGCCGCAGTGATGATGGATACCCTCGTTGGTCCGTCCACGCTCGATCCATGGTCGCTCGGCGCGCCCGGCAATGGAGCGCTGCCGCCGAGCCTCATCTCGGAGGATCTGTCGAGGGTGCGGATCGGATACTTGTCCAGCATGAGCGACTGTAGCCCCGACGTCGCGGCAAACACCAACGCCTCGCTCGCGGCCCTCGCAGCTCTTGGTGCCGAGGTGGAGGAGGCGGGTGCCGGAATGGATTGGATCGCCGACTCCGCCCGGCTCATGTACCTCGCTAATCTGAACGTCTATTTCGGCCACCATCTTGAAAAATGGCGCGACCGCATGGATCCGGTGCTGGTGGAATGGATCGCGGCAGGCAGCCGCGCCACTTTGGTCGATTTTCGCAAGGCACAAGTCGCGCGTTCACGGCTGTATCGCGGCGTGCAGAAGCTGCTGGAAAGCTACGACTTCCTTGTGACGCCCACCTTGCCCACCACCGCGATTGCAGCCGAGGCCGGGAAGACCGTCGATGCGCTGTTCAATCGCGGCTGGAACGCCTTCGTCTATCCGTTCAACCAAAGCGGCAATCCGGCGCTGTCGGTGCCGAGTGGCTTCGGCGCGGATGGATTGCCAACCGGCCTGCAGATCGTCGGCCGCTGGTGGAGAGACATCGATGTTCTGCGCCTCGGCGCCATCCTGGAGCGGGTTCGTCCCTGGGCGGATCGTCGGCCGTCCTTGTGAAATAGATCGGATGACGAAGCCGAGTGTAAACCTGACAACAATGGGAGAATGGCGTGCCAAACGCTGCCGCAGACGATCAATCATGCTTGCCTCAGACCAAAGGCGTCATCGCGCTGCACGGTCTCGAGGCCAACGTCGACGTCCATCGTGATGCCTGGGGCATTCCGCATGTCCGCGCGCGCGGAACGGGGGATGCCTTTTTCGCGCAGGGCTATGTCCATGCTCAGGATCGGCTTTGGCAGATGGATGCCGCGCGCCGGCGCATGCTGGGCCGCTGGGCGGAATGGGAGGGCAGCGCGGGTGTCGCGGCGGATACGCTGGCGCGGCGGCTCGATGTCGCGGGCGCGTCGCAGCGCGACTTCGCCGGTTTGTCGGGCGAAGCGCGCGCGATGCTCGAAGCCTACGCGAGCGGCGTCAACGCATTCCTGGCGCAGGGCGCGCCGTTGCCGTTCGAGTACAGCCTCGTCGGCGGCGAGGTCGAACGCTGGGAGCCGTGGCACTGCATTCTCGTCATGCGGCAGCGCGGTTATCTGATGGGCTCGGTCTGGTTCAAGCTGTGGCGCGCGGCTGCGCTGCGCAGTATCGGACCGGACCATGTGGCAAAGCTGCGTTACGACGACGGCGGTCAGGATTTGCTCGGCACGCCGCCAGGTGCTGAGGGCAAACGATGGATCGCCGCGCTGGGGGATCTAGCGCCAGCCGTCGAGGCGCTGGCGACGCTTGCTGGGCCGGAGGCCACCGATGGCGGCAGCAACAACTGGGCGGTTGCGCCGTCGCGGACCGCGACCGGCCGGCCATTGCTGGCCGGCGATCCGCACCGCGCCTTTGAGTTGCCGAGCCTGTATTCGCAGTTCCATCTCGCCTGCGACGCGTTCGATGCCATCGGGTTTTCTGTGCCGGGGGTACCTGCATTCCCGCACTTCGCCCACAACGGCCATGTCGCTTTTTGCGTGACCCACGCCTTTGTCGATATCCACGACCTTTACGTCGAGAAATTCAAGCCCGGCGACGCCTCTCGCTACCTGTTCCGGAATGAATGGCGCGACACCAGTATCGGTCACGAGCGCATCGCGGTACGCGGCGGACCGGCCGTCGACGTCGAGGTCGTCGCCACCCACCACGGACCTGTGATCGCGGGTGATCCTCGTAACGGAGCGGCGCTGACATTACGGTCGGTACAGTTCGCGGACCTCGATCTGTCGTTCGATTGCCTGCTGCCGATGCTGCGCGCCAGAAACGTCGATGCGCTCTATGAGGCAACGCGGGGCTGGGGTCTGATCGATCACAATCTGGTCGCTGCTGATACCACCGGGCGGATCGGAAATCTCGTGCGAGCCATGGTGCCACGTCGCGCGCGACTCAATGGCTGGCTGCCGGTCCCCGGCTGGACCGGAGACTATGAATGGCAAGGTGTCATTCCTTGGGAAGACATGCCGCGCGCCTTTGATCCACCGAGCGGCTTTCTGGTCACCGCGAACAATCGCGTCGTCCCCGACGATCATCCGGACTATTTATGCACCGACTGCCATCCTCCGTACCGGGCACGACGCATCGCCGATCGGCTCGCCGAACTTCCGGCCGCGACCGTCGACGACATGAGCGGCATTCATGCCGACTCGCATAGCTTTACGGCGCGCGAATTCATCGCTCGCCTGAGCCGGCTCCCGGCGATCGAGGGACCGGCGGCCGCGTTGCGCGACCTCATCATCGGCTGGGACGCGCGCATGTCGGCCGATTCAAAGGCGGCTGCAGCCTATGCCCGTACGCGGCTCGAGTTGGCTCGTATCGTTCTCGAACGGTCCGGCTTGAGTACCGTCTCGCGCGATCCGGTCGGCCAGATTGCGCCCGGTGTGGTGCCGCTCAATCAGATCTGGTGGGTGCTGCCGTCATTGCTGCGCAACAACGATACCGCCTTCCTCGGCGGCTGGAATTGGGATCGCGCGTTGGCGACGGCGCTTGAGCGTGCAGCCAGGATCGACGATGGCAAAACGTGGTTGGAGCTGCATCACGTCCGCATGGCGCATCCGTTGTCCGCGGCCTTCCCGCAGGCGGTCTCGCAGCTCGAACCGCCGGGGCTTCCGGTCGGCGGCGACAACGACACCGTCATGGCCAATGGATGCTATTGGGCATCGTCCGGTCTCACCGCGGCCTATGGCGCTGTCGCGCGCTACGTCTTCGATGTCGGCAACTGGGACAACTGCGCCTGGGTGGTTTTCCACGGCGCGTCGGGACATCCCGCCAGTCCGCACTATGCCGATCAGCATCCGGCATGGGCCTCCACCGAAATGGTCCCGATGTTGTACGACTGGAGCGTCATCGCGAAGGCAGGCGACCGGTTTGTTCTGCAGCCGCCGTCAGGTCCCTGCGCGCTGGAGCGGAAACCCCAATCGCCGTAGTTGCTCCAGTGCTCGCGCCTCTTGAGCCACCCACGTGATCTGGTCGCTTCTCGTTCTGCCAAGCCCCAGAAATCGTGTCTCGACGATCCCTCTGGCAACCGCCGATCACACGCCAGCACGGTCATGTCGCTGGTGAGGCTGTGGTGAGTTTCGCTTTTGAGCGTCACAATAGTCCGCGCGGAACTTCACGCAGAAGCTCCTCGGGTTCGCTGCAGGCAAGTTGCGGTTCGCTCCTGGTTCGCTTCTCAACCCCGACGTCAGTCGGGCAGGGCGTACGACAGCGACACGAGTTCGTCCGGTACTCTGTATTGTTTGGGCTCGGCGGTTATGACGTTTAATACCTCGCGGAGCGCGCTTGCGGCCTCTGCGTCGGCTCCTGCGTCTCGCAATGCATGTGCGATCTTTAGGAGCGCGGCGACGTGACTCTCTCCGGGAGCCATTGCTTGCGCGAGTTGCAGCGCAGCCTTGGCATTGCCGGCATCACAGAGTGAGACGGCGACGGTGTACAAGACGCCTTCCTGCCGTTCCATTGTTCTGGCCGTCTCGATGGCTTCAGCGATATGGCCTCCCTCCACAAAGCCTTGGATGATGGCTTCGCGTGACTTTGCCAGGTCCGGAAATGGCGAGGATGTCCTGGCCTGTTCCGCGGCTTCCCGGGCCTCGGCTGCCCTGCCCGCCCTTGCCAGCGCTCGGGCGATTGCGGTTAATGCTCCGCTATGCCAAGTCCGGTCTTGGATCGACTCCATGAGCGCGCGCGCCTCATCGATCCGGTCGGCCTCCGCCTCAGCGATCGCAATGCTTTCCGTGAGAGTGTCTTTCGAGAAACGGACGGTTTGCGCGATCTGCAGGGCCTCGCCGAACGATGCGCCCGCGGGACCCCGCTGCCCTGCTCTTGTCTGCGCCCTGGCGACTGCGAGCAGGGCTTTGACACGCTGACCTTGGTCATCGATCAACTTCGCGGCCTCGAGCGCTGGCGCGGGGTCGTCTGCGTCAGCTTGCGCTTCTGCCAACATGCGCAGCGCTAGCGAGCGGTTTGGCTCCGAAAAAGACTTAGCGACCGCGAGTGCCCCTGGGCCGACCTTGGCCTGTCGGATGATGCCCAACTCCGAATGGCGATCGGGATCGAAATTGATGTCCACGAGAGACGGTGGCTCAGTTGCTAGCGTCAGCGCGCCTCCGCGAAGCGCGTCGGTGTCGACGGCGAGCGCGATCCGCAGCGCCTCGACGACCCTGCCGGTGCGGGCGAGAAATCTCAGGATCGCGGCGAACACTTGCGCTTGATCACTCGGCGTCGATTGGACGGCCATTGCGGCCTTCACCGCCTCTGTGATCTTGCCAGCGCGCACCTGCGCGTCAACAATGATCCCAAGCGCTGGTACAACTAGCGATGGATGCCAATAGTAGACGGACAACGGTATGGGTGTCGACTGCACCTGCTGCAACGCCGCGGCGATCTTGTCATCATCGCCACGCTGCGCGGCGATCATCCGCAATCCCCAGGCGGCGCGACGGATCGCAAAGGCACGCGCCGTGTCGTCGGAGACGGCCTGCACGCGCCGGAGCGCGTCATCGATCTTTCCAGCCTCGCCTTCCGCTACCGCGATCGAGCCGATGATCAGGCCCCGCTCGGCTGGGTCGCTGATTGCGTCCGCTATTCGCGCGGCCTCATCGAGCTTGCCGGTTTCCGCCTTGATCCGGGCGACAGATCCGGGAACTTTGGCGGTTTCCTCGGCTTTGAGCAGATCGACCGCCGCGGATGCTTCCTGAGTCAGGCCCGCGTCGGCCTGCGCGCGGGCGATACGCACGAGGTCTTGCGCGCGGGACAATGAGGTCGGGGTCGTGCGGCCGATTTCGAGGGCATGGTCCAGCACGCAGCGGCGGGTGGGGACTTCGCGGCAAATAGGCCAAGCCGACTGATCCGCGTGTTTGCTTGGACCAGCGGAGAGCTCCTCCGGCGCCAAGTAGTTCGCTTGTTTATTCGGACCAGGTAGGAGCTCTTGCGGCAGCTCGAATAACTCCGGGGCTTGGTGACTAACATGAAGGTTGCTGAGTTCCATGGCCGAAACGAACGGCCAGCCGTTAGGTGACGTTTCAAATCGCACAACGATCCCGGATTTGCGGGCGATCCAGACCTGGGCTTTTCGTACTTCCTTGCCGGGATCCATGTCAGCTCGGTATCGCGTGGTTTCAATGCCATTTATGAGTTGATCTCCTTCTTTGACAAGCGATGACTCCCTGATGTTCGCAGGCAGCACCCAATAGCTGCCCTCCACGGCAACAGTTTGCCAGTAGCTATCGATCGGCATCTCGGATGGAAGACCTGGATCTGCACTGATTTTACTTGTGTTGGGATCGACCGACCATTGATAGAGTTTACCTTTGTCCGGATTCAAAACGGCCACCCGCGTTTGATCTGGATAAAAAGTTTCCGTTCTCAGTTGACCTGGAGGAGAGAAGTATATTCTGTCTTTAGACCAACCGAACCCGGTGCGCGAAATGACGTCGGCGCTAAAGGCAACCTTCGGCTGCAGGGGCCATTTTTTCCAGGGCCTCTCAGCTCGCAACCAATGATCCGAAAATCCGGAAATGAACGGCGTCATCAACAACAGCAGGAGGTACTTTCGAGGAAACAAGTTACGTCCTCCAACCAGTATGATGCGGGTAAGTAGCCCCGAGGCTTGCCGAGAATTGGTCAAGTGTAGCCATCGTTGCGCTCGTTTTCAGTCCCGTTCGAGTGTGACTCGTCACTTGGCAGAGGATCTGAAGCGGTGTCGTCGTCGTGCACCCTGCTCGATTGAGGTCCGATCGAGAAGCTTTTTCTTGCACGCCTATGGGGGCGTCTGCGCCGAATAGCCTCGTCGCGGAACAGTCGATTCAGGCGACCCTATCACAGCCATGCTGCGTCGCCATCTTGGTCGCACCGGGCCGCGATCGCGTTCAAGCACACCTAGCGATGCCGGCCGCGGAACTTCAGCGGAAGTTGCATCACCGTGGCCTGTTCGTTCCGGTAACCTGCAGAAAGCAACGCTCGCCTCTGCGCGGGGCAGGCGAGAGTTCTCATCTGGCCCATGCCCCGCCACGATGGCTTGCCACAACCGAGACATCTTTGTGGGCGAAGGACGGCACCGGTTCTGTAGTCGGCGCGTGTCGCGACGCTCGGCTTTGATCCGCAAAGCCGAGACCGGTCCTGTACAGCGACTGATGGCGCCCGATGGAGTGCTCTTGCGGCTGTTGCTCTCTTTATTTGTTGAGCTTGCTTGGCTTTGTGGCCGCGGCGCTTCCGGCGGCGGCAGAGAAGCGCGTAGCGCTGGTGGTTGGCAAAATAGATAACAAGATTCAGGCGGAGAAAATGAAGCAAGGTTTTCCTGGAGAACCTGCTGACGAACGGATCAAGAGAGTAGCGGGAGTGCACACATTCTTGGTTCATCCCATTAAGAACATGGCGTAAATCATTGGAATCACAAGACTATATCTTCTCCGTGGCGCGCCAACGATGGATTGGACCGACTAAGCAGAAAAAACAAAGTGAAGTCAGCACTTAGGCGTGGTCGCGATCAGTCATGCTGTACCAAATGCTGCACCGATGCAGCTGATAAGCTCTAAAGCGAATGATTTCGCATTCCTTGCTTCGTTTGGCGGCCGCAGCGTAAGCGTCCTTTCAACTTTGTGGTTCAATCCGCGCACAATCTAATGCGCGCAAACATTGTCGGGCCGCGCTGCTCCACGACGAGGAAGAGCCGGTCGCGGAAATTTGGACAGGACGATAAGTGGAATTTCTGCCTGATAACGGCGATAGTCGCCGTGAACAGGAGAAATCATGAGCAGACGAGCCCGCCGGAACCACTCACCGGCCTTCAAGGCGAAGGTGGCGCTGGCCGCCGTCAAGGGCGACCGCACTATCGCCCAGCTGGCGGAGCATTTCGACTTCCATCCCAACCAGATAACAACATGGAAATCGCAGCTTGAGGCGAGTGCTTCCGAGATTTTCGGATCAGGAGGCGGGCCACCGGCCACGCCGGCGGTCGATGTGAAGTCGCTGCACGCCAAGATCGGGGAGCTGACGCTGGAGAACGATTCCTAAGAAACGGCAGCACCAGCTTTCGGCTCCAAGGGCTGCAGAACAAAGCCGAATGTCTTGGCACGTCGGTGCAAATTGTTGATCACCCGTGTACGGTAGCGTGTCTCGTAGGACGAGGCCCCGGGATCGACGTAATCCATTCCGTGGCGCACAGCGTTGTAGAACAGGACTGCGATCTTGCGGGCCGTTGCGGTGACTGCCTTGGCCTTGCCGATGCAGGACGAGAGTCTTCTGTAAAAGGCGCCGAGCGCAGTGTCGGTGCGTCCGACGGTTACGGCAGCAAGGCGCAGAAGACCTGCGGCCCGGCGCGTTCGTGACGAAAGCATTTTGCCGCCGGAGACCTTATTGCTCGGCGCCAACCCCAGCCAGGAGGTAAAATGCTTTGCACTTGGCCATGAGGTAAGGTCGTCGCCGCATTCTGCGATCAGCTTCAGCGAGAGGT
>WNGJ01000447.1_pt1 | contig 44197 bp, 36 predicted proteins | sample 5400611 | NCBI WGS metagenome assembly WNGJ01 (sample SAMN13153375, study PRJNA577476) | soil metagenome | isolation source: 40 cm soil or saprolite under Garry oak tree replicate 1 | place: USA:California | collected 2016-06-15
CCCCCGCCCCGGCCGACTCCGCTCCGCCGGCCGGTACCACCGCTCCGGCCGGTACCACCGCTCCGGCCGGTACCACCGCTCCGGCTGGCGCCACCCCACCGGCCCGGGCAGCCGAGTCGGCCGAGGCAGCCGAGTCGCCCGGCGCAGCCGAATCGGCCCGCGCAGCCGGGTCGCCCGACGCGGTGGCACTGTCCTGCGTGATATTGACCATGGGAGACCGGCCAGCCGAGCTCGACCGTGCGGTCCGCAGCGTCCTGGGGCAGGCCGGCGCGCCGATCGAGACGGTGGTCGTCGCCAACGGTGCGCAACTCGCGCCGCTGCCGCGGCAGGTGAAGAGCGTCCTGCTGCCGAGCAACGTGGGCATCCCGGCCGGCCGGAACGCGGGCGTCGCCGAATCCACCGGGGACGTGATCCTCTTCCTCGACGACGACGGCTGGTACGTGGACCGCGACCTGGCCGCGCACGTCCGCGGCAGGTTCGCCGCAGATCCGTCGCTCGCCGTGCTTTCCTTCCGCGTTCGTGACCCGGCCGGTGGCCCTGGCCAGCGGCGGCACGTCCCGCGGTTGCGCGCGGGGGACCCGGAACGTTCCTCCGCTGTCACCACGTTCCTCGGCGGCGCATGCGCGATCAGGCGCGAGGCCTTCACGCGGGCAGGCGGATACCCCGGCGACTTTTTCTACGCGCACGAGGAGACGGACCTGGCCTGGCGGCTGATGGACGCGGGATACCGGCTGGAGTACGACGCCGCGGCGGTGATGTTCCACCCCGCCGCGGCGCCCGCCAGGCATGCGCAGTTCTTCCGGCTGAACGCCCGCAACCGGGTGCTGCTCGCCCGCCGGAATCTGCCCTGGCCGGTGGCTGCCGCCTACCTGTTCGACTGGGCCTTGATGATGATCGCCCGTGAACGGTCCCTGCGTGCGCTCCGGCCTTGGTTCGCGGGCTTCACCGAGGGCTGGCGGGCCGAGCCGGGCATGCGCCGGCCGATCTCCTGGCGCACGGTCTGGCGGATGACCGTTTTGGGCCGACCGCCGGTGATCTGAATGAGCCGATAGGATGTGTGCGTTTGTGGCGCATGAAGGTCAGCCCGGGGGTGACCCGCTGGAACCCCCGCCTGCACCGCGCCGCTTACGCAGGCTGTGGCAACGGGCACGGCAGGCACACCGCCTGCACGGATGTGGCCACTGGGGTGATATGACGGTATCGAGGCTGAAGTTCTCACCAGGTATGTCCCTGCCCGTGTCCGCCGAGCCCGGTGCCCTCGTGGGGAGGGATTGTGAATGTCTGTGATCGTTCTCCGGCCGCCTCCAGCCGATACCGCTCACAGGCGTAAGTTTCCCTGGCTGGCCGCGGCGCCCGTCCGCCGCCCGTGGGTGGCTGCCGTCTTCGTGGCATGTGCCTGCTTCGCGGGCGCCACGGCCGTTGTCACGACCAACTCGTTGCACAGAATCTGGGGGATCTCGGCGGCGGGAGCGTATGCCCTGGCCGCGGGCGCCGCACTGGCATGGCGGTCCCGCGGTGTCGATCTCGCGCTGGTTATCGCTGTCGGCGGTGCCGTGCTCGGGCCGCTGACCTGGATGACAACGACCGGGCAGGCGCAGCCAGAGGTCGCGGTGATCATGCGTTCCGCCAATCTGCTCGTCTCGCAGGGCGACCCCTACGAAAGCCCGGCGCAGATCGCGCCGACGCGAAATCCGAACGCCTACAATCCCTACCTCCCCGCGCTGACCGTGTTCGGCCTGCCCAGGGCGCTGCGCTGGCCGCGTCCGCTCGCCGATCCGCGGCTGTGGTTCGGCTTGTCTTTCGCGGTGATATTGATGTTCGCGCTGGTGCGGGCCAGGGCGCCGGATCCGTGGCGATGGGCGGCGCTGATCATCGCGACGCCGGTGATCGCCCAGCCGATCGTGGTGGGTGGCACCGACCTGCCCGTGCTGGCGCTGATGTGCCTTGGTCTGGCGTTTCTTCGCGCCGAGCCGCGGCCTGTGCTGGCCGGTGTCGCGCTCGGCGTCGCCGCGGCAATGAAAGCCACCGCGTGGCCTGCCCTGATCATCGCGATCCCGCTGCTTGCGACCAGCGGCGGATGGCGCTCGGTAGCCAGGTTCGCGGCAACGGCCGTCGCGGTCTGCGCGGCGGTGGTCGGGCCGTTCGCGGTGTTGTGGCCGCGCACGCTGATGCAGAACACGATCATGTTCCCGCTCGGCCTTACCAGGATCAAAAGTCAGGCGGCGAGCCCGCTGCCCGGCCATCTGCTCGCGCAGACCGGCGCCCTCGGGCACCTGGTCGCGGTCGCGCTCCTCGCGACCGCCGGCCTCGCGGTCGCCGCTTCCCTCGTGGTGCGGCCGCCGGCCGACGCGCGCGCGGCGGCGCTGCGCCTGGCCCTCGGCCTGGCGCTGATGTTCACGCTCGCGCCCGCGACCCGCTTTGGCTACTTCAGCTATCCGGCCGCACTGCTGTTCTGGCTGTGGCTGGCCGGGCCGGAGCGCCGGGCGGGCGCAGTGGCGGCCGGGCCGGGCGGGTCCGATGCGGGAATGCTTGCCGCCGCGACCTGACCCGCAGGCAGGAAAGGAACCGGCCCTGGCTCGCGGCGGGCGGCGGCCTGCTCTACGCCGGCTGTCCACTCGGCTTCGCCGCAGCCGCGGGCAGCTACCGGCTGGTCGCGTTGCGCAGCGCGCCCGCCGGGCGCGGGCCCGCCGTGCCCGGCGGTGCGCCGCCGGGCGACTGGCCGGCTGCCTGCAGCCTGCTCCGCGGCCAGGACCTGGTGGCGGAGATTCCCGCCACGCAGCACAGGCAGACACCGAGCGAGGTGGATCTCGATGGGCTGCGGCTGCGGGCCGGCTGCAGCTACCCGGCCGTACCAGGCGAGCGAGGACGCGGCGGATGTCGATGTCTTCGGCTGCGCGGCGACGGGGCACGCGGGCGGTGCGGACGGTCAGGGTGCGAAGTCCGAGGGCTGGTCCGGTCCGGAGAACGCGCTCGCGTCCTTGCAGATGTTGGTGCTGCCGCTGATGCCGCCGTAGGCCTGCGTCAGGTTCGACGGCGGCTTGAGGCTCTTGAAGTCGGCGCCGAGAACGAGGTTGAGCGTGCCCGGCTGGAGGGTGGGCACGCGTTGGGTCCTGGCGCTGATGAGCACGGCCGTCAGAGCCTCGACAGCGGGAAGATCGCTGGCGGAGGCGTATTGGATCACGGTCTGGGTGAACGCGGTGTTGTCCGCGTTCCCCGTGCCCACCACGTTGAACCCGCGCTGCTGAAGTGCGGTCATCGTCGTGCCCGCGAGCCCGCCGACGGTCGTTCCGTTCAGCACCTGCACGTTGACCCGGCTCGGGTTGGCGGCCTTCGGCGCCTTCTTCTTGGCCGCCGCGGCCGGCGCCTTCTTCTTGCCGGCCTTCGCCACGTGTACCGCGTTGTCGAACTTGATCGCGTTGAACAGTCCGTTGGCGGCCGGCTGTGCCCAGTCGACGCGGTTCGGATCGGCGGCGTCGGGCACGACGGGCACCGAGACCATGTTGACCGAGCTCGCGTGCAGCCCGCGCATGCTTTCGGCGATCTTGAGCAGGGTGCCGGAGTCGAGCCCGCTGTCGGTGGTGAGCGAATGCGTCGCCGCGTTGGCCAGCCCCAGCAGCCTGGCGGGGTCGCCGAGCATGTTGCTCGTCGTGACCTGCTTGGCCAGCGACGCCATGAAGAACTGCTGGCGCCGGATCCGCTGCAGGTCCGATCCCTGGCCGACGTGGCGCTCGCGTACGAAGGCCAGCGCCTGCGCGCCGTTGACGTGGTGCACGCCCGCGGTCAGGTTGAGCTTGGAGGCAGGGTCGTTGATCGCTTCAGGGAGGCAGACGGTCACCCCGCCCACCGCGTTCACCATCGACTGGAACCCGCTGAAGTCGATCTCGATGAAGTGGTCGACGTGGATGCCGGTGAGCGCTTCGAGGGTCTTCCAGGTGCACGGCGCGCCGCCGGAGTTGAACGTCTCGTTGAGCATCTCCACCTGCTGGCTCGCCTGCTGGCCGGTGTGGCCCAAGCCGTCGGCCCGGCAGCCGATCGTGGAGACCAGCGAGTCGCGCGGGAAGCTGATGAGCGTGGCGCCGTTACGCTGCGGTGAGATGTGCATCAAGATCATGGTGTCGGAGCGTGCGCCCTGAATGCCCTTGCCGAATTTCTTGTTGCTCCCCGACCTGCTGTCCGAGCCGATGAGCAGGATGTTCAGCGCCGAGTTGTACTTGGGTGGCCGCTTGCCGAGCAGGCCATTGACGTTCTCTTTCTGGATGTTGCCCAACAGGTGCCGCCACTCCGCGTAGGCGGCGAGCGACGTGCTCACCACGGCGACCGTCACGATGGCCGAGATCCAGCCGAGCACCCGCAGGCGCCTGTTGCTGCCGGTGTGCGGTCGGCGCGGCGGCCGGTCCTGGCGCGGGCCGTCCGGCCACGCGGCCGTGGCGTCCGCCGTGCTCCCTGACCGGTCGTCGAGAACGTCGTAGCGTGTCATCGGCTCCCTCGAGCGTCTCCAGTTGTCCCGTCGCGCAGCGTCCGCGCCGGTCAGGTCTGCCGGGCCGGGCCGCCCGCGACCGCCCGGCCGCGCCGTTCCTGTACGGAAGAGGGCCGCTGCATGCCAGTGGCACGCCAGACCACCGGATGTGGCACGTCCTCCACTGTTTACCGCAAAACGCGATCGTCAGGGGGCCGAACGGGGGGTAATGGCGGCCGCGGGCGCCGATCCCCGCGACCCCGCCCCAGCGGAACACCAACAGAACACCAAGCAGAGCAAACGCCGCGCCGCTGGTAAGCCCATCCCGTGCGGCGCCGCACGGCCCCCTAGAGTTGAACCCGTGCGCATTGGAATCGGCCCCCTGCGGCTGGGCACCGGCCCGGCCCCCGAAATCCTGGCCGAGCCGGGCAACGCACGGCCCAGCCCGCCAGGGGGTGGTTCCCCGGCCGTCGAGCCGGGTGCGGGCGGGACCCGGGCGAACCGGTCCCGCGGCCGCGCCGGCCGAGGCTGGCGGCGCGGCGGCGCCCTCGCGAGCGGATCGGGTCCGCGTCGCCTGCGGCTGCCCGGCTACGGCGGCGGGACGACCCCGGGCCAGGTGCTCGCCCGGGCTACCTTGCTCCCGCCGGCCTTGGTGATGGCATGGCTGCTGCCCGGCCTGCCGCTGCTTCTCATCGGGCAGTTCACCATCGTGCCCATGCTGGCGCTGTGGGTGCCGCTCGCCATCGCGCTGAGCGTGGCGGTCCTCGTCTTCGCCCCGGTTGCCTGGCCGCATCGCCGCACTCCGTGGTGGCCGGTGGCCGCGGTGTTCGCGATTGCCGTGGGTTTCGGCGCGTGGCAGGCCGCGATGGTTTCGCAGCAGGTGATCGTGCGGCGCGATCCGGCGGCATATCTGCAGTTCGCCTACTGGATCGCCCGGCATGGTTCGCTGCCCATACCGCAGCTTCGGCCGGCCTTCGGCGGCGCGGTCCCGGGCCTGAGCTTCGCGAGTCTCGGCTTCTATCAGCACGGCGCCGCTGTCGTCCCCCAGTTCATGGCCGGCCTGCCGCTCACCCTCGCCGGTGCCTTCTGGATCAAGGGCATCCACCTGGCGGTGTACCTGGCGCCGGTACTGGGCGCGTGCGCGGTGCTCACCTTCGGCGGTCTCATCGGCCGGCTGTGCGGCCCGCGCTGGGCCCCGCTCGGCGCGCTCTTGCTTGCGCTCAGCCTCCCCGAGGTGTACACGAGCCGGTCGACGTTCAGCGAGCCGCTTGCGCAAATTCTGCTGTTCGGCGGGTTCTGCCTGGTAACCGACGCGTTGTGGCTCGCGCCCGCGCGCCGCGCGCCAGCCCGTGCCGGCGCCGCGCCCGCCAGGGCGGCCAGTGGCGCCGCGCCCGCCGCTGCGCCCGGGGCGGGCGCCGCACCGGCGCCGGGAACGACTCCGGCCCCCCCGCTGGCCACCCCCCCACAGGCGGTGACGGCCCCGCTGCCGCCGGCGGGCCCAGCCGCCGTAACGCCGCCCGTAAGCGGCGCAGGCGCGCCAGCACCTGGCAGCGCCGGCGCCGCGGCCGCCGCGGCGCCCGCCGCGGGCGAGACCACGGCCGGCCCCGGCCGGCTGGCCGGCCGCAGGCGCCTGGCCTGGCGCGGTGGCCTCGCCAGGCGCGGTGGCCTCACCGGTGCCGCGGGCAGGCCCTACGCCGGGGGCGGGGCCTACGCCGGGGGCGGGCCGCGGCGGCTACGGGCGGCAGCGTGGCTGATGGCCGGTCTCGGCGGCCTCGCGTTCGGCCTTTCCACGCTGGTCCGCATCGACGGGATGAGCGACATCCTGCCGGTCATCCTGTTCTGCGGTGTGCTGTACGCGACGCGCCGCGCCGCGGCGGCGCCGCTGGCCGCCGGGCTCGTGCTCGGCACCGCGTATGGGCTCGCCGATGGGTACCTGCTGTCCAGGCCGTACCTCAACTCGCTTTCCTCGCTGCTGCGGCCCCTCGCTTTCGCCGCCGCCGGGTTCGTCATCGTGACGGCGCTGGCCCTCGCCCTAGCCGAGTGGCGTGGGCTGCCGCAGATGCGCCGCGGCAGTTGGAGCTGGGTGCCCGACATCACCGCGATGGCTGTCGTGGTCGTGGCCGTGGCTTTCGCCGTCCGGCCCCTGGTGCAGACCGTGCGCGGCGAAACCAGCCCGGTGACGGTCGCGTTGATCGCCGAGCTGCAGAAACTCGCCCACCTGCCGATCGACCCGCACCGCACCTACGCGGAGGACAGCCTGTACTGGGTGATCTGGTATATCGGACTGCCCGCGGTACTGCTCGCCACGTTCGGCGCGGCGCAGCTCGCCCGCAGGTTCCTGCGCGGCGAGGCCCTGATCTGGGGCCTGCCCGTGCTGGTCATCGGCTGGGCCGTCGTCACCACCTTGTGGAAGCCGGGCATCGTGCCGGACCAGCCGTGGGCCAGCCGCCGGCTGGTACCGGCCGTGCTGCCCGGGCTGGTGCTCCTCGCGGTCTGGACGTGCGGCTGGCTCGTCCGGCGGGCGCGGGCGCGCGGGGCCGGGCAGATCGCGCAGGGCGCCGTGGCCGCCTGCTGCGCGGTCGCGCTGCTGCTGCCGGCCGCGGTCACCACCTTCGGGCTTGGCTTCGGGCGCGCATCCGGCGGCGGCATCAGGGTCGTCGCGAACGGGCTCGCGTTCAAGCGCACGGACACCGGTGAGATCGCCGTGGTGAACCAGTTGTGTCACGCCATCGGGCCGCGTGCCGCCGTGGTCATCGTGGATCCGCTGACCGCCGACAGGTTCACCCAGATCGTGCGCGGGATGTGCGGCGTGCCCGCCGCCCGCATGAAATCGCCGACGCAGGCCGGGGTCATGCAGGTGGTGGCGGGAATCCAGCGGGCCGGCCGGCGGCCGGTCCTGCTCGCGGCCGGCGCCGGGCAGCTCGCGGCCTACGGTGGCAGCGCCCCCAGCCGCGTGGTGTTCCGTGCCACCCGCCAGGACGAGCACCGGCTGACTCAGCCCCCGACCACCACGTGGCGGATTCTTTATCAGGTGTGGATGTCCGCACCTGGCCAGCAACCAGGTGCCTGACAGGGGTATCCTCGGCCGGCGTGAGTACTCGCACGCCGCGGCCAGCGGCTGAGCTCGCGGGCTGGCCCACCGACGCCGCGGATCCGCTTGCTGTGGCAGCGCGGCCGCATGTCTCGATCATCTTGCCGTGCTTCAACGAGCAGGACCACGTCATGCTCGAGGTGGAACGGATCTGCCGGTCGATGGATGCGAGCGGCACCTCCTACGAGCTCGTCGCGGTCGACGACGCTTCCACGGACGCGACGCTTGTCAGGCTCCGCGAAGCCGAATCCCGGTTCCCGCGCCTGCGGGTGGTGCATTTCCCGCGCAACGGTGGTTCCGGCACCGTGCGCCGGATCGGCACACAGCAGGCCAGGGGCGACATCGTCGTGTGGACCGACGCCGACATGAGCTACCCGAACGGTCAGATACCCGAGCTTGTCGCGATGCTCGACGAGGACCCGACGGTGGATCAGGTGGTCGGCGCGCGGACGTCGGAGGCGGGCAGGCACAAGCTGCTGCGCGTCCCGGCGAAGTGGTTCATCCGCAAGCTCGCAGAACACCTCGTCAACTCGGAGATCCCCGACCTCAACTCGGGGTTCCGTGCGTTCCGCCGCGAGGTCGCGCAGCCGTACCTGCGGCTGCTGCCGCCCGGGTTTTCCTGCGTCACCACGATCACGCTGGCGTTCCTGTCGAACGAGCACGAGGTGCGGTACGTGCCGATCGGCTACGCCAAGCGGGCGGGCTCGTCGAAGTTCCATTTCTTCGCCGACGCCTACAGGTACATCCTGCAGGTCCTGCGGATGGTGATGTATTTCAACCCGCTCAAGGTGCTGATGCCACCCGCGCTGTTCCTGCTCGGCCTCGGCCTGGCGAAGGCCGTGTTCGACATGGTGGTGCACCCGCTGTATTTCGCGATCAACACCGTGCTCATCTTCGTGACCGGGATGATCATCGCCTCGCTCGCCCTGCTCGCCGACTTGATCGTCCGCTCCCGTGGCGACTGATGTGGCGTCCGCTCGACCGTCCTGTCACCGAGGCGGTGAACGGATGAAGATCGCGATCGTCGGGCCCGCCTACCCGTACAAGGGCGGCGGCGCGCGGCATACGACAGAACTCGCGCACAAGCTCACCGCCGCCGGGCACGACGTGGTGATCGAGTCGTGGCGGGCGATGTACCCCACGGCGCTCTACCCGGGTGTGCAGACGGCCCCGGCGGCCGAGGGCGAGCCGTACCCACGGACCCGGCGGCGGCTGTCCTGGCGCCGGCCGGACGGGTGGCTGCGCGCGGGCAAGCGTCTGCGGGGGGTTGACCTGGCCGTGTTCGTCTTCCTCGCACCGGTTCAGGTGCCCGCGTACCTGGGCATCCTGCGCGGCATGCTCCGGGCTCGCGGTCGCGCCCCGGCCGTGGTCGTGATCTGCCACAACGTGCTGCCCCACGAACGCAGGCCCGGTGACGTCGGGCTCACCGGCGCCCTGCTCCGCCGCGCCGATGCGGTTCTTACCCATACCGAACGGCTCGCGCGGGCGGCACGAGACCTGGCACCTGGCACGCCCGCGCGAGTGGCGCCCATGCCGCCGCACCTGCCTGCCCGGGGGGGCGCGGTGCCGGCGGGGGATGGCCCGGAGGCCCCCGGTGTGGTCCGCAGTTCGCGGTCGGCGCGCGCCGCGGGTGTTTCTCCGTCCGGTGGGGGGGGCGCGGTGCCGGCGGGGGATGGCCCGGAGGCCCTCCGTGTGCTCCGCACCCCGCGGTCGGCGCGGCGCGCGGCAGCTGTTAAGGATCTGTGCCACCCCGGGGGGGCGGCCCCCCCGGACCCCCCCGCATCAACCGGTGCCGCATCCGCGGCAGCCGTTAAGGATCAGGGTGCCGAACCTGCTGCGGGCGAGTGCCCGCCGCCTGCTCGCGCGTCCCTGCACCTGCTGTTCTTCGGGATTGTGCGTCCCTATAAGGGGCTTGACCTGCTGCTTCGCGCGCTCGCGCGGGTGGGCGGCGGGCCACCCACGCTGACGCTGACGGTGGCCGGCGAGTTCTGGGGGGGCCTGGGTGCCACCCGGGCGCTGGTGTCCGAGCTCGGCCTGGGGGACAGGGTGGAGCTACGCCCGGGGTACGTGCCCGCGGACGAGATCGGAGCGCTCCTGCGCGCCGCCGACGCGCTCGTGCTTCCTTACCGCCACGCCACCGCGTCGCAGAACGCCTGGCTCGCGTTCTCCCATGGGGTGCCGGTCATCGCCACCCGCACGGGGACGTTCGGCGAGCAGGTCAGCGACGGCGTGGACGGGCTGCTGTGCGAACCGGGGGACGAGTCCAGCCTGGCGGCGGCCCTTGCCAGGTTCGGCGGGCCGGGTGTGGCGGAGCGGCTGCGCGACGGGGTGCGGCCCGTCGCGGAAAGCGCGCTGTGGGAGGCGTACCTGGCCGCGCTGCTCGCCGCAGCGGCGCCCGGCACGCCTCCCACACCGGCGGACGTTACGACCTGACGGGCTCGGGCGCGCCCGCCGCGGCGCCCTCGACGGCCCGGCCGGCCGCGCCCGGCAGTGCCGCTGCGGCCTCGGGTTCGGCCGCTTGCCCAGCGGTCGCGACGGTCAGGTCCTCGCGCCTGATCCGGATCGTGATGACCGCGATCACGAATGCGGCCAGCGCGATCCCCGACGCGACCAGGAACCCGCGGGTGATGCCCACCGCGAGAGCCTGGTGGTAGATCGACGCGGGCACCTGGGCACCCGGCTTTGCCACCAACGGGTGGCCGGACTTGGCGGCTGCCGCCGCGGCGTGCGCGACCTGGCTGCGGACGCTGTTCGCCACCGCCGTCCAGGCCACGGTGCCCAGGGCGGCGAGCCCGATCGCGCCGCCGACCTGCTGGCCGGTGTTGAGCAGGCTGGACGCGAGCCCGGAGTCCTGGTTCGGGACCCGGTTGAGCGCCACCAGCGAGATCGGCACGAACAGCAGGCCGAGGCCGGTCGCGGTGACCAGCATCGGGCCCAGCAGGCCGTTCAGGTAGGTGGTGTGCACGCTGATGTGTGAGAACCAGTACATGCCACCGGTGGTGGTCGCCGCACCGGCCAGCATCAGCGCTCTGGCGCCCGTCCGGGGGATCAGCTGGCTGACGATCCCCGACGCCACGACGATCGTGCCGGCGAACGGCAGGAACGCCACGCCCGACTTCAGCGCGCTGTAGCCGAGCACCGTCTGCACGAAGATCGTGAGGAAGAAGAATATGCCGAACATCGCGGTGGCGAGCAGGAGCATGATCAGGTACGCGCCCGATCGGTTGCGGTTGGCGAAGATGCGCAGCGGCATCAGCGCGTGCCGGCTCCGCCTCTCGATGGCCAGGAAGCTGGCCAGCAGCACCGCCGCCGCCACGAGCGAGACGACGACCTTGGTGTCGCCCCAGTGCGAGACGCCGGCCTGGTCCGTGCTCGCGTTGGACAGGCCGTAGACGAGCAGCGCCACGGCGCCGGTGCCGGTGATTGCCCCTGGCAGGTCGAAGCGGCCCCGGTTCCTGGCCGACTCGCCGAACACCAACGGCGCGACGACCGCGGTCAGGATTCCGATCGGCACGTTGACGAACAGCACCCACCGCCACGACAGGTAGCTGGTGAGCAGGCCGCCAGCGACCAGGCCGACCGCCGCGCCACCGCCGCTCATCGCGGCGTAGACGCCCATCGCCCGGTTACGGGCCGGCCCTTCCGCGAAGGTGGTGGTGATCAGCGCGAGGGCGGTCGGTGCGATCATGGCGCCGCCGAGGCCCTGGATCGCCCGCGCGGTCAGCAGCCAGGCCTGGGATGTGGCGAAGCCTCCGGCCAGCGAGGCGGCAGAGAACAGGATCAGCCCGGCGACGAAGATCCTCCGGCGGCCGAGCAGGTCGCCGGCGCGCCCGCCGAGCAGCAGGAAGCCGCCGAAGGTGAGCGCGTACGCGTTGACGACCCACTCGAGGCCGGATCCTGAAAAGCCCAGCGCCCGCTGGATGTGCGGCAGGGCGACGTTCACGATGGTCGCGTCGAGCACGACCATGAGCTGTGCGGTTGCGATGACGACGAGCGCCAGGCCGAGTCGGCGGTTACCTCCGGTCGTAGCCGGCGCCGCCGCCGAGGCTCGCGGTGCGGCCGCGCTCCTGGCTGTCGATTGGGTGGTGGACAAGGTGGTTCTCCTTGCTTGAGGGCGTAGAGATCCGCCGCCGCGGCCTGCCTGGCCGAGGCGTGACGAAATGCGCAGGTTTATATGACGCGGTGTCGCGGATTAGCCGATCGCTGCGCGGTCACCGTCCGCCCTGAGGACGGGTTCGGGCCGCCAGATGTGACATGTTGGGGCTAGCGGGGCTGATCGGCTGCGGGCTCAATGTTCGTGTTCGGTTCGGTCGCGGGCGCTGCGGAGGTTGCTCCCGCCTTGCGCGGCCTGCTTCAGCCCGCCGAAGCGTCGTCTGGCGCGTCGCTCACCTCCCCCGCGTGCCCGCCCCCGGATGGCATGGCGGGTGAGGCCGCCGTGGCGCCGGCGGTGTGGGTTGCGGCGGTGTGGGTTGCGCCGGTGTCGGCCATGGCATCGGTGAGCTTGCGGATCAGCGAGAGGAATGACTGGCGCTCGGCCGTGTCGAGCGCGCGTGACCACGGCATGTTTGCCTGCATCGCTTTCTCCAGCTGCCCCTTGAGCGCGATGCCGTCGGCGCTGAGGACGAGATTCTTGACCCGGCGATCGGCGGGGCTGGCCTCGCGCTTGGCGAGTCCTCGCTTCTCCAGCGTGTCGGCGATCGCGGTGACGAAGGACGGGTCGCATCCCATCCGCTGACCGAGTTCCTTCATCGCCATGGACGTGTCCAGGATGTGCAGCGCCTTGACGCAGAACAGCGGCACGCCATAGCGTTCCGCGAGCTTTTCGCTCTGCACGAGAATCTGCCTGAACAGCTTGATCATGGCGTCAAAGATGTCCTGGTCGAGTTTGTCGGTCTCCGTCGCCGCGGCAGCGAGCAGGCCAGTCGCGGGACAGCCGGGGGTGCCGACGGCGGCCGCTGGACCCATGACCCCGGCCGCGCGGATGGCCGCGTCCGCCGGGCCGGCGGCCGCGCCCGCGGTGGCCGTGACCGGGCTCGCGACGGCGCTTCCTGCTGTGGAGCTGTCAGCCACGATGCCTCCCTTCAGGTCCGGCCCTGCCGCTCACGCGGGCGGTGCTTGCGGTGCGGGTCAGGGCACCTGATGTCATCAACATGACCTTGTCAACAGTTGACTTCCTCAAAGGTATGGCAGTTGTTTGAGGATGTCAAAGGTTTATTGGGTCAATTTATGCTCACGCTGGGTGAGGGGAAGGCGGGGCGGTCACGGCTGTGAGCCACGGAACGTAACCTGCGGCTCGCGGCAGCCGTTCGGCTAGTTGGGTGGCCCGGTCCGGGGCGTGGGTGCGGTCCTGGCGGGCGCGGTGCTTGCGGTGCTGGCGGGTCCGGTGCTGGAGGGGGCGGTGCTGGCGGATGCGGAGCTATGGGGGGCGGCGCTTGGGGATGTGGTCTCGGGCGGCGCCGAGCCCGCGTGGCGGCCAGCGGCGAGGCCGATCCCGGCCCAGGCCAGGTCGCAGACCGTCATGACAAGCCTCGACACGATCGCCACGACGAGTGCGGACCCGCGCGGCAGCACCGGTGCGAGCGCCGCGATCAGGGCGAGTTCCCGCGGTCCCACGCCGCTCGGGAAGATCACCAGCACGAACCCGACCGACCAGGCGAGGGCATATGCGCCGACGGAGAGCAGCAGCACCCCCGCGCCGCGCCCGCTCACGTCCGCGACCAGCGGCCAAAGCTGCAGGCCATAGCAGGCCCAGCCGAGCGTGGTCCAGCCGAGGGCGCGGGCAAGGCCGGGCAGGCTGACCCGGCGTTCGAGCGGGGGCTGGCGGGCCAGCTTGAGCACCAGGTCGAGCGCGGCGCCAAGCACCGGCGGGTAGAGACACGCCAGCAGCAGCGGGGCGCAGGCCAGGACCCACCAGTAGTGGCGTGCGGCACTATGTGAGGTCAGCGGTAGCGTCACGGCGGCCACGATCAGGCCGGTCGCCAGGGTGATGGCGACGGTGATCGCGGTCGCGCTCGCCGAGCGCCTGCGCGGGACGTTGTGTTCGCGGGCAAGCTCGACCTGTGCGGCGAAGGCCCACACCATGCCGGGCACGTACTTGCCGAGCTGCCCGACAAACATGATCTTTGTCGCGGGCCGCAGCCGCAGCGGCGATCCGAGATCGGCGAGGAGCGACCGCCAGGCCGCCATCATGAAGCCAAGCCCCGCCATCGCGGCGAGGACCGCCCCCACCACCGAGTACCAGTGCAGGTGCCGCAGCGCGGCAGTTACCTCGCTGCCCTGCGCGATCAGCCCGTACACACAAAAACCCACCGCGAGCGCGACGAGGCCCAGCCGTAGCCATGGGCTCGCCCGCACGCGGGTCAGGGTGCGCAGACTGATCAGGTCGCGCAGGTGGCGCTGCACGTCGGCAAGCCTACCGAGCGCCGCCGTGCCACCACGGCGCCGTTCACCACGCGATCCCGGCGCGCGATGCGGCGGGGGCAGACTGAACCTGATTGTCCTGCGAGGGCGCTTCCGCGGCCACCACGGCACAACCATGGCAGCGAATCTGGCGGGCGGCCGCCGATTTGCTTGTGGGCGCGGGCGCCCATAAAGTGAAAGCACCTCGACGCGGGGTGGAGCAGTTCGGTAGCTCGCTGGGCTCATAACCCAGAGGTCGCGGGTTCAAATCCCGCCCCCGCTACCAGCTCAGAGGCCCTTTCCGATCATGGAAGGGGCCTCTTGCATGTCGTTTGCTAACGGATTTGCTAACGGGATCTTGGTCACGCTACCGCATCGCCGCCGGTGTCCGGCTCGTTCTCGTCCGTGGCGTCCGTCGGGTTTTGGTCGCCCCGGCCCTTGTCGTGGTCGGCGATCTCGTCTGGGATCTGGACGGACGCGAGAGATCCGCCGAGGATCAGCGCGGCGAGCGTGTTGGCTACCTGGCGGTCGGCCTCCAGGTCCGTCTGGACGTATTGCCGCATCGTGAAGGCCACGTCTGAGTGTCCGATGCGCGTGCTGAGCGCCTTCCAGTCGATCTTCGCGTCACGGCCTGCGGTCGCGTAGCTGTGGCGGACGTCATGCAGGTTGATTCTGGGCAGTCCGGCCTGTTCGCCGAGTCGGTGGAATCGCCGGGTGATCGTGTCGGAGTGTGGGGGCGTGCCGTTCTCCCAGCAGAACAGCAGCCCGTGGTCGGCATAGTCCGGGCCGAACTCGGCGCGCTCCCGGTCGAGCGTCTCGACATGGAGCTTGAGGGTGGCCAGGGTGAACGGGTCGAGCGCGAGGGTTCGCTGCGCGTTCTCGGTCTTGCCGTCCGATTCGATGACCTGGCCGTCCACGACAACGCGTGTGATGTCGATCGTGAGGGTTCCGGTGCCGGAATTGAACCCGTCGCGCGACGCCCCCGCCAGCTCGCAGCGCCGCATGCCCGAGGTGGCTTCGAGCACCAACAGCGCGAAGAAGCGATCCGAGCGCGCCCGTTGCAGGAACGTCTGAAGCTGGGCGACGGTCCAGACCTTGCGGCCCTTGCGCACGAGGCGGGGCGGGTGCGCGTCGCTGACGACGTTGCGTTTGGCCCAGCCCCAGGCCACGAAGTCCTCCCAGGCCCGGTGCAGCATGCGGTGGGTGTTGATGACCGTCTTGGGTTCCAGGCCGGGCCGCGGTGGCTTCGGCGCGGCCTTGTCCGCAGCTTTGCCCGCGTTCCTACGTGGCTTCTTGACCTCGATGGGCTGTCCGAGCGCGGGATCGTCCTCGGCGTGTTGCCGGTAGCACCGCACGGCGTCGTAGCGGTAGGGACGGCAGGGCATTACGCGGCCCGCTGACGTGACCCTGCGGACGTGTACCGGCCGCTCGGCCGGCTTCTTCTTCGGCTGGGCTTTGACGCGGCCTTCGGCGAGCAGCTTCCCGTACAGCGCGTCGCAGATGCCGCCGTTGATGTCCTGGACGGCGCGCAGACCTATGTCGGAGTCACGTAGTACGCGGCGTAGTTCCGCCAGTTCTGCGCCATCGATGGCTTGATCGAATGCTCAATGCGCGTGAGCCACTCGGCCAGCGCCTCGCCGACCTTTCGCCGGGATGCCTTGACGACGCGGCCCTTCTCGTACTCCGAGATCGCCGCACGGCATTCTTTCCATGCGGCCTTTTCCGACTCGAAGCCGCTCTTGGTCTGCTGTCGCCGCTTGCGGTCAACGGGTCCGGGTCGATGTCGAACCAGTAGGCGAAGGTGTTCCCGCGCTTGGACACGTGGCCCTTCATGCTGCCTCTACTTTCGTATCGATGAACTCACGCAGCCGTGCCGTGATGACATAAAGCCGTCGTCCGAGCCGCTTGCACGGCAACTCCCCGGCGTTGGCGTAGCGGTACGCCGCCGCGCGGCTGATGCCAAGGAGCTGTGCCGCTTTCGGGACAGGAATCAGCAGCGGCAGGCCCGCGAGTCTGTCGGCTGATTGGGACTCATTCCGGTCACCGCTCACGCCGCCCCCCGTATTGCCGAAAGATCCTGGCCCGGTGGTTGTCCTGAGGCTTTCCGCCGCGCCTGGTCGAGTGCCTGCGTCCAGGCGACGCGGTCGGCGACGATGTGCAGGAGCCGTTGTGCGTGGGACATGTGGTCGGGGTCACCGGGCGCGACAGGTTCCCAGGCGTACCGGCTTGGGTCGGTTGCCGAAATCCCGAGCGCGGCCATCAGCCAGTGCTTGCGGTCGGTCCGATGGTCGGCGAGGGTCTTGCCGGACCATTTGCGGGAAACCAGGACGCGGCGACCGGCGTAACCGAGGTACTCGCGGCGGTGCGCCTTGCCTTTGCACCAGCCGGGCCGCAGCCCCGCTCGTGGGTTCTTGGGCTGGACGCCGTAGCGAAGCCAGTTCGCACAGGCCGGGGCAACTCCATCCTGGGCGTCTGGTGACCAGGGTTTCGTGCTAATTCAAGGGTAGTGCGGATGAATGACAAAGTTGTAACTCTGCATTCTCTGAGGCGAGGGTACCTGGTGCAGGCTTGCCGACATCAGGTCCTTGAACCCGCGAGAAGCACCGCGCCGATGGCGGCAACCACGCCGATGCCGACTGCCTTCTCCCGCTCCGCGCTCCGCTGTCTGGTTGCAGCGATCTTCAGCGCATCGACCAGCAACTTGGCATCTACCTCATAAGGCGGAGGCGAAAGCAGCTCGACGGCTGCCGCCATCAGCTCGCCGTCAGGCGTATTGAGCCATGAGCCAAGCCGCAGAGCCCGGAACCCGACCATCTCAAACATTTGGGCCGCAAGCTCCTCTGCCGAGACTTGGTAGGCCATAGCTGGCCGCGGTCGGAACGGGAATGGGCCGCCCCGCCACGTCGGATCCCGCGGCCAGTCCTGAATAAATTCCTCAAGAAACTGGGCGACTTCCTCTCGCGTGGCCATCTGCATGAATCCTCGGCGCACAGTGTGCTCCTCAAGAATGCGGTCGATAGTGGTACGGGCGATCCCAGTGATTGAATAAATCCTGTTCTTGGCTACGCCTGCTCGGTACGCGGCCCTGATGACGTCGTCACGACATGCGTTCGCCGTCGCCCAGGCGACAAGCTCCCGCTCAGCTTGATCACGAGTCAACTGATACATGTAGCGAATGCTACACCAACGTAGCGAACGCTGCAACATGGCGAGCCCAGGCTGATGGCTGACACTAGGCATAGGACCTCTCACGGCCATCTCACAGACTGGATAGGCGCAGGAGCGCCGAACCAAGTCAAGATCACTCTGTCGGTAGATCCGGTCACCGACGCAGGTCACGGTCAGCAACGAACACCCGTCCGAGCAGCTCGGGCCGCGTTGCCAGCCGATCACGGCAGCCTGCGAGTGGGAGTCGGGTTCGAAACCGTCTAGCTCAACTCTCGCGACTCGCGGCTATCCGCGGTGTGACAGGCCATCAGCAATGCATGCAGGGCTTACCGACGTGTCTTATCGCCTGGGCGAGCCCGTTGCCTCGGAGATTGAGTGGGCCAGTCGTCACGCTGGACAGCATCCAGACTGTCCAAGGAGTCAATGATCCGCTCTGCTGCTTGAAGCAGCGCCACAGCCAGCGAGTTCACAACCTTGATGCGCCAGGTGCGTAGATGTGTCGATAGATGATGAGCGTTGGCCTTGCGTCGCGTGGCCGCTTTAGCGACAAGTATGTGGCCGAAGGGCATTATCTCGTCCAGCTCCACGGCCGGGTCTAGCCAAGCATCGAGTCTCTTGCGCGCTAGGTTCCTGGTTTCGTACAGGTTCGTCCCAGCGATTTCAAAGCCTGTGAGGTCGGGCGACGTTGCGTAGCAGCGGCCATCTTCGTAACGGTACCGAATGACGATCTTGCGAGCAGGCCGGACGAGCTCCACTGGTGTGCCGGTACCGAACGCGGCAACCGCCTCCTCCCAAGTGGGCTCGCCGTCGCTTCCTGAGGCTCCGTCCATGACCTCCACAACTCTCATCATGCCTGGCTTAGTCCAGTGCTACTACCCCAGTCAGGGTCGGTCATCGCGGTCTTGAGGTCGAAGGTTCCCTCCTTTGGGTCGTTCTCGTTGAGCGGCGTCATGTATGCGATGACCGGTCGTTTCAGGTATGTAGTTCCCCGCACAACCAGGCGAGTGCCGTGCTCGGGATGGTCCTGCCACTCGGCTACGGTGTCGTTGGCGTACAGCACGGCTTCGCGGACCTCTGCCGCAGTGAGCTGATGCTTTGTGTTGATCTTCTTCTCTGTGGCCTGGTCAATGATGAGTTCTGCGACAACGACCCTCGCCCCAGCCACATGCAGAGCGTAGTGGTTCATGCACCTGTACCTGGACGGCTTGGGCTTGCCAGGGCATTGCAGCCACCCCCACAGGTCCCAGTCCGGCTGCTTGAACCGCACCCCAGGGCACGGTCTGGTCGGGTGTGCGTCCTGAGGGGCGGACTCGCTGCCGGAGGCCCAGATGCCTCCGGCGGGGGCACTCCGGCTCCGGGATGAGCACGAAGATCCTGGCAGGCTTGTGGCTGGTGATGTTCAGCGGGTGGCGACGTGCGGGAGTGCCGGACCGGGCAAGATCGCCGTGCCATTAACGTGCCATTAATCCCGGTCAGGGGCGGTATCCCACGGTCACTCATGGACAGTCGCCCACCCACCTCAGGCCGCTTTAATCGGACGATCATGGCGATTTGCAAGCAGGTGATCCCCATCCTCCTCGCTGCTCGATGATCTCGGCCGGGTCCTCCGAGTCAAGGCCAAGCCGCTGCGCGGTCGCTTCGCGAGCCTGGACACCTCGGCCACGGCCAAGGACTGGCAAGCACGAGGAGGACGGACCAGTAGACGGCAGGTCAGGACACGGTTCTGCTAACGCATTGCGGGCGGGTTCTTGTTCTGGCCTCGGCTTAGCGTGGCCAACCTCCGTACTCGCTGCGCCTGCGCCGGCAGCATCGGCCGCTTGGCCGCCGAGCTCGGCGCTTGGCCATGCATTCGACCGGGTGGCCGATGATCAGGTCTGCACCGCTAGGCTTACTTTCGGGCGGCAGTCGTGTGCTCAGAGTCCTGGGGTGGTCAGCATGGCGAGACACTGAGGTGGGACGATCACAGTGCCACCTGGGTCTGGTGAATCACCCCTTTTCAGATGTACACGCAGGTTCGAGGAGATACTCCCGGTGACAGACGACGCGGGCAACCACGACGGGCCGCGACCCCCGATCGACACCACCGTGCCGCATTCGGCCCGGATCTGGAACTACTGGCTTGGTGGCAAGGACAACTATCCCGTCGACCGCCAAGCCGGTGACCAGACGCTCGCCGTTCTTCCGGAGATCGTCGATATCGCCCGCGCCTCGCGCCACTTCCTCGCCCGGGTCGTGCGGTTCCTGGCTGCCGACGCAGGGATTCGCCAGTTCCTGGACATCGGGACCGGGTTACCGACTGTTGACAACACCCATGAGGTCGCCCAGCGGGTCGCCCCCGAATCGAGGGTCGTCTATGTCGACAACGATCCGCTCGTGCTGGTCCACGCTCGGACGCTGCTGACCAGCAGCCCTGAAGGCGCCACCGACTACATCGAAGCCGACGCCCGTGACATCGACACGATTGTGGACGGTGCCGCGGCGACGCTGGATTTCACCCGGCCCGTCGCTATCACCATGCTGGGCATCTTGCCGTTCATCGGCGATGACGGTGAGGCGAAGGCGATCTTGACGCGGTTGCTGGCTGCCGTGCCGGCGGGCAGCTATCTGGCCATCACTCACTCCACCAGCGAGGTCACCGGCGAGCGGGTGATCGAGGCGGTGCGGCAGTGGAACCAGGTGGCCCCCACCCCCTACCGGCTGCGCAGCCCGGGGCAGATCGCCGCCTTCTTCGAGGGCCTGGAGCTGGTCGAGCCCGGAGTGGTGTCGTGCCCGCGGTGGCGGCCCGAACTGCACGACCTCGGCGGCATACAGGACATGGACGAGTTCTGCGCCCTCGGCCGCAAATGAGCCGGCGGGTCTGCAGCCGGGCCGTTCAGCCCAACGGGGACCGCAACGCGGCATCGTGCCTTGCGATCACGTCTGGGCCGTACGAGAGCAGCAATGGAAACACACGTGTTTCGCGGGCACCGGCCTGTTAGCTTTGGGTACCGGTCGGGCGTCATCAAAGGCGGGGCATGTACGGATTCGAATGCGAGGCAACGTTCGAGGCCGAGTCGGCTGCGGTCTGGGCGGTGTGGACCGACGTGGCCCGCTGGCCTGAGTGGGATGCCAGCAAGGAAATCGCGTGGCTGGATGGCCCGTTCCGGCCGGGTGTGTCCGGCTGGGCCAAGCAGCGCGGCAACCTGGGTGGCTCGTTCACCATCACGGCGGTGGATGCCGGGCGACGCTGGGTGAGTGAATGCCCGGTGCCGTTGGGCAAGGTCGTCTTCGACCACGTGCTCGAACCCGTCTCCGGGGGACGTGTCCGGGTGGTCAAGAGGGTCAGGGTGCAGGGCGGATCCGGGCCCTTGCTGCGGCTGTTCGCCCCGAAGATGCGCCGCGACATCACCGAGTCGCTGGCCGCCCTGGGACGGCTGGCCGTCGCAACACCCTTGGATCGGTAAGCACCTGTTCCGAACCCGATCCGTTCATAACGGCAGCAATGTGCGCCTCGCTCAAAGCGAGGGCCGATCACGCAGCGTCAGGCGAAGCGTCCCACTCCCGCCTGCCGATCGCCGAATCGGAGCGGCTGGCAATCGGATCGGCTGCGCGGGTGGCCGCACGCAGATCGTCCGGTTTTTCGCTCACGTTCCGCGTTCCCATAGCGGTCCTGATGTCGCATGCTCGCCGCAACGTCTGCAGGTTCCTCGTCCCGCCTGCGGCGGGTGCAGTGGTTCGGCTGCGGTGTTCTGGGCGTCAGGGGCCCAGATCCTTCATGATCACGGAGGGTGCGTGCGCGGCGCTGATGGCGAGCGCGGCTGGGGAGCTGGCCGCGGCTGGGGCGGTCGGGTCAGTCGTAGCCGTGACCGGGGCCTGCCAGCCCGGTCTCGTAGGCCAGGACGACGGCCTGGACCCGGTCTCGTAGCTGGAGTTTGGCGAGGATCCGGGCCACGTGGGTCTTGACCGTCGCCTGGCTGAGGGTCAGCTGCGCGGCAAGTTCGGCATTGCTCAGGCCGCGGGCCAGCAGCCGCAGCACCTCAAGTTCGCGCGGTGTCAGCTCGGACAGGTCACCGTGTATGGCCGGGCGGGTGGCGGCGTGCGGTGCGAACCGCTCGACGAGCCGGCGGGTGATGGAGGGCGCCAAGAGGGCGTCGCCGGAGCGGACCAGGCGCACCGCGGCGACCAGTTGCTCGGGCGAGACGTCTTTGAGCAGGAAGCCGCTGGCGCCTGCGGTGAGCGCGGCGTAGACGTACTGGTCGAGGTCGAAGGTGGTGAGGACGATGATCCGGCAGCCGCCGCCGGCTCGTGCGGTGAGGATGCGGCGGGTGGCCTCAAGGCCGTCCATCTCCGGCATCCGGATGTCCATCAGCACGACATCGGGCCGGTGCTTGAGCACGGCCGCGACGGCCTGCCCGCCGTCGGCCGCCTCGGCCACCACCGGGATGCCCGCCGCGCCGAGGATCATGCGGAACCCGCTACGGACCAGCAGCTGATCATCGGCGATCACCACGCGGGGCGGCGCAACGGTCTGGCTCATCGGGGTTTTGCCGCCGCCGGCGCGGGGCCGGGGGTCCGGGCGGGCGGTGGGCGCACCGGAATGCGGGCGCGGACCAGCCAGCCGCCGCCGGGCCGGGGCCCGGCATCCAGCTGGCCCCCATACAGTGCCGTCCGCTCGCGCAGGCCGAGCAGGCCCCGCCCGGCATCGGGGACCGCGGGCCCTGCGGTCCTGGCCGGGTGGCCGGTGTCGGCTACCTCCACGACGAGATCGCCGTTGCGGTAGCTGATGCTGACGCTGGTCCGCGGCTTCCCCGCGTGTTTGATCACATTGGTCAGCGCTTCCTGGATGACGCGGAATGCGGTCAGGTCCAGGCCGGGGGGCAGGCCGGGGGGCAGGCCGCCGGCGTGCAGCTCGATGGGCAGCCCGGCTGCGGTGACGCGGCCGATGAGCGCCTGGAGCTGTGCCAGACCCGGCTGCGGCCACAGCTCCTGGCGCGCCTGCGCGCCGCCCGCGCCGGCGTGGGCTCCGTCGTCTGGTGGGGGCGGGGGGCTGAGCAGGCCGAGCAGGTGGCGCAGCTCGGCCATGGCTTCCCGGCCGCTGGATTCCACCGCCAGCAGCGCCGCCCGGGCTTCGCCGGGGGCGGCGGCCAGGACCTGCCGGGCGGCACCGGCTTGCACGATCATCACGCTGACGTTGTGCGTGACCACGTCGTGCAGCTCGCTGGCGATGCGCGCCCGCTCCAGCCCGAGCGCCCGCCGGGTGGCGGCCTCCTGCCCGGCCTCCTGCCCGGCCTGCAGCCGCAGCAGCCGGGCCTGCGAGTCGCCGGCCTGGCGCCGCCACAGGTGCATGGCGTGGCCGGCCAAGACGACCGGGATGAGCACCAGCAGCACCGTGTAGCGGCCCGGCAGCGCCGGCGCCGCGTCCGGGAACGCGGCCGCGGCCAGGATGCCGGCTGCTGGCACGCTGATGATCGCCGCGCGCCGGTACGGGCTGTGCACGACCGCGGAGTACGCGGCAAGCACGACCGCGATGAATGTGAGCCAGTTGTTCGCCGTGTAGGGGGCAAGCAGGGCGGCGGCCAGGATGACCCAGAACGCGGTCAGCGGCCGGAAGCGGCGCAGGGCCAGGGGCGCTGTGGTCAGCATCGCGAACAGCACGTTTGGCCACGGGTTCTCGCCCGCCGAGTAGCCAGGGAATCCGCTTGCCCGATCGGTGCCCGGGTGATGCAGGGCGTGGTTGATCGTGACCAGCAGGGCCACCGTGGCGGCTGCGGCCAGCGCGATGTCCATGGCGACCGCGCGCCTTGTGGGACCGGTCCGCTGCTCCGCGGAACGGGCGAAGGTGACAGCCTGCCACAGCCGGTCCGGTGCCTTCCCCGGCCAGCCGCGCGCCTGGTGCAGCCGACGCCGCAGGCGCCTCATGCTCTCGCTGTCCACCCTGCCCATTGTGCCCCGGCGGCGCCGCGATGCCGTCCGCCGCTTGGTGCAGCCGGCTACCTCGCGAGGATGACCGGCGGCGCCGGATCAGCCGGCTGGCGGATGCCAGTTGCCTCCAGCGGCCGGTGACCGCGCGGCGGCGGCGCGCCTACCGTGCCCGCATGGGCATTGCGGCCCAGCACGCTGACGTGACGAAACGCTTTCGGGAGGAACATCATGAATGTCGAGATCACCGGTCTGACCCGCCGCTTCGGCCGCACCCAGGCCGTCGCTGGGGTAACGCTGGAGACCGGGCCGGGGGTGTTCGGCCTGCTCGGCCCGAACGGCGCCGGAAAGACCTCGCTGCTGCGGATGATGGCCACGGTGATCGCGCCGAGTTCGGGGACGCTGCGGTTGCTCGGCCGCGATCCCGGCTCCTACGGGCCGCGGCGGGAGATCCGGCGCCGGCTCGGCTACCTGCCGCAGAACCTGGGCTATTACCCGGGCTTCACGGTCGCGGAGTTCGTGGAGTACTTCGCGCTGCTGAAGGAGATGCCGGCGGCGCGGGTGGCGGCCGCGGTGGCGGCCGCGGTCGAGCGGGCCGAGCTGGGCGGCAAGGCCAGGGCGAAGTTGCGCACCCTGTCCGGGGGGATGCTGCGCCGGGCCGGGATCGCGCAGGCGATCGTGAACGAGCCCGAACTGCTGCTGCTGGACGAGCCGACCGCCGGGCTGGACCCGGAGCAGCGGGTGCGCTTTCGCGCTCTGCTGCGCGAGCTGGGCCAGCGCGCCACCGTGGTGGTCAGCACCCATCTGGTGGAGGATGTCGGCGCCGCCTGCACCCAGGTCGCGCTGATGGACCAGGGAAGGATCGTGTTCCACGGCACGCCCGGCGGGCTGGCTGCCTGCGGCGCGGGATACGGTACCGGGGACGCGCCGCTGGAACGCGGGTACAGCGCGGTGCTCGCGGCGGCGCGGTCATGACCGCCGTGCCGGTGGCTGGCCGGCCGGTACGGGCCCGGCGCTGGCCGCTGGGGGCGGCGGGGCGGCTGCTGCGGCTGGAGTTGCGCCGCAACGCGATGGTGTGGATGGTGCCAGTGGCCGCCGCGCTGTTCTGGTTCACCGCGTACCGCAAGAGCGTGGCGTCGCCGCCGTTGTGGGACCTGCGGGCCATGACCATGCAGGGTCCTGCCCTGCTGGTTTTCGTGTCGCCGGTGGCCGGCGCGGCCGCGTGGATGGGGTCGCGGGAGGGCCGCCGCCGCATCACCGGCCTGGTGGCCGGCACCGCCCGGCCGCGCTGGACCCGCCAGCTCGCCACCTGGGCCGCGACCACCTGCTGGGCGGTGGTGGCCTGCCTGGGCTGCGTGGCCGTGCTGTACGGGGTCACCGCGCGGCAGGCCGCCTGGGGCGGGCCGCTGTGGTGGCCCGCCGCGGTCGCCGCCGCCAGCCTGCCAGCCCTGTCCGCGTTCGGGTTCGCCGCCGGGACGCTCGTTCCCCGCCGGTTCACCGCACCGGTCATCGCGGTCGCCGCGTTCTTCGCGCTCGGGATCAGCACCCAGCCGATCCACGGCAGCCAGTCGTACTGGCAGATCTCACCGGTCGTCACCGGTCCCTGGGACATCGGGCCCAGCGCGGGTGTCGCGACCTTCTACCACTACCTGCCTGACCTGCCGATCGCCCAGGTGATGTTCCTCGCCGGGCTCACCGTGGCGGTGCTGGGCGCCCTGGGCCTGCCCGCCGGCTCCGGCGGGCAGTGGCTGCGCCGGTCCGCCGCGGCCCTCACCGCGGCCGGCCTGCTGGCAGCCGGAACCGCCGTCACCCTGGCCGGCACCGGGCGGATGGACGCGCACGGAATGATCACCATCCCGGCCCTGCACGACGCGGCCGCCGACCGTCCGATCCGCTACCACCCGGTCTGCGGCCATGCTGCGATCCCGGTCTGCCTGCACCCGGCCTACGCCGGCTACCTGCCCGCCGTGGCGGCCGCCCTCGAACCCGTGCTCAGCCAGGTGGCCGGCCTGCCCGGCGCGCCAGCCCGCATCAGCCAGGCCGCCGCGACCTACCACCAAGGACCAGGCAACAGCGTCAGTACCGGCATGGCCGGCCCGCGCTGGAGCGGCACGCCGGCGGTGTTCCACCTGGTCCTGCCCGGCCAGCTCCCAGGCCCCACCATGACCACCAGCGAACTCGCTGCCCAGGTGCGAGCGGACGCCGGGCCCCCGATCGTGGCCGCCGTCATCGGCGGCGGCCCCGGCGCCAGCCCGGCGCAGCAGGCGGTCATGGCAGCCCTGATGACGGCAGCCGGCGTGCCGCCGTCAGCCGCGCCCGCACCCGGGGCGCCGCAGCCAGCAGCGGTGCCGTTGCCGGCCCCTGTTTCTGCTGCGGCCCAGCGGTTCGCCGCGCTGCCGCCCGCTGCCCGCCACAGCTGGCTCGTGAGGCACCTGGCCGCGCTGCGGGCCGGGCGGATCACCCTGGCGCAGCTGCCATGACCACCGGCGCGGCGCGCAAGGCGCCGCCAGCAGCAGCGCCAGCCCACAGGGCGCGGCCGCCCCTGGCGGGCCTGCGCCTGGTGCGCTTGCGCCTGGCCAGCCGCCAGGTCCCGGCGGCCGCGGCGGCCGTGGCGGCCTGCGCCGTCGGGCTGCGGGTCGCGCTGCACTGGCACTGGGACACCTACGGCGCGCTGCAGCTGCCGCTGGTGTTCGAGACCGGGTGCGCCGCGGTCATCGCCGTCGCCACCGCAAGCCCGCTCGGCGAGCCGGAACGCGCCACCGGCCGGTGGCTGCCGTTCCTGCGGCTGGGCGCCGCGCTGGCGCTGACCGCCGCCGCGGCCGGGGCGCTGGCCGCCGCCGGGACCGGCGCGCACCTGGCCGGCGGCGCCCTGGACGTGCTGCGCAACGTGGCCGGGCTGACCGGCATCGGCCTGCTGTGCGCGGCCGCGCTCGGCGGCGGGCTGGCCTGGGCCGGCCCGCTGGCCTACATGGTGGTGGCCACCTACGAGCTGTACGCGGCCTGGCACGGCGGGGCCCTGACCACGCCATGGATCTGGCCGGCCCGGCCACCGCACGATGTCGGCGCCGCGCTCTGCGCCGGCCTGGTGTTCGCCGCCGGGATGGTGGTCATCACGGTGCGCGGGGCTCGCGACCCGGCCGGCGAGGAAGCCTGATCCCAGACTCTGCGCAGGCGGCACCGAATCACCAGGGAGCGACCGTCTTCCACAGCACCCCAGGACGAACTGACCAGGCGGGGCGGCAGACGCGGCACCGCCAATGTGTCCCAGGAACATGGTGACAACCCGGTGCGGCAACGGCCCGCTGAGGTTGACGATGTCGCCGGTGAACGCGAGGGGGTCGTTGCGGCCGGATGGCCGCTAAGAGGATCTCCAGGATCGTCCGTGGGAGTCTGACGGACTTCCGGATCCTCGACCCCGCCGCCCGGCGGGCGCGACACCGGCGCACTGGTCGCCATCTATCGATGGGCACCGATCCGCAGCGCATCTCGCAGCGGCGGTGTGTCGCCCGATCGCGGCTGCGACAGGTCATGCCCCCGGCCTTCGAGTTGCCGGTCCGGCGCGGCGGACGGTCAGATGCAACGCGGCGGGGAGACGGCGTATGGCCAGCATCCTCTGTCCGACGGAGAGCATCGGAGGATCATGGATGGAGCGCGAGAATGGCCGATCTGGGCGCACCGCCGAGTCCAGCACGCAGCCAACGTCGGGAGTACAAGTCTGCTGGTACGTCGCGAAGCACTGCTTGCCGACTGAGCTATGCCACGAAACACCCATGCGCAGCGGCCAATCCGCATTCCCGCAGCCTGTCAGGCGCCGTTGATCACGACCGGTAGCCGGCGTCTGCCCCATTGCTCGCACGGCCCGTCGTAGACGCCGGGCAGCGTGGTGCCGCATGCGGTGCAGCGGCCGTCACCGGTGAGCTGGTAGCGGCGGATGGCATACCAGTCCCGGACGATCACCGCTTGCCCGCACGACGGGCAGCGGGTGGTGCCCCCCTCGGGGTCGTGGACGTTACCGGTGTACACGTAGCGCAGGCCGTTGCCCAGCCCGATCCGCCGGGCGCGGGCCAGTGCTGCGGCCGTGGTGGGCAGGACGTCGCGCATCTTGTAGTCGGGGTGGAACGCGGTGAAGTGCAGCGGCACGTCGCTGCCGAGCTGACCGGCGGTCCACCGGGTCAGCGCGTCGATCTCGGCGTCGCTGTCGTTGCGGCCCGGGATGAGCAGCGTGGTGATCTCCAGCCACACGCCGGTCTCGTGCCGCAGGTAGCGCAGGGTGTCCAGCACCGGGCGCAGGTGCCCGGCGCAGACCCGGTGATAGAAGTCCTCGGTGAACGCCTTCAGGTCGATGTTGGCCGCATCCATGTGGGTGTACAGCTCACGGCGGGCGGCCGGTTCGATGTAGCCGGCCGACACGGCGATGGCCTTGACGCCACGCTCATGGCAGGCGTCGGCGACGTCACTGGCGTACTCGAGGAAGATGGTTGGGTCGTTGTAGGTGAAGGCCACGCTGCGCGCGCCGAGCGCTGCGGCGGTGTGGGCCAGCGCCTCAGGGGAGGCGGCGTGGGCGAGGGTGTCGGTCTGCCGGGACTTGCTGATGTCCCAGTTCTGGCAGAACTTGCAGGCAAGGTTGCACCCGGCGGTGCCGAAGGACAAGACTGCCGAGCCGGGCAGGAAGTGGTTCAGCGGCTTCTTCTCCACCGGGTCGAGGCAAAACCCGCTGGACCGGCCGTAGGACGTCAGCACCATCTGGTTCCCGGCCCGGGCCCGGACAAAGCACAGGCCGCGCTGGCCCTCATGCAGCCGGCAAGCTCGCGGGCAGGCGTCGCACTGCACCCGCCCGTCGCCAAGCCGGTGCCAGAACCGGGCCGGCACGGTGTGCGGGCCGGTGAGGGAGAGGTCGGCCGGCATGTCCACCTGCCTCTCCGCCCGGGCCGGGCGTGCCAACCGGGCCAGCCGACAGGTGGCGTCACCGGCCGCCGCTGGCCCCAGATACATCATGGACGACGCGGTCCAGCCGGGCGACCCCGCCACCTCACTGTGGCTATCGCAGTCATCCGCGAGGCCGTCATGGCGTGCACCCCGGCCAATTGCACCGCACCGCAGCGTGGCCGCCGCCGAGCTGTGCCGCGGCTGGCTGCCATGTCCACTGTCAAGATGTACGCGAACTGGCACGCCTTGGAGCGATGCGTTTGGCGCAGGTGGTTCGTCTGACCTAGTAACGAGCCCCCAAACCGCACACGAGCGACAGGGATCTGATGACCATGACGAATGACGCCCACCTGCAACCTGCCATAGCCGCCGAGTTCCTGGCCCTCGCCGACCTGCTCGACTCCGCCACCGATGCACAATGGAACAGCCCGTCGCTGTGTGAGGGCTGGCGGGTTCGCGAAGTGATCGCGCACCTAACCATGGCAGCGCGCTACTCCGAAGAGGAGTTCATGGCCGAGTTGCGCAACTGCGACTTCGACTTCGGCCGCTTGTCGAACCAGATCGCCAGCCGGGACGCCGAACTGCCAACCGGCGAACTCATCGCCAACCTGCGCTCTGACGTTATGCACCACTGGACGCCTCCGGGCGGTGGGTACCACGGCGCCCTCAACCATGTGGTAATCCACGGCCTCGATGTGACCGTGCCGCTCGGGGTGCCACGCCGATCACCGGACGAGACCATCCGAGTCGTCCTCGACGACCTTACCGAGGGCGGCGGGCACGCACACTTCGGCATCGACACCGAGGGCCGCAGCCTCCAGGCCACCGACCTTGACTGGTCTTACGGATCGGGCCCGGCACTGCGCGGAGCCGCCGAAGACCTGGCACTCGCGCTGTGCGGTCGGACGATCCCAGATGCACGGCTCGAAGGCAAGTCTCTTTAGTCGCCAGCGGCATGCACAGCACAAACCTACCGGCGACGGCAACCGGCCCGCACCAGCCCGCCCAGGCCCCTGAACAACGGGTCGAAGGCCCGGGCCCGCCGCTGCGCCAGGAATGGGCAGATCCGCAGCGATGCGAGCACATCCTGTTCGCCACCCGCATCGATGAAGCGGCCGGACGCGAGGACCGACCCGTATTCCAGCCAAACCTGAAGGCAGGCAGCTCACCACGCCGGCTGGGCCGCAGGATCGCCGGATATCGGGTATCTGTTGGTTAGCCGCCGCGGTGGCGGTGAGCGAGCCGGGATTGGGGATCACCATGCCGACCGGGATCGGGCGCGATGAGCTGCGGACGCTGACCGGACAGGGGGCTCAGCTGGTCGAGGTGCTGCCCGCGGACGAGTACGGCTGGGCGCACCTGCCCGGCGCGGTCAACGTGCCGCTCAAGGAGCTGGACGCCGGGACCGGGCAGCTCGACCGGTCCCGGCCGGTCATCGTCTACTGCCACGATTCTCTTTGAGACACCAGCCCGCGGGCCGCGTGGCGGCTCGAAGCGGCCGGGTTCGGCCCGGTGTACGACTATGTCGCGGGGAAGAGCGATTGGCTGGCTGCTGACCTGCCGTTCGAGGGCACGGCCGAGCTGGCGGGAATGTTCACCCGCCGCGGCGTGGCCGCGACCGGGGAACGCACCCCGGCGGCGGAGGCGTTGCGGCTGCTGGATGGGCAGGGCTTCGGGCCCGTGGTGGTTCTCAACCAGGCGGGGGTGGTGATGGGAGCCGCCTACCGGGACCACCTGGAGGCCGCGCCGGGGGAAGCTGAGGTGGGGACGGTGATGCGGTTCGGCGTGACCACGGTGCGGCCCAGCGAGGATGCCGCGGCGCTGGTGCACCGGATGGGCCACGCCGGGGTGACCCGGGTGGTGGTGACCCGTTCTGACGGCACGCTGGTCGGGCTGTTCTTCGCCGCGGATATGACCTCGTGACGTCGGCGGGAACGCGAGGTCCGCCAGCGTGCCCGCCGCGGCGGCGAGGTCCGGGCGGTGCCGCGCCGCTCAGCGAGCGGTGCCGCATCCTGGCATCGTGGGCGGGGGCTGATCGCTGGCCTGCGCGGCCGTTCGTCAGATTGGGTGGCTCAGTTCGCCCGTCAGCGCTCGCTGGCCGCCGCGGCGACGGCGGCGGCGATCGCCCGCGCGTCCGGCCTGACAGCGGCGCCGGCGACCCACACGGTCGGTGTCGCCTCAACCCCAAGCGCGGTGGCGCGTGCGGTCACATACGGCGGCCAGTCCAGATACCGCCCATCGGTCAGGCAGGCGGCGAACAGCGCGCCGGCCAGCCCGGCGGCACGGCCGATGCCAGCGAGCTCAGCGTCGCTCAGCCCCGGCCCGCCCTCGGGTGGCTGGTTGACGAACAGCGCGTGCGCGTACGGCGCGAACCGTCCCTGGTCGGCGGCACAGCCCGATGCCGCGGCCGCACGCGTTGAGTAGTTCGTCGTCGACGCCTCGTCGAGGAAGTTCATCGGGTGGTAGGCGAGACTGATCAGGCCGTCGGCCACCAGGCTGGCCAGCGCCGGCCCTGAGGAAAGCTCAAATCGCCGGCAGAACGGGCAGAGGAAGTCGATGAACGCGTCGACGCGGACCGGGCCGTGCCCGACGACGACCCCGTCGCCTTCCGGAGTCGCGCCGGCGGGAATGCGGCTCGGGACGGCCGGGTCGGTCGGGTCGGTCATGGCCTCTCCGGGCAGATCTCGGCGATCGCGGCAGCCGCGCTGTCAAGGTCATCTGCTGTCCGCGGCGTCCAGCCAGGCAGCCACAGCTTTGTCCCGATTCAACGGTCTTCTGCTGACCTCCTCAGCATCATCACACACTCACGCGATTCCCGGCCTGGCCGGGCCCTGGCTCGGCCCGCCTCAGATGTGCTCCATGATCATCACCGCGGTGGTGTCGGGTTCGAGGGCACGGAAGATGTGCGGCGCGTCGCCCGGATAGGTGATGTAGTCGCCGGGGCTGAGGTCGGCCGGCTGCCCGGCCGGGCCGGCCAGCGCGCGGCCGGTGCTGAGCACCAGGTGTTCGGTGGTGCCCGGCATGTGCGGTTCGGAGAGCCGGGGGTCACCCGGCTGCACCTGGATGCGGTAGATGTCGCGCCGGGCGTTCGGGGGGCAGGAGGCCAGCAGCGTGGCCGCGTAGTTGGCGTGCTCGGCGTAGGTGACCGGCCCTTGCCCGGCGCGGATCACCCGCACCGCCGGCGGCGGCGGGTCGACCAGCCGGCTGAACGGCACGCCGAGCGCGACCCCGAGGGCCCACAGGGTCTCCACGCTCGGGTTGCCCACGCCCGATTCCAGCTGGGACAGCGTGGACTTGGCGATGCCCGCCCGCCGGGCCAGCTCGGTCAGGGACAGCCCGGCCCGGTCGCGTTCGCGGCGGATCGACGCCGCGATCAGCGAGCCCAGGGCGGGGGGCGCCGCCGCGCCGCCGGCCGGTGAACCGTTGCCCACGTGTTCGCTCCAAACGTCTGGTCGTTCGCCTTGACGAACATCAGTCCCAATGTCCATCATATTGGACATGCGTTCGTTTTGGCGAACATTGGATGACGGCACGCTCCGCGACATCGCCCTGGTCTGTCTCGCCGACGCGATCGTGGGGGCCTCCTTCGGTGCCATCGCCGTGTCCGGCGGCCTGCACCCGTGGGTACCGGTCACCATGTCCGTGCTCATCTTCGCCGGCGGCGCCCAGTTCGCCGCGGTCGGCGTGGTGCTCGTCGGCGGCAGCCCGGCCGCCGCCGTCCTGGCCGGCCTGATCCTCAACGCCCGCCTGCTGCCCTACGGTTTCGCCGTCGCCGACGTGGCTGGGGGCAAGTGGTGGACCCGGCTGCTGGGCGCGCACCTGATCATCGACGAATCCCTGGCGTTCACGCTGCGCCAGCATGGGCGGCAGCGGCGCCGCGCCACCTTCTGGACCTGCGGCCTTGCCCTGTTCGCATGCTGGAACGCTGCCGTCGTGGTCGGCGCGCTGGCCGCAGCGGTCATGCGCGACACCGGCGCCTTCGGGCTTGACGCGGCCTTTCCCACCGTGCTGCTTGCCCTCGTGCTGCCCTCCCTCGCCGACCGCGGCACCCGCAACGCTGCCCTGCCCGGCGCCGTCATCGCCGTCACGGCCACGCCGTTCCTGCCCGCCGGCCTGCCGGTGTTGCTGGCGCTGGCCGGCCTTGCGCTGGCCGGCCGGCCCGCCGTCGCCGCAGCCGACACCAATCCCGCACCGGAGGTGCCCTGATGCCCCTGCTCGCCATCGCCGCGCTCGCTGCCGGAACCTACGCGTTCCGGCTGACCGGACCAGCGTTCCGGCACCGGCTGCGCATACCGGGCCCCCTGCAGCGACTGCTGACCGTCGCCACCGCCGTGCTGCTCACCGCCCTGGCGGCCACCACGGCCCTCACCGCAGGGCACGGCTTCGCCGGCTGGGCCAGGCCAGCCGGCGTCCTGGCCGGCGGGGCCCTGGCAACCCGGCGCGCGCCGTTTCCCATCGTGGTCGCCGCGGCCGCCGCGACCACCGCCGTGCTCCGGCTGTCCGGCGTGCCGTGAGGGTATCAATCGCTTCCGGCGCCCGGCCGGTGATCGGGTGGCGGGGTCGCTGGCGGCCGGGCGCAGGCCGGCACCAGCCGCGGCGCAGCACCTCCGCCGCCCGCACGAGCGCCGCAGATTGACCCTGAACGGCTGCGCTGCCGGGCACGCCCACCGAACCCGCCGCAGCCGGGTGCCGGCCGCCGGAGCTCGCGGTGGCGCTCGGCACGAGGTGCAGGCCCGTGGCCGCACCCGTCGGCGAGCCTTCGGTGGCGCGCTGGACGATCCCGCAACGCCTGGACGCTCGCGCTGGCCGGGCTCGGCGCGGCAGCCGTTCAGTATCAAGATCCTTAACGGCTGCCGCGCCGGGAGCCCCCCCGCTGCGGCCCGCTGCAAAGCTGCCGTCCTCCCCTCACCCCCGTGCGCCGCGCTCCGGCTGGCCTCCGGCGTGCAGGAGGGCCGGACACCGGATCGTTTTCTCAGTGTTGGCATCTTCTTTGCCAAGATGCCGGCAGCCGGTCACCGCGACAGCCGATCGCGGTCTAAGGTGTCGATCGAGACAGGAAGGTCGGCGGGTCCGTAGAAGGAGGCGCGATGAGCGCAGAGCAGCGGGTTGGCGCGGCCACAGATCTCCCGCCGGGCAAGGTGGTGGGCGTGGGCCGCTATGCCGTCGGGAACGCCGACGGACGCTACTTCGCGGTCACGCGCCGGTGCCGCCACCTCGGCGCTGACCTGGCGGGTGGCAGCATCGACGAGGACGGCTGCCTGGTCTGCCCCTGGCACCACTCGGCCTACGACGTCGGGACCGGCCGTATGGTCCGGGGACCGCAGGGGATCTTCGCCAAGGTCCCCGGCCTGGACTTCGGTTACCGCATGCTCACGCGGGTGCTGCCGCTCGGGCGGGCGCCGGTGACCGAGCGCGACGGCGAGCTGTACATCGGTGGCTGAGCGGCCGCGGCGCAAGACAACAGAGCTGGTGCGGCGGCTGACCGCGCGGCCGGGCAAGCGTGAGGGCGGCTTTCAGCGCGCGGCTTGCGCGTCGGTGTCTGTGACCAGGGTTGCCCTCGCGGAAACCAGCTCGAGGAACGCCGCGCCCCGCCCGAAGATCTCCCCGACGGTGTGACCTGCCAGCTGGGCCTCGTACGCCCGGTACCGCGTCATCTCCCACGCCCGCCCGCGCGGCGGGAACGACGCGAGCGCCGGCTCCGGCACTGACCTCCACGTCCAGGTCGTGATGCGGCCATCGCCATGGCCGGACCGGCTTGCCTCCGGGCGGATGAAGTCAACGTGATCGACGTCATGGCCCATCCGGTTCCGCACGAAGCGCAGCCCGGCGAAGGTCTCCTCGATCAGCCGGCGCTCTGCCGGAGCGTGGCCTCCCAGTACACCGTCGTATGCCTCCGGGTCATAGCGCAGCAGCGTGCCGTCGACGATCGTGACCCACCACACCGCCTCACTGATCACCGCGTACGCACGCGGCCGGTACCACGCACCGACCCGGACAAGCCGCCCTGTCGCTTCACGCATCGCGGTGATGGACCAGTCGAGCGCGCTCACCCCGGCCGTCCGGTCGCCCGTATTCTCGCGGTTCCACGCGACACGGCAGCGAGCAGAGCAGAACCGGGCGTGCTCCCGGCGCGGCGCGAACACGGTGCCGCACTGCTCACAGTTCCGGGTATCAGCCACCAGGCCATGTTACGCGTAACGTGCACACCCGGAACGAAGCCACCGTGCCCGCACGGCAAGAATGCCGCACCGCAAGCGAAGCTCGCCATACCGGCAGCACCAGCCCGCCCGGCTGGAGGCTCGTCAGCGTGCCGGCCAGGTTGCTCGTCCGGTGGCGCCGTCCCGGCCATGACCGCCTTCGCAGGCAGCCGGGCCGGCATCCCGGTGTCTCGATGGTGCGGCCGGCTACGGCTCAGCACATCGGACAACCGACCGAGCCCGGCCGCGCACCTTGGGCATGGCGCACCGGGGTAACCGTCGCCCGCGGCATGCGACAAACGACGTAACGGTGCGGGCGTTTCGCGGCTGCCAGTGCCACGTGGCGGCTTGATCGTTTTTGGTCCTGGGTGCACGAGCCCAGGGGCCGCGGTGCGTCGCGCCGCCGGAATATGGTCGGGTGTGCGAGCAGGAACCTGGTGGGGACGCGGAGCGCGAGCACCGGGCCTGGTGAGCGAGCCGGATGTGCCGGCACCGTGAAGGGGGGCGATCTACGCTGTGCAGGCGAGCCTGCCGGACCCGTTCGGTACAGAAACGCTGCGCCGCCGGGTGCTCGACGGCTGGGCGGCGTCGCCCGCGCGGTTCCGTGAGGACGCCAACGCGGAGGAGGATTACGCGCTCGGCGGCTACCGGGATCGCGTTGTCGTGGAGCTGGCGCAGAACGCGGCCGACGCGGCGGCGCGCGCGGGAGTGGCGGGCCGGCTGCGGCTGACCTTGCGCGGCGGGACGCTCGTGGCCGCGAACACGGGTGCGCCGCTGGACGCGGCGGGCGTCGCGGCGCTGTCCACGCTGCGTGCCTCCAGCAAGCGGGGGTCCCATGCGGACGACACCGCGCACGAGAGCGCGGTCGGCAGGTTCGGTGTGGGTTTCGCCGCCGCTGTCGCGGTCAGCGACGAGCCGCGGATATCCTCGCTCACCGGCGCGGTGAGCTGGTCGCGCAGCGCCGCAGGCGATCTGGTCCGGCGGATTCCCGAGCTGGCCGCCGAGCTCGCCGCACGGTCGGGCCACCTGCCCGTGCTGCGGCTGCCGTTCCCCACCGGCGGCGCGCCCCCCGAAGGCTTCGCGACGGCCGTCACGCTGCGCCTGCGGGACGAGACAGCCAGCCGGCTCGTGGAGCGGCTGCTCGCCGAGACGGGCCCCGCGCTGCTGCTCGCGCTGCCCGCCCTCGCCACCATCGAGATCGAGGCCGGCGGCGCGACCCGCAGGCTCACCGCGGCACACGATGGCGACGGCGTCACGATCACCGTCGACGGGGCGGCCAGCAGGTGGCGCACGGCGACCGCGGCCGGCCGGGCCGGTCCCCGGCTGCTGGCCGACCGCCCAGCCGAGGAGCGTGCGCGCCCGTCGTGGTCGGTGCGCTGGGCGGTGCCTGTCACGCTGGGCGGCGAGAACGGCGACGAGCCGGCCGGCCGCCTGCCGGCCGGGGTCAGCGCTGTCGTGCACGCGCCCACCCCGACCGGCGAGCCGCTCGGCCTGCCGGCGCTGCTGCTCGCCTCGTTCCCGCTCAGTCCCGACCGCCGCCACGTCGCGCCGGGCCCGCTCACCGGCTTTCTGCTCGATCAGGCCGCCGAGGTCTACGCCCGCCTGCTGCCCAGCCTCGCCCCGGGTGCCCGGCTGCTCGATCTGGTCCCGGGTCCGGTCGCGCGCGGCGAGCTGGACGCGCAGCTGCGTCGCAGGATCTTGGCACGGCTGGCCGAGACCGCGTTCCTGCCCGCCGCCGAGCGGCCTGGCCTGCGGGTCCGGCCGCGTGACGCGGTCATCGTGGACGCAACCGTCCCCGGCCTCGCCGGCTGCCTGGCGCCGGTGCTGCCCGGCCTGGCCGCGGGGCCCGCGCGGCATCCCGCCTACGCGGTGCTCGGCGTCCGGCGGCTGGCGATGGCCGAGCTTGCCGACACGCTCGCCTCGCTCGACCGCGACCCGGCCTGGTGGTGGCGGCTGTATGAGGCGCTGGCCGGGGCGCAGCAGGGCGAGCTCGGCGAGCTTGGGGCGCTGCCGGTGCCGCTCGCCGACGGGCGGCTGGTGCGTGGCCCGCGCGGGCTGCTGCTACCCGGGCCGGATCTGGCGGACCCCGGCCGGCTGGCGCTCCTGGGCCTGCGCGTCGTGCATCCCGGCGCGGTGCACCCGCTGCTCGCCCGGCTGGGCGCGGCCCCGGCGACACCGCGGGGTGTCCTAGCCGATCCGGCCGTGCGCGCAGCCGTCGCGGCCTCCTACGACGAGGAGGATCCCGGCCCGGTCGCCGACGCCGTGCTCAGCCTCGTCGCTGCCGCGCACCTGCGGCCGGGGGAGCTGCCCTGGCTCGCGGATCTGGCGCTGCCGGGGGCCGACGGCGACTGGTATCCGGCGGGCGAGCTCCTGCTCCCCGGCGGGCCGCTGGCCGAGGTCGTCGCGGCGGATACGCCGTTCGGCACCGTCGGCCCGGCGATACTCAAGCGTCACGGCGCCGCGGCGCTGGAGGCAGCCGGCGTGCTGTCGTCATTCAGCCTGCTGGCCGCGCAGGACGTAGCCCTCGATGCGCCCGGCCTCGACCTGGACGGGGCGCAGGAGTGGGCGGATGACATACGTGCGCGGCTGCCCGGCGGTGACGTGCCGCCGGTGGCGGCGGAGATGCTGGCCGTCCGCGACCTCGAGCTTGTCGACCCGGCACGCTGGCCGCGGGCACTGGAGCTGCTCGCCGCCCCGGCCCTGCGGGCGGCACTCGTCGAGCCCACCCGGGTGCTGCTCGCGGACGGCCGCCACGCGGACGTGCCGTCCTACACCGCCTGGTGGCTCCGCCGCCATCCGGTCCTCGGCGGCCATCGGCCCACCGAGATGCGCGTCGCCGGCACGGACCCGCTGCTCGCGGGCCTGTACGACGAGGCCACCTGGCCGGCGGACCCGGCGGTCGCCCGCGCGCTCGGCGTCCGCACCTCGCTCGCCGAGCTGCTCGCAGAGCCGGGCGGCCCGGACGAGCTGCTGGACCGGCTGGCCGACCCCGGCCGGCCGGTGGCGCGGGCACAGCTGCGCGCACTGTGGGCGGGACGCGCTGGTGCTCGACGCCGCGGACCTGTGGCCGTTGGTGGCTGCGCAGCCGCTCGTGCTGGCACCCTACGACCGGGCAGTCCGGCTCGCTGACCTGCTGGATCTGCCGCTGGTCTCGGAGGAGGTCACCGGCCGGGTCGAGTCGCAGCCACAATCCCGGCCGGTCCCCGCGATCGCCCGCGCCGTGCTGCCCGCCGCTCCCGCGACCTACTACGCGCATGACCGGCTCGTTGTCGACGGCGTCGCTGTGCCGTGGCGCTACACCCGCGGCGCCGTGCACGCCGCCGGGCCCGCGGGCCTCGCCTCCGGGCTGGCCTGGGCCTCGGGGAGATGGCCGGCCCGGCATCTGCTCGCCGCCCTGCTGGGTGACCCCAGCGCGTCCGCCCGGCTGCTCGCGGAGGCCGACCTGGACCCCGATCCGCCGCCCGGGCGGTAGCGCCCGCTTCCCGCCCGCCCGGGTTCGGGTGCGCGGTGAACCGGGCCCGCCGGCCGAGAGCACGGCGCGCCGCCCGGACTCAGGCAGCGCACCACCGCTGGGCGACGGCACGGGCGGCCGAAGCCTTGACACACGCGCGCGTAACAAACAGTGTCAGGCCGAAGAGGACCGGGATGGACACATGACAACCACATCGGGCGCTCCACCTGACGCCGAAGAACTCGCCGACCAGGCGGCGCCGCTTGACGCGCTGCTGGTCGACGCCGCGCTTGGCCGGTTGCGCCGGTTCGCGCCGGACGCGTCGGCCGTCAAGTTCGCGGCCGCTCTCGCCCGCCAGCCGCGCACAACCGGCCGTCGGCTGGGCAGCCTGGCCGCCGAGCTGGCCCGGATCGCCGCCGGCACCTCGGTGCTGGCGGCACCGAGGCGGGACCGCCGGTTCGCCGATCCGGCCTGGATGGAAAACCCGCTGCTGCGCCGGATCGTGCAGGCGTACCTGGCGGCCGGGCAGACCGCCGGCCAGCTCGTCGGCGATGCCGCGCTGGACTGGCGGGATGACAAACGGGTCCGCTTCGGCGTCGAAAACCTGGTCGAGGCGCTGTCACCCAGCAACCTGCCGCTGGTCAACCCGGCCTCGGCGAAGGCGGTCATCGACACCGGCGGCCTGAGCCTGGTGCGCGGCGGGGTCAGCCTGCTGCGTGACCTGGCCACCCCACCGCGGGTGCCGGAAATGGTGGACAGGTCGGCGTTCGAGGTGGGCCGCAACATAGCGGCCACGCCGGGTGCGGTGGTACGGCGCACCGACGTACTGGAGCTGATCCAGTACCGCCCGCAGAGCGGGCAGGTCCGTGCGGTGCCGCTGCTCATGGCGCCGCCGACGATCAACAAGTACTACGCGCTGGACCTGGCGCCCGGCCGCAGCCTGGTCGAGCACCTCGCCCGGGGCGGCCAGCAGGTGTTCGTCATCTCCTGGCGCAACCCGGACGCACGGCACGCCGGCTGGGGCCTGGACACCTATGTCGGCGCGGTGCTGGACGCGCTCGAAGCGGTCGAGCGGGTCTGCGGCACGGAGCAGACGGCGCTGGCCGGCATCTGCTCGGGCGGCATCATCGCCGCTGTCACCGCGGCCCACCTGGCCGCCACCGGCCAGCAGCGCCGCCTGGCCGCGCTGGTCCTGCCGGTGACCGTGCTGGACAACGCCCGGGCCGGGACGGCGGCCGCGCTGGTGGACCGGCGCCTGGCGGCGGCGGCGAAGACGATGTCGGGCCGCCGCGGTTACCTGGACGGGCGGGCACTGGCCGAGGTGTTCGCGTGGCTGCGCCCGGGCGACCTGATCTGGAACTACTGGGTGAACAACTACCTGCTCGGCCACAAGCCGCCGGCGTTCGACATCCTGTTCTGGAACTCCGACACCACCCGGATGAGCGCGCGGCTGCACGCGGATTTCGTCGACCTGGCGATGGACAACAAGCTCGTCACGCCGGGGGCGCTGACGGCGCTCGGCACGGGTGTCGACCTGTCCCAGATCGACGTCGACGCCTACATCGTCGCGGGTATCGCCGACCACATCACGCCGTGGCAGAACTGCTACCGCGCCACGCAGCTGCTCGGCGGGAAGAGCCGGTTCGTGTTGTCCACCGGCGGTCACATCGCCGCGCTCGTCAACCCGCCCGGTAACCCGAAGGCCACCTACCAGACCAGCAACGCCAATCCCGCCGACCCGGCGGAATGGCTCAAGACCACGCAGACCCAGCAGGGCAGCTGGTGGCCCGACCTGCTGGCGTGGCTCGGCGACCGCTGCGGCGCGGACAAGCCGGCGCCGCCGGGCCTCGGCGGCGGCGGGCTGCGGCCGCTGGTCGACGCGCCGGGCACATACGTCTTCGACACCTGAGGGGGACGCCATGTACGAGAACGTCGGCCGCTCGCTCGGCACGGACTATTTCGGGATCGCCGACCAGCTGACCCGCGACGAGCTTGGCTACCTGCGGCGCACCCGCGGCTTTGTCGACGACGAGGTGCTCCCGGTCATCAATGGCTACTGGGAGCGCGCCGAGTTCCCGTGGCCGCTGGTCGAGAAGCTGGCCAAGCTGGAAATCGTCGGCGACGGCATCGAGGGGTACGGCTGCCCGCCGATGAGCCCGATCGCCACCGGGCTTGTGCACATGGAGCTCAACCGCGGCGACGGCAGCCTGGGCACGTTCCTCGGTGTGCAGGCCGGGCTGGCCATGCAGTCGATCGCCATGCTGGGGGCCGAAGAGCAAAAACGCCGGTGGCTGCCCGGCATGGCCCGGCTGGACAAGCTGGGCGCGTTCGCGCTGACCGAGCCGCTGCACGGCTCGGACTCGGTGGCGCTGGAGACCTCGGCCCGCCGCGACGGCAACGATTGGGTGCTCGACGGCGCGAAGAAGTGGATCGGCAACGGCACGATCGCCGACGTCGTCGTGCTGTGGGCCCGCGACGTCGCGGACGGCCAGGTCAAGGGATTTCTGGTGGAAAAGGGCACCCCGGGCTACGAGGCGAAGCGGATCGAGGGCAAGGGGTCGCTGCGCGCGGTCTGGCAGGCCGAGATCGCGCTGTCCGGGGTGCGGGTGCCGGAGGAAAACCGGCTGCCCGGCGCGCGCAGCTTCAAGGACGCCGGCCGGGTGCTCGCCGGGACCCGCAACGCGGTGGCGTGGGCCGCTTTGGGCCACGCGACGGCGGCGTACGAGGCCGCCGTCGCCTATTGCCGGCAGCGGCGGCAGTTCGGCAAGCCGCTGGCGAGCTTCCAGATCGTGCAGGACCGGCTGGTCAAGATGCTCGCGGAGGTGTGCTCCATGCAGCTGTACTGCCTGCGGCTGGGCCGGCTGATCGAGGAGGGCAGGCTGACCGACACGATCGCGGCGCTGGCGAAGATGAACAACACCCGCAAGGCCCGGCAGGTCGTCGCCGAGGCGCGGGACCTGCTCGGCGGCAACGGCATCCTGCTGGACTTCCACGTGATGCGGCACATGGCCGACATCGAGGCCATCCACACCTATGAAGGAACCGAGACCATCCAGACCCTCATCGTCGGCAGGGACATCACCGGTGCCAGCGCCTTCGCCTGACCAGCGCGCCATCAGGTTCGTCGACGCCGGCGGCGTCCGGCTGCGCACCGCGGTCCGCGGCTCCGGGCCGCCGCTGCTCCTGATCACCGGGATCGGCGCGAACCTTGATCTCGGCGCGCCCTTCGAGCGCGAGCTGGCCGGCCGGGGACTGCAGGCGATCAGCTTCGACGCGCCCGGCATCGGGCAGTCCACCGCCTACACCTGGCCGCGGCGGATGCCCGGCATCGCACAGACGGTGCAGCGGATGCTCGACGCACTCGGCTACGACCGCGTCGACGTGCTCGGCGTCTCCCTCGGCGGCGTCATCGCGCAGCAGCTGGCGCACCAGGCCAGCGACCGGGTGCGGCGCCTGGTGCTCGCGGCCACCGGTCCCGGCCTCGGCGGTGTGCCCGGGTCGCCGCGCGTCCTGTGGGCGCTGGCCACACCACGCCGCTACTACCAGCCCGACTACTACCGGCGTATCGCCGGCCGCATCTACGGCGGCGCCGCGCGCCGCGACCCCGACGCACTGCTGCACGGCTCCATCGCCCGGTTCACCCAGCGGCCGTCGCTGCGCGGGTATGCCGGCCAGATCTATGCGATCAGCGGCTGGACCAGCATTCCCTGGCTGTGGACACTGCGGCAGCGGACCCTGGTGCTCGCCGGCGACGACGACCCGATCGTGCCGCTGGTCAACGGCCGGATCCTCGCCCGGTGCATCCCGCACGCACGGCTGCACGTCGTGCGGCACGGAGGCCACCTGTTCGTGCTGGAAAACCCCGCCGAGATCGCCGGCGTCGTGGCCGGCTTCCTCACCGCCACCGGCGACGAACCAGCATGATGACCACAGCCCGCGGCAGCCGTAGGACGGCAAGGTCAGCCGTGGTAGCGGCGGGCTGTGGCGGGGCGGCGGCCCGGGCGCCGGGCCATGGGGGCCATCCAGGTGGTGGCGCGGGCAACCCGGATGCGGGAGGCACGGCGGCGCGCGGGGTGGCGGAGCTGGGAGACGGGGAAGGGTGCGGCGGGCCGGGTGCGCTGGGCGGCCGGGCCGGGCCCGCAGGCCGGGTGGGGTGCATCAGCTGCGGGACCTGTCGAACGGCTACCGGCGTGTGTCCCGTTGATCACGGTCCCTCACCCGCATATGGCGCGGGTGAGGGACCGTGATCATGAAGATCCCAGAATATGGAAAGATCGATCTCGTATCATGGGCGACATATCAGCCGGGCCGCGGGCAGCCGGCGCACTCATCGACGCCATCTATCAACCGTGCTGCCCGCGCACCCCTGCCCGCCGTCGTCATTTCTAACACGACGACGACGCTGGCCGCGACCGCGACAATCCTGGCCCATCGGGCCGAATAGCCGCAGGGTCGCCCGGTGTCTACCTCACTTGGGGGTTTCGGCCTCGACCTCGGCCTCGACCTCAGCCGCGGCCTCAGCCGCGGCCGCGGCCGCGGCTGGATGCCCAATCGCCAGGCCCGTGGACTTGTCGAAGAACTTCAGATCACGGGTGTCGACCGCGAGCTCGATCGGCTGGCCGGTCCGCACCGGGCTTCGCGCGTTCACGCGGGCCGTCCACTGCGACTTGCCCTGCACGAGCGGGATGGCGGCGTCCTCTTCTTCCCCGGCCGGCGCCAGCGCTGCGGTGGTCGTCTGTTCGACCGGCGGCGCATCGATCGTGAAGATCACGTTGATCTCGCTGCCGAGCGCCTCGACCGTATCCGCGGTTACCGGCAACCTCGCCGTGGTGCCCTCCGCGAGGCTGGCGTCCTCGAAGTCGGACGGCCTGATGCCAACGATCACTTCCTCGCCGAAGTAGCCGTCCAGGCCCGGCAGCGTCGCAAACACCTCCGCGGGGACCGGCAGCCTGAAGCCCGCGAAGCTGACCACCGGGCCATCGTCACGGACCAGCTTCGCCGAGGCGAAGTTCATCGCGGGGGAGCCCATGAATCCGGCCACGAACAGGTTCACCGGCGAATCGAACAGGTTTTGCGGCGTATCCACCTGCTGCAGCTTTCCTTCGCGCAGGACGCACACCCGGTGCCCGAGCGTCATCGCCTCGATCTGGTCATGTGTCACGTACACCGTGGTCACGCCGAGCCTGTCATGCAACTGGCTGAGCGAGGCGCGCATCGACACCCGCAGCTTCGCGTCGAGGTTCGACAGCGGTTCGTCCATCAGGAACGCCTGGGGTTCCCTGACGATCGCGCGGCCCATCGCGACCCGCTGGCGCTGGCCACCGGACAGCGCCGCTGGCTTACGGGCGAGCAGCTCGTCCAGGCCCAGCATCTTGGCCGCGTCGTGTACCCGCTTCTTGACCTCATCCCTCGGCGTCTTCCGCAGCCGCAGCCCGAACGCCAGGTTCTGCTCGACCGTCATGTGCGGGTAAAGAGCATAGTTCTGGAACACCATCGCGATGTCGCGATCCTTGGGCGGCAGGTCATTGACCACACGGTCACCAATCTGGATGGTCCCGCCGGTCACCTCCTCCAGGCCCGCGATCATGCGGAGCGCCGTGGTCTTGCCACATCCGGAAGGCCCGACGAAAACCATGAACTCGCCGTCCACGATATTCAGATTCAGCCCTGAGACAGCGCGGACGCCGCCCGCGTACACCTTGTCGACTTTGTCAAGGACGATCTCTGCCATCGAAGCTCCAGTGGTCAGTCATCCGGCGCTGGTTTGGATTCGTTCGAGGATTCGCTCGGACGCGGTGCGCAGATGGCGCAGCTCGGCCGGGCTGACAGCGTCGATCACCAGCTCGCGAACCTTCGCGACATGAGCGGGTGCGCTGGCGGTGAGCAGGCGCAGCCCGGCTGGAGTCAAGATCGCGTTGGTGAACCGGCCGTCCTTGGGGTCGGGCTCGCGCCGGACGAGCCCGCGTCCCTCCAGGCGCTTGATCAGGTGCGACAGCCGGGACAGCGAGGCGTTCGTGACCTCGGCAAGCTCGCTCATCCGCATCGTATGGCCGGGTTTCTCCGACAGCATGGCCAGGGCGTGGTACTCGGTGAAGCTGAGCCCTGCGTCGTGCTGCAGCTGGCACTCCAGCGCCCAGCGCAGCTTGACCATCGCCGCCGCGAAGGCCCGCCAGGAGTCCTGCTGCGCACCGTCCAGCCAGCGAGGAGACTCCACCGGCGGTGTCCAGGCACGGGTCACACCCACAGGTTACCCAGTGCACTTGATAGTTCAAGTCAGTCCGGCGTGCCAAGGCACGACCTGCGCATAGACACGGGTTCGTCCGGCGAAGGAGGATCACAAGGGTGAACCTCGCAACGAATCTTGTGGAAACGGCCGCCGCCCACGCCGGCCGCGTCGCGGTACGGGTCGGCGCGGCGGCGGCGACCTATGCGGAACTGGAACAGGCGAGCGCCCGGGTCGCCGGGCTGCTGCGCGATCGCGGCCTGAAGCCGGGCGACCGGGTCGGCATCATGTTGCCCAACGTCGCCGAGTTCGCCGTTGTTTACTATGGCGTGCTCCGCGCCGGCGGTGTGGTCGTCCCGATGAACCCCCTGCTCAAGAAGCGGGAGGT
>WNGJ01000275.1_pt1 | contig 44126 bp, 37 predicted proteins | sample 5400611 | NCBI WGS metagenome assembly WNGJ01 (sample SAMN13153375, study PRJNA577476) | soil metagenome | isolation source: 40 cm soil or saprolite under Garry oak tree replicate 1 | place: USA:California | collected 2016-06-15
CTAGCTCGTGACGCGTTCGCCGCGTCCATAGACGAGCAGCATCAGGATGATGACGAGGCCGTAGATCACCTGTCGGCCGGCCTCGGGCATGTCCATGATCGACAGCACGCTGTTGAGGAGCACGATCAGCACCACGCCGACCAGCGTGCCGAGATAACGGCCGCGACCTCCCAGGATGTTTGTGCCCCCGATTACGACCGCTGCGATCGAAGGCAGCAGATAGGCGTCGCCCATCGCCTGATAGGCCTTGGTGGAATAACCGGCGAGCAGCACGCCGGCGAGAGCGGCCGCGAGACCGCAAAGCACGAAGCAGATGACGGTGACGCGGCGCGTATCGACGCCGGCCAGATAGGCCGCCGCCTCCTTGTTGCCGATGGCGTAGATGTAGCGGCCGAGGGGAGTGCGCTGCAGGATGACGACCACCAGCACCGACACCGCGGCCCAAACGAACAGCGCGTTGGGGATGCCGAGCGTACGCTCCGAGGCGAGCGTCCGCATCAGGTCGGTAGCGGCGGTCTGGGGCGCATAGCCGCCGGTATGCGCGACCATCAGGCCGCGCATCACAGCATTGACGCCCAGCGTGAAGATCATCGAGGGCACGCGCAAATAGGCCACCCCGATGCCGTTGACGAGGCCGACCAGGAGGCCGATGCCGAGCCCGACGGGAATCGCGAGCGGCCCGCCGATCGACGTCGCCATCATGGCGGCGGCCGCCAGCGTCCAGGGCACCGACAGATCGATCTGGGCGATCAGGATGACGATCATCATCCCGGCCGCCACGATGCCGAGGAAGGAGCCGATCTGCAATTGTTGCAGCAGATAGGTCGGCGACAGCAGCGGAGCGCTGCCAAAATGGGCGATCGTGTAAGTGGTGCCCGCCACCAGGATGACGAGGATGAACAGGGCCGCGATGAGGATCGGGCGGTCGTCGCGTGAGAGGCCAAGGCTCGTCTTCCAAAGGCTCGTCGTCCAAAGGCTCATCGTCGTCATCGGAAGAGCTCCAGCGTGTTCCTGACGCGCAGTACGCCCAGCGCGCCGATGCTGACTGCCGCCAGCAGGATCAGGCCCTCGAACAGCGGCTGCAGCAAGGGGGCGATGTCGAAGATGCGGAAGAAGAAGGAAATGACGCGCAAGATCATGGCACCGAAGATCGAGCCGATGGCACTGCCGGTGCCGCCGAGCAGCGAGGTGCCGCCGATGACGACCGAGGCGATGGAGTTGAGCGTATAGGCGCCGGCCTGTGGAATATCGGCATTGCCCGACGAGGTCTGGATGGCGAGGAACAGGCCGCCGCAGCCGGCAAAGAAACCGGCGAGCGTGAAAGCCGCGATCTTGGCGCGCGCGATCGGAAGCCCCGACATATAGGCTGCTCCTTCGGCCGAGCCGACTGCATAGACGGCGCGGCCCATGACGGAGCGCCGGAACGGCACCCAGACGATGAGCGCGATCAGGACCAGGAGCACGAAGGGCACCGGGATCCCGGCGAAGGGCGCGAACCAGCTTGCCGCGCCATCGTCGAAGATGTGCACCGTCGCGGCGAAATCGCCGAGCGAATTGGTCAGCGCCCAGTTGAGATCCTCGTCGATCTTGCCGCCGGGCGTAGGCCGCAGGAAGAGCGCGACGCCGATATAGACCGCGCCGGTTGCGAGCGTCGCGATGATCGGCTGGATGCGTCCATAGACGACGACGCAGCCATTGATGAAGCCGGCAAGCGTGCCTATCGCAACGCACAGGACGATGCCGAGCAGGATGCCGGTCGTGCCGCCCGGGAAGGTACCGAGGCCGAGATGCAGCCCGAAAATCTCGAGATGCAGCGGCGTCCCCCCCACCGCACCGGCCAGAAAATAGCTCGCGAAACAGCCCACCATGGTCATCACGGCGCCGACCGAGAGATCGAGCCCCGACATCAGCACCGGCACGGTCTGGGCCATGGCCAGCATCGCGAGCGCGAAGATCTCATCGCCATTCTGCACCAGCACCGCCGAGGAGAAGCCCTTCGGATGTGCCAGGTTGTAGAGGAGATAGAAGATGCAGAACAGCAGGATGGCGGTGACGAAGCCGATATTCTGGCGCAGCCTGATGGCGAGATCGTCAAGCATGGGTGGTCCCGGCTGCGGCATGGGCCGGCGTTGCGGCATCAATGTTGAGGGCACTCGCGATGATGTTGGTCTCGGTGAGCTCGGTGCCTTCGAGCTCGCGCACGATGCGCCCGTCATACATGATGGCCACCCGGTCGCAGCAGCCGATCAGCTCGTCATAATCGGTCGAGTAGAACAGGATGGCGGCACCCTGGTCGGCGAGCTCGCGCATCAGCCGGTAGAGCTCCTGCTTGGTGCCGACGTCGATGCCGCGTGTCGGATCGTTGAGCAGGATGATGCGCGGCTCGGTCATCAGCCATTTGGCAATCACCACCTTCTGCTGGTTGCCGCCCGACAGGGTCGAGACCGCATCGCCCGGTGCGCCGATCTTGATCTGGAGCCGGGCGATGCCCCGCTCGACCGCGGCGCGCTCCTTGGCGCGATCGACGAAAGGCCCGGTCGAGATGGCATCGAGCGATGCGATCGCCAGATTGTCGGCGATCGACATCGGCAGCATCAACCCTTCGGTCTTGCGGTCCTCGGGCACGAGCGCGATGCCGACCGCGGGCGACTTCGCGGCCGCCGGAGAGCCGGGGCGCACCTCGCGGCCCTCGACCGTGATGCGCCCGGTGACGCCGCGCAGCACACCGAACAAGGCGAGCAACAGCGATTTCTGGCCCTGCCCATCGAGGCCGCCGAGGCCGACGATCTCGCCGGCGCCGATGCCGAGCGAAATGCGGTCGAGACGTTTCTCCCAGGACAGGTTCTCGAGTGCCAGCACCGGTTTCACCGGCCGACGCGCCGGCTTTGCCGGATATTGGGTGGCGATGTCGCGCCCGATCATTAGCTGAACGATATCGGCGGTCGAGCGCACGCCCTTGTCGAAGGTCTCGATATGGCGTCCGTTGCGGAATACGGAGGCCCGGTCGGCGAGCGCCTCGACCTCGTGCATGCGGTGCGAGATGTAGAGGATGGCAACGTCCTCGGATTTGAGTCTCGCGAGCATCGCATAAACCCTCTCCACGTCGGCGCTGGTGAGAGCCGAGGTGGCCTCATCGAGGATCAGGAGCCGCGGCCTCTGGCCGAGAGCCTTCGCGATCTCGACCATCTGGCGCCGCGACAGCGGCAGGTCGCGCACCCGCATCAGCGGGTTGACGTCCTCGCAGCCGATCTCGGCCAGCAAGGCCTCGGCGCGGCGGCGCTGCGCCCTGGCATCGATGAGCCCGAAGCGCCGCGGCGGCGAAGCGATCGAGATATTGTCCGCGACGGAGAGGTCGGGCATCAGCGACAGCTCCTGGAAGATGCACACGACGCCAGCCGCGTTGGCGGCGGATGGCGTGGCGAAGCTGACATCGGCTCCCCCAAGGCGCATGCTGCCGGCATCGGGCTGGACCACGCCGGCGACGATCTTGATCAGCGTCGACTTGCCGGCACCGTTCTCGCCCAGCACCGCATGGATCTTGCCGCGCTCACAGGCGAAGTCGACGCCCTCGAGGGCGTGCACGCCACCATAGCGCTTGGAGATGCCGGACAATGTGAGGAAGGCGCGTTGCGTCAGGACGGCAGCATCCTGCATGGCAGGGGCTCAGGCCGCCACGGCCTGGCGGATGCCAGGCCGTGACTGAAACGGTGCCGCAGCGGTCACTGGGTGTTCTTCTCGCTTTGCGCCATGATCTCGGGCGCCGTGAAGTTCACCCCGCAGGGGAGGAACTGGTTCGGGGCGAAGAAGTTGGCGTTGAGGTCCGGCCAGTAATTCGTGCCGGGCTTGAGATCCTTGTAGGTCGCGATCGGGATCGGGATCGAGATCAGCTGCGGCATGACATTCCCCTGCAGCGCCGAGATCGCCGCCTTGGTGGCGATGGCGACAAGCGCCGGCGACTGGCCATAGGACATGCCCTTGAGACCGTCCTTGTAGTGATCGGCAATCTGCTTGCGGAACTCGTTCTCGCCCTCGCCCGACATCGGCACGAAAGGATGCTTGGCGGCTATCATCGCCTGCACGGTGCCGTCCGAGCCACCTTGCGTGAACACGCCGTCGAAATGGCCGTGCACGGCGAGCGCATCGGCGGTCACCTTCTGCGAGGTGCCGGTGTCCCAATTGCCCACCACCTCGGTGATGTTGAACTTGTTGCCGGCGGCTTCCATGATTTCGCGGAAGCCGATATGGCGGTCACGGTCGACCGAATTGCCCGGCAGGCCGCGCACCTCGAGGATGTCGCCGGCCTTCTTGCCCGATTCATCGATGAGCCATTTGGCCGACGCGCGGCCCATTTCCTTCTGGTCCTCATTGACCATCATCACCTTGTCGGTGTCGAGGATGTTGTCGAAGGGCACCACCACCACATTGTTCTTGTCGGCGAGGCGGATGATGCGATCGAAGCCGTCGGGCGCCACCGCGATGGTGACGATGGCGTCGAAGCCCTGATTGATAAAGTCCTCCATGGCGCCGAGTTGCGCCGCGACATCGGTGCCGGTCGAGACGACCTTGAACTCCTTGATGTTCTCCTTGATACCCGGCTGCTCGGCAAAGGCCTTGGCGGTCTTCACCATCTGGATGCGCCAGGTATTGCCGACGAAGCCGTTGACGAGGGCAATCTTGTAGGGGCCGGGCTTCTTGTCCCACTGGAAGAATTTGGTCTGATCCGACCAGGGCTTGAAGCAGCCGGGATTGGCGCCCGGCCCGGAGACGATCTTGGGGCCTGCCCAAGCACTGACCGAGGATAACAGGAGGCTGGCGCAAGCAAGCCCGGTAAGACGAAGCGTCCACTTCATGTCTCTTCTCCCTGAGCGTTTTGTTTTCCGACCCTAAGCAGTTGCCGGGAATTGGGCTTCCCGTGCACTTACTGTATTAGCATGGCATGCTAGGTGCGATGCGCACAAGCCGAATGAAAAAGCAACGATGGAAAATCAAATCCAAAAGTAGCAAAAATAGCGGACATCGCGGTACCGCAAGGCGGGGTAGGTTGTGTTTCGGCGTGGAATAAGGACCCCGCTTTCCGGGTGATCGGCAATTCAATCGGGATTCCGGGATAAGGATTCACCAACGTGACATAGAAAGGCGGGGGTTCCGATGTGGTATGGTCAAGTCGAGGGAACGGACATCGTCGTTCTCGATCCGCGCTTCAAGGCTTGCTTCGCCGGTCACGTGCGCGTCGAGCGCTTGTGGTCGGGGGCGCGCTGGGCTGAAGGTCCGGCCTGGTTCGCGGCGGGCCGCTATCTCGTCTGGTCGGACATTCCGAACAATCGCATGATGCGGTTCGTCGAACCCTCGGGCGAAGTCTCGGTTTTTCGCGAGCACTCCAACAATTCGAACGGCAATACCGTCGACAATCAAGGTCGGCTGGTCACATGCGAGCATCTCACGCGCCGCGTGACCCGCACCGAGATTGACGGCTCGATTTCCGTCATTGCGGACAAGTGGAACGGCAGGCGTCTGAATTCACCCAACGACGTCGTGGTGAAGTCGGACGACTCCATCTGGTTCACCGACCCCGCCTACGGCATCGACACCGACTACGAAGGGGGTCGCGCCGAGCAGGAGATCGAGGCCTGCCATGTCTATCGAGTCGACGTCAGATCCGGCGCGGTCGCCGCGGTCATCACCGATATGGTTCGCCCGAACGGCATCGCCTTCTCGCCCGACGAGAAATACCTCTATGTCGCCGACACGGGCGCGACGCACAAAGAGGACGGTCCGCGCCACATTCGCCGCTTCACGGTCGACGCGAACAGGGCCAAGCTGTCGGACGGCGAGATCTTCGCGGAGTCGACAGCGGGCTTGTTCGACGGTTTTCGCGTCGATCGCAATGGCCGCATTTGGACGAGCACCGCAGAGGGCGTTCATTGCTATGACTTCGACGGCTCGCTGATCGGCAAAATCCTCATTCCCGAAATGGTCGCGAACATGACTTTCGGCGGCGCCAAGCTCAACCGCCTGTTCATTTGCGGAACGACGTCGCTCTATTCGATCTACGTTACGGCGAATGGCTCCAAGCTCGGTTGACGACGCGTGCTACCGGCTGGGCCAATCGTGCGGTTTTCGAAGCCTTACGGCATCCTGGATCAGTTCTATCCAACCGTGCCATGTGGGCGCACGAGATTGTCGGCCCAGACCTCCGCGATGTGGGGGAGGCTGAGGTCACGCTTGCGGTCGAGGAGAAGTTCGAGCACCCGCGGCGGCGTCAGCGGCAGTTCCTGGACGCGCTTTCCCGTCGCGTTCGCCACCGCGCACGCGACGGTCGCCCCGACGTTCAAGATCGGCGCCTCGCCGGCGCCTTTGGTGCCGAGCGGCCCCATCGACGGTGCGCCTTCGTACAGGCTGATCTCCACCGGCACGACATCGAGCGCCAGTGGCACCCGGTAGGTCTCGAAGCTATTCTGGCACACCCGGCCATTCGCGCCGATCGTGACCTCCTCGTGCAAGGCGTAGCCCAAGCCTTGCACGACGCCGCCCTGAATTTGACCGCGAATGGCGCGCGGGTTCAGCGCACGGCCGACGTCCTGAACGACGCGGTAGCTCAGCACCTCGACATGCCCGGTCTCGCTGTCGACGGCGACCTCACAGTCGTGAACAGCGAAGACGGGGATGTCGATTGCGTCGATGAAATGACCGGCGACACATCCCGGCATGGCCGGCACGCCGCTCCGTGTGAAGGCGCCGGTGCCCGCGATCGGGCCGAATTGCGCCTGAGCATGGGTGGCCACCTCGGTCATCGAACGACCAGAGCCGGGAGCTCCCGCGATTTCTATTCGCCCATTGCGCATGACCAGATCATCGGACGCCGCCTCGATCATCTCCGAGGCGACTTTCAGCAATTTGTTGCGCACCTCCTGCGCCGCCGCGAGGCTGGCGGCGCCAAGCGCAACGGTGGTACGGCCGCCGCCGACTCCCACATCGTAGCCGGCGGCATCTGTATCGGCTGCGCGCACGATCACGTCCTCAGGGCCGATACCGAGTGTGGCGGCGACGATCTGGGGAAGCCCCTGCATCATCGAGCCGGAGCCGATTTCGACGCCGGATGTGACCAGCGTGGCTGTTCCATCGGTGTTCATATTCACGGTCGCCGCCGATGGGCCGACGAAGACGAACCAGGTGCCGACCGTGGTCGCGCGGCCGTAGAGCCGGCCGTCGGCTCGCTCGGGCGGCTTTGCGGCCGCCACGCGCATCCTATCCATTCGCTCGAGCATCGGGCCGAGCACGTCACCTTCGAACACCTGGCCGGTCGCGCCGAGATCGCCGTTGCCGAGCACATTGCGGCGGCGAAAGGCGAGGGGATCCATGCCGATTCTCGCGGCGATCTCATCGGTGTGCCGTTCGAGTGCGAAGGTATTGTAGACGCCGTTGCAGCACCGGAAGGCCCCATTCGGGGCGGTGTTGGTGTAGACCGCCCGCGAGACGAGCCTCACCGAACCGAGCCGGTAGTTTCCGCCGAGCGTGTGAGCGGTCATGGTGGTCAGGAAAACTTGCTCACCGCCATAAGCGCCGCAATCCATCAAGACGACGGCCTCGCGGCCGACGATCTCTCCTTCCGGTGTCACAGCCGACCGGATGCGGATTTCGGCGTTTTCGCGGAAGAGGCAAGTCAGCATTTCTTCCTCGCGCGAGTTGACGAGACGCACCGTCCGGCCGCTCGCCCGCGCAAGCAGGGCGGCGAAAGGCTCGATTGCGATGTCGAATTTGAGTCCGAAGCCGCCGCCGACGGGTGGCACCGTGACTCGTACCTGCGAGGCGGGAACGCCCAGCAGGCTCGCGATCGCGTTGCGGACGGTCCAAGGCGCCTGAGTCGATGTTTCGATATGGAAGCGCCCGTCCTCGTAGCTTGCGACAACGGCACGTGGCTCGAAGGCGACATGGTTCTGGCGACCCACGCGAAAGCTGCTGTCGACGATCACGGCGTCCAGTCGGGCAAAGGCGGCGTCGACGTCACCGCGGACCACGGTCGCTTCCCAGGCGGCATTGCCCCCGCGCGCACCGCCTGCGAACAGAATCTCGTGCTCGCGCCAGTCCGGATGAACGAGCGGGGCCTCCGGGGCAAGCGCCTCTGCCATGGTGAGCACGGCCGGCAGCGGCTCGACCTCGACGTCGATCGCAGTGAGCGCGGCCTTGGCCTGGATCAAGGTGTCGGCGGCAACCGCCGCCAGCGGCTCGCCGTCGTAGCGGATCAGGTCGCGGGCGAACAGCGGGTGGTCGGCGATGCCGATCCCGATCTTGCCGGGTGCATCCGCAGCCGTCACGACCGCGCGCACGCCGGGCATGCGAGCGGCCTTGGAGACGTCGAGACCAACGATGCGTCCTGAAGGCACGCTGGCACGCAGCACCGCCGCGTGCAGCATACCCGGCAGGTAGCGATCGATGGTATAGCGCGTGCGACCACGCAGCTTGTCCCGGGCATCGCGCCGGCGGAAGTCGGTTGCCGTGAAAGATTCAGACATGGATGCGCCCCCGATCATTTGCCGTGACGGCGAGCAACGCCGCTTCGACGATACGTTCGTATCCAGTGCAACGACAGATGTTGCCGGTCAGCGCAGAGCGGATGTCGTCGCGCGTCGCGCCGGGCTTGGTCCTTAGAAGATGCGTCAGGGTCACCACCATGCCGGGAAAGCACATGCCGCATTGGACCGCGTCGCAAACCTCGAGGGCCGCCTGGACCGGTGTAAGCGTACCGTCGACAGCCAGGCCTTCCACGGTGCGGATCTCGCAATCTTCGGCGAGTGCCGCCGGCATCAAGCACGACAAGGTGGGCGAGCCGTCGACCAGCACCATGCAGGCGCCGCAGAAGCCTTCGCGGCACACCGGCTTGGCACCGGTCAGATGGAAGTCCTCGCGCAGGACGTCGACGAGCGGTGTGATGGGATCGGCGGTCGACGAAAGCTGATCGCCGTTGACGGTGAGGCTGAGGACCATGGTCGACGCTCCATCTTCGCAAATGTTCAGGCGTCGCGCGCGGCGAGGGCCGCACGGCGCACCAGGCTGGGCACGACGCTGACGCGGTACCAGGCGGGCATATCCACGCTGTCGCGACCCGTGAATTCGTCGGCAAGCTCGGCTGCGGCTTGTGCCGCCTGCGACGGGTCCAACGGGCGGCCAACCAGAGCCGCTTCGAGCCGCTCCCATCGGCGCGCGACCGGCTCGACAGAGCCGACCGCTATTCGCGCCGTCTGGACGCGCGCCGCCGCGTCCAAACTCACCGCGAGACTGACGATCGCGGCCGGATAATCGCCGGACTTTCGAAGCGGCAGGCGAGCATGAGCGGTCTTGCGATCCCTCCGTGGCAGGATGATCCGAGTAAGCAGCCGGCCAGGCTCGAGTGTCGGTCTGATCTTGAGGAAGCGCTCCAGGCTGGTTCTCTCCCGATCGCCTCGGCTGGAGACATCGACTTCGGCATCGAGGCAGAGCAGCGCGGGCACACAGTCTGCCGCGGCGAAGCCCGATGTCGAGAGGTTGCCGCCGATGGTCGCCATCGCGCGGATCGCCGGATTGGCGGAGCGACCGGCCGCCGTCGCGAGGACGTCGAATTCGGGGAGGTCTGCCAGAACCGACGCGAGCGAGGCGTGAGTGACCATCGCGCCGATCTCGACAATTTCGGCGTCGATCCTGATCGCCGTCAGTTCCGCGATCTTCCCGATCGCGACGTAATGGGGCTTGTGCGGCTCATGCCGGACCGGCGATCGCATGATCCAGGTGCCACCGGCGAAGGGAGCGCCGGAGGAGCCGCATTCGTTGAGCGCATCGAGCGCGGCCGGGAGCGAACGGGCGAGGTAGATCGAACCCGCGGAGTGCGTATTCATGGTGTTGGTACTTTCGGTTCGATCGCCGCGGAAAATAGGATGGGTTGGCATCAGCGCCGCTCCAGCCGCAGGCGATCGAGCAGCACGCCGGTGATGATGATGGCGCCAAGCACGACCATCTGCACGTAACCGTCGATACGGGTGAGATTCATGCCGTTCGACAGGATCGTGACGAACAGTGCGCCAAGCACGGCGGTGCCGACCCCGCCGCGGCCGCCGGCGAGGCTCGTTCCGCCCACCACGGCACCGGCGATCGCCTGCAGCGAGAGCGAACCGCCGAGGTTGGGCTCGCCCGAGCCCGTGCGGGCCGTCATCATGATGGCGCCGAGTGCGGCAAGCACCGAGCAGAGGACGTAGGTCGCGACCAAGATTCTCTTTACCGGCATGCCGGCCACCGCCGCGGCGCGCGGATTGGTGCCGATGATGTAGATCGAACGGCCGAACACGGTGCGCGCCAGCATCAATTGCAGCACCACGCCGACGACAACCGTGATCGCGATGGCGGCTGGCACGCCGAACACGGTGCCGCCGTAGAAGATCTGCGAGAACAGCTTCGGCACGCCTTGCACCGGACGCCCGGCCGAGAGGGTCGTCGCGACGCCAATCGCGATGTTGTAGCTGCCGAGCGTCGCGACGAACGGGCTGACCCCGAGGATCGCGATGACTACGCCGTTGAAGAGACCGCAGCCGATGCCAAGGCCGAAGCCGGCGCCGAGGCCCGCGAGCAGCACCGCGGTCGTATCATGGCCGCTCGCTGTGGCGCCGGCCATGGCCAGCGCCGTGCCAACACTGACCATCGACACCGTCGGGCCAAGTGCGAGGTCGAAACCGCGCGTCAGGATGACCACAGTTTGCGCCATGGCGAAGAGAGCGAGGTAACTCGTCTGTTGTGCGATGTTGAGCAGATTTGCGAGCGAGAGCACGCCGTGGTCGACGACGGCGAAGCCGAGCAAGATCACAAGCAGAGCGATCGGCAGTATCGCGCGCCACAGCCATTGGGTCGGCAACAGCTTCGTACGTCCCCTGTCCTTGGCGGTGACGGACAGCTCGATGTCAGACACGGGACTTCCTCCGTTGGCTGAGCTCGTCCAGCGCCACGGCCGCCACCATGATGACACCGAGAAAAACCGGCTGGAGGCGGGAGTCGATGTGCAGGAGATTTAGCGCGTTGCCGAGAATGGTCAGGAACAGCGCGCTGATGGTGACGATCTCCACCCGACCAATACCGCCGCGCAGGCTGACCCCGCCGATCACCGCGGCGGCGATCGATTGCAGCATCATGCGGTCGCCGCCGAAGCTCGCCTGACCGGAGCCGACCTGCGCGGTCAGCAGGATGCCGGTCAGAGCTGCCAGCACGCTTGAGACAACATAGGTACCGACGATGTGGCGCTGGATTGAAACGCCGGACATCACGGCCGCGTCCACGTTGCCGCCGATCGCGTAGACATAGCGGCCAAACAGCGTCCGCTGCTGCGCGAGCATCATCACGAGAACGACCGCGACCGCGACATGGGCCGCTGTCGGCAGGCCGAACACCTGGGCGCGCCCAAAACTCTTCACGAAGACGTCGGGCATGCCGTAAGCCGGGATGCCGCTCGTGATCATGAGTCCGACGCCGGCGGTCGCAGACATCGTGCCCAAGGTTACCACGAAGCCTGAGACCTTGAGCTTCGCCACGCAGAAGCCGTTGACGAGTCCGACCGCGAGTCCGCAGCCGAGCCCGGCGGCAATGCCGCTCGCGATGATAGTGGCATTGTTGCCGGGAAAGGTGGCAGACGTGGCTGCCATCGTCTTGGCGGTCACAACGCTCGCCAGGGCGACGACTGCGCCGACGGAGAGATCGAAGCCGCCGGCAATGATCACCAGCGCCTGACCGCAGGCGACGATGGCCAGGAACGAGGCGTTGCGCAGGATGTTGAGGATGTTGATGATCCCGTAGAATTGCGAGTCGATCGCCGACATGCCGGCGACGACCGCCACCAGCAAGGCGGGCAGGAGGCCGATCCGTCCGGCGATCGATCTGCCGAGGCCGATAGCCGTAGGCTGGGAGGCGGTGAGGGCGGCGCTCATGCGACCTCCGCCTTGAGATGGTCCTTGAAGAAGCTTGCGAGCACGTTCTGCTCGGTTTTTTCCTCGCCCTTGAGCTCGGCCGCGATGCGTCCCTGATGCATGACATAGAGCCGGTTCGATAGGGCGAGCACCTCCGGAAGTTCGGACGAGACCACAATCACCGCGGCACCGGCCTCCACGAGCCGCTTCATGAATTCGTACACCTCGAGCTTGGCGCCGACGTCGATGCCGACACTCGGCTCATCGAACAAAAAGACCGTTAGCTCGCGCGTGAGCGCGCGGCCGAGCATCACTTTCTGGCGGTTGCCACCGGAGAGCGCGGCCGCGGCGCGCTCGATGTTGGGAGGCCTGAGCTGCAGCCGCTCCATGATGGCCGCGATCGTTGCGTGTTCTGTACCCTGGCGCAGCACGCCGAAGCGGGCGAAGGACGGAAGATCGAGCACGGTCATCGAGGCGTTCTCGCGGATCGGGCGCGACAGCGCGAGCCCTTCCGCGATCCGGTTGGCCGGGAAATAGGCGACACCGCGCTTCAAGCTGCGGCGTGGCGCCGGGAATTCGTAAGGAGCGCCGTCGATGCGCACGATGCCGCTGCTGATCGACTCGAGCCCGTAGATCGCGCGGATCAGCTCCGACTTGCCGCAGCCGACGAGGCCCGCGATGCCCGTGATTTCGCCGGCCCGAGCGTGGAAGTTCACGTCGCGAACGCTGCCGTCGACCAGCGTGAGGTTCTCGACGTCGACCAGGACCTTGCTTGCCTTGTGCTGGATCGCTGGAAAGAGCAGGTCGATCTTGCGACCGGTCATCAGCTCGACCAGTTCGCTGTCGGTCGACGTGGCGGCATCGAGCGTACGGATGCGACGGCCGTCGCGCAGCACGGTCACGCGGTCCGCCAGCGCGCGGATCTCGCGCATGCGGTGCGAGACATAGATGAGACCGACGTTCTGATCCTTCAGCCGGGCGATCAGCTCGAACAACCGGCCAGTCTCGCGCTCGGTCAGCGAGGCGGTCGGCTCGTCGAGTATGAGCAGGCGCACCCGGCCAAGCAGCGCCTTGGCGATCTCGGCCATCTGCTGGTGCGCGCGTGAAAGGTCATCGACGCGTTTCGAAGGGTCGAGGTCAAAGCCGAGTTCGTCGATGAGCGCTCGTGCGCGCTTTCGCATCGCGCGCGCGTGCAGGACGCCCTTGCTGGAGATCTCCCGTCCGAGGAACAGGTTTTCCTCCACCGTGAGACTCGGAACGAGCGAGAATTCCTGGAATACCGGACTGATGCCGATCGCGCGTGCCTGCTGCGGCGTGAGATGGCGGATCTCCTCGCCGCCGAACCGGAATGCGCCTTCGTTGGGCGGAAAAGTCCCCGCGATCACATTAATCAGGGTCGACTTGCCAGCACCGTTCTCGCCGAAGAGGACATGCAATTCGCCGGCTCGGACATCGAGGTCGACCCGGTCCAGAGCCAGGACACCCGTGAACCGTTTCGAAATGCCTTTCAATTCGAGCAGAGGCCCGGTCCGTTCCATGTCCGTGTTGGTCTCCATCTCCTTCTCCGTATGCGACCGGGCGATCAGGCGAGAGAAATGGTCCCTCCCGCCTGACACGGACTCGAGCGTGATGACTTTTCTTCGAATCGTCATCTCGCTCTATCTTTCTGTTTGAGCATGATCTCCGCGCAAACGCGTCTCGCGTTTGTTAGCTAAGGGAAAACCGGTATCCACCCGTCGGGTCGAAGCCCGAGGGCATGCTTTTCCGGATCGCGCTCCAGCCTGTTCGGATCTACTTGGCCTTGACCGAGTAGACCGGGGTCCAGCTTCCGGGCGCGAGGACGAGGTCCATCTGCAGCTTGGGCACGGTTGTCTTGTCGACCGCCGAAGCCAGCGGCTGCGCCAGGCTCATGACGGGCTTTTTCTCAATGAGACGCACGGCCTGATCGACCGAGACGGCGCCTTCCCCTACCGGGTACTGGGTCGCGAAGGCCATGACGTCGCCGCGGTTCAGCGCGTCGAGCATGGCCTGGTTCTCATAGGAGGACATGATTTTCATGTCGGCTCGTCCCGCTTCCACGACGGCGCCGATCGCGGCTTCAGCGGTCGGGGCGGTGCCCCAAATCACGTTCATGGTCGGGTAGGCCTGGAGCGCGTCCTGGATGAGCTGGAGCTGAACCGCGACGCCGGAGTCGCCGAACTTCTCGGCGAGGACTTTGGCATTCGGGTTCTTCGAGACCGCCTTCTTGAAGCCCTCGTTGAACGATTCCGCCCAGCCCGAGCCGGCCGGACCTGGAAAGGTCACGATGTTGAGCTTGTCACCGGGCTTGGTCTGCGCAAGCAGACCCTCGCCAGTCACCGCGCCCATGGCGACAAAATCGACGTAGATGGCCGCGGGCAGAGCGTTTGGCGGCAGTGGGTTGGCGACGCCGACGACCGGCACGCCCTTGGCCTTGGCTTCTTCAAACTTCTTGCTGAGGCCTGCGCCGGAGATGGCGCCGACAATGATCGCATCGGGGCCGCTCGCCATGCAATCGTCGAACTGCGAGAGCTGCTTGGGCAGGTTCTCGTAGCCGCCGGCTTCGTAGAGCGTCATGTTGACGTTCATCGCCTCGGCCTGTTTCACGATGCCGTAGGCGACTGCCACCCAGAAGCTGTCTTTCATATGCGGGAAGAGAACGCAAAGCTTATAGGGCTTCTCGGCCTTGGGAAGCGGCGTGTACTCCGCCGGCTTGGGCGTGCCGGATGAGGCGTCGTAGACTTTCATCGGGAACCAGGGCGTCTCCGCCGCGGCCGGCGTGATCACGGCGGCGAGGGCGAGGCCCGTTGCGGCTCCAAGCGTGGAGCGGATCAGCCCGAGTCGCGTGGTGGGGAAGGACGTTGAGCAATTGGTCATAGGTCTATCCTCATGGTTCGAAAGAAGGGGCGAGGGCCGATGACTTCGATCCTCACTGCATGCACGCTCCGTGCCGCCCGCGGGCCGCACGGTTGCCATCGGGGTTAGCCGGCGGCCCACATTGAGACCGAGCGCCGCTCGAACGCCTCGCGGAACTGGCGCGTGGATTCAGGAAGCAGAGTGCCCGTGCCCCAGTCGAGGATCACGGCGTGCTGGCGGATCACGTCGAGTGCATCGATCGCGCCGCCGCGATAGCGCTCCGCCACGATTTCCGGATCGAGCCGGACGTTGGCGATACGCTCGGCTTTGATTTTGGCGCGGAGCGCCTCGGTCGCTGGCTTGTCGACCTCGTATTCGCAAAGTTCCGCGTCGATGGTGCGCACGACCACGCCATAGTCCTTGGCGGCGCGCTCGATCGAGACGTAGTCGTCCTTGATGTCCTCGATGACGAGGCTTGGGTCGCGTTCGAGCGGATCGCCGAAACCGCCGCCGCCGGCAGTAGGACGCGAGAAGACATCGCCTTCGCCGATCGGCACGTCGGAGAAGATCGATCCGAGTCGCTTCTCGGCGTTGGCCCCGGCGCGCTTAAGTGTCAGGCCGTGGGGCATCGAAGGCAGGCCTCCCTCGATGCCCCACACCACGGCGCGTTCACGGTCGCAGATGTAGGAGATCACGGTCTTTTCCGCCTGCAGCATGCGCGAGGTCTTCATCACCCCGGCACCGCCGCGCCATTGGCCCGGTCCGGGCGAGTCCTTGAGGATCTCGCACGTCGTGGTCAGGATCGGATTGGCGCGCTCTTGACCTTCGACAGGTTGCGACATCAGTCCGGTGCCGAAGCAGGCCGTCGTGACGTTGCTGCCGTCCTTGCCATTGCGTCCGCCCCAGCCGCCCGGCAGCCAGTCGTAGAACATGAAGATGGGCTTGTCGGCACTGCGGGCGTCGAGACCGCCCGTGAGCAGGTATTCGAGATTGAAGGCGCAGGCGAGCGCCCGCTCGGGCATCAACTTCGACCACATCTCGTAGATCGAGTTCATGATCTTCTCGAAGGGCATCAGGAAGCCCGTGACCGCGATCGGCCACCTGGCGTCGACGATGGAGCCCTCGGGAGCGATGATCTCGAAGCAGCGGTAAAAGCCGGAATTGAGCGGCAGGTCAGGGAAGAAGGTCTTCATGCCCGCCGCTACGGCCGAGAAGGTCGCGCCGAAGGCGGAATTGTAGATCGAGCCGATGGTCGGATGACTGCCGGTGAAGTCGTAGATCGCTCGGTCGCCCTTGATCGTCATCTTGATCCGGATCGGGATCATTCCTTCGCCGCCGGCTGGATCGCGGTCGATAAAGTCGACTGTCTCCCACGCGCCATCAGGCAACGCGGCGATGCGCTGGCGTACCGAACGCTCGACGTAGTCCTGCACCGCGGCCAATCCGGTCTCGACCGTGTCACGGCCATATTTGTTGACGAGGCGAAGGATCTCGCGCTCGCAGACCTGGGTTGCCTGAGTCTGTGCCTGAATGTCCCCGATGATCGAGGCCGGATCGCGCGTGTTCGAGGCGATCAGGTGGGCGACGTCCTTGCAGAAGCGGCCCTTGTCGAACAGGCGTACCGGCGTGATGCGCAAGCCCTCGCGGAACATCTCGCGGGCGGCGACGTCAAACGAACCCGGTACACTGCCGCCGACATCAGACCAATGCCCGTTCGATTGGCTGAAGGCAATGATCTTGCCGTCAGCGAATATCGGCCGGATCAGGCGCACGTCGGAGAAGTGCGTGCCGCCGGCATAAGGATCGTTGATGGCAAAGACGTCGCCTTCATGTATGTCGCCCTCGAAGTGGCGCATGACGTCCTGGCAGGTGAAGTGCAGCGTGCCGACATGAACGGCGATATCCTGATTGCCTTGCGCGGCGCATTCGCCCATGGCGTCGTGCAAAGCGCTCGAGAAGTCGCGGTTGTAGATGACGAACGAATAACAGGTTCGAAGGACCTGCTCGCCCATCTGGTCGACGCTCGTAATGAAGGAATTCTTCAGAACTTCGAAGGTCACAGGGTCGAGCGCAAGGTCTCCGGCCATCGGTTCACTCCTTCACCCGAATGATGATGTTGAGGTACTTGTCGATCTCCGCGCTGGCGCCGGGCGGCACGACTGTTGTCGCGTCAACCTGCTCGACGATCGCGGGGCCTTGAAAACCAAAGCCGCAGGGCAGGCGGTCGCGCTGGTAAACGGGAGTGTCGAGCCCTCTGCCCTCGAACCAAACCCTGCGTTTGCCGATCGGCTCGGGAGTTACTCCGGTCGGCTCGTGCACGGCGAATTCGGCCTTGGGGACGATGCCGACCGCCTTCAGGTTAAGGCGGAAGAAGCTGACGGGGGCGCTGTCGCGGCGGAAATTGTATTCGCGCTTGTGCTCGGCATGGAAGCTTTCGACGAGGTCGGCGATCGCGCCGATGGGGCGCGGCGCATTGACAGCGAGCGAACGCCACTGGCCGCGATACATCATGTCGATCGAGCGCTGGAGAACAATGTCCTGTTGCGCGACGCCTTCGTGGATAAGCCGGCCAAGTGCTTCCTTTTCCAGCGTGGCGAATTGCGCCTCGATAGCGGCGGAGTCGGCCTCCTCGGCGCCGACCATGCAGCTCTGCGAAAAGTCGTGCTGCATGTCGACCAAAAGACAGCCGAGCGCCGAGGTGACACCCGGATTGGGCGGCACGATCACGACGGGGATCGAGAGTTCACGCGCGACGTCGACCCCGTGGAGGGCACCCGCGCCGCCAAAGGCGACGAGTGCGAAGTCGCGCGGATCGTAGCCACGGCTGATCGAGATCAACCGAACCGCATCCGACATGTTGGCATTGGCGACCTTCAGGACGGCGTCCGCGGCCTCGTGCAGGCCGAGGCCGAACGGCTTTGCGACGCCCTCCTCAACCGCTTGGCGGGCGAGTGCCGGGTCGAGCATCACCTTGCCGCCAGCGAGGCTCGTGCCGAGACGACCCAGCGTGACGTTGGCGTCCGTGTTGGTCGGCTGTGGATTGCCGTTGCCATAGCAAGCCGGACCCGGATAGGCGCCGGCCGATTGGGGGCCGTTGCGCAGGGAGCCGGCGGAATCGGTCCAGGCAAGCGATCCTCCGCCCGCGCCGATGGTGAGCACTTCGATAGAAGGGAAACGGATCGGATAACCGAATTCGATGTACCAGTCCTTGGTGATGCGCGACTGGCCCTCATAGGCGAGCGAGACATCGGTCGATGTGCCACCCATGTCGAGACCGATCGAGTTGGGAAAGCCGCACAGGCCGGCGATGTAACGGCTGGCGATGGCGCCGGCAGCAATACCGGAGCCGGCGAGGCGGGCGGCAAAATCCTTGACGCTCGCCGGCGTCATGACGCCGCCGCCGCTGTGCAGCAGCAGCAGGTCGCGGGTATAACCCTCGCTCGCAAGACGCTCGCCGAGCTGGCTCGTGTAGCTGACAACGACCGGGCTCACAACAGCATTGGCGACCGTCGTGGAGAACCGCTCGTGCTCGAAGATCTCGGGAAGCACCTGTGAGGACGTCGACACCGGGATGTCCGGCATCTCTTCAAGCAGGATGTCGCGCATGGCGCGCTCGTTCTCGCCGTTGAGGTAGGCGTTCATGAAACAGACCGCGATGGCCACGACGCCGCGGCGCTTCAGGATGCGCGCGACTTCGCGCGCCGCCGCAACATCGAGTGGCTCGATCACTTTGCCGCCGGCGTCCACGCGTTCGGCTACGGTCAGCCGATCCCGCCGCGGCACATACGGCTTGACGACATCCTTGTAGGTGTCCCAGAGGTCTTCCTTGTTGGCGCGCCGGATCTCGATGACGTCGCGAAAGCCCTTGGTCGTCACTACGGCCGTGCGGGGCAGACGGCGCGTGATCAGGGCGTTGGTCGCGACAGTGGTCCCGTGCGAGAACAGCGCAACCTTCGAGAGGTCGATCCCGGCTTTGGAGACGCCGCCCATGATTCCATCGATCGGATCGCGGGTCGACGACGTCTTCTCGATGCGGATGAGGCCGGTTACCTCGTCCATGATACAGATGTCGGTGAAGGTGCCGCCGACGTCAACAGCCACGCGAAGGTTCTGCACGACACGACTTCCTTTCGAACACGCGGACGTTGAGGCGAATGCGCGGGCCCACCCGGATCTATGATCCGGGTGCCGCGAACTGCCCGTTCGGCCGGCGGATTTCGGAGGTATCGTGAAGATTGTACGCAAATCGTCGGCGGCACGCTTGACGCTGAGTGCATGAAGATTTGTGCCAGAGAGCACGAAGAGCCAAATTCGGGAGCTGGCCGATACTTGCCTAAAAAGACTTGCCTAAAAAGGGCTTGCCTAAAGAGCAGTCAGCCGCGGGCCAAGCGACCGATGCCGTTATCCATCTCGGCGGAATGGAAGCCCCGGCCTTGAAAGGGCAAGGTGGTCATGGACGCTATGGGTTTTCCTGACGCAGAAGGAATCGAGAACCGTTGCGGGGACCACGAGCGCCGCCCATTCATGGATTGGGCGCGCGCGAAGCCGCGCGCACATCGCTCGGCGTGCAGCCGAACCGGCTGCGATAGTTCCGGCTGAACTGTGCCTGGTCGCCGAATCCCCATTGATAGGCTATTTCGGAGATGCTCTTCCGGCAGTTTGGATCGCGCAGCATGGCGTCGCACATCAAGAGACGCTGGTTGCGGATGTAGGCGCACACGGTGATGCCTTCTCCCTCAAAGATCTGGTGCAGATACCGGAGAGAGATGCCGGAGCCGTCTGCTACCATCTGTGGCGTGAGCCGTGTGTCGTCGAGGCGTGCCCGGATGAAGTGTTCGCAGCGAAGGAGGTGCGCGTTGCGGACCGAGGACGAGTGGCCTACCAGCAGGCGTTCGTCGGATTCGACCGCCATCGCCAAGAGATCGATGAGATGCTTGCCCGTCACCGCCCGGGCGGGCTCGTCGATTTCCTCGATGCGAGCGCCGGTGAGCCGAAGCGTGTCGACGAAGAGCGCTCCGACGCTGCGGCTGGCATCGAACTGCAGGGTGGCAAGGCGTTCGGGGCGGGAGATCCGTGCGCGCAGGACAGCACTGGGGACCTTCAGCACCCACAGCGCGGCCGGATCACGATGGCTGAACTGGTAGGGCAAATGGCTGCGTTCGATCAGGAAGGCGCCGGGGCGACACCGAACGTCCTTGCCGTCCTGCTCGAAGCGGATTTCGGCCAATTCGGGCACGGTGATCAGGTAGCTCTCTTCCCGCTCGTTCAGGAGGTGGCGTTCGTGCCTCCTGTAGAGCAGGCCGTCCGAGACATTGCGGGATACCGAAACGGGGCCGAGCGACCAGGCGCCCAGGCCGCCGCGGAAGTCGCTGCCTCCGGCGAAGGAAAGGTCTAGCGGAAAGTAGGTTTTGGAGACGATTTCCTGCCAGCTTTGCCGGCGACTGTGTGGGGGAAAGTCGGTGGTCGCGTAAGTGGTTCGCATATCACGCACTCCGAATTCAGTCGAAACAGGACCGGTACAGCGGGCGCCTGCCGCGCCGTTCGTCGTGGACCAGCGCCCTCGAGACCTGCGAACCTCCTTGCAACTCTCGTGCCCCGGCAATCGGAACAGATGAGGCACTCATGAGTGCCAAGGCGATCCAGGCACCACTCCATCCGACCGGTCTCCCGCTCCGGTGAATGGCCTTCAAGGCCGGGGTGACTGGTGGACCGTCGGCGACACGGTTGGGCATCCAGACCGCGCAAGATTACGAGCAAATCGCTTTTGCCGGCTTGTCATCGATGAAGCCGATCCAAAGTGACAGTGCCTGAAAACGGACGCCTACGTTTCGAACGGAGCCTCTTTCAGAAATCTGTCCAGGAATGTCGGCACTTATTCGACTGACAAGCGGGCCGATTAATGCCCGCGACCAGAAGTGCCATGACCGCACAACCAAGAACCATCGCCGCCCGGCGTTTCTTGAGTTGCATCGCTGTTATACCGCGCAGCGGCCCGATGAGCCGCAAAGACCAAAGAACCTAGGATGGGAAAAGACCTCAGATGATCTGAAGTCGATGCTTCTGATCTGAAACACTGCGATGCTCGGAGGCGGCGCCGTTCGCGAAAGCGCGCTTCGCATTGTCAGGTTGCAAGCAGCTTTTCCAGCCGGATCGGCAACTTCCTAACGCGGACGCCGGTTGCGTGATAGACTGCGTTGGCGACCGCGGCCGCTGTCCCGACATTGCCGAGTTCGCCGATACCCTTGACGCCGACTGGATTGACGAATGTGTCTTCCTCCGGAACCAGGATGATATCAACATCCCTTATATCTGCGTTCACCGGAATAAGATAATCGGCGAGATTGTCGTTGACGTAGCGCGCCGTTCGCGGGTCGATCTCGGCCGCTTCATGAAGCGCTGACGAAATCCCCCAAATCATTGCGCCCATATATTGGCTGCGCGCCGTTCGGGTATTCATAAGCCGGCCTGCCGCAAACGCGCCGACGATGCGCGGAACGCGGATTTCCCGGGTCGACGAGTGGACCCTGACCTCAACGAATTCGGCGCCCGTCGCATACATCAGCTTCTCGCCCTTGGAGCCACCACCAAGAAACGGGGTCCCGGCATAGAGATTTTTCATCGAATCCGGTTTGGCTCCCGGGGGAAGATATTCGGCATATTCCTCGATCGCGCCCACACCCAAACTCTTGAAGCGATCTTCAAGATTGAGCTCGTTGCGATCGGCACCCGCACTTCCGACGGTCGTCCGATCGTCGGCGGCGGACTGCATCAATCTGGCTCGAATCGACTGGCAAGCCTTTATGACGGCCGAGCAAGCGCTTGCCGTGGTATTCGAGCCGCCCGCCACCGGGGCAGGAGGTAATTCGCTGTCCCCGAGCTCGACGGTGACGGAAGGAAGCGGAATACCAAGAGATTCGGCTGCCATCTGGCCAATCACCGTGTAGGCACCGGTCCCAAGATCGTGCGCGGCAATTTGCACGTTCGCCGTGCCATTTGCCATCAGGCGGACCCGCGCCGCCGCCGCGCCTACATGGGTCGGATAGACCGCGCTGGCGCAGCCCCAGCCGATCAGCCAGTCACCATCGCGCATCGAGCCGGGTTGCGCGCTCCGGTTGGCCCAGCCGAAACGTTCTGCGGCCTGGTTGTAGCATTTCATGAGCGAGCGGCTCGACCACTGTTTGCCCGTGGCATCCGTGGAAGAATCATTGATGCGCCGAAGCTCGATCGGATCCATGTTGAGCTTGGCCGCGAGCTCGTCTACCGCGCTTTCCAGCGCGTAGATGTAGGGAACCACCGGTGGCGATCGCATGAAGCCCGGCGTATTGCGGTCTGCATGGACAAGCGTCACGCTTGTCTTGACCGCGCCGAATCCATAAAGCCGTGCACTGTCTTCCACACCCGATACCGAATAGGGGTCTGGTCGGGAGGTGACTTCCCATCCCTCGTGGATGAAGCTCGTGATTTTCCCGCCGCGCTCCGCGCCGATACGAATGCGGTGACGGGTTTCTGCGCGATAGGTCTGAATGGTGAAACCCTGATCGCGTGTGGCAACGAGCTTGACTGGCCGATTGAGCCGTTTGGCCGCCAGAGCAACAAGTCCGGTGCGCGGAGAAAATTGGGCCTTCGACCCGAATGCACCGCCGACGAAGGGACTGATCGCATGAACATCGGCGATGTCGACACCCATCTTTTTCGCGGCATTCGCCTTCAACCCATACACGAACTGGCTTGGCTCGTAGATCGTCAGTTGATTGTCACGCCAGACGCATGTCGTCGTGAACAATTCGATTGGATTGTGGTGTTGGGTCGGCGTTTCGTATTGGGCCTCAAGCCGAACATCGGCCGCGGCATAGGCCTGCTCGGCGTCACCGGCTTGCGGAAGTCCTTCATTGGCTGCGCTTTCGGAGACACCGCGAGAATCAAAAGTAGCGCTCGGCGCCTCGGATTTGTAGTTCACGCGAACCATATGAGCAGCTTCGCGTGCCGCCTCGAAGGTATCGGCGACGACCAGGGCGACGATCTGCCCACCGTACTGGATCAGTGGACCGAATCCCTGGATCGAAGAAGTCGGCCCGCCGCCGCCCTTGGCGTACTTTATGTCCTTCAATTCGCCGGTGTTCTCGTAATTGAAGATCTCCAATACTCCGGGCACTGCCTTGGCAGCCCGCAAGTCCATCGACTCGATGCGTCCTTTCGCAATCGGGCTGGTCACGAGGAACGCGTAGGCGGGATTTGAAACCACAAAGTCCGATCCGTAGCGGGCCTCGCCGGTCACCTTGAGGCGGCCGTCGAGCCGCGGTTCAGGTTTTCCCATGTTGCTTAGGGGATCTGGGGCAGCTTTCGGCATTGGTCAAATCTCCATTGCTGCGGTCTCGCGCAAAGCGCGGATCAGTGTCCGCTTGCCAAGCTCGACTTTGAAAGCATTGTGGCTGCGCGGTACAGCATCCTCGAACGCGACCGCTGCGGCCGTATTCAGGATCGCCTCGTTCAAGCGCTCGCCCGCGAGAATTTGCTCGGCCTTATGCGCCCTCCAAGGCACCGTCGCGACGCCGCCAAGTGCGATACGAGCTTGCCTGACCCTGTCGCCGTCGAGATCGAGCCCAACCGCGGCTGACGCGAGTGCGAACTCGTAGGATTCCCGATCTCTCACCTTAAGAAACAGAGACCGCCGCGCGTAGGAGCTTTTTGGGATGTAGAAGGCTACGATCATCTCTTCCGCCGCGAGAGTCGTTTCCAGATGAGGCGCTTCTCCCGGTTGCCTGTGCAGTCTTGCAAACGGAAAATCACGAATTCCCCTGCGACCCAGAACTTCAATCTTGGCATCAAGGGCGATCAGGGCTTGGGCAAAATCGCCCGGGTAAGTTGCGATACATTGATCGCTGGTTCCCAAAACGGCATGCGAGCGGTTAAACCCATCAAGTGCTGCGCATCCCGAGCCAGGCCGGCGCTTGTTGCAATTTTCGTAGGAAACGTCGCGAAAATAGCTGCAACGAGTCCGCTGCAGGACGTTGCCACCGAGTGAGGCCATGTTTCGAATCTGCGCGCTTGCTGCAAGTTGCAAGGATTGCGACACGACCGGAAAGTTTTGCCTGATATCGGGGTGCTCGGCCGCAACCGACATGCGCGACAGCGCGCCTAGTCGAAGGCCATCCGCTCCAAATTCAATGCTGCCAGCTTTGGTGTGCCCGAGATCGTTGATATCGATAACTTGCTCTGGCCGCGTAACTCCCAGCTTCATCAGGTCCAGCAAGGTAGTGCCGCCAGCCAAATATTGAGCGGATGCGTTCGCCGGGTCCGATGATGCATCTTTAGGGCTCGACCCGTGCATTAAGACAGCGGATTTTGCGTCAGCTGTCCGTGCAAAATGAAACGGCTGCATGGTCACGCCCCCTTCATTTTGGTTTTTGCCTGTTTGATGGCGTCAACGATATTGGGATAGGCGGCGCAGCGGCACAGATTTCCACTCATGTACTCTCGGATGGTGGCTTCGGATTCCGCGTGACCTTCGTCGACGCAAGCCACAGCGGAGACGATCTGCCCTGGCGTGCAGTACCCGCATTGAAACGCATCATGATCGATGAAGGCCTGTTGCATCGGGTGCAGCGTGCCGTCCATTTGGGCGAGGCCCTCGACCGTCGTGATATTTTTGCCGTCCGTGCTTGCAGCCAAGGTGAGGCACGACAAGACGCGGCGTCCGTCGACCAGCACCGTGCAAGCGCCGCATTGTCCGTGATCGCAACCCTTTTTGCTGCCGGTAAGACCGGCGTGCTCGCGAAGCGCGTCGAGCAGCGTCGTGCGGACGTCGAGCGCAAGACGATAATGTCGATTATTTATTGTTGTATTGGTGACGAACGGATTGCGTGGATCTGCGGCGGAGGAGGGTGCGGCAGTTGCGGGCGGATGATCAAGCAGAGTGACCGACATTGTCGATGCTGCTGAAGTTGCGAGAAAATTCCGGCGGCTCCACTGGGGGCCGCTGTTTGTATAAGACACCATAGGGACCTCCCGGCTACACCGAATTTGCGAAGCGAAAGTGGCCGCCCCTTTCATCCAGAACGTAGTGTCGTGATTCCTGTTCCCGACCGTTGTAATTCGCGCAGGCCCTTTGAGCCTTCGGGCCAGCGCGTTATCGTCGGTGACGCGCTCTGGTCTTGGCGGCTTTGGTCTTGGCAGCTTTCTTGGCTGCGGCGGAGCGGCCCGCGGAACCTTTCGTCCTCGCCCCCTTGCGTGCCGCTGCAGCACGGGCGGACGCGGTACGGTGCGAGGCGGCACGCTGTGCCTGCTTCGAGAGCGCAGCGCGGGACACCGTGCGATGCGGTTCGCGCTTGAGGGCCTTCGACACAGCGCGCGAGACGCGCGGCCGTCGTCGGGTCTTCCGCTTACCCTGGCCCGCCTCATATGCATATTCGGCACTCCTGCGAGTCCTTGCCTTGACCTTGCCTTTCCCTGGCGGACGGAGAGCGACACCCGCTCGCCTCGCCTTGGATAGGCCGATGGCAATCGCCTGCTGTGGCGACCTCGCTCCATGCTGACCGCGGCGAACCCTGCGAATCTCCTCATGTACAAATTCGCCGGCTTGCGTGGTGGGCGATTTGCCCGCGCGCTTGTCCCTCCGAGCCTTCTCGACTGTTCGTCGTTCCGGCATGATTATTTCTCCATGGAAAATGCACTCGTCGCCCGGCCAATGAGGGCAATCGGCCAAGCAACGAGCGCGGTTCAGGCTAGCGCGCTACCAGCCTCGGCCAATACCGAAGCTGAATCCCGGTCCATAAACGCCAATGCCCGGCTCACGATAGTAATCGCGATCGTAGTTATAGTACCGCCGGGGACCATAATAGCCGTCTCCGATGATCACGCGACGGTCACCGCGGGAATGCCAGCATTGGCCGGCGTCGTTACAAACGACTCTCGCCTGACGAAGCAGCGGCGAGCTCTCTCCGACTTGAATCTCGTCAAACGCATAAGCGCTCGACGCTATGAGGGCGCCAGCGCCAGCGAGAAATGTCACTATCAGTCTTCTCATGTCCATTTCTCCTCTGTGTAGGACCCCCTAAAAAACGTCTTGCTCAGAGCACCGTTCCAATAAATTGAGCCCACCCCATATCAATGAAACCGCTTGATGAAACCGCCTGACGGACGCTGTTCTGCGCGGTATGACGGAGATAGAAGTCTCTTATGCATCCCTCGCGTAGCTTCTCGATCAAGGTGCTGCAGCGCCATGTAAGCGAACACGTCCGGAAGTGGACCGCGGCGAATTTGCCTATATGGCAATCGGCGTCCAGTGCCGCATTTCGTTTGCGCGGGGATGCGCCGGCAAGAAGCCTAGCGAGCAGCGTCCATAACTTCAGTTACTTCGTACAGATGTGGATCGATTTGATCAGTCAAGTCGTCAAACTTGCGCCAGGCCTTGCGAAAGTCCGGTGACTGATGAGCCTGTTGCAGGAGTCCGCGGGTTTTCCATTGGACGTAATTGACGATGCGCCTGCCGTCGAGGCTTCGGTGCAGGCTGATTGAGACAAAACCCGGCTGTCGCGCCATGAAACGCGCCCGTTCGGCCATCAGCGACAGCGCCTCTTGCTGCTTGTCCGGTCCGGCTTCGATGACGGTAATCTGCGTAACCGGCTGATTATCGATCTGAATGTGCGCCATGGCATCACTCCCTTTTCTGCGGACGTTTCACTCGAATCTGGAATCAGGGTCGGGTCTTCATCGATCAATCTCCCCGAACACGATGTCGAGCGATCCGATGATGGCGGAAACGTCGGCCAGCATGTGGCCGCGCGTCAGAAAATCCATAGCCGAAAGATGCGCGAAGGAGGGCGCGCGGATCTTGCACTTGTAGGGCTGGTTGGTCCCGTCGGAGACGAGGTAGACACCAAACTCGCCCTTAGGCGCTTCGACGGCGGCATAGACCTCGCCGGCCGGAACGCGGTGGCCTTCCGTGTAGAGCTTGAAATGCTCGATGATTGCCTCCATCGAACGCTTCATTTCGCCTCGTCGCGGCGGAACGATCTTGTGATCGTTGGTGACGACCGGCCCCTGCCCCTCGGATTCCCGAAGCTTTCCGATGCACTGTTTCATGATTCGTACCGATTGACGCATCTCCTCCATGCGTACGATGTAGCGATCGTAGCAGTCGCCATGTTTGCCAATAGGTACATCGAAATCAAACTCGGGGTAGCACTCGTAAGGTTGCGCCTTGCGCAGATCCCACACCGCGCCGGAGCCCCGCACCATCACGCCCGAAAATCCCCAGGCCCATGCATCGGCGAGCTTGACCACACCGACATCGACGTTGCGCTGCTTGAAAATACGATTGTTGGTCAGCAAGCCCTCAAGATCGTCGCACACTTTCAGAAACGGATCGCAGAACGCGCAGATGTCATCGATTAGACCAGGCGGCAAATCCTGGTGCACGCCACCAACGCGAAAGTAATTGGCGTGCATGCGTGCGCCTGACGCGCGCTCATAGAAAACCATCAGCTTTTCGCGTTCTTCGAAGCCCCACAGCGGCGGCGTCAGGGCTCCGACGTCCATTGCCTGGGTAGTGATGTTGAGCAGATGCGAGAGCAGCCTTCCGATCTCGCAATAAAGCACACGGATCAGTTGCCCTCGCCTGGGAACCGTGATGCCAAGCAGCTTTTCGGTTGCCAGGCAGAACGCATGTTCCTGGTTCATTGGCGCGACATAGTCCAGCCGGTCGAAGTATGGCAACGCCTGCAGGTAGGTTTTGTATTCGATCAGTTTTTCGGTGCCGCGGTGGAGCAGGCCGATATGGGGGTCGACGCGCCGAACCACCTCGCCATCGAGTTCCAGCACTAAGCGTAGCACCCCGTGCGCCGCAGGATGTTGCGGTCCAAAATTGACCGTGAAATTGCGGAGCGCGGCTTCGGCCATGCGGGGCCTCATGTCACTATCGGTGTCGCCCCGGTGAAACGCTTCCGTCCTTCAGCAGTTCCGAAGCGGTCCCGGAACCTTTCGCTTCGGTTTGATTTGGCTTCCGGAAATGCGAGGAAACAGAGAATGACTCAAAGCAACGGACCCACGCCGCCAGCGCCTTATCCGGCCGAGAAGGCTCGGGGCGGCGAGATCATTCTGCGAACGCCGCTGCGCCGCGCCGTCTTCATCGGAGGGTTGGTAGGCGCGGTGGTTCTCGGACTGCTCTTGGCCTTCGCGCACTAAGCACCAATCGGCAATTGGATTTCATGGTTCCCGAGGGTCGCCGGAGGCATGGATGGCAATCATCAACGTACGGACCAATGCAGACATCGAAACGATACCCGCGCCATTTGGAACGAACTATCTACGCGCCGGTACGCAAGACGGCGCCGGTGATCGCTTCTTTCGTGACGTAAATGACGAACTGTCAGACAGGGGCTTCCTGGTCACGAACGCAGAGAACCTGATTACCTGGGCGCGGACCGGTTCACTGATGTGGATGACTTTTGGCCTGGCCTGCTGCGCGATTGAAATGATGCAGATGTCGATGCCACGCTACGACGCCGAGCGTTTCGGCTTCGCCCCGCGCGCATCGCCGCGCCAATCCGACGTGATGATTGTCGCCGGCACATTGTGCAACAAAATGGCGCCGGCCCTTCGCAAGGTCTACGATCAGATGCCGGAACCCCGTTACGTCATCTCGATGGGATCCTGCGCCAATGGCGGCGGCTATTATCACTACTCGTATTCGGTGGTGCGCGGTTGCGATCGGGTCGTCCCGGTCGATATCTATGTGCCGGGCTGCCCGCCGACTGCCGAGGCGCTGCTCTACGGCATCATGCTCCTGCAAAAGAAGATCCGCCGAGCAGGCACGATCGAGCGATGAAACGGGTGATGCCCACATCCCCCGCATTCAATCTACTCGGCGACATTACCCCGTGAAGGCGATGCGAGCATCAATGGCCCGTTCGCTCGGGGCCAGCGCCGCGCTGGTCGAGGGGATCGAGCGATCTGTTGCGCGGAACGCTTGCCTTCGGCACGTGTTTTCCTGTTTCGAATGGAAACTTGCAGGGATGTGCGATGAGTTTCCCCTGGCCCGTCGATGAACTGATCCTCAATAACGCGCTGGATATCGCCATGCGTTATTTCGACCTGCCCTCAGACGAAGAGCAGTATGCCAGCGTCGAATCTTTCGCGGGGGAAGCAATCATGGCAGAGTGGCGGCGGGGCGTGAGGGACAGGGTCGTTCTCGCCAACAAAGCCATTGCGGAAGTTGAGAAGAATCACCCGCTCGGGAAGAAGCTCCAGCCTTCGTAAGATGTCGTTGATGGCCCAAGGCACGGTGTGGCTTGATCCCGGCTGCGCGTTCAATCCCGCTATGAAACAGCTAAGGTTGTTACATTCCGCGGTCCTGAAAAGCCTTCCGGCATGATCGGCTGAGTCGTTCGCGGTTTTGCTGGAGACACTGCTGGACAGCGTTGTCGCCATCTGCCAATTGGTTTCTGCAAAGCCGTGACGCATCGCGCGAGCAAGCGGTCCTCTCTTGAGGAGTGCCGTTTTCGGTCTCCGCTCGTGCACTGCAACATCCCAGAATCAGCGCGAAAACTGTTATCAAAACGGTTCTGCTCATTCTGTCCTCCACAAGGCTCTTTACGTTTCTCCAAAACGCCAAGTTACGGAACACCAAGTTACGGAACACAAATGGGGCAAGGGACTCGACAAGTTGCGCAGTCATGACCGCGAACCAACACGCTACAGTGGACCTAGGTTCCGGACGCAAGGGCGGCGTTTGATCTTCAAATGCAGGGGTGACAAGAGGATGCCGCGCCGTTAGCTCCGGCATCGATAGAGCGCACTAGTCAAATCCACTCCACGAGTTGTAAGCGTACGAGTGGTAAGTCGGCATTACCCCGCACTACGGTTCCGACAAATTGCCGTTTTCCCAGCACTACAAAGCTGCATCAATTGCAATGCAGATCCGCGGCGTCGGCATACCTCGGGCGTGTTATTGGAACGATTGTAGTCCGTTGCAGTTGCCGAGCCGAATTCCGCGCGAAGAGCGGAACAATGCCTCCCGGAGGGTCAACGATCTGAATTGAAGGCCGGTGCACGCGCAGGAGCCGCAAATGCCGCTATATCACTTCGACCTCGTGAATTGGCGAACCATTGCCAATCAAGGCGGCAGGGAACTTTCGGATGATATTGCCGCAATGGATTCGGCCGATGCGATTGCACGGCGCCTGCTGGGCAATCGGCCCGATCTCAAGAACCGGCATTATGCGATCCTCGTCACCAACGATGACGGTGACGAAGTTTGCCGGTTGCCCCTGGACATTATCCACTAGAACCCGGAATCCACTAGAACCCGGAGCCGCGGATCACCGCGAGACCAGAGCGAGCTCTATGGTTCGCGCATCGCGGTATTCCCGGAAAGCCGCGATGGCGCGGTTGGAGAGCAGCAGTTTGTTGCGTTGGCCCTGTCCGATCATGAATTCGATCTTGTCGACCAGGAACTTGGTGGCTTCAGCGGCGTCGTCGATCTCACCGCTGCGCTCGAGAAAATTCCAGGCGATTTGAATCGTCTCTTCCAACAAGAACGGTGGGCCGTCGTCCTTGAACCATGTCGACATCATTGTTCTCCCGGCGTTTGAATCGGGAACCAGGAAAACGCGCGTTGGTTCCAATTCTCAGCAGGTCCTCGGCCGAGGATTATAGACCGAGTTTTATTTCTCGAAAAAAGGAACGATGTGTAATCCCATGCCACTCCGGAAGCCGCCGAATATCCTTCGTCCGATGAAAGACTTCGATCCTTCGGAACCGGCAATCCTTCATGACCGGATATCGTACACCATTGTTGCGTGGAGCGGCGAGGAGGCTGCGGCTTTCCGCCACCCATACGACTTGGGTTTCGCCGGGCACCCGACCTTGTCAGGTCATGCTGCCGGGCAGGAAGCAGCGGATCGAAATGCCGAGCGGTCCTTTGACCGGCCACACCATGGTCCGGCCAGCGCGGTTCGGCTCGGTGATGACGGCATCATCGGGAACCATAATCCATTCCCCGTCCAGGCGAACACGGTAGTGCCCTTCCTTGGATTCCCAATCGGGGTCCGCGATGGCCATTCCATCCGCGTCAGAGCAACATGGGCCCTTGCCGCTCTTGAGACTGTCGAACCACGACTTCAAGGGCGATCCGGAATACCGGCCGTCGTCGCGCGCCATTGCGCTTCCAACCATGAGCGTGGTCATAAATAGCAACTGCATCAGCGAATTCACAAATGAACTAGGTTGATTCATACTCGTCACCGACGCGACAAAGCCCTGATCTGGAATTACAAATCACCCGATCGCCCGAAGTTCCTTCGCTGCGGGCAACGCAGGTCGGTTCCGCCCAGGCATTGCTGCCTACCCGCCCAGAACGTTTCCCCATCCGTCAAACACAAAGCCGTTCCACGCGAGACTTCCATCCTCCTGCCTCACACAGGGCCATCGCGACGATTTGATGGGGCTAGTCCTGGCTCGCCCAGAGCTTAGCCAACGAAACCCGCTTGTCCTCATTCCCGGAGATTACTACCGGGAGACGTCAGCCATGCGTTGATATTGAAAGCGGTCTCCGTCTGCCGGACCTTCTGCTGGAGCATTTCTCGATCGGGCCCCGGCGGCGTTCGTCTAGCCTGTTCCTTCAAGCGCTCCGCTTCGCCCGCCAGCCGTTCAGCAAAGGTCGCTTTGTGTTTGACGCGCTGTCGTTTCATCTGCGCGATCCTTCTCACTTCGAAGACTGCCCCACCCTCGATTCTAATGCTCAGATGTTGCTCTGTCTGTCCGATACCTGACTGTATCGATCAGCGAAACGACCGAGCATTTGCCGTAACTTACTCAGATAGAGTGAGCTCAGTCAGGGCACCGTTTCGACCCTCGATAGTCATTGAACATCAGCCTGGGGTCCGGGCTGGGTTCCCGACGCGCGCGAGGCGGGAACCAAAGCTCCATCTGCGCCGTTAGCTTCGATGTCGGCAATTTTCCGTGTTGAGGTGCTGCCTTGGATGCCCAAACCCGAGAGCGTGGGCCATCCGCGGAAAAGACGCGGACAGCTGAGCGCAGACAGGAGCAAGAATCGCAGCCTGACACTGTCCGTGAAGGCTCAGGCGATGCGCCCACGACGCCTCCGAAACGCCCGCTGCTTGATCGCCTGCGCGAGCACTGGATTGCTGCGGCCGCAGTTGCGGGCGTTCTCCTGATCGCGTTGATTGGTGGCTTCATCTACTGGCTGAATATTCGCCATTACGAATCGACGGACGATGCGTTCGTGGCCGCACGCAGCTTCTCGGTCGCGGCAAAAGTCGGCGGTTATGTCACCGTGGTGCCGGTCACCGACAACCAGCATGTCAATCAAGGCGACGTGCTGGCGCGGATCGACGACCGCGATTACAGGATCGCGGTCGATCAGGCGCAGGCCCAGGTCGCCGCCGCGCAAGCCAACATCGCCAATATCGAAGCGCAGATCGACAGCCAGCAGGCGCAGATCGATCAGGCCAAGGCGCAGCTCGCGCAGGCAGAAGCCCAACTGCAATTCTCGCAGGAGGAGGCCGATCGCGCGCAGGATCTCGTTCAAAAGGGTGCGGGAACGCTCCAGCGCGCCCAACAGACAAAATCCGATCTCGAGGCCCAACGGGCCAACACCAACCGCGCAAAAACCGCAGTGATCGGCGCCGAGTTGGGCATCAAGGTGCTGCAGACGCAGCACAAGAGCGCCGAAGCCGCGCTGCAGCAGGCCCAGGCACAGCTTGATCAGGCCAAACTGAGCCTGGAATACACCAACGTCCGGGCAGCACAATCCGGCCGTGTCGTCAAGCTGAGCGGGGCAAAAGGCACGTTCGTGACGGCTGGGCAAAGCTTGATGATGTTTGTGCCGGACGAGGTCTGGATCGCCGCCAATTACAAGGAGACGCAGCTCGCCGATATGCGCCCGGGCCAGCCAGTCGAGATCAGGATCGATGCCTATCCAGGCCGCAAGCTCAACGGCCATGTGGACTCGGTGCAGCCCGGTTCGGGCACGGCCTTCAGCTTGCTGCCGGCGGAAAACGCAACCGGCAATTATGTGAAAGTCGTGCAGCGTGTCCCGGTCAAGATCGTGGTCGACAACTGGCCGTCCGATATTCCGGTGGGTCCCGGCATGTCGGTCGTGCCCTGGACCAGGGTGCGATGACGGACGTCGCGCGGGGCGGTAGTTCGTCCTGGTCGCCGGAACGTTCCGCAGCCGGCGGACACAACCCCTATCTCATCGCCTTCGTCGTTTCGATCGCTACCTTCATGGAGGTTCTTGACACCACCATCGCCAATGTCGCTCTGCGTCACATCGCGGGCGGATTGGCGGTCGGCATCGACGAGAGCACCTATGTCATCACCAGCTATCTGGTCGCCAATGCGATCGTTCTGTCGATATCGGGCTGGCTCTCCACGGTGATCGGCCGCAAGCGCTTCTACATGATATGTGTGGCGGTCTTCGCCGTTGCCTCCTTGCTGTGCGGATTTGCCTGGAGTCTGGAGTCGCTAGTGCTGTTCCGTATCCTCCAGGGGCTTGGCGGAGGAGGGATGGCAACCAGCGAGCAGGCGATCCTGGCCGATTCCTTTCCACCGGGCAAACGCGGCCAGGCGTTCGCCATCTACGGCGTGGCGGTGGTGGTGGCACCGGTCATCGGTCCGACGCTCGGCGGTTGGATCACCGACACCTATTCCTGGCATTGGGTATTTCTCATCAACGTCCCGATGGGGCTGCTTTCGCTGTTTCTGGTGGGGACGCTGGTGAGCGAGCCATCGGGTGCGGAAGAGGAGAGAGAAAAGCTCCTGAGGAGCGGTATGCGGATCGACTATATCGGCTTCGTGTTGGTCGCGATCGGGCTCGGCTCGCTCGAATTCGTGCTCGACGAGGGGCAGCGCAAGGACTGGTTCGGGTCCGACATGATCCTCGGCTTCGCGCTGGCCTCGGCGTTCTGTCTGCTGGCTTTGATTCCCTGGGAACTGACGCGAAAGGATCCCATCGTCGACATCCGTCTCTTGGGCAAGCGGCAGTTTGGCGCGTGCTTCCTGGTGATGCTCGGCACCGGCGCCGTGCTGATCTCGACGACGCAGCTGCTGCCGCAGCTGCTGCAGACTGAATTGGGTTACACCGCGATGCTGGCGGGTCTGGCGCTATCCCCCGGTGGGATCTTCACGCTGATGATGATGCCGATCGTCGGAACGCTCGTAGGTATCGTTCAGCCGAAATATCTGATCATGATAGGCGCGTGTATCGTCGTGTTCGCGATGTGGCACCTGACCGGGCTGAACGGCGACATCACCTATGGTTACGCGGCATGGTCGCGCATCCTCCTTGGACTAGGGCTTCCGTTCCTGTTCCTGCCGGTAACGACGGCATCCTACGACGGCGTGCCGCCGGACAAGACGAACCAGGCATCAGCGCTGATTAATGTCGCGCGCAATATCGGGGGATCGATGGGCGTAGCACTGGCACAAACCGTTCTGTCGCAGCGCCAGCAATTTCATCAGAGTCGTCTGGTTGAGCATGCTGCGCCCTCCGATATCGGCTACCAGCAGACCATCGATGCCCTGACGCGCTATTTCCAGGCGCAGGGCTCGAACGCGTCCGAGGCGGCGTCACAGGCCGTCGCCTCAGTGGGAAAGACCCTGCAGGGGCAGATCGATTTCCTGGCCTATATTGACGTATTCTGGACGCTTGCGGTGATAGGCGCATTGATGCTTCCGCTTGCGCTCATCATCAAGCCCATCGACCTGAGCACGCCGGCGACGGGACATTGATGGGGAAAATTGCCCGTCCGCCGTAATCTTTTCAATGTTCCTGTCGATCGTCGCTGCAACGCGGCAAGCAACGCCGTGATCGGATCCGGCCGTTTCCTAATTTCAACTCATGAGTCGGATACCGAACAGACAATCGGATTTTGCGGTCCCAGAATTTTTTGTTTGACGGATTTCTTTTTGGTTCGACGGTTTCCAGAGATAACGGCCATGCCGTGGCGTCGGTTATTGACTGATGTATTGCTAACTCCGGTTGAGCTACCGCGATGTACCCGATGCGGTGCGCGCATGATGTTGGCCCAAATAGAGCAGATGGAAAAGGGCTCGGAGGAACGCACCTTCGAATGCCCCAAATGCGATTTCATCGAAACCAGAATCGCAGTCGATCCGTTGACGTCCGATGCGGTCATCCGTTTGGTGAGTAACATTAAGCCACCGAGTTGACCTGTGAAGGAACCGCACACAAGCAGGTCGATCCTTCACAATTTGGACGCGTGCACCGACGAAGCATCGGCGGAGGCACGCAAATTACCCTAGGGTCCCTGCGATGCGAGGCTCTCAAGAAGCCCGTCAACTACGAGTCGCGACGGATATGCACTGTAGCCAATACGGAATCCACACGTGGAGCGGTGGCGATAAACGAAGGAAAGATCGGCCTCGCGATTCTCGATGCAGGTTCTTTGCTGAATGGGTGGCTCGAGCGCCTCCTCGTCGGTCGGCATCACGCGGACCGTAGAGTTGCTCTTTATATCAGCACGATATAGGCCGCCGTGATCAATGCCGCCGTCGCGATCAATGCCGTAAATAGCATTCCATAGTTTCGCTCTTGCGCGCGCGATGGCGTATCTCCGATAGGCGCGGGCGCTGGTTCGGTTGGACCTTCACGTACCATCATCGTGCTCCGAAAAGGCGGTCAGGCCAAAGTCGGCCGCTCCAAACGACTTGAGTCGCAAAGCATATGACGCATCAAAGGCGCGATCGTTCCTGATTTTTCAACCGCCTGAGCATGGCTGGCGTCGCTCGCACCCTAACAAAAGAGTCAGAGCTGATCGGGCGAAGCCGCTTAGTAGCCGGATCCAAGGCCGCCGCGCACGGAGCCGATCAAACGTCCAAAGGACGTGCTCCGACCTGACCGTCGGAAGGCCACATAGCGGCGATTAATTTGCACGCTCGCGCATGGACCGCAAATAATGTTCGGCGTGCTGATAGTAATTCTCCGCGGCGATCAGATCGCCTGCCAGGGTTTCGGCGCTGGCGAGGGCCAGGTAATGCTCATATTTCATGCGCGGGTTTTGAGGAACTCTCGCATTCAGGCGCGGCTGTGCTGCGATTGGCCTAGGTCTAGAAGGGGTTCTCATGTTGGTCCGTATGTCGCGGGGCGTTGCCATGGCGGCGTTCATTCCTTCGGGATGTTGTCGGGCGCGACAATCAGGAGACGCGCTGCCAGAGAGCAATCGAATTCTCGGTAGCTGCGCGGTGAACAGTTCTGCACTACAAGCGCTGGCTGAACGAATCGCCTCGACAAGCATCACATAGGGACGCAAAGAGGCGATTTCAAGTTACCGGATATTGACGGAGTGCATAGCGCGCGCTCATCCGAGGTAAGTTACGCATGTTTGCAACGCAGCTAGCGTACGGAACCTTTTCCCATGCGGTGAGCTGGACAACAGCTTTTCAAGCGTGGCGTTAGGTTCGCGGATTCCGCAGGATGCGACAGCCGTGACCGGTAGCGGGTTGCGACCAAGCATCGCATCGTTGCCTGTGGTCAGGTGTGATCGCCGGCCCTAACCCGGCCGGGATGTGCGTGAAGATAATCACTGTCTCGAGCGCTATATACTCCACCAGGATCAGTTCGAGACGAAGGGATCGTTGGGGGCATGAGAGATTTCCGTTCGGCGTACCGCACGCTCGCGTAATTCGCAGCACTCACCTATCTGAAGCCAACACTCATCCCTCTGGAGGAAGGCTCAATTGAACCGTTCCGCCAAGCCCAAACCGACTACGGCAGCGGAACCCCGTAGTAGGCACTTACAGAGCGCGCAAGCTGTTGATCGTTCCAATTCCAGTCGGAGCTTCGGGCATATTTCGGCGCTTTCCGTAACTGATCCTTGGTGATCATCGTCTGATAGCCGCCGAGTTCGACGTTGTACTTGAGCGAAGGCCAGGGCAGCGGATAATAGTCATCGCCAATTCCGAGGAAGCCGCCGAAGCTCAAGACCGCATAGGAGACTTTCCCGCTGAACTTTTCGATCATCACCCGCTCGATTGATCCGATTTTCTGACCGTCGGGCCCATAGACCGCCGTGCCTTGCACCTTGTCACTGCCGATTAGGCTGACGGTCTCTTGTGCGTCTAAGAGCATAATCGATCTCCCAGTTTCCGCCTGCCGAAGCGTTGTTGTCCCGATGCTCCGTCGGCTTGTGACGCTCTGGACACCTCTCAGGCAGCCAATGCGTCAGGGTTGACTTCACGTTTGGCGATCCGGGTCAGCAGTGCATCAATCTCTCGTTCTTCGTCGAGGCTTCGGTGCAACATCCTCTGCTCGTCGCGCAAATCCAATTGACCGGCAAGCGCCGCAGCGGTGCCGTAGGCGGCAATTTCGTAATGCTCCAGCTTTTGGGCAGAGGCAATCAGGCCGGCATCGCGGAGGTCATCTCCGCCGAGCATGGCAAGCATTTTCCTTGTCTCATGGACAAGGGCCTGCATGGCCTGGTCGGTGTGTGCCGCTGGGTTGGCGCCATGCTTTCGCAAGATTGTTGCTAGTCGCTCCCTCTGGGCCTCAGTTTCCCCGCGGTGATGGAGCAGCAGGTCCTTCAGTGAGGGATGAGCGGCCGCTCCCGCCATGCGCAACAGCGCATCTGAGAGCTGGCTTTCGACGCTCACCAGCTCCTGCAGTTCCGCGATGTACATGTCCCTGAAATTATTGATTTTCATGACACCAATCCCTCGCTCATTCGGCGTGCATTCGCATTTCCAAGCAACCAAATCTTGGCTGCAGCCATCTTCCGACTTCATGTCTGCTCAACAAGGTCGAGCGCTCTCTGTTCCAATAGTTTTGGTTCGTATGGCGCTTCGAATGAAGCGCAGCGCAATCGAACGAACACTGCTTCGGTACGTTATCAACGGGGAGCCGTCTTCGGGCTAAGGCGCTGAGCGTCAAAAGTCAGACAACCTCTCGACGGGTTTTTGCGTCACATTCTGGCCGTCATGGAGATGTGGCGCGATGACGGCGAACGGCGGCGTATCGCGTATCGAACCATTCGCGTTATTTGCATTTGGAGCATCGGCAAGAGACTATGGAACGAAAATTCCACGTTTTCTCTACGGGGCCCGACATCATTCCCCATAACAGTCTCGTTCTTGTCGGCGACGGTCAAAAGGCTCTTTTGTTGCGCGACTGAGGCGGTGCACTGGATGTCGACCTAGTCGTCGAGCAGATTCTCGAACAGGATAATCCGGCGACGCGTGAGCAGGGGACGGACCGTCCCGGACGATCTACCGCAAGTCCTGCAGTTGCCCGAAGAGCGATGGAAGAGGTCGACTGGCATCATATCGCGAAGGAGCGTTTTGCAAACGACAAGCTCACGCCAATCTTTTCGATCGGCTCATCATCATCGCCCCCCGAAGATATTGGGCCAGCTTCGCAAAGCGTGTCACGCCGAGGTCGTCGCTCGCATCGCCGCTGAGATCCCCAAGGAATTGACGTCGCATCCACTCCTACCAGGAACGGCAACATATCCGTAAGTCAGGCCTCCTCCGGCCAATCCTTGACTCACTCGGCCCGCTTGGCCGCGGCGACCTCGGTAGCGGTATCCAAACCAAGGCCGAACAGACGGAGCAAAAGATGCACAAGCTGCCAAATTTCGCTCCCTCCAGCTGAATGCGACCGTGCCAACAATTCCGTATTTGCGCGAGAGCGCCGCGGTGCGGATGATGGCGGTGTCTGCGCTGGCGCACTCAAGGCCTAGACTTCTATTGCTTGTTAGCACAGCCTTCACCGGTCGTTTGCCGATGTCGCGGTTGAGGTAGTCAAAATGGAGTAGCTGCAGCAATCGCGGCAATTAAGTGGATCACGCACTCACGTGGCGGAACGTTCTTGACCCGAATATTCGTGCATGACTACGCTGCGGCGTACACTTGAATCAGAACACTCAAGGGGAACACGTTGAATAGTTCATCATCGTCTTCGCTGGCATGGCCATCATTTGCGCTCGCCCTGGTGCTGAGCGCGCAAATCTCACGCGACGGATGGTAGATGAGTCGGAGAAGAGTACTGGCTGGTGAGGCTGCGACGACAGCCTGTGGATGGGAGACCGACCGCGTTCCTTAATTACTCTGGTCATCGAGGCTTCTAATTAGCGAAGCTCTAAAGTATCAAGCGCGAGAAAGAGTTCCGTCATGAATACCTGGAATTTCGGACTAAGCTCGTCCGCGTCGAAAGCTTACTCGTTCCGAAGGACGCGAACTTGCATCGCTAAAGTTCTAATACGCTTCAGCAACGCCTATGCAGATCTCGCTCTGTGGATTGCTCCATGGTTGGAAGAAGACGGGGCAGGCCGATGAACTGCAGAATGACCACGCCAGATGCTGTATTCTCCAATCTTGGACGTGAAGGGCCGGTGCTTGCGCGTGTTGTCTGCAAAATCGATGGCACGGCGTAGAGCCTAAGCTTATCCACGCTCTTCGGGTGCGGACACTTGTGCGCAAACATGCCGATCTTGTTAGTTTTCAAGGCCACATGACAAACTAAGTCTTTGATATGCCCTAGTAAGCGCGCGAGGCCGAATTCGAACTCTGTCAACGATACCCGTAAGCAGGTGATGGCGCGAAAGGTTGCGGCGCCATTCGGCTGAAATCTGGGCGGCAAGACCATTGCGGTGCCTGGCCTACATTCAAACCGAACACCGATGATATGCGCGAGGCCCCTTCAATGCCCCTTAACACTGCGCTGCAGGATATGGGTGCGACCGTTCGAGCGTTGATCCTGTTGGCATGAAGCTGGCCCGCATCGAAAAGCCGGAGATTCAATACTCCGAGGATCCGTATGAGTGCGCCTACGGTGCTGACGCTTTGGTCATCGTAACCGCAGTTTCGGGCGCTTGACCTCGATCGACTGAAACGCAAGACGGCGAGTCCGGTCGTCGTTGATCTTCGCAACAGCCGGCAGAGGTCTTAGGCATCACAGCAGGCCTGTGTGACGTGGTCGCTGGGCGGAATCCGGTGTCCGCTTTTCGATGAGCACCATGACGGTAAAATTTCAAACGGTGGCCGGCGGCGAACGGAATCGGGTGCGTTATTCTGGCACACCTCGCCCCAAGCGCAGAACACCAAGGTCCGCTCTCGTATAACAAAAGGGGTAATCACTTTGATCGTTTGATTGTAGTGGGCTTTCATTTAACCTCGTGACGGGCACATGACGCGGTTGCGGTCCGGGAATACCACAATCTCTGGCCGAAGATACGGAAAGCACAGCTAATCGGAGCGTGGGTGGCGTTTCGCTGATTAAAGTGAGGGGCGCATGGGCAGGAAAGCCACATGGGCCGGTCGTCAGGCCGTCCCAGATCAGCGAGGCTGCAATGAAGCGGGAACCTATTGGGACCGTTCTTGTCGGGCCAAGTGCGCTGCTGAGGGAAGGTCTAGCTCGGATTTTGAGTGCGGCTGGTTTTCGTATCCTCGCTTCGGCGTCCGGTGTTGACGATCCCGTCTTGAGCTCGATCCCGCAAGAGCAATCCATCTTGCTCATCATCGACGTCAGCGATGATTTCGATACGGCATTGGGACAAATCGAGTCTTTCAAGAAACGGTATCCAGCCGGGCGCGTCGCCGTGTTGGCTCATCAGCAGCAGCTGACCGACATGGTGTCGGCGTTTCGAGTGGGCGCCAACGCGTATCTGGTCAAGATCGCGACCTGTGACACATTTATCAAATCCCTCGAATTGGTCATGCTCGGTGTGACGCTCTTGCCGCCTGAAATTTTGTCCTTCGTCTCTGACCGGTTGGACCGCAGCAGCAACGGCCGCGCAGCCGGTTACAACGGCCACGCAGCCGACGACAAGGATGACCCTAACGACGGACAAGTGGATGACGACGACGACGATCGTGAAACGGTCGGGACCGAGCTTGGAACGAATGAGCATGTACAACAAGCCAAGACCGGCTACACGCCACAGCTGTCAGCTCGGCAACAATCCATACTGAGGTGTTTGATCCAGGGTGATTCCAACAAGACTATCGCGCGCAAGATGGCCATCGCCGAGGCCACCGTGAAGGTTCATATCAAAGCGATCCTTCGGAAGATTCGGGTCCACAACCGCACGCAGGCCGCGATTTGGGCGATGAGTACGGGCCCGTTCATGGCGGCAAGGGACGACGCTTCGCCTCCCTTGGAGCGGCTCCCAGTTGAGCCGTTCCCCAGCTTAGATGTCGCACAAGTCGTATCTGCAGGGTACGAGAACGGATCAACACTGTTGCCGACGCTCAAGGGAGCGAACCATGTCGCGTTGCCGAACATCGTGCGTCTCGTCCGCAAGGGTATTCGTAGGAAAAATGATTGATCTGCTTGCGCCGTGGCTGGCGGCGATGGTCGTGCTGGCGTATGGCGCGGTGTTGCTGCTGGCTCCATCAGGCCATGTAGCGCTGGCCTATGACGCGTTGGTTGCGACGCGGGTCGTAGCTACTCCGACGATGCCCAATCCGGCCTACCTCCAGCCTGTCACAGATCCACTCTTCGGAACGAATTTCACCCAGAACTTCGAATTCTGGCCGTGCAAGGGAAATTCGTCCAACGACGGAAACCGAATGGTGGTGCGCGCCACGTGGTCCAGCAACCGGGGCGAAGCGTGCGGTCGTGCCGCGGACCAGTTTGCGCGAGTGTCGGGGCCGGGAACAGCTGCCAGGAAGTAAACACTGAATCTGCGGCCAGGGTCGCGCCGGGAGGGATCGCTATGCCACATTTCCGAATGCGGACTTATCAGGGCATTGTTCGCGGGATTGGCGCTTTTCGAATCGGCAAGTCCTGTTTCATCAAGAGGGGCCTGGTGACAGGCGCCTTGCTGTGCTCGGTCGTTCCGGCGGCAGCGGCAGAATATCAAGTCGACGTTGGAGATGTGATCGAAATCCTGGTCGCACGGGTGCCTGAGCTGCAGCGTCGTGTCCCGGTAAGATCGGATGGCAGCATTTCATTTCCACTGCTCGGCACGCTCGTCGTAGCCGGCCTGTCTCCATCGGAGGTCGAGGCCAATATTCAAGCCGCATTGGCCACCAAGATATTTCGGCAGAGGACGTCAGACGGACGCGAAAACGCGGTGGCGATAGAGCCCGATGAGGTCACCGCCGTCGTGGTGCAGCATAGGCCGATATATGTAAATGGTGACGTGTCCAAGCCCGGTGAGCAAGCTTTTCGTCCATTTATGACTGTGCGCCAAGCCATAGCCCTATCGGGCGGCTATGACATCCTGCGACTCCGAATGGAGAATCCCATTCTTCTGTCGGCGGACTTGAGAGGCGAATACGAGTCGCTTTGGACAGATTTCGCCAAGGAACGGGTACGCGCATCGCGGTTGAGCACCGAACTGGGAGAGAAGGACACTCTCGATCAAAGGCTCCTGGCGGATGTGCCTATCCCTCCATCTCGGAAGGCTGAAATCGTAAGCGTCGAGGCGGAGTATTTGCAAACCGAACAAGCCGACTACGCGCGCGAAAAAACCTTCCTTCAGCACTCCATCACGCAGGGCGACGAGCAAATCAAGGTCCTTTCGGAGCAGAACGCCAAGGAGGAACAAGGAGTGCAGGCCGACGCCGAGGAACTGCAGAGGATCAATGAACTCTTCGGCAAAGGCGCCTTGGTGAGCCCTCGCGTGACCGATGCCCGTCGTGCTGTGTTGCTGTCATCAACGCGAAAACTTCAGACCGCCGCGCAGTTGATGCAAGTCAAGAAGCAGCAGGACGACGTTGCAAGACAGCTGGAGCGGCTCGAAGACCAGCGGAGAATCAAGTTGCTTCAGGACCTTCAGGAGGCCCGCACGAAGATCGGCCAAATTCGAGCAAGGCTGCAGAGCGTCGGCGAGAAGTTGCTATATACGGCGGCGAGGTCGCAAGTCATGCGCGGAAACGAGTTCAAGCAGGAGCTTACGGTCATCAGAAAGGGCAAAGGCGGGCCTGAACGCATCATTGTGGATCAGGAGTCGGAGCTTCAGCCGGGCGATGTCGTCGAGGTTGCGCTGCGGTTGGACGAAATGGCTGGGAAGAACAAGCTCGCGCAGACGGCGGGCTTCGTAGCCCAGATGGAACTGGCCGCCGCGGCAGCAAGCGCCGGAAACTCCGCGCAGGGGAGGGAAGCCACCGCCAACGCGCCCGCCGGAAATGCGACGGTTACGGCCACCGGGCGAGCCGAGAACGCGCCGGAGCCGGCGCAAAAAGCCGCCACGGCGTCGTTGGAGGCCGCGCGAACAAACATTGCTCCTGATGAAACAGGTCTCCCAGACGCCACGGACCATGAGTCCGCTGGAGCTGCTGCCACGATCGCCGGGGCGCAAGCACTGGCGGCTGCCGCGTCGGCGTCCGTCCCCGTTCCACGACGGGATCCTCGCGCTGCGCTCAGGCAACCGCCAAGGCCGACACTGGCTCCGACGCCGGCAGCAGGACCACGGTCGATATCGTTTAACAGGTCTCCGGCGCCTTAGTGCGACCAGAGCCGGGACGCTCCCGGAGGAAAGGAGGACGCGGTGACGAAGCTTGTGAGGTTCACTCGCATGGGCGCCGGGCTAACCGTGCTAACCATCATTGTTCTGTCGGTGATGCCAGGCAAAATGCGTCTTCATATACTGGGAAATGATTACTTCGAGCATTTCGTCGCGTACTTCGTCGCGGGCAGCCTGTTGGCTATTGGATATCTGCGCCCTATGCAATTGCTGTCGAGCGGGATCCTGCTCGCCATATGCGCCGGCTCATTGGAGTTTGTTCAATTATGGATCCCAGGCCGGACCTCAAACGTTGGCGGTTTCGCGACAGCCATGGTTGGTGCGTGGGTCGGTCTCCTGGTCATAGTCGTCCTCAGACGGGCTCATGAACGCAAGTTTGCCGTCTCTTACAAATGAACCAGACTGCTTTGCAGAGTGCGCAAGTCGGTTGAACCCGACTTGTGTGTCAAAATGTGTCGATCTCGGGTAAAGCCGAGATCGGTATCGCCTCGTCGCCTGCAACTTCCGTGGATGGCCCAGCGACATCCGCCCCGGCTTCGATCTGACCTTCGCGGACGCCTCGCCCCGTCTATGGCGCACGTCATCCGATTCGGCGTGGTCTCCGGCGTTTGCGGACGACATAGCGCTCGAGCATCATCTGCGCCGTCGAATGTCCGTGTTCAGCCGCAGCGCGGAACCAATGCTGGGCGGCATCATGGTCTACCGGTACGCCGTAAACGCCGCTATAGACGACGCCGTTTGCAAACATCGCGGACGGATGGCCGTTCGCCGCTGCCTTTTCGAACAATGCCAAGGCGCCCGGCGGATCGCAGGGCCCGCCGGTGCCAGTCAACATCATCTCGCCGAGCGCGATTTGAGCGTCCATCATGCCGTCTTCGGCCGCGCGGGC
>WNGJ01000284.1_pt1 | contig 44006 bp, 49 predicted proteins | sample 5400611 | NCBI WGS metagenome assembly WNGJ01 (sample SAMN13153375, study PRJNA577476) | soil metagenome | isolation source: 40 cm soil or saprolite under Garry oak tree replicate 1 | place: USA:California | collected 2016-06-15
ACCCGGGGCAGGCGAAGTTCGACAAGATCATCTTCCGGATCATCGCCGACGACAACGTGCGCCTGGCGAATTTGAGATCGGGCGACATCGACGTGATGCACATGGTCTCGCCGACCGACGCGACCGGCATCAAGCGCGAGGGGCGGCTCGACCTGTCAAACGTGACCGGGCTCGGCTACCAGGGCATCACGATCAACCTCCGCCACAAGACGGGCAAGCAGAACCCGCCCGGCGATCTCGGCACGCCGCTGGCCAACGATCCGCGCGTGCGCGAGGCCTTCGAGCTCAGCATCGACCGCGAGGCCCTGAACCAGGTGGCGTGGGACGGCCTCTTCACACCTGGTTGCACGCCGATCCCGCCGATCAGCGTCTTTTTCGACAAGAGCCGCAAGTGCCCGGGCCGCGACGTGGCGCGGGCGAAGAAGCTCCTGGCCGAGGCCGGGCTGGCCAACGGCTATGCCTTCGAGATGGTAATCGTCAACAACCCCCGCGAGCGCCGCGTCGGCGAAGTCATCCAGCAGATGGCGCGGGAGGTGGGCTTCAGCATCACGCTGCGGCCCTCGGAATTCGCCGCGAGGTAAGCGACGTGGACCAGCGACGAGGGCTCTACCGTGAGGCCATCGATCTCTCCACGGCCCGACGCAACATCATCTACATCTACCACCCGAACTACATCGTGGCCTTTCCTAAGAACCTCAAGGGCTACAAAGCCGTTCCCGACGGCCTGATCCGGGTCAAGGGAACCTCCTGGAACTGACCCGGTAGCCGGCGGCGTCGGTGTTCGAGTTTCTGGTCCAGAGGGCCGCGGTCTCGGTCGTGACCCTCTTCGTCATCAGCATGATCGTCTTCACGGGCGTGCGCATGATCCCCGGCGATCCGGCGCGGATCATGGCCGGGACCGACGCCGACGCCGCCGGGATCGAGGCGATTCGCGAGAAATACGGCCTGAGGGATCCGATCCCCCTCCAGTATCTCCGCTGGGTAGGGCTGGCGCTCCGCGGCGACCTCGGCCATTCGATCCGCACGCGAGAGTCGGTGGTCGCCACGGTCGCGACGAAGCTGCCGATCACGATCGAGCTCGCGTTCCTCTCGCTGCTCATCGCGGTCGGCATCGCCATTCCCGCCGGTGTCCTCGCGGCCGTGCGCCGCAATACGGTCTGGGACATGTTGGCCAGCAGCGCATCGCTCGGCGGCGTGTCGATTCCGAACTTCTGGCTCGGGATCATGTTGATCCTGTTCTTCTCGGTCCAGCTCGGCTGGCTCCCGGCCTCGGGGTTCGTCCCGCCCTGGGAGAGCCCGCTCGACAACCTCCGGCGCATGGTCATGCCGGCCTTCGTGCTCGGTACGGCGCTGGCCGCGGTCCTGATGCGCCAGACCCGCAACAGCATGATCGAGGTCATGAGCGCCGACTACATCCGGACCGCCTACAGCAAGGGCCTCGCGGGCCGGGCCGTCGTCTTCCGTCACGCGATCCGGAACAGCCTGATCCCGGTGGTCACGATCCTCGGCCTGCAGATGGGCGCGCTCATGAGCGGCGCGGTCGTCACCGAGCAGATCTTCGTCGTGCCGGGATTCGGGCGCTTGATCGTGGAGTCGGTGTTCACGCGCGACTATCCGCTCGTGCAGGGCGTCGTGCTCATCACCGCCAGCTCCTACGTGCTGATCAATCTCCTGGTCGACCTGTCCTACTCGCTCCTCAATCCCCGCATCCGCATCGGGGGCTCGCCGCGTGAGTCCTAGCACGACCGCGGCGAGCGCGGTGCTGGCCCAAGCGCCGGCGACGGAGCCCGACCGTCTAGTCCGCGCGTGGCGCCAGGCGCGACGCCGGCCCGCGGCGGTGCTGGGAGCGGCCGTCGTGCTCCTCTTCGTCGCCACGGCGATCGGGGCGCCGTGGATCGCCGGCGTCGATCCGATGCAGACCGACTGGAAGCAGGTGCGCAAGGCGCCGACCCTTCCGCACCCGTTCGGGACGGACGACCTCGGCCGCGACACCTTCGCGCGCGTCGTCTGGGGCACGCGCATCTCGATGCAGGCCGGAGTGTTCTCGATCCTGCTCGCGATCGCCGTCGGTGTGCCGCTCGGCCTCGTCGCCGGCTTCTATCGCGGGGCCCTCGACCAGACGATCATGCGCTTGACCGACGCGTGGCTCGCCTTCCCATTCCTGATCCTGGCGATCGGCCTGGTGACCATCATGGGGCCCTCGCTCACGAACGCGACCATCGCGATCGGGCTCGGGGCGACGCCGACGTACATCCGGCTCACGCGCGGCCTGGTGCTCTCGACCGCGGCCGAAGACTACGTCCAGGGCGCCCGCGCGCTCGGCGCCGGCGACCTGCGGCTGATGGGCCGGCACGTTCTGCCCAACATCGTGAGCTCGCTGCTGGTGCAGGCCACGATCTCGATCCCGATCGCGATCATCGCCGAGGCCGTGCTCTCGTTCCTCGGCCTCGGCGTGCAACCACCCGCGCCGAGCTGGGGCACGATGCTGAACACGGCCCAGCAGTTTCTGGAGACGGCGCCGTGGATGGCGTGGTGGCCGGGTCTCGCGATCTTCTCGCTCACGCTGTCGTTCAATCTCGCCGGCGACGGCCTGCGCGATCTGCTCGATCCCAAGGACTACTAGCTGGCAGAGCGCGGCCTCCTCGCAAACCACGACGACGATCGGGAGACGGCTATAATCTGCCGATGCGCCCTACCCTCGTCCTCCTGGTTCGCCACGGCCAGACACCGACGACCGGCAAGGTTTTGCCGGGCCAGGCGCCGGGTCTGCATCTGGCCGAGGAGGGTCAGCGCCAGGCGAACGTCGTCGCGGCCAGGATCGACAAGCTGCCGAAGATCGCCGCCGTGTATGCGTCGCAGCTCGAGCGCGCGCGAGAGACAGCGCTGCCGATCGCCCGCAATCACGGCCTGGCCGTTCGCATCGACCGCGACCTGGCCGACGGCGACGTCGGGGAGTGGACGGGCCAGAAGCTCCGTCGCCTCGCCCGCAAGCCCGAGTGGCAGATCGTTCAGCGTCATCCGAGCGGGTTTCGCTTTCCCGGGGGCGAGTCTTTCCCCGAGATGCAGACTCGCGTCGTGTCGGCGCTGGCCCGGATCGTGGAGCGTCATCCCGGCGCCCTCGTGGTCGCCGTCTCCCATGCCGATCCGATCAAGGCGGCGGTGGCCCACGCGCTGGGCATCCACCTCGATCTCTTCCAGCGGATCATGATCGCCCCGTGCTCCGTCACGGCGATCGGGTACCATCGCCATGGACCGGTCGTGCTCACCGTGAACTCCGTGGACGGAGACCTCGGCTGGCTGGGAGGCAAATGAGCGCGTCGTTCGAATTCGTCGCACCGGATCACTTCACCGCCGGCGCCATCGGCCCGCCAGGGCAACGCGTCTTCTATCTGCAGTCTCGCGAGAAGGGCACGCTCGTCACGCTCAAGAGCGAGAAGGAACAGGTGCGCGCGCTCGCGCAATACCTCTCGGGCCTCCTCGAGAAATTGCCGGCCGTCGGCGAGCGGATGCCGCGCGACCTGTCGCTTCTCGAGCCGATCGACGCGGCGTGGATCGTCGCCTCGATCGCCGTCGGCTACGACGAGGCGCGCGACCGCATCCTGGTCGTGGCGAACGAGCTCCTCGAGGAAGAGGAGAGCGGCGATCCCGCGTCCGCGCGCGTGCTGATCACGCGCGCCCAGGCGGCGGCGTTCGTCAAGCAGGCGGATGCCTTGATGAAGGCCAGCCGCCAGATCTGCCCCTGGTGCAGCCAACCCAAGGATCCCAGCGGGCACACCTGCACGCGGAGCAACGGTCACGTCGTCCACTGAGACGTTGGACGTCCTGACCCGAGGCGAGGTCACCCTGAAGGGTCGGATGCCGTGGAGCTCGAACGCGACGTTTCTCGTCGAGCTGGCGCTCGCGGGCACGACCACCCTCGCCGTGTACAAGCCGGAGCGCGGCGAGCGGCCGCTGTGGGACTTCCCGCGCGGTCTCTACAAGCGCGAGCTCGCGGCATGGCATCTCTCCGAGGTGTTGGGCTGGGGCCTGGTGCCGCTCACGATCGAGCGCGACGGACCCTACGGTGAGGGCTCCTTCCAGCTCTTCATTCCAGCCGACTTCGAGCAGCACTACTTCACCCTGCGCGAGAACCCCGAGCACCACGCGCCGCTGCAGCGCATCTGCCTCTTCGATCTGGTCGCCAACAACGCCGACCGGAAGAGCGGCCACTGCCTGCTCGGCCCGGACGGGATCTACGGCGTGGACAACGGCCTCTGCTTCCACGTGGAGCCGAAGCTGCGCACGGTCATCTGGGATTTCGGGGGCGAGCCGATCCCGCCCGACATGCTGGAGGACGTCCGGCGCTTCGCCCGCGCGAAGCTGCCGAAGGCGATCGCGGCGCTGCTGGATCCGGCCGAGCAGAAGGCGCTGCGGGCCCGCGCCGCGGCGCTCGCGAACGCCGACTGTTTCCCCGCAGACACCGGCGGCTATCGTTATCCCTGGCCGCTCGTATAGCGGGCGGCCTCAGGCGTTGACGAGCCGGACTTCCTGGCGCCACTGCTTGAGGTCGATCCGGGAAGCCCTGAATTCGTGAACGAGAGCGCTGTAGATCTCCGCATCCGCCGCACCGACGTCGACGACGCGGACCCAGGGCTCGATGCCGATCCTGATGCCGGATTCCGTGATCTGGGACACTCCGACGACGGGCGCGGGATCCTTCAGCACGCGGGCATTGCGGCTCACGACGTCGTGAACCGCCGCCAGCACCCTGGCCAGGTCTGCGTCGTGGGGAACGGCGACGGTCAGATGCAGCTGGCGCATCACGCCGTAGTTGTGCAGGACCTCGCCGACGATGCGTCGATTTGGGACGATGACGCGCGACCGGTCGGGATGCAAGAGGGTGGTCGAGAAGAGCTCGATCTTGGCGACGTCGCCGTGAACGTTCAGGAGCTCGATATACTCGCCGACACGGTACGGCTTGGTGAAGATGATCGTGAGCCCGGCCACGAGATTGCTGAGCACCCCCTGCAAGGCAAAGCCGACTCCGAGGCCGGCCACGCCGATGCCTGCGACCAGCGGCGCGATCTGGAAGCCGAACTTGTCGAGCGCCACCACGGCCGCGAAGAGCATGACGATGACCTTGAGGACGCGGACGATCAGCAGTCGCATGGGCGGCTCCATCGCCTGTTTCCGCAGTCGTCCATCCACGAACTGGCCGATCCACCGGGCCACGATCCCGCCGGCGGCCAGAATCACCAGCGCGCCGAGCACCTGGAATCCGTAACGGATCGCGAGATCTAGGACGATGTCTTTGACGGCCATCGGACCCTCCTTGGAGTAGCGGCCTCGGGCCCGCTGGCCGCCAGCTTATACCGAGATGCCTGAACTGCCCGACGTCACCGTCTACATCGAGGCGCTCGACGCGCGGATCGCGGGCGAAACCCTCCAGCGTGTGCGGCTGGCGAGCCCCTTCCTGCTCCGCTCGGTCGATCCGCCGCTCGCCGAGGCGACCAACCGAAAAGTCATCGGGCTTCGCCGCCTCGGCAAGCGCATCGTGATCGGGCTCGAGGGCGACATCTTCCTGATGCTCCACCTCATGATCGCGGGTCGGCTGCACTGGAGGAGCGCCGGCGCCAAGCCGCCAGGCAAGATCGGCCTGGCCGCCTTCGACTTCTCGTCGGGGACGCTCGTGCTGACCGAAGCGGGCACGAAGCGTCGCGCGGCGCTCTATCTCGTGCGGGGCGAGGCGGGTCTACGCGAGCACGACCCTGGAGGCCTGGAGGTGCTCGACGCGGACCTGGCCGCGTTCCGCGCGGCGCTGGCACGGGAGAACCACACACTCAAGCGCTCGCTGACCGACCCGGGAATCCTGAGCGGCATCGGGAACGCGTACTCGGACGAGATCCTGCATCGCGCGAAGCTCTCACCCGTGAAGCAGACCCGGCAGCTCTCGGCCGAGGAGACCGCGCGACTCTTCGAGGCCACGCGCGCGACGCTCCTGGACTGGTGCGAGCGGATCCGCGCCGAGGCGGCGGGCCAGTTCCCGGACGGCGTCACGGCGTTCCGCGAAGGCATGGCGGTGCATGGGCGCTACGGCAAACCGTGTCCGGTGTGCGGATCGCCCGTCCAGCGAATCGCCTACGCCGACAACGAGACCAACTACTGCGCGGTCTGCCAGACCGGGGGCCGGCTCCTGGCAGACCGCGCGCTGTCACGTCTCCTCAAGCAGGACTGGCCGCGGACGCTCGAGGAGCTGGAGGAGCGCCGTCAGGCCGGCCGCCGCGGCGTGAGCGCGCGCAGCACCTCGGCGAACGAGGGCGACGCGCCGTCCTTGTAGATCTCCATGCGGCGATAGATCTCCGCGGCGCCCTGGTGGAACCCGTCGGGAAGCCCCGCCGCGGCGAAGGTCGCGGCGATCTCTTCCATCTCGCCGATGAACCGCCACGCCTTCTTCGCGTTGGACTTCGCGGCGCTCTCGGCCCGCGGCGAGAGATCGGGCTGCGAGATCTTCCACTCGCGCACGAGCGAATCCTCGACGCCCTCGGCGCTGGCCAGCGCGCACACCGCCAGGAGCAGCGCGGCGCTGCCCTTGGTCCAGGACGCGTATGCCATCTTCACGGCCGAGGCGGCGCCCGGCCCGCCGGGGACGACGAGCGCCTGGAGCGGTCCAGCCGTGAGCAACGCGGCGATGCGCTCGGCGCTCGTGCCCGAGACGTAGAAACGCGTCGAGCCCGGCTTCACCGGCGGCGGCCCGATGATGCCGCCGTCCACGAAGCTGGCGCCGCCCTTCTCGACGATCCCGCCGATCTCGCGCGCCGTGGCCGGCGAGACCGCGTTGCCGTCCACGTAGGTGCCGGCGAAGCGGAGCGCGGCCACCTGGGTCGCGACGTCCACGGCGGCGTGGGGCGGGCAGACCGAGAGGATCACCTCGCTGGCGCGGACCACCGACGCCACCGAGCCCGCGTCCTCGAGTCCGGCGTCGCTCGCGCGCTTGCGGGTCGCCGTGCTTCGACCCTCGCCCGCCCACAGCACGCGGGCTCCGGCCGATCGCACCGCGGCGCCCACCATGCTGCCCATCTCACCTGGATTCAGGAGCCCAATTGTCGTCATGTCTCACCCTCCCTGGCGAGCCGGCCTCGCGAGGCCGATCGTGCGTCCCACTTGCGGCGGCCGCGGTAGCGTGTCGTGCGCTTGCTGGATCCGCGCGAGCCGCTCGAGGATCTCCGACGCCATCGGCGCGCTCCGCCGCGTGGCTTGATTCACATGCAGCGACATCAGCTCGTTCGTCGCCGCGAGATAGCCTTCTTCCGCATGATACATCTGATGAATGTAGTGGATGCGCTTCGCGTCGTGCCCCAGCAGCAAGGTGGTGAAGCGCAGCGGATCGGCCTCCCGCACCTCGCGATGGTACGTCACGTGAGCCTCCAGGCAGAAGGTGGTCACGTGCTGCCGCCGGCGGTGCGCCTCGTCGAGCCCGATCCAGCGAAAGAACTCATCGGTCGCGAAATCGAAGACGACCAGGTAGTACCCGACGTTCATGTGCCGGTTGTGGTCGATCCACTCCGGCCGCACGACATCGCGATACCGATCCAGCGGAGCTTCAATCACTCCCGTGTCGTTCAAGCGGACTAGAGCGCCAGCTCGGCGATGAGCCGAATCGCCTCGATCTTGCCGCGCACGCCGAGCGTGGTCACGCCCGCCGCCTTCCACTCGGCGAGGCGCTCGCGGATGCGCTCGCGCGGTCCGCAGAGCGTCACCTCGTCGACGAGAGCGTCCGGCACCGCGGCCTCCGCCTCGGCCTTGCGGCCGGCCAGGTAGTGATCCTGGATCTTCGCCGCCGCTTCCTCGTAGCCGTAGCGGCGGACCACCTCGTTGTAGAAGTTCCGGCTCCGCGCGCCCATCCCACCGACGTAGAGCGCGATCGCCGGCTTGTGCATCGCCAGACACGCCTTCGCATCGTCGCCGACGATCACCGGGCACGACGGCATGATGTCGAACTTTGCCGGGGTCCCGCCGCGCACGCGGAAGCCCTCGTCGAGCCACCCGCGGAAGATCGACATGCGCCGCGGCGAGAAGATCGTCGGGATCCAGCCGTCGGCAAGCTCGGCCGCGAGCGCCACGTTCTTGGGCCCGATCGCCGCCAGGTAGATCGGCAAGTCGGCCCGGCCGTGCAGGATGGAGCGCAGAGACTTGCCCAGGCCGGTGGCGTCCCGACCGGCGTACGGGATCTGGTAGTACTCGCCGCTGAACTCGAGCGGCTTCTCGCGTCTGAGGATCGCGCGAACGATCGCCACATATTCGCGCGTCTTCCGGAGCGGCTTGCCGAAGGCCTGGCCGTGCCACCCCTCGACGACCTGGGGTCCGGACACGCCGAGCCCGAGCCGGAACCGTCCTCCCGAGAGGGCGTCGAGCGTCATCGCGGTCATCGCGGTCGCGGCCGGCGTGCGCCCGGCCATCTGCATGATCGCGGTGCCGACGTGCATGCGGTGCGTGCGAGCCGCGATCCACGTCGCCGTCGTCACCGCGTCGGTACCGTACGACTCCGACGTCCAGACCGACTCGTAGCCGAGCCGCTCGGCCTCGAGCACCCGGTCAATGTCGCCGGAGAGACTTGCCGCGTCTGAGAGCCCTTGATTCAGCGCGAGCTTCATCGCGACGTCTCCCGTCTATCCAGCTGAGGGGGGCGACCCCCCTCAGACTCCCGCGGCACTCATGCGCGTACAGCGTGCGGCCTCACCGTGCTCAGACCGCGGCGGCCTCGACAAGCTTCAGCCGGTGGCTCATAGAGTGCGCCGAGCGGCTCGCCCGAGCGGTCGACGTGATCGAAGATTCCGAAAGCCGCCGCGGGCGTGGCAAGGCAGCATACAATAGCCGGCACCATGAATGACAGCGACCTCTGCTGGATGTCCGCGTCCGATCTCGCCGCCGCAATCGCGAAGAAGAAGGTTTCGCCCGTCGACGCGGTCGACGCGGTGCTCTCGCGCATCGACACCTTGAAGCAGCTGAACGCCTACGTCACGCTCGACGCCGATCGCGCGCGACAGAGCGCGAAGGCGGCCGAGCGGGCGGTGATGCGGCGCGGCGCCAAGCTCGGTGCGCTGCACGGCGTGCCGTTCTCGGTGAAGGATCTGATCGTCACCAAGGACGTCCGCACCACGTTCGGCACCCCGATCTACCGCGACAACGTGCCGACGGAAGACGCGCCCTCGGTCGAGCGGCTCAAGGCGGCCGGCGCGATCATGATCGGCAAGACCAACACGCCGACCTTGGGCTGGGTCGGCGTGACCGACAACCTCCTCTTCGGCGCCACGCGCAATCCGTGGAGCCTGGGCCACACGCCCGGCGGCTCGTCCGGAGGCGCCGGCGCGGCGGTCGCCGCGGGTCTGGCGCCACTGGCGCTCGGCACGGACGGCGGCGGCTCGATCCGCAAGCCGGCCGCCTGGTGCGGGATCTACGGGCTCAAGGCTTCCTGGGGAAGGATCCCGGTCTATCCATCGAGCGCGGCGTGGAGCCTCTCGCACGCCGGGCCGATGACGCGGACCGTGAAGGACGCGGCGCTGATGATGAACGCGTGCGCCGGGCCGGACGAGCGCGATCAGTACTCGCTGCCGGCGACGAAGATCGACTACGTGAAGGCGCTCACGGGAAGCCTCAAAGGGCTACGCGTCGCGTGGAGCGGGAAGCTCGGCGTCGCGCCTGCGGTCGATCCCGAGGTGAGCGCCGCGACCGCGAAGGCCGCCCGCGCCTTTCGCGAGCTCGGCTGCAGGGTCGAAACGGCCGAGCCCACGTGGCCCTCGCCCTACGATTGCTGGCGGACGATCTTCCTGGGTGGCATCGGCGCGCGCCTCGCGCCCTATCTCGACCGTCGCGACCAGATCGACCCGGGGCTGCTCTCGATCGTCGAGGAAGCCACGAAGATCCCGCCGACGAAGTACGTCCAGGCGTGGTTCGATCGGCTCGCCTGGTGGCAGCACGCGCGCGCGTTCTTCGAGCGCTACGATCTCTTGCTGGCGCCGACCGTCGCCTGCCCGCCCTTGCCCATCGGCAAGTTCTATCCCGACCAGATCGGCGGCGTGGCGGTCGGGCGCGAGGCGGCGAGCGCCTTCACGTACATCTTCAACATGACGGGCCAGCCGGCGGCGACGGTGCCGTGCGGCTTCACGAAGGCGGGATTGCCGATCGGCCTGCAGATCATCGGCCGTCGCTTCGACGACGTGACCGTGCTGCGCGCCTCCGCCGCGTTCGAAGCCGCGCGCCCCTGGGCGCAGCGCCGCCCGGCGATCGGCTGACGATGAAGGTCGGCGTCAATCTCCTGAACTGGGGTCCGGGGGTGAGCCCGGAGTCGCTCGCGCGCTGGACGGCGCTCGTCGAAGCGCTCGGCTACCACCTCGTGATGATCTCAGATCACGTCGCGCCCACGCCCGACGTCGCCGCGAAGTACCCCGCGCCGATCTACGATCCGTTCACCACGCTCGGCTGGCTCTCGGCCGCGACGCGCACGATCGAGCTCGGCACCACCGTGATCATCCTTCCCTACCGCAGCCCCATTCTCACCGCGCGCATGTCCGCGACGGTCGATCGGCTGAGCGGCGGTCGCTTCATTCTCGGCGTCGGCGTCGGCTGGGCCCAGCAGGAATTCGAGGCGCTCGGCGTGGCGTTCACGCGGCGCGGCGCCATCTCGAACGACTATCTCGCGGCGATCAAGACTCTGTGGACCCACGACGTGGCGTCGTACGCCGGCGCGTTCGTCTCGTTCAAGGACGTCCACACCGCGCCGCGCCCGCTGCGCTCACCGCATCCGCCTATCTGGGTCGGCGGCTCGAGCGATGCGGCATTGCGTCGGGCGGTGCGCTACGGCGACGGCTGGCACCCGAATCGGGTCCGCATGGACTGGCTCAGGGACATCGGCCTGCCGAAGATCAAAGCGATCGCCGCTGCCGAGGAGAAGCCCGTTCCTGCCTTCTGCCCTCGCATCAGGCTCGAGCTGACCGACTCGCCACGGCCCGACGATCAGCGCCTGGCCGGTCAGGGCACGCTCGATCAGATGCGAAAGGACCTGGAAGAACTGGACTCACTCGGCGCTGCCTACGTGCTGCTGGACAGCGCCGGCGACGATCCGCAGGCGACGCGCCACCACGAGCCCGTCTGGCGCATGCTGACGACGCTCGCCGAGAAGGTTCTGGATCTCCCGCAGCAGACCCTGCGCTAGGCGACCATCACTATCAAAAGATCCCGGCCTTCAGCGCCTTGCGGTAGACGAGCTCGGCCGACACGATGTCCTGGACGGCAACGCCGACCGACTTGTACAGGGTGATCTCGTCCGCCGATTGGCGGCCGGGCTTACTTCCCGCAACCACCTCGCCGATCTCGGCGAAGATCTTCCCCGCGGCGATGACGTCTCCCGATTCGCGCATCGCCGCCTCGCGCTGCTCGACGTAAAGTCGCGCCTTTCGGAGCGCGTCGTCGTCGAGCTCCCGCCACGTCGGTCGTGGGGCCCCGACCGCATTGATGTGCGTGCCCGGCGCGAGCCACGCGCCCGACAGCACCGGGGTCTGTGACGACGTCGCGACGACGACGATGTCCGAGCCGCGCACGGCCTCTTCCGCCGTCGGCACCGCGCGGACTCCGAACTCCCTTGCGAAGGCCGCGGCGTTGCGCGGGCTCCACACGCGGACTTCGCGGATCGTGCGCACCAGGCGAAGCGCCGCGAGATGGCTGCGCGCCTGCACACCCGAGCCGAGGATGCCGAGCACCGAGGCCTCGGGCCGCGCCAGGAGCCGCGTGGCGACCGCTGACACCGCGGCCGTGCGCATCTCGGTGATGAGCCGGCCGTCCATGGTGACCAGCGGCTCGCCCGTTTCGGGCTTGAACAGCAAGATCATCGCGTGATGACTCGGGATGCCCTGGTTGTTGGGATAGAACGCGACCAGCTTCGCGCCAAGCGCTCCCCCATAGGCCGGCATGAGCCCCAGGAAGCCCTGGTGCTCGGCGACCGGGAGCATCACGCGCCCGGGCTGAACGACCTTGCCGCTCGACAGGTCGGCCATCGCCTTCGCCATGGCCGGAATCAGCTCCTCCATGCTGAGCAGATCGTGGACGGCTCGCTCGTCGAGGATCATTTGCGACCGAACCAGTGCCTCAGCTCGATGCTGTGCCCGTCGGGATCGCGGATCTCTGCTCGCGCGTACTCGCCCTCGCGCACCCTCGGCCCCCACGTGATCGGGACGTTCTTCGTCTTCAGATAGTCGATGGCGCCCTGCATGTCGGCCACTTCGAGCGCCATCATGCGATAGCCCAGGTGCTCCTGCGTCGGCGCGGGCGCCACGGGGCCGCCGTACGCGATCAACTCGATCGCCGTCGCCCCGAGATCGAGATACGCCAGATCCAGCGATACGCCGAGGGTCGAGCGCTCGATCCGCTCCCGCGCGCGGAGCTTGAAGCCGAGCACGTCCGTGTAGAACTGCACGGCGCGGTCGAGCTGGTCGGTGACGATCTCGACGTGATCGATCTTCCTGAACATGGAATCCTCCTTGACGGTCATTCCCCGAGCAGGCGAGCGACTTCCTGGCGCCCCTGCTTCACGGCGATGTCGAGCGCTGTCTCGCCCTCGCCGGTGCGCAGCGACCGATCGGCGCCGCTGGCGAGGAGCAGGCCGACGAGGGGCAGATCGCCGTTGAACGCGGCTTCGTGCAGCGGCGTGTGAGCGGCCGGCGAGCCCCGGCCGTCGACCGGGGTTCCGCGTGCGATGAGTAGCTCGACGATCTCCGGGCGCCGGTCGGCGCGCGGTCCGGCGGCGGCGGCGTTGATCGCCAGATTCGCCTCGGAATTCTGGGCCACGGCGCGCACGTCGGCGCCGGCGTCGAGCAGTACCTCGGCGGTCTCACGCTGACCGAAGAACGCCGCCAGGTGGAGCGGCGGCCAGCCGTCGTGTGCCCGCTGTTCCACGAGCGCGGGATTCTCGCGGAGCTGCCGGCGGACGTCGGCGACGAGCCCGAGGGCGCAGGCTTCGAAGAAGCTCGCCCGCGCGCCGCGCTCGAGCAGGAGACGCACGACGTCGTGCTTACCGAAATACGTCGCGATCAAGAGGGGAGAGTTGCCCTGCTCGTCCCGAGCGCTCGCCAGCTCGGGCCGCGCCGCGAGCAGATCGCCGACGGCCTTCGCGTCGCCGCGTCGAACCGCGCCGAGCAGGTCGGCGATTGCGCTCACGAGAGTCGGGCCCGCGCGCGAGCCCGTGCCGCCGGCTACGCCTGCAGGAAGGCCGGGGTCGGCGAGAGTGCTTCGTCCCAGGGCCCGGGGAAGCGGCCCTTGGCGCCCTGTTCCGAGAACGGCCGCTGCCGGTTCCACTCGCTCCGGGGCTGCTCGTAGTAGACCTCGAGCCCGTTTCCGTCCGGGTCCGAGAAGTAGATCCCGATGGAGACCGTATGGTCAGAGACGCTGACCGGAACGTTCTTGTCCTTGAGCCGCTTGTACATCTCGCCGAGGTCCTCGAGGTTCGCCATGCGCCAGGCGACGTGATTGAGGCCGACCTGCTTCTTCTGCGGGCCCGTGGCCTCTTCACCCACCTCGAACAGCGCGATGTCGTGAGCATGTCCGGGGTCGCAGGACAGAAAGGCCGCCCGCAATCTATTGGTCCCAGGAAACATCATGGTGTCCTGGGTATGAAAGCCGAACACGTCCGTGTACCACTTGTGAGAACGCTCGGCATTCCGGACGAAGATGTTGACGTGATCGATGGACACCGGCTTGTAGGCCATCTTCCTATCTCCTGCGGGCAGGATCTCGTTCCCCCGGAGTATACCGCACCGGGCCGACCCCCGGGCGACCGCCTACTCCGTGAGGTCGAGGCGATAGCCTTTGACCGTCACGCCGGGCGCCGGATGGAAGTCGAGCTCGGGGGCGCGCACGAAGCCCATTCGCTCGTACATGCGCATGGCGGTTTGCATCATATCGGTCGTGTGGAGGGTCAGAACGCCGCCGCCGCAGCGGTGAACCCGCCGCATGCATTCCCGCATCAGCGCACCACCAACGCCGCGGCCTCGGGCTGACGGCGCAACGGCCAGTAACCTGACCTCGGGCCAAGGCATGTCGAGCGACTCACTCTGCGAGACTTTCATGCGGCGCGGGGGATAGAGGAGCACCGTGCCCACAATAGCGCCTCCGTGCTCCGCGACGAGCTGCTCGGCCTCTCCGACGCTCCCGAGCGAGGTCACGATGTTCTGGCGATAGCCTTCCCAGAAGCTCGGCATCCGCGCGGCGTACTCGTGATACGCCGCCAGAGTCACGTCGCGGATCGCGTCCTGATCCTCTGGTCGCGCGTCGCGAATGAGCACCTCGAGGCTCCCGCGCGATCCCGTCAGGTACGAGCCACCGTGTAGACGCCGAGCCCGATGAAGGCGCTCCCGGTCAGGTAGCGTCCGGCCGCGCGCACGCCTCGCGCCCGGGCGAGGGCGGGAGCCAGCGCCGCCGCGGCCAGGGCGTACGCCGTATCGGTCGCGGCGGCGATTGCTACGAAGATCGACCCCAACGTGAGGCTCTGGACGATGGCGCCGACCCCGTTGCCCAGGTTCCCGAGCGCCACGTCGGCGACCGACGCGAGCCCGAAGCGGCGCCCCTGGGTCAGGCTGCGCGTGACGATGTAGAACACGCCCGGACCGGGTGTCACCGCTAGGATGAAGCTCGCGATCAGGAAGGCCGTGAACACGGCGCGTCCGCGCGGGAGAGCAGATCCATGTAGGCGCCGTCGATCAACTGGTCGTCGGCGATTCCGAGCGCCGCCATCAGGGCGCGAGCCTCCTTCACGCCCGCCTCCGCGCTCTCGCCCTCGCGCAGGACCACCTCGAGCTCGAGGAAATGCCCGAGGGTCTCGACCTGATCGAGATGCACGCGCGTCCTGCCGACGAGATACAAGGTGCGGTGCTTGCGCATGCGTCCGCCAATACCGAACGCCAGCGACAGCGCCTCGCGCAGCGAGTCGGGCGACGCGGTGGGCGAGATGACGAAGAACGATTCTTTGGGGCCGGCCTGATCCGGTCGCCGATAGAAGATGAGCTGCCCCTCGGCGACGGAGAAGGCGCGCAGCTTGAGCCGGCCGCGCTCGCAGCGGAAGAATGTGTCGTCTTGCTCGATCTCGATCGGGCCCTGATCGGCGAGCGCGGCGACCCGCGGGGTCATCGCCTCGACGCTCGCGATCCGCGCCTTGATCTCGACGTTGCGCGCGCCACGAGGCGTCGCTGACGCGGCCGCGGTCAACTCGGTCTCCGCGCGATGTCCATCACGTGCGTGTACTCCCCCGCCCCATTGTGCGCCCGAAAGCCGAGGACCTCGTAGAGGCGGGCGGCCGCCGGGTTGTTCGTGCGCAGGCGCAGGCTATCGAATCGACCGCCCGCGGCTCTGATCACCTCCGTAACCAGCTGCCGGCCCACTCCGTGGCGGCGCATCGGCGTCAACACGTACAGGTGACGGACCCTGCCGACCCGCGCGTCGCCCGCGTAGGGATCGACGTTGAGTCCGCACACGCCCACGAGTCGCCCGGCCATCCACGCACCGAACAGCGCCTCGGCAGGGCGGTCGAAGCGGTTGGTCCGAGCGGCCCACTCGTCGACGAGGCGCCGGACGATCCGAGATCCGGCTTCCTCGCTTTCGACGAGCAGCTCGCGAACGCCGTCAGGCGGCAGCTCGACCAGCCGCTCGATCATGGCGGGGCTGGATCGGCTCCCGCCCTGGAGCGGCCGATGAAGCGAGCTGCCGAGGCCGGTCATCGCCGGCTGCGGGTGATGACGAGCTCGACGACGTCGAATCCGGGCGGCGGTGACGGCGTGCTGCTGAAGGACACCGTCACCGAATACCCCGGTCCGAAGTCGGAGCCCGTCGCCGCCTCCATCTCGCGTCTGGTCTGGTCGTTGAACCGACGAAACGTCCCGACGGGATAGTAGCTACCGACGACGAGCGTCTCCGGCCGATTCTGTCCGTCCCTGAACGACGGTCGAACGGCGAGCCCCACACCGGTCCTGGGATCGGTGGCCATGACGCCTGTGCCCTCGTCGCCGGGGCCGGGCAACCGTTTCCACGTCTGGGAATCGACCATGCGCCTGGCTTCCGTCTCCCACTGGGAGCGGGTCAGGCCGAAGATCCGGTCCGCGTCCTGCTTGCTGACGATGCGCTCCTGGCCAACGGACGGCCCGGCCGTGAGCGCGAAGAACACCGAGAGCGACACCGCGACGAGCGACCCGAGGATTCGTGCGTGACGTTCAGATGCCAATGGAAAACCTCGCCAGACTGCGAATGGTGGCTGCTTCGCCCAGATGGACGGCATTGTGCGTGATCGCCGAGGTCCCGAGCTCGACCGCTCGCGGCTGGTCCTCGAGCGCGCCGAACCCGCGGGGCACGCGCGCGGCATCCGCGCGGCTCACGAGCCCGGCCAGACCGGTGGCCCCGACTTCGTCTTCCGTCATACCCCTCCCCACGTCCGTGCGAGGAATGTCGAGGCGAGACGACCATCCGTCGTCGAGCACCTGCCTCCCCGCAGTGAGAACCAGGTTCACCGCCACGTCGTCGACCCGCGCCATGTGCCACAGGAGCCACACCAGCGAGTTGAGGCCCTTGCCCGGTCGTACCCGCATCTGCTGGTCCGTCAGAGAGCCGAAGACCAGATCGGCCAGCGACGAGCCGGACGCGACATTCGAGGAGTGGACTCGAGCGTGCTGAAGGTAGAGGAAGGCCAGGGCATCCACACGCTAAAGCGTAATCTACATGCGCGCTACGGCGAAAATTACAAGGCGAGTCGCCCCAGGCATGCGGTCAGATCGTCCGGTGTCGCGCACAGCCCGTCCGCGCCGGCGGCGCCCAGCTCGGATTCGGAGCCGTATCCCCACAGCACCCCGATCGACCGCACGCGATTGGCCCGGGCGCCCACGATGTCGCCAGCCCGGTCGCCGATCATGATCGCGCGCTCGGGCGAGACCTCCTCGGTCGCCAGCAGATGGCCGAGGAGCTCGGCCTTGTCGTCGAACCGGCCCTCCTCCAGCTCGGGGCCGTAGACCCCGGCAAAATACGGCTCGAGCCCGAGGCGGCGCACGATCCGGTCGGCATATACCTTGGGCTTCAAGGTCGCCACGAACGCGGCCGACGCAACGAGGCGAGCATGGTCGAGCATCTGGGTGACGCCGGCGTAGACCTGGTTCTCGAATAGCCCGGTGCCACCGTACTCTTCGCGGTAGAGCGTCAGCGCCCGCTCGATCAGGCTCCGGTCGGCCGTCTCGAGCAATGTGGCGAAGGTTCCCCGAAGCGGCGGCCCGATGAACGTCGCGAGCATGTCGTCCGCCGGGCACGGGGCGCCCAGCGTGTCGAGCGCGTACTTCATGCACCGCACGATGCCCGGCCTCGGGTCGGTCAGCGTTCCGTCCAGATCGAAGAGCAGCACGAGCGGCTCCAAGGTCATCCCTCCGAGCGTCAGGCGACGATCACGTGCTCCGTCGTGACGATGAACGCCACGGGGCCAGGCGCGATGAAGTTGCCGTCATCGGCCTTGGCGCGATCCCATTCGGGGGTGGTCGTTGCCGCGCGCAGCGCCGCCGAGTCGTCGAACCAGATGATGGCGACGCCGTCCCAGGCCGGGTCACGCCCGCGATGGCCTGTCGGGAGCGTGAGTTGCGCTCGTCGGTCTTGAGCGGGACCCGGTGCACCAGCCACACGTCGAAAGCGTGAATCAGCATGAGGTATTTCGCCTCGATGTTGCAGCGCGTGCGCTGGGCCGAAGCCGACAGCCACGTCGCGCCGATCTCGCGGCTTCGGCCAGGGCGCCGGCGTCCGCCATCGAGAGGGGACGCAAGATGACCGTCGAGCCCGCGAGAACGGGCTGCTCCAGGTTCATCGGGCGGCCTTCACCTCGACCTCGAACACCGGCAGCGTGCGGCCCGGGTCGCCCTCGAACGGCGCGGGAACCGTTCCCTTCTGTCGCGCGCCCATGCGCGCGTAGAAGCCGGCGGCATACGGATCGGCCTCGATCACCATCACTCCCGGCTGCACGGCTCGGACCCGATCGAGCGCGTGACCGAACATGTGGCGCCCTACGCCCCGTCCGTGCCAGCGAGGGTCGACCCAGAAGTGCTCGAGCGACCAGCGATCTCCCCGCTGCTCCAGCGCATAGAACCCGACCATCTCGTGACCGAGCTCGCCGACGTAGACGAGCTGGCCTTCAACGTACTGCGGCCGGATCCGGAGAACCGGCTCCCAGGCGATGAGCCACGCTTCAGGGTAGCCCCAGTGAGCCTTCGCGGCTCGCGCGATCTGGGACAGGCGCTCCGAGTCGCCAGGCAGCGCCCGTCGGATTCGAAGCTCGAGATCGCTCAGCGTTTACTCCTAGTCGGCCGGATATCGCTTGAACACGGCGCCCAGCACCGGATGCGGATCGTCCGAGAGCGGCACCGCGCGCCGGCTCGAATACTCGATGCAGAGGGGCCCTTCGTCGCGAGCGGGATCGATCTCGACGACGAGGCGCAGGAACGACCCGGGCCAGCGATAGACGAGCGCGCCGTCCTCTCCATCAGCACGTACGCCCTGGACGACCGTCCCCCACTGGGTGTGCGCGCGCTCCCTCGAATGCGCGCTGAGGCGCAGGCCGAGTACCTTGACCGGCGATGCCGAATCGCGCGCGCCGGGCGCGGGCGTCGGCGGAGCGTTCGTCTGAGCGAACTGGACCACGATGCCTTGCGCCTGCTTGGGGTGGAGAAACGCCTCGCTCCACTCTGGATCCGAGTCGTCGTAGCCGACGATGGAGTAGCCGTGGGTGCGGGCGCGATCGCACGCCTCGGCGAGACTCGGCACCGTGAACGTGACGTGGTGGATTCCGGGCCCGTGTTGCGTGATGAAGCGATGCAGAAAACCATCGGCGCCCGCGGGCTCGAGCACCTCGAGGTCGCCGCCTCCCTCGAAGCGCCAGTGCCAGAACCGGTATTCGTCGGTCGTCATGCCGAAGGTCGACCGCCCGCCGAGCTCGCCGGCCAGGACCGCCTCGGCGTCGGCCAGGCGCGGCACCGCGATCGCGATGTGGTCGAACAGGACCGAGCGCACCGGGCTAGGACAGGACGGCGGTCTTCTTCCGCTCGATCAGCGCGAAGTCGATCGCGGCGCCGAGCCCCGGGCCGTTCATCGCGTGCACGAATCCGCTCTTGTCGACCTCGATGTCCTCCACGAGGCCGTACTTCTGCGCCGCTGAGGGCAGCAGCACCTCGAAGAACTCGCAGTTTTTGATCGCCATGATCACGTGGAGGTTGGCGACGTTGTTCAGCGAGTTGCCGCCGTGGTGCACCTCGAAGTTCATGTGGAAGCCCTCGGCCAGGTGCGCCGTCTTGACCAGCGACGTGATCCCGCCCTTCACCGCGACGTCGCCGCGCAGGTAGTCCGTCGCCTGGGCGGTGAGCCACGGCGCGAACGCGGTGAAGCCACCGGGGGCGTACTCGGTCGCGAGAATCGGGATCGAGAGCTTCTGCTTCAGCTTGACGTAGTTGTAGATGTCGTCGTCGGCCAGGGGATCCTCGTACCAGTGAAAGCCGAGCCGCTCGACCGCTTGCCCCACCCGCAGCGCGTCTGGATACACGTAGGCCCACGTCGAGTCGAGCATGACCGTGAAGCGGTCGCCCACGGAACGGCGAACCGCCTCGCAGACCTCGATGTCCACCTTCGGATCGGTCGGCGGATGGATCTTGTACGCCGTCCAGCCCTCGGCCTTGAACGTGGCGGCTTCCTCGGCGTAGGCCTCTTTCGAGGCGAGCACGGCCGAGCTCGCATAGGCGGGCACGCTGTCGCGATACGAGCCGAGGAGGCGGTGGATCGGTTGCCCGGCGACCTTGCCCGCGATGTCCCAGAGCGCGACATCCACCGCGCCGATCGCGCGGTACGTGGTCGCGCGGTTGCGCTGCCACAGCCCTTGATAGAGGCGCTCGCGATCGAGGGGGTTCTGACCCATCACGACGGGCTTGAGGAACTGGATCAGCGACTCGCCGTCCAGGTTGGCGCCGCGCTGCGCCGAACCCAGGAACGCATGGCCCTCGACGCCGTCGTCCGTCTTGATCGCGAGCAGGCCGAGGTGACTCTTGCCGCTGAAGCGTCCGGTGTGCCGGCCGTAGGTCGTCGCGGGGATATCGGTCCAGGCGAACAGCGTGAGCGTGACGTCGGTGATCTTCACTCGAGGACTCCGTTCTCGCTCGTGTCGGGGTTGTTCATCGCGCGGTCAGATGCGGCCACAACGCGTCGGCGCCGCGCTCGGCGACCGAACGCCCGAGCTCGGTGGCCCAGTCGCCCTCGCCGCCGAATTCGGCGCGCCACGACCAGAGACGCCGCGTCGCGAACTGCAGCGCGTGCTCGTACGTGAAGCCGATCGCGCCGTGCACCTGGTGGGCGATCTGGGCGCCGATCCCCGCGGCCTCGCCGACCCGCACCTTGGCGACGGCGATCTCGAACGCGGCGTCGCCGCGGTCGGCGGCGCGGAACGCGTTCGCGGCCGCCGTGCCCGCGGCGGCGGTGTGGCCGGCGAGCACCGCCAGGTTCTGCTGGATCACCTGGAACGAGCCGATCGGCTTGCCGAACTGGCGACGCTCGGTCGCGTACTGCGACGCCTGGCGCAGGAGATAGTCGAGCCCGCCGGCCATCTGCGCCGAGCGCGCGAGCGCGCCGTAGAGCCAGACCGCGCGCGCCGGAACGCCACGGCCCGCCGGCGCGGCGGCGACGACGGGCGCCGACTCGAAGGCCAGGGTGTCGCGCGGCTCCCGGGCGAGGTTCTGATCGGTCGTGATCTCGCCGGCGCCGCGCGCCGCGAGCGCCACCATGATCCGGCTCTCGGCCTCGGTGACGACGACGACGTGGCCCGCCGCGCGGCCCCACGGCACGCGCGCCGCGGTGCCGCTGAGCCGCCAGCCGCCGCCGGCCCGCGCCAGGCGCAGGGTCTCTTCGCGATGGACCGGCGCGATCGTCAACGGGCCGGACGGTACGTCGAGCCCGGACGTCGCGAGAAGCCACGAGCCCACGATGGTCTCGGCGATCGGAAGCGGAACCGCGTGCCGGCCGGCGGCGCGAGCCACCACGAACGCGTCGCCCCAGCTGCCCCCCGCACCGCCCTTCGACTCGGGCACCAGCGGCAAGGTCAACCCGTTCTCTTCCACGACCTGCCAGAGCGCGCCGGGCCAGGTACCCGTCTCGGCCGATTCGAGCAGATCCTTTGTGACGAGGTCGGTGAAGAGGCGGGTGACGACGTCGCCGAGGATCGTCCGCAGCTCGTTCATCTGAGCCCCAGACCGCGCGCGATGATGCCGCGCAGGATCTCGCGCGTGCCGCCGCGGAGGGAGAACGACGGCGCCCGCTGCATGAGAAAGCCGAGCACCTGCTGGAGATCGCTGCCGGTGTCGATTGTCGGCTCGACGCCGAGGAGCGCGTGGACGACCTCGGGCACCTCCTGCTCGAAGGTCGTGCCGACGTCCTTCACCACGGCGGCTTCGAGGTTCGGGTTCTCGCCGGCCTGGAGCATGAGGGCGACCGAGAGCGACATCTGCCGCAAGGTGGCGAGATGCGCGACGAGGCGCCCCACGGTGGCGGCGGCGCGCTCGCCCGGGTCCTTCGAGACCTCGCGAATCAGCTCGAGCAGCAGCGCGAAGCTCGAGAGGTAGCGCTCCGGGCCGCTGCGCTCGAAGGCGAGCTCGGTCGTCACCTGCTTCCAGCCCGCGCCCTCCTCGCCGACTCGCATGTCCTCGGGCACGAAGACGTCCTCGAAGACGACCATGTTGAAGTGATGCGAGCCGGCCAGGTCGATGATCGGGCTCATCGTGATGCCGTGGAGCTTCGTGTCCACCAGGAACTGGGTGAGCCCCTCGTGCTTCTTCGCCGGATCGTAGTGCGTGCGGAACGTCGCGATCATGTAGTCGGCGAGATGGGCATTGCTCGTCCAGACCTTGGTGCCGTTGACCTTGTAGCCGCCGGCGACACGCTCGGCGCGCGTGCGCAGCGACGCGAGATCGGAGCCAGAGTCGGGCTCGCTCATGCCGATCGCGAACGACAGCTCGCCGCGGGCGATCGCCGGCAGGAACTGTTGCCGCTGCGTCTCGGTGCCAAATCGAAGCAATAGCGGGCCGGACTGGCGGTCGGCGATCCAGTGGGCCGACACGGGCGCTCCGGCCGCCAGCATCTCCTCGAGCACCACGTAGCGCTCGAGCGCGCTCCGCTCGTGACCGCCGTAGCGCTTGGGCCACGTCATGGCGATCCAGCCGCGCGCGCCCATCTTCTTGCTGAACTCGCGATCGAATCCGCCCCACGAGTGCGCGCGCCGCACCGGCGCGGCGTCGCCCAGCTCGTGGCGCAGGAACTCGCGCACCTCCGCGCGCAGGGCCTCCGCCTCCGGCGGCAGCTCGCCCAGCTCGAAGCGGAAGGTCTGCATGCTCACGCGTACGACTCGCGCTTGCGGAGCTCGACGAAGAGCCCGTGCGTATCTTGAGGATGCACCCAGGCCACGTCGTGGCGCCGGCCGTCGACGCGGACGCCGGCCTTCTTCAGGCGCTCGACGCTTCCCGGGATGTCCTGGCACTCGAAGCCCACGAGGTAGACGCCTTCGCCGTGCTTGGCGAGGAAGCGGCCGACCGCCTTGTCCGGATCGGTCGGCTGCAGGAGCTCGATGTGGCCGATACCCGTCGGCAGGATCGCGTTCTTGAATCCGAACTCCTTGGAGTCCGCTCGGTGATGTACTTTCAAACCGAAGAGCCCGGTGAAGCGCTCGATCGCGGCGTCGAGATCGCGCACCACGACCGTCAACTCGACGATGTCGCCCAGCATGATGATTCTCCTCCCTACGACGGCAGAGCGGATCATACAGTAGAATCTGCTGGCTCGCATGCGCCCCTCCCTCGTAAAAATCCCGTTCTACGGCTGGGTGGTCATCGCCGTGGCATTCGTGACGATGGGCATCGGCGTCAACGCGCGCACGGCGTTCTCGCTGCTCTTTCCGCCGATCCTCGACGAGTTCGGCTGGCCGCGCGGGCTCACGGCCGGCGCGTTCTCGTTCGGGTTCCTGGCCTCGGCGATCCTCGGCCCCCTGCTGGGCCGGCTGATGGACCGGCGCGGTCCGCGCTCGGTCATGCTGCTCGGCGTCGTGATGGTCGGCGCGGGCCTCGGTCTGGCCCCGCTCGTGACGGCGCCCTGGCATCTCTACCTGACGCTCGGCGTGCTCGTCGCCGGCGGCACCGTGTGCCTGGGCTACACCGGTCACGCGCTCTTCTTGCCGAACTGGTTCGTGCGTCGGCGTGGCCTGGCGATCGGCATCGCGTTCTCCGGCGTCGGGGTGGGCTCGATCGTGATCCTGCCGTGGCTGCAGCGGCTGATCGCCGGCGCCGGGTGGCGCACCGCGTGTCTGGCGATGGCCGCGCTCGTCGTCGTGACGCTGGCGCCGCTCAATCTGCTGACGCGACGCCGACCGGAAGACATGGGGCTCCTGCCCGACGGCGACCGCGCGCCCGAGGCCGCGACTCGAGGCGGCCGGCATCCGGCGAACGTCGTCGATCAGGCCTGGGCGTCGATCGACTGGACCCTGGCGCGCGCCATGCGCACCGCGCGCTTCTGGTGGGTCTCGATCGGATTCTTCGGCGGGCTCTGGGCGTGGTACGCCGTGCAGGTGCACCAGACCAAGTACTTGATCGAGATCGGTTTCGCGCCAGCCGTCGCCGCCTACGCGCTCGGTTTCGTCGGGTTCACCGGCATCGTCGGCCAGATCGCGCTGGGCCACATCTCGGACCGAGTCGGCCGCGAGTGGGTCTGGACGCTCTCGTGCGCCGGCTTCGTGACCTCGTACGCGCTACTCCTCGTCATGCGCGAGCATCCGACTCCGGAGCTGCTCTATCTGATGGTCGCCGCGCAGGGCGTGCTGGGTTACGGTCTGGCCTCGGTCTTCGGCGCGATCCCGGCCGAGCTGTTCCAGGGCAAGCACTACGGAATGATCTTCGGCACGTTGAGCCTGACCTCGATCATCGGCGGCGCGATCGGTCCGTGGATCGCCGGGGCGCTACACGATCGCACCGGCGACTACGTGCTCGCGTTCTGGCTCTCGATCGGCGCGAGCGTGGTGTCGGCGGTCGCGATCTGGCTCGCCGCTCCACGCAAGGTGCGAGCGGTTGCGGGGCGCGTCCCCCGCGGTTATAAGGGAGACCTCACATGAGCACGACCACGATGCCGGACAGCAGAGCCCTTTCCCCCGGGGCGCTCCGAGGCGGCACCGCGCAGTCCTGACGTCGCGGTGGGAGCGTCGCTACTTGGCGATCTCGAGCAGCTCGACCTCGAAGACCAGCGTGGCGCCGGGCTTGATGACCGGCGGCCGGCCCTGGTCACCATATGCGATGTCCGAAGGACACACGAGCTTGCTCTTGCCACCGACCTTCATGAGCTGCACGCCCTCGGTCCAGCACTTGATCACGCTGTTGAGCGGCAGCACGACGGGCTCGCCGCGCTGGACGGAGCTATCGAACACCGTGCCGTCGGCGAGCGTGCCTTGGTAGTGCACCTTCACCTTGTCGGTGGCCTTCGGCGAGGCACCGGTACCGGGCTTGAGCGTCGTGATGATGAGTCCCGACGCGGTGCGCGTGGCGCCCTTCTCGGCCGCGGCGCGCTCGAGGAAGGCCTGTCCCGCCTTCTTCTCGGTCGCCGCCGCCGCCCCCGCCCGCGCGGCCTGCAGCTGCGAGATCTTCGCCGCGTACGCCTGGACGTCGACCTTCAAGTCCTTCTTCAGAACCCCGTCGCTGACACCCGCCAGCACCGATTCGAGATCGGACGGGTTCAGGTTGAAGCTGGCGAGGTTCTGGCTGATCACGAGCCCCAGGGCGTAGAGCGTCTTCTGGTCCTCGGTCTTCAAGTCCGGACCGGCGGCGCCGGCCACGGCCACGGCGGCCAGGACAATGGCGACGGAGACGGAGAGGGATTTGAACATCGGAGATCCTTTCTTCGCGCCGATTATCGTAGGATAGGTCGATCTTCTCACGGGAGGCTAGGATGCCGGAATCGATTCCTGCCCCGCTGATCATCGACACGCTCAAGGATACGTTTCGCGAGGCGCGCGGCAACGGCACGCGCGAGCCGCTCGGCTGGATCCTGAGCGTGCCGGACACCCATCAGAAGACCGTGCTGGCCGCGCTCGACAAGGAGCGCGCGCTGCGCGTGGTCACCTGCGCCACCGAGGACGAGGCCAACGCCGTCGGCGCCGGCCTCTGGATCGGCGGTGAGCCGGTCGTGCTGATGATCCAGCACGCCGGGTTGTATGCCTCGGTGAATACGTTGCGCGGCGTCGCGATGGACGGGCGCGTGCCGATGTTCTACATGATCGGCCTCCTGCAGCGTGAGCGCGATCGCGACCCGAAGGAATCGCGGCACTCGATGGTCCGCTTCGCCGAGCCGCTGCTCGACACGTTCGGCGTGCCGCACGCGCGGCTCGAAGGTCCGAACGACGTGCACTTGATTCCCGAGTACTATCGCCTGAGCCGCGAGCGGCGAGGGCCGGCGGCGGTGCTCGTGGGCCTGGAGACGAGCTAGATGGCCATCAAGCCCGAGGACATCCTTCGCGCGATCGCCGCCGCCCGCGGCAACGCGATCTGCGTGCCGACGATGACGACCTCTCCGGCCTGGCGAACCCTGGCGCCCGACGATCTCTCGATCGGTTGCGTCGGTTTCATGGGCGGCGCCTCGTCGCTGGGGCTCGGGCTGGCGCTCGCGATGCCAGAGCGCCGGGTGGTCGTGTTCGATGGCGACGGCTCACTTCTGATGCAGCTCGGCTCGCTGGCGACGATCGCCGGGGCAACGCCCCGCAACCTCACGCATCTACTGTTCAAGAACGGCGTCTATCACACCTCGGGCTCACAGGACATTCCGGGCGGGCTGTCCGTCGACTTCGTCCAGATGGCGAAGGGCGCGGGCTACCGGAAGGCCTACGCGGTCAGCGATTTCAACGACTTCAAGCGCCGCCTGCCCTCGATGCTGACCGACGAGGGTCCGCTGTTCGTCGAGCTCCACACGGGCCTGGCCGACAAGACGCCGATGACCGACCGCGGCGGCCAGCCCTTCCACCAGCAGGTCGAGAGCTTGCGCCAGAAGCTCCACAAGGCCGGGTAAGCGCAAGCTACCGGGCCCCACGACGGTACGATTGCTTGAGAGCTGGCTCGACCGTTTCGCCAACGGAGGACGGAATGGCAACCGCAGCGACTGATCACTACCGTGCCTACGCGCCCCGACCCTTCACCCGCGCCGAGCGCGATTCCGTGACGATCCTGTTCGGAGGGCTCCACTGGCGCATCGAGCGGATCCTCCAGGCGGTGCTGGAGGGCAGCGGATACCGCGCCCAGATCCTGCCGGTCGCGACGAAAGAGGATCTGCTGACCGGGCGTGAGACCGCCGACATCGGCCAGTGCTGCCCGACCAGCTTCACCACCGGCAACCTCGTCAACTTCTTGAAGAAAGAGTCGAAGCAGATCGGCGTCGAGGAGGTCAACAAGAAGTACGTCTACCTGACGGCGGGCTCCTGCGGAGCCTGCCGCTTCGGCCAGTATCACGCGAGCTACGAGCTGGCGCTCAGGAACACCGGGCTCGAGCGGTTCCGCATGTTCCTGATGGCCCAGGACAACCTGGACCAGAACATGGGCGACGGGCTCGATCTCAACCTGCCGATGACGCTCGGCTGCCTCTGGGGCATCTTCTGCACCGACCTCGTACAGGACCTCGAGTACCAGGTGCGGCCGTACGAGGTGCTGCCGGGCCAGACCGAGGCGGTCGTCAAGGAGAGCATCGAGTATCTCTACCAGGTCTTCCGCGACCGGCCGGCGCTATCGCCGAAGAAGTCCGTGCTCTGGCATCTCACGACGCCGTACTTCTCGCGCGCGATGCGCGAGGTGCGCGGGAAGTTCGCCGAGATCGAGGTGGACCGGCTGCGGGTGAAGCCGAAGGTCAAGATCACCGGTGAGTTTTATCTCCAGACGGTGGAGGGCGATCCCAACTACAATATCCACCGCTGGCTCGAGGCCGAGGGCGCCGAGGTCTATCCGGCCGCCATCACGATCTGGATGGATTATCTCCTGCGGCTCGGCCTGCAGCGCTTCGAGGACTACAGCGGCATCGAGAAGCACGCGCGCCTGAAGCTCGGTCTCGGCCGCCTGGCCCAGGGCATCTACCGGCTGACCGTCAGCCGTCTGCGCCGCGCGATGGGCAACCTGCCGCACGAGACGCCGAGCCAGTTCGAGCTGCGGCGCCTGGCCGCGCCGTACTTCCACCGCAACCTCGACGGCGGCGAAGGCGACATGCTCGTCGGCAAGACGCTCTGGTCGTATCACAAGAAGAAGGCGCACATGATCTGCGAGCTGTCGCCGTACTCGTGCATGCCGAACACGATGTCGATCGGTGCCATGGCCGGCGTGATCGGCAAGTATCCGGAGATCCTCTACGCGCCGCTCGAGATCAAGGGCGACGCGGAGGTGCATGCGCTCTCGCGCTGCCAGATGATCCTGACCGAGGCCAAGAAGCGCGCCCAGCGCGAGTTCGACGAGGCCCTGCAGCGTACGAAGCTGACCGAGCCCGAAGTGCGCGCGTACCTCCAGGCGCATCCGGAGATGCGGAAGGCGACCTACCTGATCGCGCATGACGGCACCGCCGCCGGCACCGCGGCCAAGACGGTCCTCCACGTCGCGAAGAAGATGGGCCGGCGATGAGCGCGGAACACGCCAGCAACCCTTCCGAACGGTGGGGGGGTCTGGGGGAGGAGCGGCGCTCGCTCCCCCCCAGTAAGACAATCGGCATAGACGTCGGCTCCACCACGGTCAAGGCCGTTGTGGTAAGTGCCGACGGCAAAGCCACCTGGCAGGACTATCAGCGGCACAACACCCGCCAGGCCGAGAAGGTCGTCGAGTTCCTCAGCCGGATGGAAACTGAGGCTGGTCTCAGCGTGGGGACCGATCGCGTCTTCTTCACCGGCTCCGGCGCCGGGTTCATCGCTCCGCTGGTGGGCGGCAAGCTCATCCAGGAGGTCGTCGCCGTCGCCGCGTGCGTCGAGCGCCAGCATCCCGACGTGCGATTCGTCTCGGAGATCGGCGGCGAGGACATGAAGACGATCTTCTTCACCGCCACCGGCACGGGGCGATCCAAGCAGGTCTACATGCAGTCGGCCTGCAGCGGGGGCACCGGCACCTTCATCGAGAAGACCGCGCGCAAGCTCCAGGTGCCCGGCGAGCGGCTGGCCGCGATGCCCTACGCGGGCATGAGCCTGCACAAGGTCTCGAGCAAGTGCGGCATCTTCGCCGAGACCGACGCGAATACCCTGGTGAAGACCGGCGTGCCGGTCGAAGAGATCATCGCCAGCCTGTTCGAGGCGGTGGTCTACCAGAACCTGGCGACCTTGACCAAGGGCAACACGCCGTCGCCCGAGGTGCTCCTGCTCGGCGGCCCCAACCTCTTCTTCAAGGGCCTGCAGGAAGCATGGCGACATCACTTGGCCAAACTCTGGAGCCAACGCAAAGTCGATCTGGGCGGCCGCGAGCCGGCCTCGCTCATCATGGTGCCGGCCGAAGCGCTCTACTACGCGTGTCTGGGCTGCGTCGAGATCGGCCAGGGCGAGAAGCCCGAGGTCGCGATCTATCAAGGACGCGACAAGCTCGCGTGGTGGGTCGAGACGGGCCAGCACGAGCAGAAGGCGAAGGAAGGCGCCCGCGGCCTGGTTGCCGGCGCCGGTGATCTCGCCACGTTCGTCACGGAGTACGTCAAGCCCGCGGGCACAGGTCACGGCGACACGGCATGCAACCGGCACGTCGGCTCGGTGCTGCTCGGCTGCGACTTCGGATCGACCACGGCGAAGGCGGTCGTGCTCAACGAGGACCGCGAGCTCTTGTTCTCGTGCTACGCGCTCAGCAAGGGCAACCCGATCGAGGACGCGCAGTCGCTGTTCCGCCAGGTCCGCGAGGCCGGCTACACCGACGTGGGCGCGCTCGCGCTCACCGGCTACGGCAAGGATCTCCTGAAGGACGTGCTCGGCGCCGACATGGGCGTGGTCGAGACGGTGGCCCACGCGACCGCCTCGCTCCACTTCTACCCCGACGCCGACGTGATCTGCGACGTCGGCGGCACCGACGTCAAGATCATGATCCTGCGGCAAGGTACCGTCGCCGACTTCCGCCTTAACTCGCAGTGCTCCTCGGGCAACGGCGCGTTCCTGCAGGGCGTGGCCGAGCGCTACAACATCCCGCTCGAGGCCTACGCCGACCGTGCCTTCGAAGCCAAGGCGATGCCGAGCCTCACGATGGGCTGCGGCGTGTTCTTGCAGTCCGACATCGTGAACCAGCAGCGCAAGGGCTGGTCGGCCGAGGAGATCATGGCCGCGCTGGCGGCCGTCCTGCCGGTCAACGTCTGGATCTACGCGGGTCAGCTCCAGAATCTGCGCGCGGCCGGGCGCAAGTTCATCCTGCAAGGCGGCACCCACCGCAACATGGCGGTGGTGAAGGCGCAAGTCGACTTCATCCGGGGCAAGGTGCCCGACGCCGAGGTGGTCCTGCACCCGTACTCCGGCGAGGCTGGCGCCATCGGCGCCGCCCTCTGCGCCGGCGACTGGAAGAAGCGTGGCGAGGCATCGCGCTTCCGCGGCTTCGACACGATCGCCGCGCTCACCTACAACAGCACGACCAGCGCCCAGACCGTGTGCAAGTGGTGCCCGATCAACTGCACGCGGACGTTCATCGACGTCCAGCTGCCGGGCGCCAAGGGACGCGAGTGGAGCAAGCTGCCGCTGGCGCCCGGCTGGGAGCGGGTCATTAGCGGCAACTCGTGCCCCAAGGGGCTCGTCGAGGACGTCAACGAGATGCGCGTGGTGAAGGCGAAGCTCGAGGAGGTCAAGCGTGAGTACCCTAACGTTGCCGAGATGGTTCGGAAGGACGCGTTCCGCCGGGTCAACGCCGCCGCCGTCGCGGAATAAGCTCCGGATCGGCATTCCGCGCGTCCTGAACCTCTGGAACACCCATCAGTTCTGGATGGGGTTCCTCGGCGAGCTCGGGGTGGACCCGCGCAACGTCGTCTTCTCGTCGGACACCTCCGAGGAGCAGGGCCGGCAGTTCGGCAAGGGCCGCGGCACCGTCGACTGTTGCTACCCGGTGAAGTGCATCTCCGGTCATTACGGTGAGCTGGTGTTCGGCCAGAAGCAGAAGCTCGACGTCTTGCTGTCGCCCATGATCTACAACCTGCCTTCGTTCCTCTCGGGCCACGTGGCCAAGACGCTCACGTGTCCGCGCGTGATGGCCGCGCCCGAGAACATCAAGGCGGGCTTCATCAAGGAGCAGGATGCGTTCGCGGAGGCCGGCATCAAGTACGTCTCGCCGTTCGTCTCGCTCGACGAGCCCCTGCTGGTGCCCAAGCAGCTCTTCGCCGGGATGCGCGAGGCGATCCCCGGGCTCACCTACGAGGAGACCGCGAAGGCGGCCGACGCCGGCTTCAAGGCGCTCCGCGATTTCAGCGACCGCCTCCGGAAGAAGTCGCGCGAGGTGCTCGAGTGGTGCGCGCGGGAGGACCGCGCCTGCCTCATGGTGATCGCCCGGCCGTACCACATGGATCCCGGGATCGGCCACGAGATCGAGGTCGACTTGCAGGCTTATGGCTACCCGATCCTCTGGATGCAGTACTTCCCGATCGACACCGACCTGATGGACTGGGCCTTCGGCGAGGACGTGCGCGCCGGTCACATCAAGTCCGCGTTCGACATCCGCGATGTGTGGCCGTCGTCCTACAGCTCGAACACGAACGAGATCCTCTGGGGGGCCAAGGTGGCCGCGCGCATCCCCTGGATCGCGTGCGTCGTCCGGATGTCGTCCTACGAGTGCGGCATGGATCAGCCGACCTACACGCCGGTGCAGCAGATCGTCGAGCGCTCCGGCACGCTCTTCTTCTCGTTCCAGGATCTCGACTCGACCAAGCCCTCCGGATCGGTGAAGATCCGGGTCGAGACGATCACGCACTACCTCGAGAAGTACGCCAGCTCGATCATCAACCGCAAGAAGGCTGCAGCGCCGCCAGGTTGCCCCCTCCTGCCGCCGGCGTAGACGACCCGGCCAGAGTCTCCAGCCGGACGCGGAACTCGTCGACGAACTGGCGATAGGAGATCGGGAAGACCTCCGCCCAGTGCTCTCGCGGGTTCTCGCCTCGCGAGAACCGACCCAGAAACTCCGTGACCTTCGCGCTGCCGTAGCGCTCGACGAGCCAGTCGATCGCCAGGAACGCCTGGCAGTACGTCGCGGGCGCGCCCAGCTGGTTCGTCGCCTTGACCCACGCGGGATTGTTGGCGAGCTCCGCCAGCGGAGGAAACAGCGCGATCGGGGTCGGCGACCCGACGACGGTGCGCACGACGTGGTCGCGCGACTCCGCGTATGGGCGATACCGGAGAAGATCGAGCACCCGCATCTTGACCCAGTCGGCATGGCCTTCGAGGAACCATTGCGGGGCCCGGCCACGCCCGCCCTCGCGGAGCCGGGCCTGGCTCACGTGCGCGAGCTCGTGGGCGAAGAGCCCGGCGCGGCCGACGTGGTGCATGCGGGCCAGGTAGTCACCGCGCAAGAACAGTCCGGAGCGCGAGGCGACGCCGGCCGCGTAACGTCCCTTGTCCCACGCGTCGTCGGTGGTCTCGCCGGCGACCTTGATGAGGCCGTCGACCAGGGTCGCCTGGTTGACGTAGACGTACGCTTTGATCGTCGCCGGGAACGGAAGCTCGAGCTTGTGGCGGATCAGCCAGGCGGCGGTGTTGATGAGCTCCTGGTCGCTCGGGCTCGCGCCGAGCGCCGGCTGGGCGTCGCCCTCGAACCGGATCTCGTACTCCTGATACGGCCCGCTCAGGCTCGCGCAGGCCGTCAGACTGATCAGCAGCGAGATCAGAGCCGGCGTGGAGCGCTTCACCGCGACGACATCGGGTCGATCGTCAGCCCGGTCGCCGGCCGGCCCACGCTCTTGAGATGGGCGCGAAAGTCGTCCGCGAACTCGCGGTAGGAGGTCGAGAAGGCCTCGCGCCAGCGGTCCCGAGGATCGCCGGCTTCGGCGGCCGAGCCGAGGAACTTCACGAGGGCGGCATGGCCCGAGCGCTCGATCAAGAATTCGACCGCCAGGAACGCCTGCCCATATGTCGCGGCGAGGCTCCGGACCGACCGATTCCAGGTCGCGTGGCCGGCGAGCGCGTCGAGGTCGGGAAAATGCTCGACCGGTGTGACCGAGCCCGTGATGGAGCGAGCGACGACGGCGCGCGACTCGTCATACGTTCGGAGCCCCAGCCGGTCGAGCACCTGAAACGCGACCCAGTCCGCATGCCCCTCGAGCATCCACACGGGCAGCCGGTCCTCGCGCTGTCCCGTCAGCTCCTGCTGGCTCAGATGCGCCAGCTCGTGGGTGATGACCGTCGCGCGGCGGTGGAGGGTCACCCGGGTGAGGAAGTCGCCGCGGAGAAACACGCCGACGCGGGTCGCGATGCCGGCCGCGGACGGCGCGATGCTCCAGTCGCCGCCGATGGCGCCGACGCCGAAATTCCGGAGGAGCCCTTCGGTGAAGGCGGCCTCGTCCCCGCAGATGTAGGCCGTGTGCGACTTCGAGAACGGTAGGCCGAGCGCGTCGCGGATCACCGACGCGATCGCGTCGATGATCTCGGTTTGTGGCGCGCTCGGCCTGAGCGCCGTCGGCGCCGGGACGCCCGGCGCGATGTCGTGCTCCAAGCAAGGCGGAGCCGCCGCGATCGGGCTCGCGAGCGCCGCGGGGCCGAGGAGAGTCACCGCGACGAGCCACCAGCGTGCCATGCTCTCTGAGCGGTCAGGTCAGCCCCTGGCGAGCTCCTGCTCCTTCAGCACGCGACGAAGGATCTTGCCCGACGGCGTCTTCGGAATCGCGTCGACGAACTCCACCTCGCCCGGCACCTTGTAGTTGGCCAGACGCCCCTTCACGAAGGCGACCACGTCGTTCGCGGTGAGGTTCTGGCCCTTCTTCCTGACCACGAAGGCCTTCGGGATCTCGCCCGCCTCGGGATGCGGCTTGCCGATCACCGCCGCGTCGGCCACGGCGGGATGCTCGACCAGCAGCGCCTCGATCTCGGCCGGCGCGATCCCGAATCCCTTGAACTTGATCATCTCCTTCTTGCGGTCGCGGATGTAGAGGTACCCGCGCTCGTCGACGTATCCGATGTCGCCGCTGTAATACCAGCCGTCGCGCAGCGCGGCCGCGCTCGCCTCGGGCGCCCGCCAGTAGCCCCGCATGATCTGCGGCCCTCGGATGCAGATCTCGCCGATCTCGCCGGGACCGAGCTCACGCTCGCCCGTCTCGATGTCGACGACCCGGTGCGTGGTGTCGTGGGCGAGCAAGCCGGCCGAGTCGACGATGTTCAGGCTCTCGTCGTAGACGGGGTTCACGTGCGTGAGCGGTGAGGCCTCGGTCATCCCATAGCCCTGCAGCACCGGCACCCCGGTCAGCTGGCGGAAGCGCCGGGCCAGCTCGGGGGCCACCGGTGCGGCGCCGACCATCGTCGTCCTCAGGCTCGACAGGTCGTACTTCGCGAGCTCCGGCCAGTTCGAGAGCATGAGCAGGACCGGCGGCACCACGAAGAAGAGCGTGACCCGGTGACGCTGCACGAGCTCGAGACACTCGACCGGCTCGAACCGCTCCATCAGCACGCACGTCGCGCCCGTGTAGACCGCCGCGCCCATGAGCATCGTGCCGTAGATGTGGTAGAAGGGCAGGAATAGCATCAGCCGGTCGCTCTCGCGCATGCGAATGCACGCGACGAACTGGATGTTGTTGGTGACGAGGTTCTTGTGGCTGATCATCACGCCCTTCGGCAGCCCCGTCGTCCCGCTCGAGTAGGGCAGCGCGACCAGATCGTCCTCCAGGATCTCCACCGGCGCGGGCGGCGTCGGCGGCTGCTCGGCGATCAGCTCGGTGAAGCTCCGGACGCGAGACCCGGGCGACTGGCCGGGGCCGACCGCGATGAGGTGTTTCAAGTGCGGCGATCGGTCGCGCACCGCGTCCACGAGCGATACCAGATTCGTGTGCACGACGATCGCCACCGCCTCGGTGTCGTTCAGCTGGTACTCGATCTCGCGCTCGCGGTACGACGGGTTCATCGGGCTGGCGATCGCGCCCACCCGCGCGATCGCGTAGAACGCGATGAGGTATTCCGGGCAATTCGGCGCCAGCACGCAGACGCGGTCGCCCTTCGCGACGCCGAGCGCCAGGAGCGCGTGCGCGAAGCGGTTCGTGAGCGCTTCGAGCTCTCGATAGGTCAGGCTCACGTCGCGGAAGACGACCGCGACGTTCTCGGGATGGCGCGCGGCGCCGTGCGACAGCATCTGATCGTACGGGATTCGCGGGTAGTCGAGGGGCGGCCGGAAGAATTCGGCGTTCATAGGGCCCGCGCCCGCTCGCGCAGCGTGTACTTCTGGACCTTGCCGGTCGAGGTGGTCGGCAGGTCACCGAACACGACCGTCTTGGGTACCGCGAAGTGCGGCAGATTGTCGCGGCAGAAGGCGATCAACTCCTCGGCGGTCGCCTGGCCGTCGGGACGCAGCTGGACGAATGCGCAGGGCGTCTCTCCCCACTTCTCGTCGGGGCGCGCCACCACCGCCGACATCAGGACCGCCGGGTGTCGGTTGAGGGCGATCTCGACGTCGATCGAGGAGATGTTCTCACCGCCGGAGATGATGATGTCCTTGGCGCGGTCCTTGATTTCCATGTAGCCGTCGGGATGCTGCACGGCGAGGTCGCCGGTGTGAAACCACCCGCCCTCGAACGCCGCGTCCGTCGCCGTCCGGTCTTTCAGATAGCCGAGCATCACGGTGTTGCCGCGCAGCATGACCTCTCCGATCGTGCGCCCGTCGGCCGGCACCGGCCGGAGCGTCTTGGGGTCGGCCACCATCTGGCCGTCGAGCGTGGGATAGCGCACGCCCTGGCGCGCCACCTTCTCGGCGCGCTCGGCGAGCCCGAGCGTCTCCCACGCCTCCTGCGGCGCGCACAACGTCGAGGGCCCGTGAACCTCGGTCAGACCGTAGAGGTGCGTGACGTTGAAGCCCATCTCGCTCATCGCACGGATGACCTTGACGGGTGGCGAGGAGCCGCCGGTCTCGAGCTCGACCGCCTGCTCGAACCGGGTCCGCTGCGCCGGCGGCGTCTGGATCAGCATCGTGAGCACGGTCGGCGCGCCGCACATGTGGGTCACGCGCTCGCGCGCGATCAGCTGGAACACGAGCGGCGGGTCGACGCGGCGCAGGCAGACGTGCGTGCCGGCCATCGCCGTCACCGCCCAGGTGTAGCACCAGCCGTTGCAGTGGAACATCGGCAGGGTCCAGAGGTAGACCGCGCGCGGCGGCAGCGGCCACATCATGATGTTGCCGACCGATTCGAGGAAGGCCCCCCGGTGATGGTAGACGACGCCCTTGGGGTTGCCGGTCGTCCCCGAGGTGTAGTTGAGCGTGATCGGCGCGCTCTCGTCGGCGGGCGGTGTCCACGCGAAGTCGTCGGAGCCCGTGGCGAGGAATGCTTCGTATTCGACCTCGCCGAGCCGATCGCCTGGGCCCTGGTAGAGCGCGTCGTCGACCTCGATGACCAGCGGCTTTCTGTGGAGCTTCTCGAGGGCGGGTCCGACCGTCGCGGCGAACTCCCGGTCGGTCAGCAATACCCTGGCTTCACCGTGCTCGAGGATGTAGGCGATCGTGCGCGCGTCGAGCCGCGTGTTGATGGTGTTGAGCACGGCCCCGACCATGGGGACGCCGAAGTGCGCATCGAGCATCGCCGGCACATTCGGCAGGACGGCCGACACGGTGTCGCCGGGGCCGATGCCGTGGCGGGCGAGTGCCGAGGCCAGGCGCCGAGTCCGCAGGTCGAAGTCGCGATACACGATGCGCCGATCGCCGTGGATCATCGCCACGCGCTCGGGATAGATCGACGCGGTGCGCGGTAGGAACCCAAGCGGGCTCAACGGCGCGAAGTTGGCGGCGGCGCGCCCGAGACCCAGCTGGAACACATTGCCTTCCGGATTCGCCATGCCGAATCCCCTCCTCCGGGGCCAGACCTTATCGCGCCGATCGGCGCCGAGCAAGCGGCTCGCGGTGGCTTACAGCCCGAGGATTTCGGTGCGCCGATGGCTCAGAGCCGGCAGGCTCGCGCGGATGCGGTCCTGATGCTCGAAGTCGATGTCGGCGACGACCACACACTCCGACTCGAGTGCGCGGGCGAGCACGGAGCCCCACGGGTCGACGATCATCGCGTTGCCGTAGCACGCGAGACCGGGCGGGTGTGAGCCAACCTGGGCGGCCGCCAGCACGAAGACCTGATTCTCGACGGCCCGCGTGCGGACGAGCAGATCCCAGTGGTCCTTACCCGTCTCGAACGTGAAGGCGGACGGCGCCGTGATGATCCGGGCGCCGCCGGCTCCCAGCCGGCGATAGAGCTCGGGGAATCGCAGGTCGTAGCAGATGGTGAGTCCCACCGGCACGTCGCCGAGCTTGGTCAAGACCACGTCCTCGCCCGCCGACATCGTATCCGACTCGCGATAGCGATTTCCGTCGACGTCCACGTCGAAGAGATGGAGCTTGCGATAGCGCGCCGCGATCGAGCCGTCGGCGTCGATGGCGAGGCACGTGTTGAAGAACCGATCGTGCCCCGACACCGATTCGAGATAGCTTCCACCGACGAGGTGCATGTGGCGCTGACGCGCGATGCGCGTGAGGAGCTCGGAGGTCGGGCCCGGGATCGCCTCGGCGACTTCGCGGTGCTGCCGGCGACGTCCAAGATACGTGAAGAGCTCTGGCAGCACCGCCAGCTCCGCGCCTCGCTCCGCGGCCTCGAGCAGGAGACGCTCGGCCGTTGACAGGTTCTGCGCCTTGTCTTCTCCGCTGTTCATTTGAACGACGGCGACTCGCATCTCACGCTCCTTATTGACCACGTAAAGGATTCCCTCCGGAACCCACCAGCGCGCTCCGGTAGTCATAACACATGAGAGAAGGGAGGTAACGAGATCAAGCGGTTACTGTTCCTCGCGCTCGCGCTGATGGCCATCGCCGCCCCGCTGGCGTCCGTGGCCTACGCCGACTACTCGACCGACAGGTCCGTCCAGGCTCCTTAGCCTCCGTTCGTAGCCACGTCCCGGAGGCGATCCTCCAGGAAATCCCCGACCGCGTGGTAAGATGGCCGGCCTCATGCTCCGGCAACGTCGAAAGCGTTAGCTCGTTACTCTTCTCCCGCGCGGGCGGGTGCCCGCTCGGTCGGTTCGATGCTGTGTCTCCAACCGCTTTCGGGGTGACATCATGAGCCGCACTCTTCGCGTCGGCATCGTCGGCGCCACTGGTATCGCGGGCCAGCAGTTCGTGGTTGCACTCCAGAATCATCCCTGGTTCGCCATCACGCGCGTCGCCGCGTCGGAGCACTCGGCCGGCAAGCGATTCGGCCAGGCTCTCCTCGATCCGAAGACCGGCGCCCGGCGCTGGTGGTGCGAGGACGAGCCGGCCGCGGACGTTCTCGCGATCCCCGTCGAGAACGGCGATACGTTCGACCCCGAGGGCCTCGACGTGGTCTTCTCGGCTACGGAGGCGGACGTCGCGCGGATTCAGGAGCCACGCTTTGCGAAGACGACCGCCGTCGTCAGCACCGCCTCTGCGTTCCGCTACGAGGCGGACGTGCCGCTGCTCGTGCCGAACGTGAACATGGACCACGCGACGCTCATTCATCGGCAGCGAGAGACCCGCGGCTGGAAGGGCTTCGTCGTCCCGATCCCCAACTGCACCGTGACCGGCCTCGTCATCACGCTCAAGCCCCTTGCCGATCGGTTCGGGCTCGGCTCGGTTATCCTGACGTCCATGAACGGCCTGTCCGGCGCCGGGCGCTCGCCGGGCGTCACGGGGCTCGATATCCTCGACAACCTCATCCCCTTCATCCCGAAAGAAGAGGAGAAGGTCCAGACGGAATGTCGCAAGATCCTGCCCGAGCACCGGGCCGAGATCAGCGCCACCTGCACGCGGGTGAACGTCCTCGAGGGCCATACCGAGGCGGTCTTCGCCTCGCTCGGCCGGCGGGCGTCGGTCGGCGACGTCAGGCAGGCCTTTGCGGGCGTGCGCAATGAGGCGCGCGAGCTCGGGCTGCCCACGGCGCCGGCGGAATGGATCAAGGTCCACGACGACCCGTTCCGTCCTCAGCCACGCCTCGACCGTGACAATGGCGATGGCATGACGACCACCGTCGGCCGCATCCGCGAGGACAACGTCCTGCCCAACGGCGTGAAGTACATGCTCGTCAGCCACAACACGCGGATGGGCGCGGCCGCCGGCGCCGTGCTCGTGGCCGAGTACCTCGTGATCAAGGGCCACATCGCCGGATGAGCGACGAGTTCTCCGTCCAGGAGGTCGCGCGCTACTGGGACGGCAACGCCAACGGGTGCAAAACGTCGATCGCGCAGGCGACGTTCAGGCGCTCCCCTAGCCAACCCGGTGTGGCGGTGTACGCGTGCACAACCAGCCCTTCAGCATCGTGCCGCGCGCGCAGGGCTCCCGCGGGATCGTCGGGCACCTCGGGATGCGGCGGGACCTCAGGTAGTAGCCGCCCATGCGGACGGCGGAACTCCAGCTCGCCGTCGTACTGTCGAGCGAGCTGATAGCCGTCCTCGTGAACGGCGCGATGGTGCCGACGACAGAGCAAGGCCAGATTCGAGAGCGTCGTGGGACCACCCTGGGCCCAGTGAACGACGTGATGGCCTTGGCCGAATCGCACTCCGCAGCCCGGGAAGCGACAGCCGCGGTCTCGGTGATGCAGCGCGCGCCGGAGCGCCGGCGGAATCGTGCGGGTCCGGGCTGATACCTCGACGACTCGACCATCGGCGGCGTGCTGCATCACCACGCGGCTCGCGTCGCACGCCAGGCGCTGCGACGTTCCCGCGGAAACGCGCACGCCGTCCTCGAGGAGGGACTGACCGGGCTGTCAGACGCTGAGTTCGCGCCGGGCGCGTTACAAGCGCGGTGCGACGCGTTCGACCGCCTGGGCCGAGGTGATGACGGGAATCACCTCCATGTCGGCCACGTCGCTCCAGCGCGTGATCCACTCGTCCACGAGCCGGCGCTCGTCGCACTCCATGAGCTGGTAGCACCGGCTCATGTCGGTCGTCACCCAGCTCGAGATGTACTTGAGAGCTTCGGGGGCCTGCCGTCCCTTGTCGCGGAACCGTCGATACACGGGGACCGGATCGCCGTTCTTGAAGCTCTCGATGATCATGTAGAGCATGGCTCGTGACCTCGCGCGCCCCCGCGGCGGCCTCAGCGCACCAGGCCGGCGCGTCTAGGCAGGAAGAGCGTGAGCTCGGGAAACAGGATCAGGAGCAAGAGACCGACGAACAGCGAGATCAGGTAGGGCCAGTATGCCCGGAAGTGGCGGCCGATCGAGACATCCGCGAAGCGCAGCGCCATCAGGAGACCGACGCCGATCGGCGGCAGGAAGAGGCCGATGCCGACGGCCGCGGTGAGCACGGTGGCGAAGTGGACGGGATGGATGCCGATCTGCTTGGAGATCGGGAACACGACCGGGATGAGCACGACCGCGGCCGGCAACCCCTCGAGCACCATCCCGAAGAGCATGACCAGGACCGACACGGCCACGAGGAACAGCCACGGCGTGGAGTAGAGCGGGCGCAGGATCTCGCCGAGCAGCGCCGGCACCCCCAGCATGCCCATGAGGAACTGATAGATGCTCGCCACCGCGAGCAGGAAGATCACGGCCGCGGTGAGGAGCGCGGTCTCGTGGAGCAAGGTCCACATCTCGCGCCACGTGACGTTCCGGTAGTAGAGAACGGCCGCGGCCACCGCGTACGCGGCCACCAGCGCCCCGGCCTCGGTGGCCGTGAAGACTCCGAAGAAAAATCCGAGGACGATCACGACCGGGACGACCAGCGGCACCAGCGACGCGCGAAACGCCACGCCCAGGCCCGCCCAGGTTGGCCGCTCGTCCTTGGGCCAGCCGAGCCGGTGGGCCTGAAGGAAGATGACGACCATCAGGCACGCGGCGGTGACGGCGGCCGGGATGAAACCGCCGAGGAAGATCGCGACGACCGACGTGTCCATGATCTGGCCGAGGACGATCATGAAGATGGCCGGCGGCACCAGGATGCCCATGGCCGTCGCCGACGCCACCAGCGAGGCCGCGTGCTCGGGCCGGTAGCCGGCGCGCAGCATGGGCGGGGTCAGCATCGAGCCGATCGCCGAGACGTCCGCGATCGTCGAGCCCGAGATGCCCGAGAAGAAGTACTCGGCCAGCACCACCGACATGCCGAGCCCTCCGCGCACCCAGCCCACGAGCCCGCGTGCGAGGTTGACGAGCGCGTACGACATCCCGCAGCGCTCCATGAGCGCGCCGGCGAAGACGAACGTCGGCACCGCCAGGAGCACCCAACTCTGCGAGCCCGCCACCAGCGCTGAGGGAAGCTTCTGGAGCGAGAAGTTGCCGAGCACGAGGCCGAGCATGCCGGAGAGTCCCAGCGCGAAGACGATCGGCGTCGAGAGCGCGACCAGGACCACGAAGGTGACGACGACCGAAGCGACCATCGCCTAGCCCGCGCCGCCCGAGAGCTGACCCCAGTGTCCACGGCCGGCGACGACGTCGGAGAGCGCGATCAGCCCGTAGACGATCATGAGCACGCCGCCGGCCACCGAAGAGAGGTAGAGCCAGCGAAGGTTCAGCACGAGCGCGGGAGAAAACGACTGGCTGTTCAGCTCGGTCACTTGCCAGCCGTAGACGGCCACGAGCGTGCCGAAGGCGACGATCAAGAGACACTGGGCCGCGAACACGGCTCTGCGCACGGGCACGGGGAATCGCTCGACGAGGATATGCACGGCGAAGTGGGTGCCGCGACGGATGCCCAGGGCTGCGCCAATGAACGTGAGCCAGGCCAACGACCACTCGCCGACTTCCTCGACCCAGAAGAAGCGGATGGAGGGCAGGTCGAAGCTCGCCGAGAGCCACGTCATCACGTAGCGGAGAAACACGCCAACGAGCATGTCCACCATGACGACGACCATCAGCGCGGTGATGAAGACGTGCGGTATCGCCCCGAGCCACGACAATCGCGCGCGCATGGCGCGCGGATGGTAAAGTTGCCACGCCTCGAAGTCAAGCTACGGTGGTGCGCGAGGCGCGACTCTGACGAAGGAGGATAGCTCATGCGAGGACGACTCTTCGGTGCGGTGGCGGTGGTCCTACTGGTGGCCGTCGCACTGTCGGGCGCCCGCAGCCCGGCTGCGGGCCAGGCCAAGCCGGCCGTGAAGAAGCTGGACTTCCCGCACGTCACGCCTCCGCCGGAGTCGAGCGCGACGGCGTTCAAGTGGATGAGCGAGGAGCTGACCAAGCGCTCGGGCGGCGCCCTCAACGTCGTGTTCCACGGCGGCACCCTGCTCACCAAGGAGCTGGAGATCATGGACGCCGTGAAGTCCGGCAACGTGGCCATCGGGAATCCGGCCGGTGCCGCGTGCACTGTCTTCCCGGAGATGTGCGTGTTCCTGACGCCGTTTCTCGTCCGTGACTACAACCACGCCTACGCCATGTTCAACGGCGAGATCGGTAAGAACCTCGACGAGATCTTCCAGAAGAAGTACAAAGTGAAGGTCCTCTTCTTCTACGACTACGGCTTCCGGCACTTCTGGAACAACCGGCGACCCATCACCACGCCGGCCGACCTCAAGGGGCTCAAGATGCGCGTTCAGCAGGGGCGCGTCTTCGCGGACACCGTGAACGGCCTGGGCGCCAGCGCGGTGCCGATGCCGTGGGGCGAGGTCATCCCGGCGGCGCAGCAGGGCGTCATCGACGGCGCCGACCTGCCCGTGGTCAACATCAACGCGCTCAAGGCCTATGAAGTCGCCAAGTACGCGTCGATGACGTACCACAACTATGGTCCCACCGTCCTGGTGATGAATCTGGACATCTGGCGCGGGCTCACGCCGGACCAGCAGAAGCTCTTCGTCGAGGTCGGCCGGGAAGCGCAGATGAAGATCCGCGAAATGACCGAATCGGTCGACAACTTCCAGAAGGCGAAGGAGATCCTGGAGCCCAAGGGCATGAAGGTGAACCAGGCCGACGTGGCCTCGTTCCGTAAAATCGCCGAGGAGAAGATCTGGCCCCAATACCGGCAGCAGTACGCCGACATGTGGGACAAGATCGTCAATACCCGCTGAGCGAGTGAAGGAGAAAGTCCAATGGCCGTGACCGTCGGTTTCATCGGTGTCGGCAACATGGGCAACCCAATGGCCGCCAACGTGTTGAAGGCGTTCCCGATGACCGTCTTCGACATGAACCCCAAGGCGATGGAGAATCTCATCCAGGGCGGCGCCAAGCGCGCCGGCTCGCCGCGGGAGGTCGTCGAGAGCTCCGAGATCGTCTTCACCTCGCTGCCGGCTTCGCCGGACGTCGAGGCGGTCTATCTCGAGGCCGGCGGGCTCGTCGATCGGGCCAAGCCCGGGACGATCCTGATCGACCTCAGTAGCGTGCTTCCGTCCACGCCGAAGAAGATCGAGCCTCGCGCCAAGGCCCGCGGCGTCCACTTCCTCGAGGCGCCCGTGAGCGGCGGCGTCAGCGGCGCCCGCGCGGCCACGCTGGCGATCATGGTCGGCGGCGAAGCCGAGCCCTTGCAGCGCGCGACACCAGTCTTGCGCGCCATCGGCCCGAACATCTTTCACGTCGGGCCGGTCGGCGCCGGCAACACGGTGAAGGCGATCAACAACATGATGGCGTCGGTCAACTCGTGCGCCATGATGGAGGGCCTGGCCCTCGGCGTGAAGGCGGGCCTCGATCCGATGACGATCTACGAAGTGGTCAAGGCCAGCAGCGGCGGCAGCAAGGCGCTCGAGCGCATCCCGAAGGCGCTGATCCCACGCGACTTCGAGCCTGGCTTCAAGGTCGCGCTGATGAACAAGGACCTGGACACGTTCAACACGATCGCCAAGGAGCTCCACGTCCCCGTTGCCTTCGCGAACGTGGCCCAGCGCTACCAGCAGGCCGCGCTGGCGGCCGGGCTCGGCGAGCAGGACACCAGCGTCATCATGACGGTGATCGAGCGGCTCTCGGCGGTCAAGGTCTCAGGCGGCTGAACGCCTCCTACTCGTAAAAGGCCGGAGACTCTACCGGGCTGACCGTCGACGCACAATCCCCGAGGAGTGACCGACGGTGCGGACTTTCCGCGGCGCCGCGAGCCAGATGGCCAGGGCCGACAGCACCGAGCCGGCGATCGCGATCGAGAAGGCCGGCGTGTAGGTGCCGGTGACGTCGTAGAGCGCGCCGGCGACCCATGGGCCAGCCGCGCCGCCGCCGATCGCCGTCAGCATGAGCGTGCCGAAGACCGACCCGTAGTGGCGGCCCTCGAAGATCTCGGCGGGGATGGCGCCGATCACCGAGGTGAGGCCGTAGCCGAGCATCCCTTGCGAGGCGACCATGAAGTAGAGCAGCGGCGCCGTCGGCGCGTGACGGAGCGCGAGCAGCGCCAGCAAGCAGAGCACGAAGCCGAGGCTGCCCACCGTCCAGACCCACTCCCGTCCGATCCGGTCCGAAAGATGTCCGAGCACGATCTGGCCTGGAACGCCGAACAGGCTCACGAGCCCGAGCGCCCAGCCGGCGTGGGTCGCGCTGAATCCAACTTCGACGAGGTACTTCGTCTGATGGACTTGCACGGCGTACCAGGCGAAGAGCCCGAAGAAATATGCGACGGCGATCCACCAGAAGCGGCTCGTACGGATGGCGCGGGCGAGCGTCCAGTCGACGGCCGTCCACGCCGCGTCGACGACGTTCGTTCGCGTCGCGGCCGCCGGGCCATGAGGGGCGACGTCGCCGTCGGGCCGCAGGCCGAGATCCTCAGGTCTTCGCTTCAGGACCAGATTCAGCGGCGCCAGCACGCCCAGCACGAGGAACGCCAACGCCCAGCAGGCCGCGCGCCAGCCGGCCCGCGCGATGAGCGCCTGCAGCCACGGCAGCAGGACGATCGAGCCCACGCCGACTCCGGAGAACGC
>WNGJ01001828.1_pt1 | contig 43969 bp, 38 predicted proteins | sample 5400611 | NCBI WGS metagenome assembly WNGJ01 (sample SAMN13153375, study PRJNA577476) | soil metagenome | isolation source: 40 cm soil or saprolite under Garry oak tree replicate 1 | place: USA:California | collected 2016-06-15
CGCTGCCTCGCGGAGCGCGGCCGAGCCCACATCCTCGGCCAGCATCCGCGTGTACGTGACGCCGGCGCCCATCCGGACGTGGCCGTTACCTTCGAGGTGAGAGAGCTCGGGCACGCGATCGATCGCGACAACGCGCTCGGGGCGCTTGCGGCCGAAGTTCAGGTCGACCATGAGGTCGGTCCCGCCGGCGAGAAGTGTCACCTCGGTGGCGCTGGAAAGGTGATCGAGTACGTCGTCGAGATCTCGCGCGACATGGACGCTCACGCGCGGATTATGGCTTTCGGCCTTGCACCCGGACGCCTAGCATGACCGTGCTCGTGGGGAGGAAGGCTTGAAGGCGGCCAAGGCACGCGGCGCGAACGACACCGACACCGCGGCGGCGCTGGCAGGCGCGCGCGAGCAGCTGGCCGCGACCCGCGAGGTGCTCGAGGCGATGAGCGCCTCCGGCTTCGATCTGCGAAAGGTGCTCGGCACGATCGCGGAGAACGCGGTGCGGCTCTGCCGGGCCGACAACGCGTCCGTGATACGCCGCGATGCGGCCACCGGTTACGAGATCCTGGGGAGCGCCGGTCGGTTCGAGATCGGTCTCGAGGACTACGAGCGCTATTACGCCGGCCGCACCTTCCAGCCCGGCAAGGGGAGCCTCTTCGGTCGCGTGCTGCTTTCGCGCAAGACGGTCCAGATCGAGGACGTCAGCGCCGATCCGGACTACGACCCCGCCAGCGCGCCCACGAACGTCCCGCAGACCCTCCTCGGCGTCCCGATCATGCGCGACGCGGAGGTCGAAGGGATCATCATCGTGCGCCGGTTCAACGTCGCGCTGTTCAGCGCGCGTGAGATCGAGATCCTCGAGACATTCTCGCGCCAGGCCGCCATCGCGATCGAGAACGTGCGCCTCTTCAACGAGACGAAAGAAGCTCTCGAGCAGCAGACCGCGACCGCCGACGTCCTGAAGACGATCAGTCGATCCGCGTTCGATCTTCAGGCGGTCTTCGACGTCGTCGTCGAGAACGCGACGAAGCTGTGTCGGGGCGACTGGGGTTATCTCTTCCGCAAGGAAGGCGATGTGTTCCAGCTGATCGCCTCGCATGGCGGCACTCCCGCGCTGTTGGAGTTCGAGCGCTCCCACCCCACGACGATCACGGACCGCACCTTGATCGGCCGGGTCGCGCTGCGCCGGAGCGTGGTGCACATCCCCGATCTGTTCGAGGATCCGAACTACGACTGGCCATCGAACCGCGAGCACGGGGTCCACACCGTGCTCGGGGTACCGATCGTTCGCGACGACGAGGTGATCGGAGCGATCGGCGTTGCGCGAAATGAGCGACGGCCCTTCTCGGACGCGGACATCCGGCTGGTCCAGACGTTCGCGGACCAGGCGACGATCGCGATGGAGAATGCCCGCCTCTTCAACGAGACGAAAGAATCGCTCGACCAGCAGACCGCTCTCAGCGACGTGCTCCGGACCATCAGCCGCTCCGCCTTCGACCTGGACGCCGTCCTTCAGACCATCGTCGAGCGCGCCGCCGCGCTCGGCGGTGCTGATTCAGCGTCGATTTCCGTGCGTGAAGGCGATGAGGCCGTCGTGCTGGCCCAGTTCGGGCCCGTGCTCCCGGCTTCTATGGTGCGAGGCACCCGGATCCCGGTAACGGACGAGACGGTCATCGGTCGCGCGCTGTTGACCGGAAAGCGGCAGTACATCGCTGATGCTCGAGACCATCCCGACCTCCCGCAGGATGGCCCACGCACGCGTCTGGCGACGCCTCTCATGCGTGACGGCAAGGCGATCGGCGTCTTAGGCGTGATGCACAACCTGCCGCAGCCATTCAACGAACGCGAGCTCCAGATGATCGAGACGTTTGCCGACCAAGCCGCGATCGCGATGGAGAACGTGCGCCTCTTCAACGAGACCAAGGAGGCGCTGGAGCGACAGACCGCAACGAGTGCCATCTTGAACGTGATCAGCCGCTCCCCCGCGGATCAGCAGCCGACTTTGGACGCCATCGTGGAGAGTGGTGCGCGGCTCTGTGAGGCGGACATGGCGTTCATCTATGTCGTCGAGGGGGGTTTCTTCAAGCTCCGGGCGGGATACAAAGTCCCCGCGGCGTTCGTGGAGTACACGAATTCCGACCCGGTCCCGGTGGCGCCTCACCGCGGCTCGCTCAGTGGTCGGGTCGTCGCCGAGCGTCGCGCGGTCCAGATCCCCGACGTGCTCGCGGACCACGAGTACACCTATAGCGCGGGGCAGCGGCTGGTCGGATACCGCGCGATGCTGAACGTTCCGATGTTCAGCAAGGGCGAGCTGATCGGGCTGATCGGCCTGTGGCGGAGCGCACCCATCGCGTTCACAAAGAAGCAGATCGACCTCATGAGCACCTTCGCCGATCAGGCGGTCATCGCGATCGACAACACCAGGCTATTCAACGAGACGAAGGAGGCGCTCGAGAGGCAGACCGCGCTCGGTGACGTGCTGCGCACGATGGCAAGCTCCCCGGCCGATCGTCAGCCAGTGCTCGACGCGATCGCTCGGAACGCGGCGCGCTTCTGCGCCGCTGAGGACTGCGGCGTCGCGTTGGTGCGCGCGGATGGCCTCCTCGAGCAGGTCGCCCACTACGGACCGATGAGCGGCGCATTGTCGCCCTGGCCGGTGGATCGAGGTTCCGTACGCGGGCGAGCGATCGTCGAGCGCCGCATGGTGCATGTCGAGGACATGCTGGCCGAGACCGAAGAGGAGTACCCGACCGGGGTTCGTCGCGCGCGTGAGGTGGGACAGCGGACGGTCCTGGCGGCACCGATGTTCCGAGAAGGCGTCGCGCTCGGAGCGATCGCACTCCGCCGCACGACGGTGAAGCCGTTCACCGACGGGCAGATAGAGCTCCTGCGCACGTTCGCGGATCAGGCCGCCATCGCGATCGAGAACGTGCGTCTCTTCAATGAGACGAGGGAAGCGCTCGAGCGGCAGACCGCGGTGGCCGAAGTGCTGAAGACGATCAGCCGCTCGGTGTTCGACCTCCAACCGGTCCTCGACATCGTGCTCAACAACGCCGTGCGACTCGTTGGCGCGGACATCGGCTGGTTGTCGCGCGCCGAGGGCGACCAGTTCATGACGGTCGCGTACAGCACGGCATTCCCTCAGCACGTTCGCGAGGAGCTCGCCAAGCAGAGACGCGGGGGTCACCTGGGTGGTGGGTGGGTCCCGGTAGGGATCGGCGGCGGCGTGATGGGCGTCACGCTCGGCGAGGGCCGGACCATGCACGTCCCGGACGTGAAGGAGGACCCGCGGCTCAAGGGATCGCTCGTGGCTCGGCTCACCCAGTCGCGGACGGTCGTCGGAGTTCCGATGCTTCGCGAAGGTCACAGCATTGGTGGCATGGTCCTCGCCCGCTACGCGGTCCGACCTTACAGCGACCGCGAGATCGAGCTGATCCAAACCTTCGCCGACCAGGCCGCGATCGCGATCGAGAACGTGCGCCTGTTCAACGAGACGAAGGAGGCCTTAGGGCAGCAGACCGCGGTCGGCGAGGTGCTCAAGACGATCAGCCGCTCCGCATTCGAGCTGGACCCGATCCTCGATACGGTGGTCGAAAACGCCGCGCGGCTGGCCGACGCGGACCTGGCCTGGATGATCAGGCGCGACGGCGACCAGATCGTGGGTGGAGCCCGTTACGCGAGCGACGGCGATCGGAGCGTGTTCGCGAGCCTCGCTGGGATCCGTAGTGTCGACCGGTTCACGGTCATGGGCACGAGCATCGCTGGACGCGCGTACGCCGATCGCCGCACGATCCACCTCGAGGACATCACGCTCGACAAAGAGCTGTTCGAGGAGTCGCGGGTACCGAAGGCCACCGGGTCACGAACCGTGCTGGCTGTGCCGCTGCTCGTGGAGGGCGAGGCGATCGGCGTGATCCTGGTCGCGCGCCGCACCGTTCGCCGCTTCTCGGACCGCGAGGTGAACGTCGTGGAGACGTTCGCCGACCAGGCCGCGATCGCGATCCAGAACGTCCGGCTGTTCAACGAGATCCAAGACAAGAGCCGGCAGCTCGAGGTGGCGAACCGCCACAAGAGCGAGTTCCTCGCCAACATGTCGCACGAGCTGCGGACGCCGCTGAATGCGATCATCGGCTTCTCCGAGGTGCTGCTGCAGGGCATCTTCGGCGAGGTCAACGAGAAGCAGCGCGAGTACCTCGCCGACGTCCTCGGCTCGGGCCAGCACCTGTTGTCTCTGATCAACGACATCCTCGACCTCTCGAAGATCGAGGCCGGGCGCATGGACCTCGAGGTCTCGACGTTCGCGCTTCGCGACGCGCTCGAGAGCGGGCTCACGATCGTCCGGGACCGGGCGGCCCGGCACGGGATCCAGCTCAGCACGACCGTGGCGTCCGACGTCGGCACGATCGAGGCGGATGAGCGCAAGGTGAAGCAGATCCTCTACAACCTGCTGAGCAACGCGGTGAAGTTCACGCCGGACGGCGGTCGCGTCGGCGTTAGCGTGCGCACCGAAAACGGCGACGTTCGCGTCGAGGTGAGCGATACCGGCATCGGCATCGCCGGCGAGGACCAGGAGCGCATCTTCGAAGAGTTCCGCCAGGTCGGGCGCGAGCGATCCCGCGAGGGCACCGGCCTCGGGTTGACACTGACGAAGCGCTTCGTCGAGCTTCACGGCGGCCGCATCTGGCTCCAGAGCACCCCAGGCGGAGGCAGCACCTTTGGATTCACCCTGCCCGTCCGGCGCGCGGCCGCGGTGCACGCATGAAAGACCTGGTGCTCATCGTCGAGGACAACGACAAGAACCTGAAGCTCGCCCGAGACCTCCTCCGTTATCACGGCTTCGACACCATCGAGGCGACGAGCGCCGAGGACGGGATACCGCTGGCGATCGCGCACCAGCCGCACCTGATCCTGATGGACATCCAGCTGCCCGGGATGGACGGCGTCAGCGCGCTACGGCGGCTGCGCGCCGACCCGGTGACCGCGGCGATACCGGTCGTCGCGATGACGGCGTCGGTGATGAGAGAGGACCGCGAGCGCTTCGAGGGGGCGGGGTTCGACGGCTTCATCACCAAGCCGATCGACGTGAAGACGTTTCCCGAGCAGATCCGAGGTCACATCGAGGTGGGCCGCGGATGAAGCGACTTCCAAAGATCCTTGCCGTCGACGACACGCCCGAGAACCTTCGGCTGCTCGAGGCGATCCTGACCCCCCGTGGGTACCAGCTCGTCACCGCCCAGTCCGGCACGGCTGGGCTCGACGCGGTCCAGCGGGAGCACCCTGACCTCGTGCTGCTCGACATCGTGATGCCCGATCTGAATGGCTATGACGTGTGCCGGCGTCTCCGCGACGATCCGGCGACGCGCTTCCTGCCGATCGTGATGATCACCGCGAGCGGTGATCACGAGCGCGTGCAGGCGCTGGAGGCGGGCGCGGACGACTTCATCGCCAAACCGTTCAATCAGCTCGAGCTGCTCGCGCGCGTGCGCTCGCTGCTGCGTCTCAAGGATTACCACGACACCATCAAGCAGCAATCGCTGGAGCTCGCGGAGTGGAACCAGACCCTCGAGGGTCGCGTGCGGGATCAGGTCGAGGAGATCGAGCGCGTCAACCGCCTGCGACGATTCCTCTCGCCGCAGATCGCCGAGCTTGTCCTGTCGGAGGAGTCGCTGCTTCAGCCGCACCGACGCGAGATCAGCGTGCTCTTCTGCGATCTGCGCGGTTTCACCGCCTTCTCGGAGACGGCGGAGCCGGAGGAATCGCTCGCGGTGCTTCGCGATTATCACGCCGCCGTAGGCGCCGCGGTGTTCCGTCACGAGGGCACGCTCGAACACTTCGCGGGTGACGGCGTGATGGTCTGGTTCAACGATCCGGTCTCGCAGGACGACCATGCGGTGCGCGCGGTGCGCACGGCGATCGGCGTACGCGAGCGGATGGCCGAGCAGCTGGAGAAGTGGCAGAAGCGCGGGCACCAGCTCGGATTCGGCGCAGGGATCGCGATGGGTCACGCGACGCTGGGCCGCATCGGTTTCGAGGGCCGCTACGACTACGGCGCGGTCGGGAATGTAACGAACCTCGCGCAGCGCCTCTCCGCCGAAGCGAAGCCGGGCCAGATCCTCGTGAGCCAGCGCGTCTTCGCCGCGATCGAGAGTGCCGTCGAGTCAGAGAGCGTCGGAGAGCTTGTCCTCAAGGGCTATTCGCGGCCGATCGTGGCGTACAGCGTTCTCGCGCTGCGTGCGTTTGCCCGTCCTACGGTTGAGTGAGCCAGCGGTCATGCGCGAGTCGCCTCTAACTCGTCGCTATCTATTGGCGGCGTGAAGGACCATCATGCGGCGATGCGGAGCCGAGCGGGGCCCGTTCGGGTGCTGATCGTCGAGGATGTCGCGGACCTTCGCGACTTCTACGCCATCCTCCTGCGTGAAGAAGGCTACGAGTGCGCCTGCGCCACCGACGGCAGCGACGCGCTGCGCTGGTTGTCCTGGGATCCCGACGTCATCCTGCTGGATCTCATGATGCCAGTGATGGACGGCTACGAGTTCTACGCGCGGCTCCGCGATCTTCCCGGCGACCATCCGCCGGTGATCGTGGTGTCCGCGGTCGCGCCGAGGCGGACCGAGCTTCCGGGCGTGCACGCGACGCTCCCGAAGCCGTTCGAGTTCACGCAGCTCCTCCACCGCGTCGCCGCCGCCACGCATGGAGTCGCCGCGGTCTAGCCGACCTGCGCGCGCCCGAGCAGGGCGGGCAAGACCTCGGCGGCCTTCGCGCGGACCTCACCCGGATCGAAGAGGAGTGGCACACCACCGCGGACGAGCAGCGTGCCGTCGACGAGGACGTCGCGTACTCCGCGCGAACCGCCGCCGAACACGATCCGCGCAACGGGATCACCGCCGGGCCCCGCGAGCCGCTCGCTGTCGATCACGACGATGTCGGCGCGCCGGCCGACCTCCAGCGTGCCGGTCTCCGCCTCGAGGTGCAGCGCCCGCGCTCCCTCGCGCGTCGCCATACCCAGCGCGTCGGCGGCGGTGAGCGCGCCCTGCCCGCGCAGCGTGCGGGCGAGGAGGGTGGCGAGGCGAACTTCCTCGAACCCATCGAGCTCGTTGTTGCAGGCCGCGCCATCGGCGCCGATGCCGACGATCACGCGTGCCTGCCGCAGGCGGACGACGTCAGCGACGCCCGAGCCGAGCTTGAGGTTCGATGACGGGCAATGGGTCACCGCGCTTCCGCTCTCGCGGAGGATCTGCAGCTCCGCGTCATCGACGTGAACGCCGTGCGCGATCACGGTCCGCGGCGTCGCGATGCCGACCTGCGCGAGGTAGCCGATCGGCGACATCCCCGTCACGCCCTGCACCGCGGAGCGCTCCTCTGCGCTCTCGTTCGAGTGCGTGTGCACGAGCGTCTCGCTCAGCTTGGCGAGCATGCCGACCGCCTCGAGCAGCTCGCGCGTGCACGAGAGCGCGAAGCGTGGCGCGTACGCGTAGGCGATGCGGCCGGCGCCGGCTTTGCTCCAGCGCTTCACCAGACCCGCGCTCGCGTCGAGCGAGTCGCGCGTGCTCTCGACCAGGTCGGCCGGAACGTTTTCTCCGGTGTCCATCATCGCCTGGCCGAACCGCGCGCGGATGCCCGACCGGACCAGCTCCTCCGCCACGACGTCGCCCCAGCGCGTCGTGCCCATGTCGAGGATCGTCGTCGTCCCGGTGGTGATGAGCTCGCCGAGGCCGAGACGCACGCACGCGCGCACCGACGCCTCGTCGTGCGCGGCCTCGAGCGGCCAGATGAAGCGGCGCAGCCAATCGAGGAGTCCGAGGTCTTCCGCGAGGCCGCGGAAGATCGTCTGCACCAGGTGCACGTGCGTCTGCACCAGCCCGGGCAGGAGATAGCAGCCCGAGCAGTCGACGATCTCCGTGTCCGGTGGCGTCTGCTCGACCGTGCCGATCTGCGCGATGCGCGCGCCGCTCACGAGCACGTCCCCGGCGATCGGGCGCGCGCCGTCGGCCATCGGGAGGAGCGTTCCGCCGCGCAGCAGGATCGCCATTAGTGTCGCGTCCCGGGGGCGGCAACTTCTCGAGCGAGTGTCTGCGCCCAGCCGGCGGGCCGGCCTACGGCTCGGCGTTCGCCTTCGCCGGCTGCTTGCCGTTTCGCTTCGCGACGGCGCAGTAGCCAGCAGCGAGCGAGAGAGTTGGCCGCCCGGGGACGCGACATTACGAGTACGCCAGATCGCGCAGCGCGGCCGCGAGCGCTCGCGTTCCGAGGATGACGTCCTCGGCCGCAGTCGCCTCCTCCGGGCAGTGCGAACGACCACCGATGCTCGGGACGAAGATCATCGCGGCGTGCGCGGCGGCGCTGAGCACCTGCGCGTCATGACCGGCGCCGCTCGTCATGTCACGCGGCGCGACGCCGCACGCGAGGCACGCCCGCCGGGCGACGTCGGCGGCGCGCTCGTTCAGCTGGACCGCCGGTCGGTCGCGGAGCGTGCGCACGTCGACCGAGAGGTCGCGCTCCCGACCAGCGACCTTGCACACCCTCGTGATGTCCGCGACGAGCATCGTCCGCTGCGCGTTGTCGCTATGGCGCGCGTCAACGGTGAAGCGCGCCAGACCCGGCACGACGTTCACCTGCGCGGGCTCGACGGCGATCGTTCCGACGGTCGCGACCGCGGGCGGGCCCATCTCGCGCGCCACGTCGGCGATCGCGAGCATCATGGCTGACGCGCCGAGAAGCGCATCGCGCCGGCGATCCATGGCGGTAGCGCCGGCGTGATCCGGCTGCCCGCGGACGACCACCTCGAGATGCGCGGTGCCCACGATCGTCCGTACGACGCCGAGACGCGGGCCCTCCTCCTCGAGGATCGGGCCCTGCTCGACGTGCAGCTCGACGAACGTGTCGATGTCGCGGCGGATCGCCTGAGCGACGTTCGCGGGATCGAGACCCACGCCACGCATCGCGTCGGCCAGCGTGACGCCGTCGGCGTCGCGTGCGCGCGAGGCTTCGTCGGGCTCGATGCGGTCGGCGATCGCGCGCGCGCCCCAGAAGTTCGTGTTGAAGCGGCTGCCCTCCTCCTCGCAGATGGCGACCGCCTCGAGGATGCGTAGCGGCCGACCGAGCTGCGAGACCAGGCTGGCGACCGCCTCGACCGCGGCGACGACGCCGAGCGCTCCGTCGAGGGCGCCGCCGCCGCGCACCGTGTCGATGTGCGAGCCGGTCACGATCGCGCGACCGCCGCGCGAGCCTTCGTCGCGGCGCACGAGCAGACCCGCCTCTTTCATCCAGCCCGAGACGAGCTCGGTCGCGGAGACCCACGCGGGCGTGTACAGCGCGCGGTAGAGTCCGCCGCCGGGTAGCGCTCCGCGTTGCGCGAGCTCGTCGAGACGGCGCAGCAATCGCCGTTCATCGATCGCGACCAACTCCGCGGTCCTCACGTTCCCATTCTCGTCACAAGGCGACCGACACGGCTGCGCCCGGCGTCTTCCGGGAATTCGCCGTCGTCGAACACCGTGATGCCGCGCACCAGCGTGCGCACGACCGCTCCGCGGAACGATCGCCCGACGTACGGACTGACGCCGCTGCGCGCCTGGAGCTGCTCCGCTTCGAGCGTCCATTCGCGCTCGAGCGCGACGAGCGCGACGTCCGCGTCCGCTCCGGCGCGGATCGCGCCCTTCTTCGGCCACAGCCCGAGGAGTCGCGCCGGCGCGCCCGAGACGAGCCGCACGAGCGCCGCGAGCCGCAGGCCACGCCGGTGCACGCCGTCGCTGAGCATGACGGGAAGCAGCGACTGGATCCCGGTCACACCGCCCCAGGCCTCCCAGATGTCGTCGTCGCCGCGTGTCTTGAGGTCGGCCGTGCAGGGCGAGTGATCGGACGCGACGAGATCGATCTCCCCGGATAGCACGTGCCTCCACAGGCGCTCGCGGGACGTGGCGTCACGGATCGGCGGTGCGCACTTGAGTGCCGGTCCGATGCGGTCGACATCCTCGGCGCTGAACAAGAGGTAGTGCGGGCACGTCTCTACGGTGATGTCGGCGCCACGCTCGCGCGCTCGATGCACCGCGGTCACCGCCGCGGAGCTCGACGCGTGCACGACGTGCACGCGTGCGCGTGTTTCGCGCGCGGCGTCGCTGAGCCGCTCGATCGCGCGACGCTCCGCCGCCGGCGGCCGGGACTCGAGCCAGGCGGCCCGGTCGCGGCGATTCATGGCCTGCAGCTGCTCGGTCCCCTTGAGCACGAGCGCCTCGTCCTCGGCGTGGACCGCGACCAGGTGCCCGGCCGCTGCGGCCGCAGCGAGCGCGGGCCCGAGCGTGGACGCGTCGAGATGCGGGAACTCCGGGACGCCGCTCGGACACAGGAATGCTTTCAGGCCGACGACGCCGTGCACCATGAGGCTCGGCAGCGACATCTGATCCGGGCCGGTGAGGCCGCCCCACAGCGCGTAGTCGATGATCGCGGACCGCGCGGCGCTCGACTCCTTCGCGCGAAGCGCGTCCTCGTCGACGGTCGGCGGTAGCGAGTTGAGCGGCATGTCGGCCAGCGTCGTCACGCCCCCAGCGGCGGCCCCGCGCGTGGCGGCGCGCCAGCCCTCCCACTCCTCGCGGCCCGGCTCGTTGACGTGGACGTGCGCGTCGACGACGCCGGGGAACACATGCAGGCCGCGCGCCTCGATCTCGTCGAACGCTTTGCCGTGACCCGGGTCGACGACGGCGTCGAAGAGGCCGCCCGCGATGAGCACATCGGCCTCGCGAACGCCTTCTTCGGTGACGACGCGCCCACCGCGGATCGCGAGATCTGCGGTGGCCGTCCTAGAGCTCTTCGATGAGGAAGTCCTGCGCGCCCTCCCAGAGCGTGAGGCGGCCGATCTCCGCGAGATTCTCGTTGCCTTCGATCACCGTCGCGAAGTGATTGCCCGCGAGCTGCCCGACCTTGCTCGCGAAGAGGCACGCGCCGTATGGAAAGAGGATCTCCATTTCGGAGATGCCACCGGGGTACACGAGGATCTCCCCCGGCGCGGGATGACTCGTGTGATTCTCGAAGTCGACGCCCAGGCGCTTCTCGCCCATCGGGACCCACGTGGACTCCCCGCTCCAGCGCACGTGCACGAGCTTGCTCCGGAGAGGCAGCATCCGTCGGATCGCCGCGACGGTCTTCGGCGCCGCCTTCTCTTCCCAACGCGCCTTGAACGTGTACGGGCCGGCAGTGATGCGGAGCATCTTCATCGCGGGCGTACGATACCCGCCCGATGGCGCGCGCGACGCTCTCCACGCACGTGCTCGATACGACCAACGGCGTGCCGGCCGCCGGCGTCGAGGTCGCGCTCTATCGCGACGGTACGCTCGCGGCGAAGGGCACGACGGGCACCGACGGCCGCGTGGCCAAGCTGGGCGAGGAGCACGAGCCCGGAACGTACCGTCTGGTCTTCGACGTCGGCGCCTACTTCCGTTCTCGCCAGCTCGACACGTTCTTCGGCAGCGTGACGCTCGAGGTGCGCCTCAGAGGTGGCCATCAACATATCCCCCTCCTGGTCTCGCGCTACGGCGTCGTGTCGTACCTCGGCAGCTAGATGGCATCCGATACACCCCCCGGAAGCCTTGCCGCGGTGTTCGAGCGCGCGCCGGGGCTCGTCGCGGCCCTGGATCACGCGAGCGGTGACACGCCGCGTTCGATCATCGCGAAGGCTCGCCGAACGCTCGCGGGCATGACCGAGGTCGAGCAGATCGCGGTCCTCGACGCCCATCCGCGCATCGGCGCCGACCCCGCTTCGCTGTCGCTCAGTTCGCGGCGCGAACAGGGCGCGGCGACCGATGCGGCGACACAGCGTGAGCTCGCCGAGCTCAACGACGCATACGAGAGGAAGTTCGGCTTCCGGTTCGTCGTGTTCGTCGCAGGGCGCCCGAAGCGGGAGATCGTGCCCGTCCTGCGCGCGCGCCTCGCGAACACGCGCGAGACGGAGCTGAGGACCGGGCTCGAGGAGTTCTTCGCCATCGCGCTCGACCGTCTGGAGCGCCCACGATGACGCCGATGGAGATCCAGTACGGGAAGACGCGCGTGATCTTCTTCCGTCTCGCCAAGCGATCCGCGCCGCCGTTCGCCGCCAGCGTGACGATCGACGTGTTCGGCGAGCGCTTCGGCGCGGCGTACACCGAAGGCGACAACCGCGAGGTCGTGGCCACGGACACCATGAAGAACTTCGTCTACGCGACGGCCGCCGACTTCGAAGGAGGCTCGCCGGACGAATACGTGCTGTTCCTCGGCGAGCGTCTGCTGCAGACCTACCCGCAGATGGAGCGCATCCGCGTCACCGCGCACGAGGTGCCGCTCGATCCGGCGCACCACATCACGCCGATGCGCAGTGGAGCGAGCTACACGGCGCCGCCGAGGGGCCCGCGTGACGAGAGCGACGTGGTCTTCCGACTGACGCGCGGCGACGTCGCGATGTCGGAGGCGGACTTCGAGCGTCGCGCCGACGCCATCGTCGCGACCGCAGGGCGAAGCGGGATCGAGGGGATGCGCCTACTGAAGACCACCGGCAGCTCGTTCGCGCAGTTCGCGCGGGATCAGTACACGAGCCTGCCAGACCTTGTCGACCGGCCGCTGACGATCCGCTTGGATGCGTACTGGCGCTACGGCGATCCGCAGCTGGGGAGCCGAATCTCGAGCGGGCTCATTCGCCGTGCGCTCGAGCAGACCTTCCACGAGTTCGACAGCCGTTCGATCCAGCATCTCGTGCACGTTATGGGGACGCGTCTGCTGAAGGGTTTCCCGGTCCTCAGCGAGGTCGAGTTCGCCGCGGAGAACCACACTCCGGACGCGGTCGCCGAGGGAAAGGGCGACGTGCGGGTATTCGCCGAACCGCGTCAGACGTTCGGAAAGATCGGGCTGGTGCTGCGCCGCTAGGACAGACCGCCGAGGCCGACGAGCGCGCGCGCATGCTCGAGCTCGCCGAGGTGCCGCACCGCGTGTTGGAACAGGTACGCCTCGCAGATGTCGCTCACGCGGATCTCGCCCTCCGGCACGATGAGCGCGAGGAACGAGCCCTTCAGCTTGTCGGCCGGGGGCCGGTCCATCGCTTTCTGTGCGAACCGGTCCAGCGGAAGCGCCGCAAGCGCGCGCTCGGTGCGCGCGAACACCGCGGTCTGGTACGCGCGCCACGCGTCGACGTCGCCAAGTCGGATCCGCTCGGCGTCGGCCATCGGCGTGCCGCGCACCGGCACGTCGCCGACGAGGCCGACGCGCTTTGCCCAGCCCTCCGAGTCCCAGAGCAGCGCCTCGGCCGCGAGATGTCGCGCGGCGTTGCGATCCTCGCCGACCACGAGGTGCATGAGCGTGAATGCGATCGGGAGGACGCCCGCGCGCTCGAAGTGATTCACCTGATCGTTCGTGAGGTCCGATACGCCCTGCTGCCAGAGCGCGTGCACGGCGGCGAGCCGCTGCGCGATCGACGCGCGCCATTCCTCCGAAGGGGCGACGCGGCGCGCGAGGCTCGTCTGCACGCGGTCGAGTCTAATCGGGGCGGAAGTCGGGCCAGCGCGACTCGTCGTTCGCGAGCCCCGAGGCGATGAGCACCGCGAGCGCCTCGATGACCGGTCCGCGCGCGAGGCCGGTGAGCTCGGTGAGCCGCGTCACGTCGGTGTGACCGTCGATGGCGGGGATCAGCGCGGCTACTCGCTCGGACACCACCGCACGATTGTGCCGGTCGCGCACCAGCGCGCCGCCCAGGCGCGAGTCGTGGACGATCGTCAGATTCGGACTGAGCTTCACGCGAGACCGATCGCCGAGCGTGTCATTGATCTCGCGCAGTCGCGCCTGGTAACGGACGATCTCGCGCGCCACGTCCGTCAGGCGCAGCTCGTACAGCCAGGTCTCTCCCACCGCCGCGTACCCAACGCCGCGCTGCCGCTGGATGAAGTCGCCCGGCTCCGTCCGTTCGCCGCCGTCCACGGGCTCGAGGGCGCCGCGCCGCACGAGATACCAGTCGTCATCGCTCCCCTCGACGAGCTGATCCTTCGCGAGCATCCGCGGGCGCAGCTGCGACGCGAGCGACGCGACGATGTCGGAAGGCAGATCGCGGAGCGGACTCTGCCGCTTGAGGAAGACGTCCGCGAGCCACATGTCGGTCCGCTCGCGCATCGCGGCGGCGAAGATCTGCTGCTCGTCCATGACGCGTCGCAGCTCCGTGCCGGGCAGCACGTATGCCGTGCACGGCGTATCCGCCACCACCGAGGCCGCCATCTCCTGCTCGTCGAAGAACACGAGCTCGCCGACGAGCGACGGGGCGCTCACGATGGCGAGGGTCCGCAGCTCGACGGTCCCCACGACGCGCATCGTGCCGTCGACGATCACGTAGGCCTCGTCGAGCGGATGGCGCTCGTCGATGAGCATCTCGCCGACGTCGAGCTGGCGCTTCGTCGCGAGCTTCTTGAGACGCTCGCGCGACGATTTCTCGAGCAGGGCGAGCGGTCCGAACGCGAACGGGTCCGGGAGCTTGCTCATTCGGCCCGCGGGAGCGCCGCGCCGATGATGTCGCGGATCGACGCGAGCCCCTGTGCGCGAACGTATGCGGCGAGGCCTTCGATCACCGTGAGCGGCGCGGTCGGATCGGCGAACGTCGCGGTCCCGACCTGCACCGCAGACGCGCCCGCCATGAGGAATTCGAGCGCGTCGTTCGCGTTCGTCACACCACCCGCACCGATGATCGGGATCGACACCGCCTGCGCCACCTGGTAGGTCAGGTGCACCGCGATGGGACGTAGCGCTGGCCCGGAGAGTCCGCCGCTGCCGGTGCCGAGCATCGGACGCCGCTTCGCGACATCGATGCGCATGCCGAGGACGGTGTTGATCGCCGTCAGGCCATCCGCGCCGGCCGCTTCGCACGCCTGCGCGACCTCGACGACGTTGGGAGCGTTCGGCGTGAGCTTCACGATGACGGGTTTGTCGGTCGCGTCCTTCACTCCTCTGGTCACCTGCGCCGCGAGCTGCGGGTCGGTCCCGAACAGCATGCCACCCTCGACGTTCGGGCACGACACGTTGAGCTCGAAGGCGACGACGCCGGGGGTCCCATCGAGGGCCTCGACCACGAAGACGTAGTCGTCGACGCTGTAGCCGGCGACGTTGACGATGACGGGGACGCCGAGCTTCGCCCAGACCTTCCCGTACTTACGCGCGACCTCCTCGGCGCCGGGATTCTCGAGACCGATCGAATTGAGGATCCCCGCCGGGGTCTCGGCGATCCGGTACTGCGGGTTGCCGGGGCGCGCACGTGGTGTCGTGCCCTTGTTCACGATCGCGCCCAGTCGACCGACGTCGATGAGCTCGGCGTACTCGACGCCCTGGCCGAACGTTCCGGATGCGGTGAGCACCGGGTTCTTGAGCCAGAGACCGCGGGCGGCCTCGACCGAGAGATCGACCCCGTGCTCCGGCAGCGACTCGGGCGGCGCGTGCGGGACCGCCCGCACTTCGGTGATCACCGCACCGGCCAGGCTTTCGCGCAGCTTGTCGGCGATCTCCGTCGGCAGCCGTTCGGCGTCAGGCTCGCCGGCGGCGGCCTCCGCGATCGACGCCCCATCGAGATCGACGAGCTCCACCAGGTCCTCTTCCTCCTCGCCCTGGGCCGCGTCTTCGAGCGATTCCTCCAGCGAACGACGCACGTCGATCGGCCGCTCGATCTGTTTCTTCGGCCGACGCCACGGCACTAGTGGACACCCACGGTCGCGGGCTCGCCCGCCTCGAACGCGATGTCACCGAGCGCGAACACCGGACCCTCGCGGCAGACGCGCGCGTTGCCCTCCGACGTGACGACGACGCAGGCGCGACAGACTCCCATCGCGCAGCCCATGTGCTGCTCGACCGCGATCTGCGCATCGAGCAGCGTGTGCCGGCCCGGGAACGTCGCGGCAGCGCGCTCGGCCGCGTCGCGAAGACGCCCGAGCGCCGCGAGCATCGGCCACGGTCCGCACGCCAGGAGCTGATCGGCCCACCCGAGCAGCGCCGGCAGCACGTCGGTCACGCGGCCGCGCGTCCCGAAGCTGCCATCGTCCGTCGTCGTCACGTACTCGACGCCCGCGGGTAGACGGTCCGAGGGCCACAGGTATGCGACCGAGCGACCGCCCATCACGAGCGTCACGTTGCGCCGCGGCGCCTCATGGTCGGCGATGACGCGCATCGGTGCGATGCCCGTGCCGCCGGCCACGAGGAGCAGATTGCGAGTGTCACGCCGCACCACGAACGACGTGCCGAGCGGGCCGAGGAGGTCGAGCGGATCCCCAAGGTGGCGTTCCGCGATCCACTCTCCACCGCTGCCGAGCGGCTTCACGATGAGCTCGATCTCGCCCGCGCGGCGTTCGATGCCACAGAACGAGTACGGTCGGCGCAGCAGCGGGTCCCAACCGACGCCCGGGCGCACGTGGACGAACTGCCCGGCCTGCGCCTGGGCGGCGATCTCCGGTGAGCGGACCGCCAGGAGCGTCCCGAGATCGCCGATCGGCGTGTTGGCCACGACGCGGCCTTCCTCGAGCATCACGGGTCCAAGTCTCGCAGACGGAACGGGGGCGCCCAAGCGCCCCCGTTCCCATGATCTGCGCGAAACGATGTCAGTCGGCTAGGGCCTGCAGGGTGACCATGAACATCGCCGCGTTCGGGGCCGCGGCACCAGACGCGTCGGATCCGGCGTCGGGCTCCTGCTCGTCGGCGTCGTCCGCGTCGTCGGACCGGCTGTGGTCCAGGGCTGACTGGATCCGGATACCGATGCTGTCGAAGCCGCCGTCGAGCACGATGTCGGTGAGGTCGAAGTCCTGTTGTAGTGGATCGGCGGCTGCATCGAGCTGGATTCGGCCGAGACGCCGACCCGGTCGGTCGAAGTCGTCGGGCGTCAGCTCGAGGTCCGCCGGCCCGTACCAATAGATGTTGTGGCGAAGCGGGTTCTTCTTGGGTTTGTCGTCGGAGTCCGGCGTCGTGACGTTGTCCGTCACGGCCGCTGCGAGGTTCGTGTCGCCAGGAACCTGATCGATGGGTGCCCGCACCTCCTGCAGCGTGAGCACGAGTCGCAGGTGTGGCTGCGGACCGCTGATGAGACTGAACACATCCGTTAGCGAGAACTCCGCGATCCCTCGGCTCAGCCCGATCACGACCCCGTCAGCATTGCGAACGCTTCCCGAGAGAAGCACGCCGGTCTGCTCTGTCACGATGATCGGCTGTCCCGAATTGGGGTCGAGCGCAAGGTTGCCGAACGCGGCCGGCGTTATGTCGATCCTCGCACCTGGGGTCGCCTCGACCTTGACGCTCGCGAATCTCAGGGCGCTCGCGTCGACGACACCGTCGGCGCTCCCGGCGTCTTGATACGACGAGACGAGCAGGTCGCTGAACGTGTACTTGAAGAACTGGCTACCGCCTTTGTCGGTGTTCGTCTCTCCGACGAACACGGCCTGCTTGATGTGCTGTCCGCTCGCGCAATCCACGAAAAGCGTGGGCGAGGCTTTGTTGACGCGCATCGTGAAGTGGAAGTCCTGGAACTGGGCCTTGCCCGCGCCGCCACCGCCACCGGAGCGCGCGGTGATCTGGCTGACACCCCAGCTAAAGGACTGCACGTCGATCTCATCCTTGTGCTTCGAGTCCTGGCTTTCGCCCTTGATGCCTTCGATCTTCAGGAAGTAATCGACTACTGCCATCTCAGGCCCTCTTGTTCGCCTTCAGATCCCAGGCCTCGGTGATGGGTGCGTCGAACGAGCCATCCGGCTTCTGTGGCTTGTAGGTGAACTCGATCTTCGCGAAGTTCAGGCTGACCTCGTCAGTCGGCCGGTCGTCTTGTCCGGAGCCGCCGGTCTGATACGACGAGATGAGCACGTCGTTCATCTTGATGACGAGGTAGTCGTCTGGGGCCCTGGTTTCTGTGCTGCGGCGCACGCTGAGCGTCGCGTCTTTGATGTGCTCGCCGGATGCGCAGGCGAGGAACAGCTTCGGTGACGCCTTGCTGGTCTTCGACGAGAAGTGGAAGTCATGGAATTGGACCTTGCCGGCGCCGGCGCCGCCTCCGAGGGCCCCCGTGCCGGTCTGGGTCACGCCCCAGCTGAACGACATCACGTCGATCTCGTCCTTGTGCTTGTCGTCAAGGCTCTCGCCTTTGATGTCGCCGATCTTGAGGAAGATGTCGGATGCCATTGGCTTCTCCTAATCCAGCAGCTTGAGCTTGAACGCGGCAGTGCCGCGGCCGCCCAGGCCGTATGTGTCTTGGTTCGCGGTGTAGCTGCCGCGCGCACCGGTGTACTTGCCCGTCCCACCGACGATCGCGAAGCTGCGCTCAGGCCCGCCGCCCGCGCCCATCGCGACGATGGACCCCTCCGCGAGGACGAGGGTGTGGATCTCCAGGCTGCCGATCCCCTGGCCGGTGACCTGGAATGGTGAATCGATCGCGAGACATGCGGCGTAGAACTCGCCGCACTTGTCGCCCTCGGGCGATGCGAGGAGCTCGCCATAGACGGAATACGAATCGCCCTTGCTTGGGATCTTGCTGGTGTCCGCGTGCCAAGCACGGCCATACAGCTCGACGGTCTGCCCGCCGCCGATCGGTACGGCCGCGAGCGCCGGACGCTGGTCGCCAGGTCGGATCGCGAGCGCTGCTGCCGCGGCCGCGGCGGCCGCGAAGAAGCCGCGCTTCAGAACGGTACGCCTGCCACTCTCCGGGATAGGTGTAGTCATCCCTTCCCCCTCCTTGCCGTGGCACGCTACGGCGGGCAAGCGGCCTGTCAAGCAACCGCGAAAACACAAGGACTCACTGGGCGACGGTATAGAGGGACTAGACCACCCGCTCCAGGAATCCGAGCTCGAACATCCGTCGCGCGACTGGCAATCCGGCGCGGGCATAACGCTCGACATCGTCGACGCCCTCGCGCTTCGCGCCCGCCGCGAGAGCCTCCCGCAGCGTTCGCGTCCCATCGAGCTGCGTCAGGAGATAGAAGACCTGCGGCTCCATGCCCGCCTCGAAGCCGACGCCCTCGCCGAGCTTCAGCGTCATCTCCTCCACGACGGGCGCGCCGTCGTCCAAGCGGACCCGCTGCTGGATCGTCGTCTTCGGCACCAGACGGATGCGCTCGCCCAGGAGTCGCTCGCCGTCCGTGCCGGTCCCGAGGAAGTCGTGCGCGGCGAAGACGCGGAGGATGTGATCACTGGCGGGCTTCAGGCCCGACGACGGCAGCTTGTCGGTGCGGAACCAGTTCGCGCCGTCACGACGGCGCAGGAGCAGCGAGCCATACGCGATCGCGCCGATGCCCAGCTCGCGGTAATACGCGAGCCAGGTGTCCATCACCTTCGCATAACGCAGCGGATCGACCGACTCCGTCTGATTCCACACGGCCGCCGTCTCGAGCGGCGTGTCGGTCCGGTAATGGAGTAGCCACGCGTCGCATCCGCTCCCGTCGACCCAGCGTCGCACCGTCTCGGCGGCGTCGCTCTCGGGCTCGGTGATCCAGCTGATCTGCACGGTCGCGAAGCCGCCCTGCTCCAGGTGCGCGGGGAGGGAGCGCACGACCTGCTCGGAGACGCTGTCGCCTACGAGACCGCTGTCCCGATAGATGTACTCGCTCGCGGGCGAGATGACGTACGGCGGATTGCAGGCGATCGCCTCGAAGCGTTCGTGGCCGACCGGCTCGAACCAGCTGCCGACGCGGTGTTCGATGTTCGGCGCGAGGTTCAGCTGCGCGTTGAACGCGGCGAAGTTGACGGCGCGCGCGCTGACGTCCGTGGCCAGAACGCGCTCCGCGTGCGCCGACGCGAGGAGGCCCTCCACGCCACAGCCTGTCCCCAGATCGAGGAACGAGCGGACCGGTCTCCGGACCGTGAGGTGCGCCAGCGTGACCGACGGACGATGGACACCAGGCACGTGATCCGCGACGGCCGGCTCGCCCGCGTGCAGGCGCACGTCCGAGGTGATGAGCAGCTCATCGTGGGGCACGATGCGCACGCGCGGATGTGCGTTGCCGTTGCGGCGCTCGACCACACCGAGTCGCACGAGATCGTCGACCGCGAGCGGCAGGAGGGCCGGCGCGAGCTGCTCGACCGGGACCTCGAGATCCAGGACGAAAAGACGGATGAGCGCGCCGAACGCTCCCCGATCCGCAAGCTGTCGCACCTGGACCGGGATGCTGGCGGCGCGAGAGATGATCTCGTCGCCGGTGCCGAGCGCCTCCCCGATCTTTGCCGGCGTGAACGCTGCCGCGACGAGCACGTCGTGCAGACGGCGAACGAGATCGGGCTGATCGAGCGGCAGCGGTGCGGTCACAGCGCGCGATGTTACGTGCGGAGCGGCACGCCCACGGAGAACGTGTAGCCGTCCGGATCTTCGATCAGGCAGTCGCGCCAGCCGTGCGGCGGCCAGTCCTTCGCCGGCACGAGCACCGTGTGACCGCCGGCGCGCGCGCGGCGCTCCGCCTCGTCGGGATCGATCCCGAGCAGTCGGATCTCCACCCCGAAGCCGCGCTTCCCGCCTTCGCGAAGACGCGACCCCCAGGGCTGTCGGGCGTAAGTGCGATCGGCATGCAGCTGGATCGTCGCACCGTCGCGCTCCAGCGCGGCGTAGTCGGCAGTCTGGTGCAGGGCGCGAAAGCCGAGGACGTCGGTATAGAAAGGAACGCTCCGCGCGATATCACGGACGATGAGGTTGAGAGATAGCCCGGCGAGCGTGCGCCCGTACTCGTCCGCCTTCAGTGGCGGACGGTCCTCGAACGCGCTCACGCAGGCTCGGGGACCGTCTCCCCGAGAGCGCGACGCACGGCCCTGAGCACGGCGCCGAGAATCTCGGAGGCGACAGGCGCACCCAGCGGTCCGTGTGTCAGAAAGTCGCGGTCCAGCGTCGTGAGCTCCTCGCAGAACAGCACGCTGTTCTTCTTGATGCCGCCTGATCCCCGAGCTAATCGCACATGCGTTGGACCGATGGCGCCGTGCGAGAAGATGGGGACGACCATGACGTCGTCCGCGATCCGATTGCGGATGTCCGCCGAGACGACCAAGGCGGGCCGAGGTTGATGGGGATCGTCAGGCTGCCCGGGCAGACGCACTGACCAGATCTCGCCTCGACGTGGTGGATCGCTCACTTCCGACCGGCAAAGCGACGTCGTGCCGCCACGTCGCGCACGCGCCGCCAGTCAGCGCGTTCCGCGTCGTAACGGGACAGGTCTTCCCGGAGTTGCCGCTCCATCGCGCGTTCTTGTTGACGCTCGTGCCAGAGTCGCAGCGCGTCGTCGATCACGGCGCTCCGGTCTGTGCCGGGGTTCGCCGTAACGAACATGTCGATCGCGGAGACCAGGTCCGGATCCAGCGTGGCACCCACTTTCACGCGCCGGCGATTGGTAGACATCATGCCAGACATAGTGCCAGACGATCCAGCGGACAGTCAAGGCTCCAAGGCACGATTCGCCGACCACCAGAGTGGGAGCGTGCACGCGAGCAGCACGGCTCCGGCAAGCAGCGCCGGCCCTGCGCCGATCGCGGCGAGCACCCCGCCGAGCAGCGCGCCGCCCGCCGCACCCGCGTCCTGCCAGGTGTGCAGCGCGGCGAGGATCCGCGGTCGATCGTGATCGCGAGAGCGACGCGACACGACGAGCTCGACAGCGATCGTCGTGGTCAGCCCGTTCACGAACGCGCAGCCGCCGACAACGACGAAGAGGATCGGGTCGAGGCGTAGCAAGGCGAGGAGAGCAACGGACACGAGCGCGACGACGGTCGAGATCACGAACGCGGCGTGGGCCGAGCGATCGCTCCAGCGGCCCGCGATCGGCGTCCACAGGACCTGCGCGACCCGCTGCGTCAGCGCGAACGCGGCCGCGACGAACGTCGCGGGCACGACGAACGCGAAGATGGGCGCGCCGTCGTGGAACAGCTCGTCCACGCGGAACCCGCCCGCCGCCACGAGGATGCCCGCGTACAGACCGAGCTGCACCGTCGCCGTTACGAACAGCGCGAGCAGACGCGGCTCCCATACCGACGCCGGAACGTGCCCCGCCTCGGGAACGCGGATGTGCCTGCGCCAGCCGGCGGCCAGATACGCGGGTCCGATGCCCGCAACGAGCGTCAGCGCGGCGGCGATCACGCACATGCCCGTCCAACCGAAGCTCTCCATCGCGAACGGTGCGAACACCGCGCCGGCGAAGTAACCGATACCCCAAACGGCGCGCGTGTTGCCGATGCGCCGGCCCGCGTGCGCCGCGGCGTCTTCGAGTGCGGCGAGGAACGAGCCGAGACGGAGCAGCGAATAACAGAGCCCCCACAGCAGCCGGCCGAGGAGGAACACCGCCAGCGCCGCGGGGAGGGCATACATCGCCGTCGACAGCCCGCTCAGGACGATCGCGACGACGATCAGCGCGCCCGCGGGGAAGCGTTCGTAGAGGCGGGCAGCGAGCGGATTCGTCGCGAGACGCACCCAGCGGTTGAGCGACAGGATCACGCCGACCATCGGCCGCGAGATCCCCAGCGACGCCGCGCTCACCGGCAGCACGGTGTAGAGGAGCGTGTCGCCGAGCAGCGATGCCGAGACCACCAGTGCGGTGGAGAGCGCCGGCGCCTCGCGCTGGACCGGCGCTGCGGACAATGGGGTCAGTCGGCGGCCGCCACCGCGGCGGGAGCGCGATATTCGGCGAGCGGCGCGACCGAGTAGCTGACGGCGCTGGCGCGCAGCGCGGTCACGACCGCGAGCGCGGTGTCGAGCGAGGTGAGGCAGGGCACGCGCGCCTCGACCGCGGCGCGCCGGATGAGGAATCCGTCGCGGTCCACGGTCTTGCCGAGCGTCGGCGTGTTCACCACGGCGGCGCAGCGCCCCGAACGCACGACGCGCAGGATCTCGTCGTCGCCCTCCGACAGCTTGCCGACCTCGCGTACGTCGATCCCGAGGGCGCGGATGAGCGCGGCCGTTCCACTCGTCGCGACGAGCTCGTACCCGAGCCAGTGGAAGCCCTCGATGATCGGGACGATCTCCGGCTTGTCCTTGTCGGCGACGGTGATGAGCACGCTCCCGCTCGAGACCGGCGCGAGCCCCGCCGCCACAAGCGACTTCCAGAGCGCGGGCGCGAACGTGCGGTCGACCCCCATCACCTCGCCGGTGCTCTTCATCTCCGGGCCGAGGTACGTGTCGACATCGAGGAGCTTCGCCATCGAGAAGACCGGCGCCTTCAGCGCGACGAGGTCGCCGCTCGGCCAGAGGCCGTCCTCTCGCGCATAGCCTTCGGCCGCGAGCGTCGATCCGAGCGAGATCGCGACGGCGAGTCGGACCAGCGGGACGCCCGTGACCTTCGTGAGGAACGGCACGGTGCGACTGGATCGCGGATTCACCTCGAGCACCCACACACGCCCCTCCTCGACGATGAACTGGATGTTGAGGAGGCCCCGGACCGGTAGCGCGGCCGCGATCTGCCGCGTGAGCTCGACGATGCGGTCGCGCTCGTTCGGCAGCAGATTCTGCGCGGGATAGACGGCGTAGCTGTCGCCGGAATGGACGCCCGCACGCTCGATGTGCTCCATGATCCCTGCGACGAGCGTGTCGCGCCCATCGCTCACCGCGTCGACCTCGACCTCTTTGCCACGCAGATACTTGTCGACGAGCACGCGACCGGTGCCCGCCTCGAGCGCCGATCGGAAGTAGCGCTCGAGGTCGTCAGCGCTGTACGCGATCTCCATGCCACGACCGCCGAGCACGTACGACGGACGTACGAGGACCGGGTAGCCGATGCGCTCGGCGATGACCCGGGCTTCGACAAAGGACTCCGCGGTCCCGCCGGGCGGTTGCGGGATCCCGAGGGCATCAGCGAACTCGTGGAAGCGGCGCCGATCCTCGGCGAGCCCGATGGCGTCGGCCGAGGTCCCGGCGATGACGCCGCCGATACCTTCGATCCGCTCGGCGAGATTGAGCGCCGTCTGTCCACCGAACTGTGTGAACACGGGCACGGGCAGCGCGTCCTCCCCCTTCTCAACGCCGCGCGCTGCGTCGCCCAATCCTTCGTTCTCGATGACAGCGGCGATCGACTCTTCGTCGAGCGGTTCGAAATACAGGCGGGCGGACTCGTCGAAGTCGGTCGACACCGTCTCGGGATTGCTGTTGATCATGATCGACGCCACCCCGAGCTCGCGCAGCGCGGTGGAGGCTTGTACGCAACAGCAGTCGAACTCGATGCCCTGTCCGATCCGGATCGGCCCCGATCCCAGGATGAGGGCCTTGCGTCCTTCGATCGGCAGCGCCTCGTTCTCCTGTTCGTACGTCGAATAGAAGTACGGCGTAACGGCTTCGAATTCCGCGGCGCAGGTGTCGACCATCTTGTAGACGGGCCGGATCCCCCACTGCGCACGCAAGCGGCGGACGTCGGCGGGCAGCATGCCCGCGAGGGTCGCGATGTCGGCGTCGGCGAAGCCGAGCCGCTTCGCGCGGCGCAGCAGGGTCGGGGTCGGGGTCTTTCCCTGCAGCTCGTCCTCAGCAAAGCGCACGATCGACGCGAGCTTGCGGAGGAACCAGCGATCGATGTGCGTGCGCTGGTGCACGTCTTCGACCGTCGCTCCACGACGGAGCGCCGCGAAGAGGCGCCAGAGTCGATCATCGGTGGGACCGCTGGAGAGGAATCGGTCGAGGAATAGCGTCGGCTCCGCGGCCTCGCTCGAACTCGATGCCCAGGACGGAGCCTCCCAGAGCAGGCCCTGACCCTTCACCTCGAGCGAGCGCAGCGCCTTCTGCATCGCGGCCTCGAAGGAGCGGTCGATGGCCATCACCTCGCCGGTGGCCTTCATCTGGGTCCCGAGCGACCGGTCAGCGCCGGGGAACTTGTCGAAGGGCCAGCGTGGGATCTTCACCACGACGTAGTCGAGCGCGGGCTCGAACGCGGCGGTGGTCCGCTGCGTGACGGCGTTCGGGATCTCGTGCAGTCGTTTGCCGATCGCGATCTTGGCCGCGACGCGCGCGATCGGGTACCCCGTCGCCTTCGACGCGAGCGCGGACGATCGCGAGACGCGCGGGTTCACCTCGATGACGTAGTACGGGACCTGCGCGTCGGGATCCGCGGACGGCGAACGCTCGGGATGGAGCGCGAACTGCACGTTGCAGCCGCCTTCGATCCCCAGCGCGCGGATGATCCGCAGCGCCGCGCTTCGCAGCATCTGGTATTCCTTGTCGGTCAGCGTCTGCGACGGCGCGACGACGATCGAATCGCCGGTGTGGACGCCCATCGGATCGAGGTTCTCCATGTTGCAGACGGTGATGCAGGTGTCGCCGGCATCGCGCATGACCTCGTACTCGATCTCCTTCCAGCCGACGAGCGAACGCTCCACGAGGACCTGCCCGATCGGCGATGCGGCGATGCCGCGCGCGCTTCGCTCGATGAGCTCGCCGCGAGTCGTAGCGAAGCCGCCGCCGGTGCCGCCCAGGGTGTACGCAGGACGCACGACGAGCGGATAACCCACGCGATCGGCGAAGCCGACCGCCTCGTCGACGTTGTGCACGGTGAGCGATTCGGGCACGGGCTCGCCGATCCCGATCAGCAGCTGTTTGAAGGCTTCGCGGTCCTCGGCCTGCTGGATCGCGGAGAGCGGCGTGCCGAGAAGGCGGACGCCGTAGCGCTCGAGCACGCCGGCTTCGGCCAGCGCGACGGCGAGGTTGAGGCCGGTCTGCCCGCCGAGCGTCGGGAGCAGACCCGCCGGTCGTTCCTTCGCGATGATCCGCTCGAGGACCTCGACGGTGAGCGGTTCGATGTACGTGATGTCCGCGACACCCGGGTCGGTCATGATCGTCGCGGGGTTCGAGTTCACGAGGACCGTCTCGACACCCTCTTCCCGCAGAGCGCGACACGCCTGCGATCCGGCGTAATCGAACTCGGCGGCCTGTCCGATCGTGATCGGCCCCGAGCCGATGATGAGGACCTTCATCTGCGGGACGAGCGTTGCGCGAAGCTCATTTCCGGGACACGGCTTCACGCACGTCGCTCATGAACTCATCGAACGCCGGCTCGTTGTCACGAGGTCCAGGCGCGCCTTCGGGGTGGTACTGGTACGTCTTGATCGGCAAGGTGCGGTGCGCGAGGCCCTCCACCGAACCGTCGTTCAGGTTGCGCGAGCTGACGTAGAAGTCGCTGCCGCTCGGGATCGAGCTCTCGTCGAGGCGGAACTCGTGGTTCTGGCTGGTGATGACGACGCTCCCACTCCGCACGTCCTGGACCGGATGGTTCGCCCCGTGGTGCCCGAATGGGAGGCGAGACGTGGTCGCTCCGATGGCGCGCCCGATCAGCTGGTGACCGAGACAGATGCCGAGTATCGGCACGGGACGCGCCGTGCCGCGCTGCGACACCGCGTCGAGGAGCAGCTTTACGTTGTGAGCGATCTGCGGGATCGCCGCGGGATCGCCGGGGCCGTTGCTGATGACGATCCCCTCGGGCGCCCACGACAGCACTTCGCGAGCGCTTGCGGTCGCCGGAAAGACGCGCACGGTCGCGCCGCGCCGCACCAGACAACGGACCTGGTTCTCTTTCACTCCGGTGTCGAGCAATGCGATCTTGGGACCGCTCCCGACCTGCCGACCGACGCCGCTTGCCTCGACCACCAGCGGACGCGCGCCGAGTGGCGCAGAAGCCCGCGCTTTCGCCACAGCTTCTTGCCCCACACCCGGGTCATGCGCGAGATCGGGCGGGACCTGAAGAAGCGCGCCACGCAGCGTGCCTTTCGCGCGTAGTCGCCGCACGAGCGCGCGTGTGTCGACACCCGAGATACCGGGAACGCCGTACTGGCGCAGATAGGCGTCGAGATCGACGGTGTCGTCGCGGCACGTCGAGTTCAGCTCGCGAACGACGAGCGCCTCGACCCACGGCCGGCGTGACTCCGCCGCGCGCTCGAACGTTCCGTAGTTGCCGATCAGCGGATAGGTGAGCACGACGAGCTGTCCGTTGTACGAAGCGTCCGACGCGATCTCCTGGTAGCCGGTCATGGCCGTGTTGAAGACGACCTCGCCCGACGCGGCGGATGCGTCTCCGAACGCCTCTCCCCACCACGCCGTGCCGTCCTCGAGCGCCAAGACCGCCGCCCTGGTCATCGGTGCATAACTATACGTTTCCGATGCATAAAGATGCAACTGCGCCTCGGCGAGCGTTCGTTCAACGAGAGCCGACCGGCGACGCGCCACGCAGACCTCCTTCGTAGCGAACTTCGCCGCCGACCACCGCGCACACGACCCGTCCGCGTAGCCGTCGCCCCAGGAGCGGCGTGTTCTTACCAAGCGAGACGAGGGCCTCCGGCGTCACCGTCCACTCCGCATCGGGATCGATCGCGATCCAGTCGTCGTCACGGATCGGGATCCCGAGCACGCGAGCGGGACCGGACGTCAGGGCACGGATCACCGTGTCGCGATCGCACCAGCCCACGTTCACGCCGCCGAGCACGAGTGAAAGCGCGGTCTCGAGTCCGCTGATCCCGAACGCCGCCTGATCGAACTCGACATCTTTGCGAACGGATGCGTGCGGCGCGTGATCGGTGGCGATCGCGTCGACCGTGCCATCTATCAGCCCATCCCATAGCGCGCGTACGTCACTCCACGACCTCAGAGGTGGATTGACCTTCGTCGCCGAGTCATACGGCGTTGCGAGGGGAGCGGGGGGGCTCTCGAGCGAGGGTCGAGACCGCGACGAGGGCGAACGGTCGATCGAGCGAACCGGAGCGGGCCCGTCTTCCCGAGCGAGAGAGCCCCCACGCTCCCAAGCGAACGCCCGCGATCCAGCGACCCAGTCATCCGTCATGGCGAGGTGATGTGGAGTGACGTCGCACGTCACACGAAGGCCGCGCCTCTTGGCATCACGGATCGACGCGATCGCCCCTCTCGTGGAGATGTGTGTCAGATGGAGGCGACCTCCGGTCATCTCGGCGATCGCGATGTCGCGAGCGACCGCGACCTCCTCGGCCGCGCTCGGGATGCCGGGTAGTCCGAGCCGCGCGGACACGGCGCCTTCGTGCATCACACCGTTACGCGACAGCGACATGTCCTGCGCGTGCTCGATGATCAGAAGGTCGCCGGTCCGCGCGTACTCGAGCGCATGTCGGAACAGTCGCGCGTCGTCGACCGGCGAGCCATCGTCAGAGAACGCGACCGCGCCGGCCGCTGCGAGCTCGATCAGGTCGGCGAGCTCGCGGCCGGCCCGGGCGCGCGTGATCGTGGCGATCGGCAGCACGCGCGCCCCGCGCGCCGCTCTCGCGCGCGCGACGACCTCCGCTACAAGACCAGGCGAATCGATCGCAGGCTCGGTGTTCGGCATCGCGCAGATCGTCGTGAATCCGCCGCGGAGGGCAGCGCGTGAGCCCGACGCGATCGTCTCCGACTCCTCGAAGCCCGGCTCGCGGAGGTGCGCGTGAAGGTCGATGAAGCCGGGCGTGACGAGGAATCCCTGCGCCTCGAGCTCGCGCCGCTCCATTTAGCTCGCCTCGAGCGTCGGCGTGCCGACCAGCAGATAGAGCAGGGCCATCCGCACCGCGACCCCGTTGGTGACCTGCCGCTCGACGAGCGAGCGCGCGCCGTGGGCGACGTCCGCGTCGATCTCGACGCCTTCGTTCATCGGACCGGGATGCATGACCGGAGCGCCGGGTCGCATCAGCGAAACGCGCGCCTCGGTCAGCCCCCACACCCGCGTGTATTCGCGCAGCGACGGCAGCAGTCCGCCTTCCTGGCGCTCCTTCTGCAGCCTGAGCGCGATCACTCCGTCCGCGCCGTCGAGCGCGCGGTCGAGATCGGGCTCGTATGTCGTGCCAGCCGGGGTCTGTCCGCACCGCCACGCGCTCGGCATGAGCGTCGGCGGACCGGACAGTGTGATCGTCGCGCCCAGCGGGACGAGCGCGTTGATGTCCGATCGCGCGACGCGGCTGTGCACGATGTCGCCGACGATCACGATGCGCTTCTTCGCGAGGTCGCCAAGCGCGGCACGCAGCGTGTAGGCGTCGAGGAGGCCCTGGGTCGGATGCGCGTGCCAGCCGTCGCCGGCGTTGATCACCGCGGCGTCGGTGCGCTCGGAGACGAAGTACGGGGCACCAGACGACCCATGCCGCATCACGACGACGTCTCCGCCCAGCGCTTGGAGCGTGCGAACGGTGTCGTACAACGACTCACCCTTCTCGACCGACGAGCCGCTGGCCGAAATGTTCACCACGTCCGCCGACAGCGTGCGGGCGGCGAGCTCGAAAGACACGCGCGTGCGAGTCGACGATTCGGCGAAGAACAGCACGACCGTCCGCCCGCGGAGCGGCGGCGCTCGTCGGACCGGCCGCGAAAGGACTTCGACCATCGCTCCGGTGGTGTCCAGCACGGCCTGGATCTCCTCGGTCGACCAGTCGTCCGTGTCGAGGACGTGCCGCCGTGTCCACCTCATGCGCTCACTCGCTCCCGTGCGATCAGCTCGACCTCGTCGCGGCCGTCCACCTCGGTCAGGTGCACGCGGACGTCGTCGGAGGGCTTGGTGGGCACGTTCTTACCGACAAAGTCGGCGCGGATCGGAAGCTCACGGTGGCCCCGGTCGACGAGCACCGCAAGACGGATGGCCCGCGGGCGCCCGTAGTCGACGAGCGCGTCCATCGCGGCGCGGATCGTGCGTCCGGTGAACAGGACGTCGTCCACGAGCACGACGACCTTGTCGTCGACCGAGAAGTCCAGCGCCGACTCGTGGACGATCGGGGCGTAGCCGATGCGCGTGAGATCGTCGCGGTACAGCGTGATGTCGAGCGAGCCGAGTGGCACCGTCGCGTTCTCATTCGCGCGGATCGCATCGCGCAGCCGTGCGGCCAGCACGTCGCCGCGCGACCGGATACCGATGATGGCGAGTGAGGAGAGGTCGCGATCTCGCTCCACGATCTCGTGCGCGATCCGCGAGATTGCGCGACGAACGTCGTCGGCGCCGAGCAGCATGGTCAGGCCTGACTCCTTCCCGGCCTCTCAGGACCGGTCCTTAAAGGGTGGCGCTGAAGGAATGGTAGCGCGCCGCGAGGCTAGCCGATCCGGAGGATCGCGACCTGCCCCTGCTGGCCCTTGTAGTTCACGACGAAGGGATAATTCCCGGGTATCGAGTAGCCGGCCATGTTCATCGAGAGCTGGCCGTTCCCATTGAGCGTTCCGGACGATGTCTTCGAACCGCCGGTGCTCGCATTGCCAAAGCTCACGAGAAGGGTGCCCGTGCCGGGCGTGTTGTTGGCGTTGCGGACCGTGAACGTGACGCTGAACTGCGAGCCGATGTTCACTCGCGCCGGACCGCTGAAGGACACGACGCTTCCGTCGGCGAACGTGATCGATCGCCGACAGGGCGACGGGAGCGGACGGGTCCGTCGTCACGCCTGGGGCGTTCGTCGGCGCCGCGCTCGCGTTCGGCGTGCTTTGCGTGCCTGCGACGACGGCGGCTGCGCCACCGCCGACGATGAGAATCACGAGGACGATGGCGAACAGAGGCGCGGGACTGCTCTTCTTGACGCCCGCGCTCGGGGGCGCGACTTGGTCCGGCACCTTGTACGCGCCCTGCCACTGCGCCGCGAGCTCGCGGCCGCGCGGCGCGAGGACGGTTGCGATCCACTCCTTGCTGTCGAGGTCGAAGAAGTACGTCTGGATGGCGTGAACGTCCGGCGGGACCGGGGGCGTCGTCATCTCCGGTCCACGCTCGTGGATCCAGCGCGCACCTACGGGGTCCCAGGTGAAGACCGAATGCTCCTGTGCCACGCGTGCATTATCTGGTCGCCGCAGTAGCGTCTTCGTATATGCGACCTCTGCTGGCTGTACTTGCGGTGCTCGCGTTTGCGGCGATCGCGGTCGTCACGACGACCGGTGGAATGGCGTCAAAAGCCCGCGAAGACGCAGTAAATGTGGCTCCGCGAGCGACCGCAGATCCAGCGAACACCGCGCGCGTCGAGCTCGCTCACCCGATCGGAAGTTCCCCCGGTCAGGGGAGGGGGATATCCCCCGTCGTTCGCGGCCTGTTGATCCCGATCGATGACGCCGAGATCCCGACCGCGCCCGAGCTCTTGCCCAACTCACCTCGCGAGTACCGCGCCGGCTGGCACGAGGGGATCGACTTCGCCGCGGACCGCGGCACGCCCGTGCGTGCGGCGGCTGGCGGCACCGTCGTGCGCGTGGATCGAGACTTCGTCGATTGGGATGCGGCGGCTTTGAACGCCGCGCTCGAGGCCGCGATCGCGCTGGGATACACCCCGGAGGACACGCTCGACCGGATCCGCGGACGGCAAGTGTGGATCGATCACGGACGCCAGATCGTGACGCGCTACGCACACCTCGACACGGTCGCGGACCTACGCGTGGGTGAGACCGTGGCGCGCGGTCAAGTAATTGGCACTGTCGGGAGCTCTGGATTCGAAGAAGGCGGACCGCATCTGCACTTCGAGGTGCGTGTCGGGGACGACTATCTCGGCGACTGGCTCGAGGGCGACGAGCTCGTGCGCGTCATCACGCGATCGTTCGATTAGTCCCCCGGTCCAAGAAGCAGCGCGCGCAGAGCGCACGGTCGTCGCTCGCGAGGATGTTGAACGTCGTGCCGCACGCGGTACACGCGCGCTTTTCTCTGTCGTCGCGCTCGCCGCCGGTCTTGCCGGTGACGACCTCGTCACCGAGGCGGACCCACCGCTCGACCGCTCTCTCGGCTTCCTCGTCGTGACCCATTGGCGCTTTCGTGATGCCGCAAGTTAATGGCCGGAATACCAGCCGGGACGCGGACCAACCTGGGACCGTTAAGAAACCGATACAAAACGCGGCTGGATGAGCGAGGGGCGAGCTGGCTAGCGCAGGCCGGTGCGGCGCGCTCGGAGCGCGGCCTCGAGCACGATCTCGACCGCCTCGGACGCGATCGGCCGCGGCAGCCGCGCGAACACGCCGAGCTCGGCGCACTTGTTCTTGTCCGGCAGCTCGTACCACCACGACAGCCGATCGAGCTCGCACATGTACACGTACGCCGTGGTCGGCTTGGGCAATTCGTAGCGGATCGCGCCGAGCAGATCCAGGCGGTTCGCCACGATCCGCGCCGCGTCCCACAGCTCGCGGCGCGCCACTTCGAGGATCGTCTCCCCCGACCGGCGGGCGCTCGTCGGAAAGTGCCAGCCGCCGGCGTCGGGGGTGCGCATCCAAACGGTGAGGTCGCCGTAGAAGGGCAGGACCATCGCGATCTGCGCCGAGGCGGGCGGGAATTCTTTGAAACTCGAATCACGGCGCGATACGAAGGTCAGATCCGCCATTGGCGCAAAAGTAAGCAGGACAGCGAGCGCCGCGTCAATAGCCCACGTGACGAAGATGGTGGCGGAACGGTGTTAGCACTCAGGCGCGCAGCGCTTCGGCCAGCCGAAACGGGTCGGCGGCGATGACGGAGGAAGCGTACAGCTCCATCGCCCCGATGTCGCTCGTCTTGTTCGCGGGGTCGCCGCGGTCCACGAGTCGCGCGAGCGGCGGGAAGCGCCGCCAGTCCTCGCCGTCAGGCGACAGCGGCGGCAGGTAGAGGGCCATGTTGTAGGAGACGACGCCCGCGGCACGGAGCGCGGCGACCGCCTTCGCGATCGCCGGCGCGAGTGACGATTCGTCAGCTCCGGGGCGTCCGAGGACCAGGATCTCGCGCTCCTTGATCGGTACGAGCGAGGCTATGACGCGGCCACCGTCGACCTCGGTTCCCAGACCGAGCGCCGCGTGAACGACCCAGAGATCGTCGAAGTAATCGCTCCCGTGCCGGGCGTCGTAGGCCAGCGCCTGGCGACGGAGCAGCTCGATCTTCGGGTAGTGCATGCCGCGCGTCGCCGTCATCTGCATGTGACCGTGGACGATCGAGCCGCCTGCGCGCCAGAGGCAGTTCCATAGGAGGAGGTAATAGCGCGCCGCAGGATCCACCTCGAGGGCGCGCTCGGCCCAGCGTCGCGCGGTGGTCAGGTGATCGCGTACCGCGGCGGCGTCAAGGGGCGCGAGGGGGTCGTGCTCCTTGAACACGAGCACGCCGTGGAAGCCATCGTACTTCGCGACGTTCGAGGCGGTGATCCCCCACCGGCCTTCGACACGTCCGAAGACGTCCGCGGGTGTGCCGGTCTCCGGACGACAGAATGGGTCGTTGGCGGACGAAGCGATGGTCGCGCGCACCTCGTCGCCGCCCTTGACCTCCATCGGCCGCAGCGCGCGGAGCTCGTTGAACAGCGCGCCTTCGAACGTGACCTGGTTGCTGACGCGAACGATGCGCTGCTCGCGCACGGCCTCGACCGACCCGAAGAATTTCCGGATCCATTCATGCATCTCCGGCGGCGGCTCGAGACGACCGATCGTCGTCGAGATCGCGAGGATGCGGCCGGCCGCCGCACGCGCGGTCGCGGGCAGCGAGGCGACGGCCTCCTCGAGATCGACGATCGATGCCGTCACGCGGCCTTGCGCACCCTCGACGCCGTCTTGTACAGGTCGACGTACCGCTTCGCTGACGCTCCCCACGAGTGATCTTCGCGCATGGCCCGCCGCACGAGCTCGCTCCACGCTTCCGTCGATGTCCGATAGGCACGCATGGCGCGCGCGATCGCGTCGTCGAACGCCACGGTCGCGTATTCGGCGAACGAGAAGCCGTTGCCGCGGGCGCCGTCGCGATCGACGTCCCGCACGGTCTCGGCAAGCCCGCCGACCTCGTGCACGACGGGGATGGTCCCGTAGCGGAACGAGATGAGCTGGCCGAGACCGCACGGCTCGAAACGCGACGGCATGAGGAACAGGTCGGACCCCGCGTAGATCCGCTGGGCAAGCCCCGCGTCGAAGCCCAGCGTGAGCCAGAGCTTTCCCGCGGAGCGCGCGGCGAGCGTCTTCCACATCGCCTCGTAGGCGGGATCGCCCGTGCCGAGCACGACGAGCTGGCCACCCGAGTCCAGGAGCTTCGGCGCGGCCGCCGTGAGAAGGTCGATGCCCTTCTGCTCCACGAGACGTCCCACGACGCCGAAGACCGGCGCGCGCGGATCGACCGCGAGGCCGCCCTCCTTCTGAAGCGCCTCTTTGCAGAGCGCCTTGCCGCCGGGATCGTCGGCGCCGTAGCGCGCCGCGATGCGTCGATCGGTCGCGGGGTCGAAGGCCACGGTGTCGATGCCGTTGACGATCCCGAAGAGGCGGCGGCGCCGCTCGCGCAGCACGCCCTGCAGCCTTTCGCCGAACTCGTCGGTGAGGATCTCCTTCGCGTAACGCTCGCTCACGGTGCTCACGATGTCGGCGCTGACGATCGCGCGTGCCATCGGATTCGCCTCGGTGCGGTCCTCGATCGGCAGACGGGCACGCGGGAGGCCGATCAGGGCGAGCACGCTCGCGGCGGTCCGTCCCTGATAGGCGAGGTTGTGGATCGTGAACACCGTCGATGTGGCGGCGAGCGCTCGCGCGCGCGCGACGAGCGGGACGAGAAGTGCGGCGTGCCAGTCGTGGGCGTGAACGATGTCCGGTGGCGAGTCGCGAAGATCCTCGAACACCGCGCGGCAGAAGAACGCGTAACGCTTCGCGTCGTCCGGCTCGCCGTAGACGCGATCGCGGCCGAGTCGCTGGTCGTTGCGAACGAACACCACGCGGACGCCGTCACGCACGACGCTGGGATACGCGACCCTCACCCTGGCCTTCCCGTACGGCACCGATCGGGAGGGCGCGCGGTCGGTGATCTGGAATTTCGCGCGGTCGATGGTTCGGTGCAGTGGCAAGTACAACGTGACGTCATGACCGAGGGCCGCTAGCGCCTGGGGGAGACTGCCCGCGACGTCAGCGAGGCCGCCGACCTTCGCGTACGGCGCGGCCTCGGCGGCCGCAAAAACGATCTGCACCTGCCACCGGATGTTAACGAGATGTAAGGAGATGACGCTTCGAGACCGAAACCGTACGGCGCACGAAACCGGCTCGTTAAGCTGCCAGGTAGTGGTGGTAGCGCATCCAAGGAGGAACAGGTGAACGTTTCACTCCGCAGCAAGAAGCTTCTCGTCGCAGCCGGCGCCGGCGCCCTGACCGCGGCTCTGCTCGGTGGCGCCGCGCTCGCGGCATTCGCCCCCGTCACCTACGACCCGGTCAGCGAGGTCGAAGCACAGCTCGGTACTGCGGCACCCGCGAACAGTGGGACTGACAGGCTGAAGGCGATCCTGGACGCGCTCGCCGCAAAGGGTGTCATCACCGCAGCCCAGGTGGATGCGATCGTCGCCGCGGTTCGCGACGCCGAGACGAAAGGCAACGGCGGTGAGGTCAGGCGGATCCTCGCCGGACTCTTCGAGGCATCGGCGAAGTACCTCGGCCTGACGATGGCCGACCTCAAGACCAAGCTCCCGGGCACGAGCCTCGGCGCGATCGCGGACAAGACCGCGGGCAAGAGCCGAGCGGGCCTCGTGGCCGATCTGCAGAACACGGTGAACGCCGCGATCGACAGCGCCCTGGCCGCGAACAAGATCACCAAGGATCAGAGCGACAAGGCAAAGGCCGACGCGCCGGGACAGATCGCGAAGTTCGTCGACCACGTCTACGAGCAGCGCACGCCGAAGACGACGACGCGCGCGCTCAAGGTCACCGAGTTCGTCGGTGATGTCTTCGGCGCGGCTCGTGACTACCTCGGTATCGCGCAGGCCGACCTCACCAAGGCGCTGCGCGATGGAAAGAGCCTCGGCGACATCGCGAACGCGACCGCCGGAAAGAGCAAGGACGGTCTCGTCGCCCAACTCACCACCGCGGCGAATGCGAAGATCGACAAAGCCAAGACCGATGGAAAGATCACCGCTGATCAGGCGACCGCGCTCAAAAGTCAGGTCGGCGCTGCCGTAACGATGCTCGTCGACCGAAAGGGCCCCACCGCGATCTTCAAGCGCTGACCGAGCACCGTCCGGTATCCGTTCGGTGGCGAGGCCACGCCGACCGTCGGGCCGCCGGGCGGGTGGGTAACGGCGATGGCCGTCAGCCCGTTTGCTCATCGCAGGCTGGCCGTAGCTCGGGCGGTATAGTCGGCCCGCGGTCGGCTCAGCGAACTCGCGCAGGAGCGTGTACTGGATAAGCGCTACCAGATCTCTCAACCGCTAGGCACCGGTGGGTCTTCCCAGGTCTACCTGGCGCAGGACACCGCGCTCAAGCGCGAGGTCGCCATCAAGGTCCTCGACACCGCGGCCGCCGCCGACGGCAACCTGCGCAGCATGTTCGTGAAGGAAGCGCGCTCGCTTGCCCAACTCTCCCACGCGAATATCGTCTCCGTCTTCGACGTCGGCGAGGTCGACAACCTTCCGTACATCGTGATGGAGCACCTCGCGGGCGGATCGGTCAAGGGCCGCATCGAGCGGACGGGTCCGCTCAAGGCCGCCGACGCGGTGCGCATCGCCGTCGAGATCGCGAACGGCCTCGCGTTCGCCCACTCGAAGGGCATCATCCACGCGGACCTCAAGCCGTCGAACATCCTGTTCGACGCGAACGACCATGCGAAGATCGCCGACTTCGGCATCGCCCGCACGCCCAAGGAGGATGCGGCGACCCCGGAGCTCTACGCGACCGCGATGTACGTCGCGCCGGAGCGCGTCGAGGGCAAGCACGCCTCGGTCCAGAGCGACGTCTATGGTCTGGGTCTCGTCCTCTACGAGATGCTCGTGGGTCAGCCGCCGTTCACGAGCACGAGCGCCGGTGTCCTCATGCGCGACCACGTCGTCCGCATGCCGGTGCCACCGAGCCACCTGCGACCGTCGCTGCCAAAGGAGCTCGACACGGTCGTCCTCAAGGCGCTCGCGAAGCAACCCAACCTGCGCTACCAGAAGGCAAGCGACTTCGCGAAGGCGCTGGCCGCCATCGAGAACATCGACAAAGAGCTTGCGACGACGCGCGTCGCGCCCGTGATGACGGAACCCATCGCCGACTTCGTGCCGACGGTCGACCAGAGTCCCGTCGTCGCGCTTCTGTCGAATTACGGCCAGCCGATCCGTCGCGTCTTCTTCGCGTTCATGGCCGCGCTTCCAGTCTTCGCCCTCATGGTCCTCGCGAGCTTCGGTCTCACCACGTCGCTGGCGGCGGCGGGCCTCGTGGCGATCGTCGCGTTCGCGGGCCAGCTCGGCGTCGCCCTCGCGGTCGCCTGGGCCATCGAGACCGTCCTCATCTTCCTGTTCGTGCCGGGGCTCGCGGTCCTGTTCGCGCTCATGGGTGTGTGGGTGTGGCTACGGGACGTACGCAGCGAGCAGGCGATCATGGCCATGGCGATGCCGGTCACCGCGCCGCTCGGCCTCGCGCCGGCCTTCATCCTGACGGCCGCCGCGATAGACGGACTGATGGGCGTGATCACGGCGACGTGGGGCGCGATCCTCACGGTGATCTTCGCGATCGCTGCCGGCGAGCAGTCGCTCGGTCCGTTCGTCCAGACCGGCTTCACGCTGCGGCAGGAAACGCTGTTCAGCACATTGCGCGCGGTCGACACGAAAAGCGCGCTCATCGGCGTACTGCAGGGGCGTGGGAGCTCGTTCGGCGACGTCATGAATCCCGAGACGCTGATCTCTCAGATGGCCGCGCTCGTCTCGCGGCTGGTCGGCGCTGACGTGGCCGCGCTGGCCACCGTCATCGCATGGACGATCGCCGGCCTCACGGTCTGGTCGGTCACACGGATGCTGCGGACGTTCTTCGACACGCTCCTGCGCAGGCCGAAGCGCTGGTTCTCGCTGTACGTGGCCGCGCAGTTCGTCGGCGTCATGTCCGGCGCGGCCATCCTGTACCTGCTGTTCATCACCTGGGGTCCTCTGGACAACGCGGCCGGACGGCCAGCCGACACCGTGCTCCTCGTCGCTGCGATGGTCGGCGTGGCGTTCGCGACGGCATTCGGCGTGATCATCGGCGCGACCCAGCGACCGGAGCCCGAGGAAGAGGCTGCCCCATCGGTCGCCGCGCGGAGACTGCCGGTCCGCTAGGTCCACTGGCGCATGCTGTTCGCCGGATTGACGAAACAGCTCGCGGATCTCTTCAAAGTCCGCGCCGGCGAGGAGCGCACCGTCTCGCTGGTGCTCGCGATGACGTTCCTTGTTGCCGCCGGCGGGACGGTTGGCGGCAACGCCATCGAGGCCCTGTTCTTCTCGCGGCAGGGCACCTCCGCGTTGCCGGCGCTCTACATGGCGCTCGGCGTCTCGAACTTCATCGCCTCGCTCGCGATCACAGCGGTGCTGGGACGCGTTGCCCGCGTCCGCGTCTACCTTGCACTGCCGCTCGTGCTGGCCACGTCGCTCGCGCTGCAACGCGTCGTCCTGGCCTTCGACATCCCGTGGACCTACGCGGTCTTTTGGCTACTCATGAATGTCGAGGGCCTGCTGCAGGGCATGCTCGCGTGGGGCGTCGCGGCGATCGTGTGCGACACGCGTCAGGCCAAACGGCTGTTCCCATTGTTCGCGGCCAGCGGGATCTTCGGCGGCGTCGTCGGTGGCTTCCTCACCCGCCCGCTCGCGGAGCTCCTCGGCACGGAGAACCTGCTCGCCTTCTGGTCCGGTTCGCTGGTGCTGGCCTTCTTCGTTGCGCGCACGCTCCTCAGTCGGCACGTCGTCGCGCCGACACGCGCGGGAGCGAGCCTGATCCAGGACATGCAGGCCGGCTACCGGTACGTACGTTCTTCACCGCTGTGGCGCGCGGTGTCGGCGGCGACCGTGCTCTTCGCCGTGCTCTACTTCTCGCTCACGTTCCCGTTCGCGAAGGCCGCGACGCGGGCTTACCCCAGCGCCGAACAGCTCGCGGGGTTCTTCGGCCTCTTCGGTGGCGCGTCGACCGGCGCGGCGTTCCTCGCGTCGCTCTTCGTCGCGAACCGGCTCTTCGCGCGCGTCGGCATCATGGCCGCGATCCTCGTCTTCCCGTTGCTGTACGCGGCCGGCTTTGCCTCGCTGCTCGTCACGCGCACGGAGTTCGCCGCTCTCGTCGGCTTCCGTTTCGCACAGCTCGTATACCTCCAAGGCATCGCGAGCCCGGCCTACGAGTCGGTCTTCAACGTGATCCCGCGGGAACGCCGCGATCAGGTCCGCGCGTTCGTGAACGGCGTGCCCGATCAGGCCGGCATCGTGATCGCCGGCGCCGTGCTGCTGATCGGCGACCGCGCGCTCGACACGAGCCAGCTCGCCGCCATCGGGCTCGGCGCGGCGCTGGTCACCGCCTACATCTGGTGGCGCGCGTCGCGCCAATACACGGGCGCGCTCGTGCGAACGCTTCGGACCGGGCAGCCGATCGTCTTCACCGGCGAGGAGGAGCCCTTCGGCGGCTTCCGGCGCGACGGCGCCGCCGTGTCGGCGGCCCGCGCCGCCGCGGGGGATGCCGATCCACGAACACGACGCATCGCGGTCGAGGTGCTGGGTCAGCTCGCCGACCAGGGCGATCTGCTCGTCGCCGCGCTCGATGACACCGACGATGACGTGCGTCGCGTCGCAGCGAACGCGATCGCACGTTACGACGCGCCCACATTGCGTACGCACCTCGAAGACGACGATCCCGCGGTGCGCGCGACATGCGCCGCTGCTCTCCTCGAGATCGAGCCTCGGGCCTGGGCGACGCTCGACACTCTGTTGCGCTCGGATGATGCGGAACTGAGGCTCGTCGCCGTTCGCGGCCTCGGGCAGTCGCGCGGGAGCGCGGCTGCGGACGCGATCATGGACCTCGCAACTGACACAGACGGGCGCGTACGCGCGGCCGCCGTCCGCTCGCTGCCAGCGGCCGGCCCCGCGGCATTGCCGCTCCTGGCCACCGCGATCCGCGACGAGGTTCGCGCGGTGCGTATCGCCGCCGCCGACGCACTCGTGAAGCTGGGTACGCCGGCGCTCGAGGTCACGATGAGCGCGATCGAGGACGGTACCGCCGTAGACGACGCCCTCGACGCCCTGCGACGGATGCCCGCGGCGGCTGTCGCCGGCCGCGCGCGAGACGTCGCTCGTCGACGCGCGGCGCTTGCGGTGCGCTATCACGCCGTCGCGCGCGGATTGCGCGTTGAAGAGGAGCGCGCCGCTTTCGCACGTGACGCACTCGTGCGCGCCGCACGGACCCACGGGGCGATCGCGCTCGGTGCGCTTGCGGCCCTTGCGCCCGACGATGCGTACGGGGCCGCGCTCACCGGACTGCGGAGCCGCGATCGTGTCCAGCGCGCCAATGCGGTCGAGGCGCTCGACGCGGTCGGTGATCGCGAGCTCGTGCGACCGTTGCTCGCTATCTTCGAGGATCTCACGCCGGCCGACAGAGCTACGGACCTGACCGAACTGCGCGGAGACGAGGACGAGTGGATACGCGACGTCTGCGCGTTCGCGACCGTTCGACGTACGCCAATGGGAGGTGCCGCGATGGAAACTCTTGCGACGCTACCGACGATGGAGCGCATCTTGTTCTTGCGTCACGTGCCGCTGTTCGCCGAGCTCCCGCCCGGCGACCTCAAGCAGATCGCGGCGGTCGCAGGAGAACAGCTGTACGAAGACGGCACCTTCATCGCGCGCGAGGGCGATGCCGGCAACGAGCTGCTCGTCATCGTCGACGGTGAGGTCGGCGTGGTCACCGGCGGCGCCGAGATCGCGAGACGCAGGCGCGGTGAGTACGTCGGTGAGATGGCGGTGCTCGACGGCGAGCCCCGCAGCGCCTCGCTCGTCGCGCGGGGCACCGTGCGTGCGCTACGGATCGGACGACGCGAGCTCGAGACGATCCTCCGCGAGCGCCCTGAAGCGAGTCACGCCATGTTGATCGTGCTCACACGACGCGTTCGCGAGCTGTCTCGGGCCGCGGCGCCGCCGCGCTAGTGGACGGCGAGCGATACGACCGGATCTACGACGTCGTGCGCCGCATCCCGCGCGGTCGGGTCGCGACGTACGGGATGGTGGCGATGGTCGCCGGCTACGCGCGCGCCGCGCGGTTCGCCGGCCTGGCACTGCACCGCTGCGACGACCCGAGCGTGCCGTGCCACCGCGTCGTCAACGCGAGCGGCGGGCTCGCGCCCCACTTCGTTTCGCAGCGCGGGCGCCTGCAGCGCGAGGGCGTGACGTTCGCGGGACGGAACGTCGCGCTCGGGCGCCACCTTTGGACGCCGCGCCTGCCGGACGAGCGCGGCGGCGCGGCTTCGTCTCGGCGGCGGGCTCGCGGTCGAGCCGTATGACCTTGTAGGACTCACCGAACTTGTAGCCCGCTGACTTTCCGGTGCGCTTGTTCCAATCGCGAATGAACCCCGCCGCTTCCGGTCCGAGCTGCGATTTGTGCACGAGCAGCGCCTTGATCTTCGTGTCCATCGTCTGGCTGATGTCGACGACCGTGCCCCCTTCGCCGAAGGTCTCGAGGAAGAGCGCCTTCGGCTTGTGTGGCTCGAGCTTCTCGTCACGCCAGAGCTCGGGGAACATCTGGCGCGTCGAGGCGTCGGGGTTGATCGTGCGAAGCGCGACCTCGCCAGCGGCGATGTGGTCGGGGTGGTTGATGTAGCCCTCGTCGGCGACGCGGAAGCGCGGGTCCATTGCGATGATCACGTCGGGCTTGTGGATGCGCACCTGACGCGCGACGTCCTTTCGGACCTCGAGCGTCGGGTAGAGGTAACCGTCCTCGTAGCCGAGAAAGACGACGTGCTTGACGCCGAGGATCTTCGCGGCTTTCCGCTGTTCGTCGTAGCGGGTGTCGCGCAGCTTCTCGCGCGTCATGTCCGGATCCTGCGACCCCGACGCGCCGTTGGTGACCATGCAATACGTGACCTCGACGCCGGCCTTCGCCCATTTCGCGACGGTGCCGGCCACGCCGAACTCGGCGTCGTCGGGGTGGGCGTAGATCACCATCGCGCGCTCGATGACGAGGTCCTTGTCGAAGCGCATGCGTGAAGCATGACAAGAGTTGGCGACGCGAAATTCCCTTGCACCGATGGGCCGATTCTGCTAGAACAGATGTTCTAGAGGCTGGCCTGAGGTGTTCGCCACGGTCCCTCGGAGGCGACCGTGCTCACCTGCTACATGTGCGGCGAGACCAAGCCCGAAGCGGAGTTCGCCTTCGACGATATCGCCAGGGGGAGGAGACAGCGGCACTGCCGGAAATGCCAAGCGGCGTATCGACGTGCGCACTACCTGGCAAATCGCGACGCCTACATCCGCCTCGAAGTCGCGAGGATGTCTGGCTACCACGACGCCAACCGCCCCCTGCTTCTCGCCTACCTCTTGGATCATCCCTGCGTCGACTGTGGCGAACGCGACCCCGTGCTCCTCGACTTCGACCACCGCGATCCTTCGTCGAAGCGCAGCGAGGTCGGGCGACTCGCGCACACGAAGCCGTGGCCCCAGGTTCTTGCTGAGATCGAGAAATGTGATGTCCGTTGCGCCAATTGTCATCGGCGCCGCACAGCTCGGCAATTCGCGTGGGGCAAGCTCACACGGAGTGCCACCGAGATCGAGCACATGGCCATCCAACCGACGATCAGCCAATACGTGGACGGTGGCGAGATACCACAATCGGAATTCACGACGCGTATCTGCTGCACGTGCGGCCGGGCCAAGCCTGTCACCGAGTTCGCGGTGAAGAATAGGAACCGAGGAACACGGTCCACGAAGTGTCGGTCGTGCCAGGCCGCGTACTCTCGCGAACACTACAAACGGAACCGTGCAACTTATCTGCATCGCGCCTCAGCGCGGCGAAAGTTGGACCGCGAGAATTGCCGCCAGCATGTCTTCGACTATCTCGTCAGCCATCCCTGTATTGACTGCGGCGAGACGGACCCGATCGTGCTCGAATTCGATCATCGCGACCGCTTAAGCAAGAGAGGTTCGATTTCGCGCCTGATGGGCCAGCTCACGTGGGCCGCTCTCGAGCTCGAAATCGCCCTATGTGATGTCCGCTGCGCGAATTGCCACCGTCGACGCACAGCCCAGCAGTTTGGCTGGGTCAAGCTCCAAGAAGAGTCCGCTTAGAATTGCGCACGTACGCGGGAGTAGCTCAGTAGGTAGAGCGCAACTTTCCCAAAGTTGAGGTTCGCGGGTTCGAAACCCGTCTCCCGCTCAGATTTCCGCGCAGACCTATCCGAGAAATCTGCGCGCACTACCCGCGCGCGTGATGAGCTCAGGCAGCAGATACATCTGACCATCGCGTAAGCGCGCGCGAATCTGACGCACGACCTCGAGGTGTTCGTCGTTCGACTCCGCGACACACCGCTCACGCGCGACGCGCACGCTCTCAGCGACGAGTGGCGGCAGCGTTGACTCGGTCTCGGGATCGAGCCAGGCGAGTCCTTCTTCTACATGGAAGGCGAGACCCGGTACGAGCTCTTTGACGTATGCCCATTCGCCACGGTCGAGGGCAGCGAAGCCGAGCAGCTCCGGTGGTAGCCCGACCGAGTAGAGCGACGCGCAGAACGTGATCGCGCGCGGAAGCGACATGTCCTGATCTTCTCGGGAATAGCCGAACAGGCCGATATGCAGCTTGCGAAGACGGCGCCGCGGGACATGTGGCGCGACCTGGTTGACGAGTCCGGCGATCTCGCGCACTTCGGCGCGGTAGCGATCCGCCGCGCGCGAAATGAGGGCAAACAGCCGCGCGTCCTTGGCGACCTTCATCGGCGGACCGCGTCGCGTCGCGCGGAGCGTCTCGATCGCGCGCCGCACCCGCTCGGCTGGGTAGTCGTACTTGAACGCGGACTGGAGAGTGAACGTCTGAACGCTCGGGTACGTCGCCAGCACGCGCGCGGTGGAGTCCGGCCGCAGTCCGCCGCGGAACGGCGCGCTGCCGCATCCGATGATCGGCAGGATCGGGATCCCGATACGCTGCTCGAGGCCGTCGAGCTTGTCGAGCGCCACCAGCGACGCCAGGACCGCGGCGATCAGGCCGTAGTTGAGCGCCGGATCGGATCGGGCGATGAACACGCGTTGGTACGGCAGGTCCTTGCCCGATACGTAGTCGGCGACGATCGCGTCGGGCTCCAAGAGGTACGGCAGATCCTCGATCAACGGGATGACACCGATGTCGGCCGGCTCGAACGCTCCGCACCACGTCGACACGGAGATATCACCAGGGACGAGTGGCGCGTTTGCGGCCTCGACCACGTTGCGGAGGTAATAGGTGCGGATCCGCTCC
>WNGJ01000280.1_pt1 | contig 43873 bp, 30 predicted proteins | sample 5400611 | NCBI WGS metagenome assembly WNGJ01 (sample SAMN13153375, study PRJNA577476) | soil metagenome | isolation source: 40 cm soil or saprolite under Garry oak tree replicate 1 | place: USA:California | collected 2016-06-15
GGGTAGGCCGGCGCGTGCCGACGATGCTGAGGCAGGGAAGATTCAAGACCTGCGGATCGCCGCGAACGTATAGCAGGACGGGCGGGTTGTAAATTTGTAAAAGCCACTGCTGGTATTCGGGTTCCGTCCAGTTCAAGAGCGTGCAGCCCGCAATCTTCTGAATGCCCGCCAATTCCTTCTCGGCGCGCTTGAAACTTTCCTTTTTCGCGAGGGCTTGCGCGACTTGAGCGGGAAGATGGCAAGACTCGAGATCAGGGAGGCTGGCTCGAAAAACACCCTCTGGCGAGTCGAACCGCCGCGGCACGCGAGCGGACAAACAGGAAGCCAAGCCGGGCGTAAGCCCGAGCGCAATCCAGGAGAGGGAACAGTCCGGCGGCATCGCTTGACGAGCCTATGCGTGGAGTAACCGACTTGTCGAGTAGTTAGCGCTTGATGTTCACCAGGCAACCAACCCTGGGAGCTCCTAAGCGCTATCGAATGGGCTGAGCCGCGTCTTCCTGGAGGATAGCATCCAAAGTTTTCAGGAAAAGATCCGCATCGGCTTCAGAGAAAACCAGCGGCGGGCGCAGCTTGATAACGTTGTGATGCGGCCCGTCGGTGCCGGCAAGAATCCCGCAATCCCGAAGGCGATTGACCACGTATGAGGCTTGCAGCGGTGCCGCCGTCCGCGTTTCGCGATCCAGAACGAGGTCGATCCCCAGGAACAGTCCGGAGCCGCGCACATCGCCGATCATTGCGTACCGCGTCTGCAAAGCACACAAGCCCTCGATGAGATGCTTGCCAATGAGCAAGGCGTTTTGCTGCAGGTTTTCTTCTTCAAGTACATCCAGCACCGCGAGCCCCGCCGCGCAAGCCACAGGATTGCCGCCGAACGTGCTGAAAAACTCCATCCCATTGTTAAAAGAATCGGCAATTTTACGCGTGGTGATTACCGCCGCGAGCGGAAACGCGTTACCGATGGGCTTCCCCAGAACGACGATGTCCGGAACGACGCCTTGCGTTTCGAATCCCCAAAAGTGTGTCCCCAGCCGGCCGAATCCAACTTGCACCTCATCCGCGATGCAGACGGCGCCCGCTGCGCGCACATGGCGATACACTTCCGCGAGATATCCGGGCGGAAAAACAATTTGTCCGCCCACGCTTGGCAGAGTCTCTGCGATGTACGCGGCGACGCTGTGGCCTTCGGCGCTCGTCTGCTCTAGAATTTCGCCGACATGCTCAGCATATTTTGCGCCCGCTTGGTTGTCGCCCCGGCGATAGGGCCCGCGGTAATCATCCGCGAGCGGCGCAACGTGCACCCACGCCTTCTTTCCACGGCCTCCCGGACCATCGAATTTGTACGGACTGATGTCGATGAGCGTGTTAGTGTGGCCGTGATAGGCGTGTTCCAGCACGATAATGTCTTCCCGCCCAGTATTTGCGCGCGCAAGCCGCAGCGCCAGCTCATTGGCTTCGCTTCCCGAATTCACAAAAAAACAAACGCGCAACGGTTCGGGTAGCAGTCGCGTCAGCCGCTCTGCATAGCGGTTGACATTGTCATGCAAGTAGCGCGTGTTGGTGTTGAGCAGCGCGAGCTGCGCTTGCGCCGCCTGCACCACGCGAGGGTGGCTGTGCCCCACCAGCGGCACGTTGTTGTAAACGTCGAGGAACGCTCGCCCCGTATCGTCATACAGATACTGCATCCACCCACGAACGATTTTCAGCGGGCGCTCATAAGAGATGCGCAGATTTTTCCCCAGCAAAGCGCGCCTTGCGGCAAGCGTTTCGCTGAGTACAGGCTCTTTCACCGGAAAGCGATCGGCCACAATACCAAGCAAAAGATCCGGGTCCGGCGAGAGGCTCGTCCAAACCGCACGCTGAGAAGCGTAAGCAACGCCCGGAAAATCGGCGCCTAGTTCCAACAGATCCAGGATGATCTGAAAATGAATGTGTGGCATCCACCCGCCGTTTTCATCCGCCGTGCCTACTCGCGCAAATTCTTTTCCGCGCCCAACGCGCTGGCCGGCCTTCAACCGCAAAAGCGTTTCCTTCGTCAAATGGCCGTACAACGTGAAGAATTTCTCACCGTCACTCGTTTCATGTTGCAGAAGGACGAGCGGCCCGTAGTCCTGCGGCACAGAATTATTCGCGACGATGTGGACCACACCATCTAGCGGAGCGCGCAGCCGTGTCCCCGGCTCGACGAATAAATCCATTCCCAAGTGCACCGTGCGCCGCTCATCCGTGTGTTTACTGCTTGCGCCAAATAGCGGGGACGTATAAACCAGGCGCGGCTCATCGTAACGGCCCACGCCGAAGGCCGCGCCCGCCCGCTTCATTTCCGCAGACAGTTTCTCGCTTACTTCCGGATTGTTGGCCCCGCCGGGTTTAGCCCCCAGAAATGTGCTGCCAACGCTCAAATCGAAAACAAGGCTCGGTGCCGTCCGCGTATCGATTTCCAGAAGCGAACCCGCGGAGCCGCCGCTCGCCCTCAACCATTGTGTGATCTTTTCACTATTCGGAACGGCCGGTAGCCCGCAAGCCGCGCGAAACGTGTAGTGGGCAAATCGTGGATGGATTTTTGCCAGCCGCTCCAATGCTCCCCATGCGGGCGCTTCGCTGACCGTGACGTACGAATCTTCCGGCTTGACGGTTTTGCGGTGCGCGGAATTTGTGACGCTGACGGCGAGCCGCGCGCCGATCAAAGGAAATAGAACCGACAACTCCAGCTCATCGAGTGGAAACGCCCCGTGATATCCCGCGACGATCGCAGTTGCCGCTTGCAGCGGGTCTTCTTTCCCAAAAATGGCGTAAGCGGCTGCAATCGCCGGCTCCGACGCTGTGATTCCATCATGCATGTCGCCAAAATCAATCACCCCGGCGATCTTTCGCGGCTGCGGCCACGGCTCGCTGACCAGCACGTTGTGGTCGTTCGCATCGCCGTAAATCACCCTGCGCCGCAAGCGCAGCAAATTGGGAACCACTTCCGCTTCATACAGCGCCAGAAACTTTTCCACCAGCGCGCGCCGTTTCGAATCAGCAATGTGCCTGACATACTCCTTGATCCAACCGGCACGCGAAGAATCCCATTTCAGTTCGCGATGCGCAGCGGCATGCGTAAACGATTGCAGCGCCGCATCCATCTCGCCAAGAAACCGGCCAAGATCGCCAAGCAACTCCGTCGTATGTGGACGGACTTCCGCAAGAACTTTTCCGTTCACGAAGCTGAGCAGCCAGATGAGTCGCGTCGAGCCGTCCGCCGCGACAGTAGAAGAAAACAGTTCACCCGTCTGATTGGGAATAACGCGGGGCAAGGGCAACTGAGGTGCACGCTGCGCCAGATGCTGCAGCGCCCGGCACTGCATATCAATGAAGGACTGCTCCCGCGCCGGATGCATCACTTTGAGGACGAATCCATGTCCGTCCCCGCTCGACAGGTGGAAATTGTCGTCGTATTCGCCCGGTAGTGCCCGGGCGGTTGCCTCAAGCGCATAAAGTTCGCGCGCCAGGCGAACCGCTGCCGCTTCCGTCACCGAATGGGTTACGCGCGCCTCCAGCAGCATGCGCCAAATCTTATCTGCAACAGCCGGAGCGCGTCCATCCCGCAAGGCGCGGCTTACTCTGCCGAGCCTTTTTCAACGCCGTGTAACCGCTTCCTCTTACAGTTTCTCTCTCGACTCCTGCACGGAGACCGGCCCATTTACGGTGGACAACCGGATCGTTGCCGGACCGCTGCCATATTCGATGCGGCGGTGCTCATCGTCCCAGGTCTTGCGGGCGCTGTCGCAAATGCTCGCCTTGCAGCTTACCGGTGCGTAGTTCGTCGATTCCACCACGAAGCTGGACTGGTAGCCGCTCGGGACCATCAGCGTCAGCGGGCCGTTCTTCGCATCCGCGGTCAAGCCCGCGCCGCTCCATGTTTTCCCTGACAGCGCCACGGAGATCGGTCCATTCTCCGTATGAATGCGCACGCTTCCGTTGCTGCCGTCCAAACTGATCGGGCCATTCACGGCGGTAATATCCGCTTCGCCCGAAAAATTCTTCAAGCTGATCGGCCCGTTCTTGGCGCGAGCTGTGAGTTTGCCGTCCACGTTATACAGCGAAATCGGCCCGTTCATCGTGTCCAGGTCGATGGTCGCGGATTTCGGCGCGCGAATCAGCAGCTCCACCGTCCAGGCCTCCTCGTCCCCCGGGCCTTTCGTCGATATTCTGCCGTTTTCGATGGACATACTGATCTGCGACAGGACTCGTTCCGCATCCCCACTCGATCCCGCCGCCGCTTTGCACGCCGTCACAGAATAGTTCCCTTTATCCCAGCCCACGACCTGCACGCCACCGTTGGTATGCGGGTGAACCTGCAGCACGGGAGCCTCGGACTTCGTCAAGGTGCGCTCTTCAGAACGCACCACGGCGTCCTGGTCGTCAAAGCGGATGTGAACATCGGAGCAATCGGTTGCGGGCTCTCTGTGGCCCCAGGAAGTGTTTACGGAATGGTGATGCCGGCTCGCTCGCGCGCTCGTAAACCCCAGCGCCAGCAGAGCCGAAAACGAAATCAGGAAAAACAAGGTGCGTCGAGGCATGTGGCCCTCCCCTCGAAGCTATAGACGACCAGAGAGCCCGATTGTCACGCGACACTCTGCCAAATTTTCAGTCCCAGCCGTCCCAATCGTCGTCCGTGCCAATGGGCGGCCCATCAGGCGGCTCGGGTGGCGGCGCTACGCTGATTTGCTTCGGATCTTTCTGAAACTGAACGATTTGCGAAATCGCCGCAAAAACATGGGCGCGTTCTTCCTCATCCTTGGCGCCACTTTGGTCGGTCGCCAGCCAGTCACGCAATTGTTCCAATTTTAATGCGGCGATGGCCCGGACCTGAGCAGCGGCCTGCTCGTTGGCACTCAGGGCCATCAGGTCATACAAGACTACGCCATCGGTCGACCGGGCGATCTCTGCAGGATACCCCGAGCTGCGGGGAGACTTCCATGTCGCAGCCACGGGGGCGTCGATGATCTCTTCCAGCCCCGGATTCTCCGCATGGCGCGCGTGAAACTCCACCAGCCGCGCCGCCCTCTCCGGATTAAACAGAAATTGCAGCGTGTGCTGTGCCGCCGCCTCCGCCGGAGCCAGCGCATCAAAAGTCGGGCTGGTCCGAATCTTGAGATGCTCGCGACCCCGTTCGTAATCCGGTGGACGCGGAGGAATCATCTTCAGCAGCGACTCGGGCAACGTTAAAACGTCCGGCTTCAGTGTCGCCAGCACCGCCGCAAGCGCGCGCCGTTGTTCCGCAGGCGCCACGATCTGTGTCGGCGTTTGCCCGTCGCCGCGCAGCGCAAACGTGTAGTCCATTCCGCCGACCAGTTTGCTCGCCGCTTCCACCTGGTAGCGATGCAGCATGAACAGCGGCACAAGCACGTCCTCGAGTGTCGCCAGTGGCGCGCCCTCGCGAATATTGTTCTCCCCGAAACGCTTTAGCGCCGCCCCGCGTACTTGCATGATGCGGTTCAATTCATCGACCGCATTTGCACCAGAATCCCACAGATGCGCCAGGCTGCTAGATGAACCCGCTGGCCGCGCGTCCTGGTCCGTCAAGTAGCGAAGCCCTTGCCCGTACGCATCCAGCAGAATTTTATTCAGCGCCGCTTGTTCATTCGTCCCTGGCGCAAAATCCTGATAGCCAAACGCAATGGACACCTTGTCCCACTCCCCGATTCCCGTCGCGTAAGCCGCGGACAAATCAGGCACGCCATCCGCGCCAAGCTTCACGTACGGCGGCGGATAATCCATCACGGAAGAACGGTTCACGGTGCTCGCGGAATAGTTGTGCATCAAGCCCAGGGTGTGCCCCACTTCGTGCGCCGCGAGTTGCCTCAGCCGCGCCAGCGCCATCTCTTGCATCTTCGGCGAGACCGGCTTGCCCTTTTCGTAAGGCGCCAGCAGACTCTCTGCAATCAAAAAGTCCTGCCGCACGCGCAGCGACCCCAGTGTCACATGCCCCTTGATGATTTCTCCTGTGCGCGGATCGATCACCGCCGCTCCGTAGGACCATCCCCGCGTCGCGCGATGCACCCACTGGATCACGTTGTAGCGCAAGTCCATTAGGTCCGCGCCTTCCGGCAGCATCTCGACGCTAAACGCGTTCTTGTAGCCCGCCGCCTCAAACGCCTGGTTCCACCACCGCGCGCCTTCGAGCAGCGCGGAACGAATCGGCTCCGGCGCCCCGCGGTCGAGGTAGTACACGATGGGCTGCACCGGCTCGCTGACTGCCGCTTTCGGGTCTTTTTTCTCCAGCCTATGGCGCGCGACAAGGCGCTTCACGATCGGCTCGCTGATCGGCGTCGCGTAATCCATGTAGCCAATGCCAAAAAAACTGGACCGCGGATCGTACGCGCGCACCTTGTACCCTTCCGGCGGAAGCTGCACGAACGAGTGATGCTCCCGCACGGTGATCGATTCCGGAGAAGGCGTCACGTCGCGAACCCATCGCCCCGGCTCCTCTCCCGCGAACGTGAGCGTGGCCTCCACTTCCGTATTAAGCGGAAAATTCTTCGTCTGCGGCAGATAAATGACGCACCGCGCCGCATCCAGGTGATAGGCGCCCTGCTTCGTCCGGCGCAGCGCCGCGGGAATCCCGTGCGCATCGTGCAGGAAAAAATCCGTCGCATCCACCAAAGTGTGGTCCTTCTCCTCGGCTTCCACTTTGAAGCCCCACAGCGCGGACTCCGCGAAGGAATCGCGCACCGCGCGCCGTTCGTCGAGATCGCTGCTCACCGCGCGGTATTCGAGGTTTTCCTGGATCAGCAGGACCTTCGGCCCGCTGCGCTCGAAGCGCACGATGCGCGTCCGCCCCAGCTGCCCGCGGTCCAGCCCGATGTCATTCGAACCGATGCCCGCGGGAAGCCCGCTCTGGTAAAGAAACACGCTGCTCCACTTATCAATCTCCAGCCACAGCTTCCCCTGCTTCGCATCCCAATAAAGATTGAAAAAACCAGGCAGCTTTTGCGCCCCCGCGGTCTTCTCCGCAATCGTGGGCGTTTGCCCCGTTTCCGCACGTGCTTGAACGCGCGTCGGCGCAGCAAGCGCCGCACTCATCAACAAAGCGCCGGCCCAAGTCTTCGACATGTCCCATCCTCCAAACTTGCCGAATGGTTTTACAACAGAAGTAGCCCCATCGCGAACTGATATCGCTTTAGTCAGATTGACCGGGGTTGTTGCCTTTGTAGGGGCGCAGCACCGCTGCGTCCCTTTGATTTACCCCTTGCCACGTGACAAACGCATTTTTCCACCGTCAATAACGCAGCGCCAAGCCGAACCTCGGCCAAGGTCGTAGTTCCCCGGTTTGCTGGATTCGGGAACTCTTAGCCCCGGCCTTCGTACTGTACGGAGAGGTGTCTATGGCAAGCCTGCCAGGCAATTTTCGCTACGCCCTGCGGCAGTTCCGGCTATCGCCCATTTTTACCGTCGCGGCTGTATTGACGCTGGCCTTGGGAATTGGCGGCCCTACCGCCATCTTCACCTTAATCCACGCCGTAATGCTCCGCTCCTTGCCCGTTTCTGACCCCGGCAGGCTTTACCGCGTAGGCGAAGGCGATGAATGCTGCGTGGAAGGCGGTCCTCAGGACACTTGGGGCATGTATTCCTTCCCCTTGTACGAACGCCTCAAGGCAGAAACCCCTGAATTCGAAGAGGTTACCGCCTTCCAAGCTGGGCGCTGGCGGCTAGGCGTCCGCCGTCAGGGCGTCGAATCGGCTGCCAGGCCCCTGCGCTCGGAGTACGTCACCGGCAGCTATTTCTCAACTCTGGGAGTCCGCGCTTTCGGCGGGCGCCTGTTCACTCCGGATGACGACAAGCCCGCCGCCCCGCCCGTAGCCGTGCTCAGCCACCGTGTCTGGCAGACCGCCTACGCTTCCGATCCTTCCGTGGTGGGTTCAACGTTCGTCGTCGAGGGCCACCCTCTAACCGTGATCGGCGTCGCCCCCGCCGGATTTTTCGGCGAAACTCTCGAAAGCGACCCTCCTGACATCTGGCTCCCTCTTCAGCAGGAACCCATGATGAATGCCGAAGGCAGCCTGCTGCGTCAGCCTGTCTCCGCTTGGCTGCGCATGATTGGGCGCTTGCGTCCGGGAGCTTCGACAGACGGGATGTCTCCCCGCCTCACGGGAGTGCTGCGCCAATGGCTGCAGAACGATTCCGGCTACCCTTCCAACTGGATGGACGACGTCATGCGCATGCTTCCCAAACAGGTTGTCAACGTGATCCCCGCCGGGGCAGGCGTCGCCATGATGAAAGAAGAGTACGGCCGCAGCCTGCAGATATTGCTCTCTGTGTGCGGCTTGGTGCTTCTGATCGCTTGTTCCAACGTGGCGAACCTACTGCTCGCTCGCGGCCTTGCCCGTCGCGGCCAAACTGCCGTGCGGCTGGCTGTTGGCGCCACTCCAAGGCAAATCGTTATGCAGGCGCTCACGGAAAGCGTCCTGCTCGCCATTGGCGGCGGCATTGTCGGACTTCTCGTGGCCATGGCTGCGGCACGTCTGCTGCTTGCCCTCGCCTTCCACAGCTCGCATTTCCTTCCCATCAGCACCACGCCATCGCTCATGGTCTTGGCATTTGCTTTCGTCTTGGCGCTCGTAACCGGAATCATTTTCGGCGCGGCTCCCGCGTGGCTCGCCACGCGCACCGATCCCGCCGAAGCCCTGCGCGGATCGGGTCGCGGCACGCAGGATCGTTCTTCGTTTGCCCGCAAAGCGCTGCTCGTCGTCCAGGCCGCCTTGTCTGTCGTTCTCGTCGCCGGTGCCACCATGCTCGCCCGCAGCCTTAACAAGCTCGAGCATCAGGACTTCGGATACCAGGTGCAAAGCCGCGTGGAAGTCAGCATGAATCGTCCTCCCGCCACCTACACTCAGCCTCAGTTAGCCGCGCTTTATCGCCAGCTCGAAGATCATCTCAATCGTCTCCCCGGCGTTCAGGATTCCGGTCTTGCGCTCTATAACCCGCTCACCGACAACTGGGGCGAACTCATCATGGTCGCCGGCCATCCTCCGGCCAAGCTCAATGAGGAAGCTGGCGCCTCTTGGGACCGCGTAAGCGCCAACTATCTTCAGAATCTTGGCGTGCCGGTTTTGCGCGGGCGCGCGTTTACCGCCGCCGATAACGAAACCACCGCGCCCGTGGCCCTCGTCAACGAGGCTTTTGTGAAGCGCTTTTTCAAGAGCGGCGAAGATCCGCTGGATCAGCATTTTGGCCTCGATGTCCCCGAGTACTCCGGCACCTTCCGGATCGTCGGCGTCGTGCGCGATGCCAAGTTCGCGGGGTGGGGCCTCCGCAGGCCCGCCCGTCCCATGTTCTACGTGCCGCTGGCCCAAAATGTGAATTATCCCGACGAATTGATGAAGAAAATCGAGTTGAACTCCCACTTCATCGGCGGAATGTTGCTCGTAACCAACATGACCCCCGGCGCTCTCGAAGCCCAGCTCACCAGGATTTTGGCGGAATTGGACCCCAACCTGACCATCAACAGCATCCGGACCATGCAGCAGCAGATTGAACTTTCCTTCGACCAGGAACGTGCCGTAGCCGGCCTCGCCGGCCTCTTCGGTATCGTCGCGCTGATCCTTGCCGCCATTGGCCTGTACGGCGTCACCGCCTATTCCGTCGCCCAGCGAACCAACGAAATTGGCATTCGCATGGCCCTAGGTGCAGACCGCCCGAAAGTCCTGGCGCTGGTGCTAAGTGGAGCATTCAAGCGCGTGGCAATTGGACTCTTCCTCGGCTTGCCCCTCGCCGTCGGAGCCGGCCGCTTGCTCTCTGCCCAACTCTACGGCGTCTCCTCGTGGGACCCATTCGCCCTGAGTGTAGCTGCCGGCGCGCTCGCGATCTGTTCCTTCTTCGCAGCCATCATTCCCGCAAACCGCGCCGCCTCCATTTCCCCCATGAACGCCCTGAGAATTGAGTAGCGCCGCCTCGCCCGGAAGCGGTTTAGACGGTATGGGGTCGGCTAAAGACGGATTACTCACCGGCCAAGTACGTGTTGCCAGCTATAGCGCAGCCGGTATCATCTGAAGCGAAGTATCTCGCCTGACCCGCGCCTCTGCGCGGGCTCAAGTCCCCGCCACAAACCACGTGCAGACATCCGTAAGTCTTCCCCCCAAAGTTTTCTTTGACTTTTCTCTAATTTTGTGTATACTTAACGCTATAGATTACTACACTTGGAGTGCAGGGGCTTGCCCCGGCTTTTCTTTTTAGGATAGTCATTTCTTCCTTTGCTGGTCCGAAACAACCAAAATCGCGTCCTTTAGAATCAATCGTTTACGAAATGCTCTTTTTGTAAGTCCTTTCTTTTGACATTCATGCAAATTGATGGGGGGCCCCTCGCCATTTTTCACTCTCTTCCAACATTCCGAATTCGCTGGAGGATTCCTCGCGAAAGAAGGATGCCGCCCGGAAAAACCCTCTTTGTTATACTGGACCTTAAACGTGAGCCCGCGAACCGTGACCAAACTTCGCATCTCCATCGTTCAATACCTCAACACCGCGCCGCTCGTCTGGAGTTTCACCAACGGGCCGCTGCGCGGCAAATACGATTTGTCGTTCACTGTCCCCTCGCAATGCGCCGGTGATTTGCGCTCCGGCCGCGCGGACCTAGCCATCATTCCGGCCATCGAATACGAGCGCATCAGCGACTTGGTGATTTTGCCGGACATGGCCATCGCCTCGAAAAAACAGGTCCGCAGCCTGCTCATCATTGCGAAGAAGCCCATCGAACAGGTGAAGACCTTTGCATTGGACGCTGGTTCGCGCAGCACGCAGACTCTGACGCGTATCCTATGCGCGGAAAAGTGGAGGATCGCCCCGCAATTCTTTGAATCGCCACCGGACTTGACCGCGATGCTGGAGCAAGCAGACGCGGCGCTCCTGATTGGTGATCCCGCGTTGCGAATTGCCGTGGGAATGGAAAAAGAGAGTTGGCCCGGCGCGGATGGCCAAACCATATGCCAGGCCGCCACTCTCGGAATCACCAGCGCTGAGACGCTTTACGTTTATGATGTGGTTAGCGAATGGCGAACTCTGACCGGATTGCCTGCAGTCCTGGCGGTCTGGGCCGCAACTCGAGACGTTGCCACTCCCGAGGTGGCTGCGGATTTTCTCGCCTCGCGGGATTTTGGTTTGTCGCGCATCGCGGAAATTTGTTTCGACGCCGCGCGCGAATTGGAATTGCCGCAACGGACTCTCGAGTCGTACTTGCAAAGCAATATCGACTTCTCTCTCGATGCCGAAAATCGCCGCGGCCTGGAATTGTATTTCGCGCACGCTGCACAACTAGGCTTGATCCCGCAGGCCAAGCCGATCAAGTGGGCCGCCACGAGAGCGGAAGCCGTGAAGTTGTAGGCGCACGGCTTTAGCCGTGCTCTAAGGATTTTGAGTTCACGCAATGCACTGGTTACAAATGGAACGTGACAATCGATAAGGAATAATCGTGGGACTGCCCAAACAACAAGCGCTGGACATGCTTGAATCCGATGACCTCGTGGGCCTCGGCATGGCTGCGCATCAGATGCGCCTAAAGAAAAACGATCCACGTGTCGTCACCTACCAGATCGACCGTAACATCAACTACACGAATTTCTGCACCGAATATTGTTCCTTTTGCGCGTTCTACCGTCCGCTCGGCGCCAAAGACGGCTACATCCTGCCGTTCGAGGAAATCTACAAGAAAATCGACGAAATGCTGGAACTCGGCGGCACCGGCATTTTGTTACAAGGTGGCCTGCACCCGGACTTGCAAATCGGCTATTACGAAAATTTACTGCGCTCCCTGAAAGCGCGCTACCCGCAAGTGCATCTGCATTGCTTTTCGGCCCCGGAAATTCTGTGCATCGCCGAAGTCAGTGAAATTAGTATCCGCGAAACTATTCAGCGCCTCATGGATGCGGGACTGCAATCCATTCCCGGCGGCGGCGCGGAAATTCTCGACGACGAAGTTCGCGCGAAGATTGCGCGCCTGAAGTGTACCAGCGACGACTGGGAAGAAATGCACCGCGTGGCCCATTCCCTGGGACTGCGCACCACTGCCACTATGATGTTCGGCTGCGGCGAAGAGCTCCGCCATCGCGTCAACCATCTCGAACGCTTGCGGCGCATTCAAGAAGATACCGGCGGGTTCACCGCGTTCATTCCTTGGATGTTTGCCGCTGAGAATACCGCGCTTGGGAAAAAAGTCCAGGAAACTACCGCGGTCGACTATCTGAAAACGCTGGCCGTCAGCCGCCTGTACCTCGACAACATCGACCACATTCAGTCAAGCTGGCTCACGCCCGGAATCAAAGTCTGCCAGATCGGTCTGCAGTTCGGCGCCGACGACGTAGGCAGCATCCTGATCGAAGAAAATGTCGTCTTCGCTGCCGGCGTAAAAAATCGCACCAACGAAAGCGAACTCCGCCGCGTCATTTCAGATGCCGGTTTCATCCCCGCCCAGCGCGACACGCTCTACAGAAGTTACGTTTTGAAATAATTTCAGCCGCTGGGAATAAAGTCGCAGCACGTAGGCACTTACACAGGTTTTGGGCGCAGGTGAATGGAAACGTCGACGACCATGCCATCAGGCAATTCGACGTCTTCCAGGAGGTAAAGAACGCCGCCGCGGAAACGCGCCTGAATCTTTCGCGGCTCGGGTTTGGAGCTGACCGATTCAGGTTTCGGGCTGGCCGAGGTTTTGGAGCCGCTCGATTCAGTTTTCTTCCCCGCGGCCGAGCCGGAAGCTTTTCCTTCTGTTTCATCCAGGGCTTCGTTAGCGAGGGCGTCGGCTTCGCGGTTCTGCTCGCGGTAAACGTGCTCGATGCGGAAGGAATCGAAGGCTTTCGACATTTTTTGCGCGCGCTCGAAAAGCGGCCGCAGATCCTCGCTTTTCACTTTGTACTGCCCGCGCATTTGTTTGACGAGAAGTTCGGAATCGCTCTCGATGCGCAGCGCGCGAATGCCGTGCGATTGCGCGTAGTCCATCGCCGCGATCAATCCGTAGTATTCGGCGACGTTGTTGGTCATGCGGCCGATATATTTTTTCAGCTTGGCGACGATTTCGCCGCGCCCATCGCGGATCACCACGCCGTAAGCGGCGGGCCCGGGATTGCCGCGCGAGCCGCCGTCAATATTCGCGCGATGCGCCGCCGCGGCCGGCTTAGGCTCCGCGGGGGCATCACCGAACAAATCTTTTCCACCGGTTGTTGGCGGTCGGCGCGGCATCAGGAATTTGTCGAAGCCGCCGAAGATGTGTTCGCAGAACCAGCCGCGGAATTCGCGACCGGAATTGGTTCCAGCGTGTAGAGGATAAGGCCGCAGCTTTCGCAGCGGAAAACTTCCTCGTTGGTTTCCGTAGCTAGTTCCTGAAGAATGTGCGGCAGGACGCGCATGCCGCAGCCGCGGCACTGGCCGTCGCGGGCTTCGGCCATCGCCGTGCCGTTGTGGCGCTTGGCGATGCGCGCGTAGAGTTCGCGCAAATCTTCCGGCACCGGCGCGATGATTTTTTCGCGTTCGGCCGTGGCGGCCTCCAACTGTCTCTTTTTTTCCGTACCTTGCGCCTGAATTTCTTTTCGTTCCGCGGCTACGGTCTGCTCGGCTTCTTTCAATCTCGACTCCGCGACTTTCACACGGCGTTCGGCGTCCTCCGCAGCCATCATCACTTCTAGTTGACGGTCTTCGGCTTTAGCAACTTCAGCTTCGGCGTTGGCGATTTCGTGTTGCAATGCTTTGAAGGCTTCGTTGGTCTTTACCGCTCCGCTCTGATCGCGATATTTCCGCGAGCGGTCTTTCCACTGCTGCACGTCGAATTCAAATTTCTTGCGTTCCGTGATGACGTGCGTGTGCGCCTCTTTCGCGGAAGCGACATCGGCGCGGGCGCCGCCGAGCCTGGTTTCCGCTTCGCGGATGCGTTTTGGAAACGCCTCCAGTTCCGCGCGCAGGACGGCAATCTGGTGGTCGACGCGCTGCAGCTCGATCAAGTGAGGAATCGCGGGATGCATGAGCCGATAATTCTAGCACATCGACACCGTGGACTTTGCGCGAACCGCTGGGGCGGATAGAATGCCTGAGACTGCATGCAAGAAATGAGGAGTCGCCCGTTCTAAGGAGGAAGAGACATGCCGCACGTGCAGATTACCTGGGTGGAAGGCCGGACGCCGGAGCAAAAACGGAAGATCGCGGAGCGCGTCACGACCGTGTTGATCGAAGATGGCAGGGCCAAACGTGAAAATATTCACGTGTCGTTTCACGATGTGCCGGCGACGAATTATGCGGAAGCCGGCGTGCTGGTGGTGGACCAAAAGCGCGCGCCTTGAGCGAATACGAAGCAGTCGGGATGTGTTCCATTTCTTTCGAATTGAAAAGCTTCGGTCGGCGCCGTACTGGCGAAGAGTAGCTGGCGAGAGGAGGGCCTCGCATGGCTGATTCACTGAAGAAACGGCTGGAACAATGGGTTTCGGCCGGAGTGGTGGATGCGGGCACGGCGTCGCGCATTCGAACGTATGAGGAATCGCAGAGTTCTGGCGAGCGCCTGCGTTGGCCGGTATTGCTGGCCGTAGCGCTGGGCGGGCTGCTGCTTTGCGCCGGGGTCTTGCTGTTCGTGGCCGCGCACTGGGACGAACTCTCGCCCGCGTGGCGTTTTACGCTGGTCATGATTCTCGTGGCCGTGTTTCCCCTGGCCGGCGCGCTGACGGAGAAGAGGTTTTCGGCGCTCTCAACGACGTTCTACGCGATCGGGACCGTTTGCGTCGGCGCAGGAATTTTTCTGACCGCACAAATCTTCAATCTTCAGGAGCATTGGCCGAGCGGGATTCTGTTGTGGGCCATCGGGGCGCTTGCCGGCTGGCTGCTGCTCCGGCATTGGATGCAGGCGGCACTGCTGGCATTGCTAGTGCCCGGATGGCTCGTAGGCGAATGGGAATTGCGCACTCAAGGATTTGCCGTAAGCAACCGGTTGATCACCGAAGGGCTGGTGCTGATCGCGATTGCCTACTTCAGCGCAAGAACGAGCCAGGAAGATTCCGCAACGCGGCGGGCGCTGGCGTGGATCGGCGGACTGGCCGTGTTGCCTCTCAGCGTATGGGCGTTTGCCGAAGGCCGGGGATACTGGGGATGGTGGCAGAATCGGCCCCCAGTTTCCTCTTTTCTTCAAGTCACTGGTTGGGCCATCGCGATTTGCGGGCCACTGGCGCTGGCCTACATACTGCGCAAGAATGCGGCGTGGACAAACGCGGTGGCGGCGGTCTGGGTCTTGGTGATCGGAACGTTTCGGGCCCGGAATGGGGATACGGGTGCAAACCTGCCGATATTCGCGTGGAATTCGCTCGGTCCGTATTTTTGGGCGGGGGTTGGAGCGCTGGGAATGGTGGCGTGGGGATTGCTGGAACGGCGGCGCGAACGCATCAACCTGGGAGTCGCCGGGTTTGCCTTGACGGTGGTTATTTTCTATTTCTCGAACGTCATGGATAAGTTCGGGCGTTCCGCGAGCATGATCGGGCTTGGCGTGTTGTTCTTGTTCGGTGGATGGGCGCTGGAGCGAACGCGGCGGCAACTGGTCGCGCGAGTTGCGGGAGGAACGCCGTGAAACTGTCGCGGAAGGGGATCATCCTGGCACTGCTGCAATTGGCGATCGTCGTGAGCCTGGCGGCGAAATATGCAATCGATCGCGCGCGATTTCCACGCGTTTGGGCGCAGACCGTGGCTTACGATCCCGATCTGCCGATTCGCGGCCGGTATTTGAGCGTGCGATTGCGCGTGGATGCGGATCGAGTTTACGGCGTTTCACAACCGCCGAAAGTAATTCAAGGTAATTTCTGGAGCGACATGCGGGATGTCTATTTGCACGCAGAGAATGGGCACCTGGTGGCAAGTCCCGCGCCCAGTCCCACCGGGCTGAGTGTAACGCGATGGAGGACGCGCAACGGAGATTTGGTGGCGGCCGTCAGCGAGCCGGTGGCTTACTTTTTGCCGGAACACGCAGTCGATCCTTCGCGTCGGCAGGCGGGCGAAGAATTATGGGTAGAGGTTACGGTTCCTAAGAAAGGGCCGCCGCGTCCGATCCGGTTGGCGGTGAAGCGCGGAGACAAGTTTACACCGCTCCAAATCAAATGAAATGCGGACCGGCTCTTCACGAGAAATGCGAAGAGCGATCCGCTTTTTATTCGAACGCTGGCTGAGTTTCTCTTCTCTCAGGCTCGGGCGTCGCGGCGAATGAACGACCAATCGAGAAAGTAGCCGATCCCGATCGCGAGAGGAATAATGCCGAACGCGGCGGCGGTCCAAATCTCGCGATCTGCCTGGATGCCGGCAATCAATCCGAAGGCCGCAATGTAGCCGAGAGCTCCGCTAACCAGCAGGATGCCGGAGCGGCGGGAACGCGCCGCTTGGTTCAATTCAGGCTCCATGGGAATATCGACTCCGCGGGCAATCGCCGCGAGCCGCTCTTCGCTGCGCAATTTGCGGACCCGGTAATAGGTGTACAGCGCGCCGAGGGGGACGCCCATCCCCAGTGTCACGGCGACCAATCCAATCAATTCTCCGCCCATGGTGTGATCCTTCTTTCGTTTAGGCGCCCGCCGCCGGCGGGCGTGTTTTATTGGGGGACCGCTTTCACTGAGAGGTACGCGGAGCCGACAGGAAAAGTTCCCCGTATTTAAGACCGTGGGTCAAATTGTCGGTAATCCAGCAAGCGGAGGCAGGCGCCTTAGTGCGAGTTTGGCGCACACTTCCGGTTTGTGGACGCTGTAATGAGCTGCAGCAAACTCTTTTTGTCAACCACGTCAACAATTCCTCTATTGCTACTGTCGTGTCGAGTAGAATTTCACCGTCGTAACAGGCCGGAGGTGCAGATTATGCCACAGAGCGTAGCAGTTGCCATCGTCCATGGGATTGGCAGGCAAAAAGAAGACTTTGCCTCGGCAATAATTCAGCAACTGCGCAACCGTGTGGCGCAGCAGCTCGGAAAGGACCCTCAAGGAGCCCCGCGCTTCTTCTTCCAGCCAGTCTATTGGGCCCCGGTCCTGCAAAACGAAGAGGACGAGCTCTGGAGCCGCCTGCGCAAAGGGGGAAGTTTGGGCTGGACCGGGTTGCGCGAGTTCATGGTGGATTTCGCTGCGGACGCCATCGCGTATCAACCCATCGAAGGCAGGCGCGATGCCTATGACAGAGTGCATGCGGTGTTCGCGGATTCGCTGCGGCGTCTGGCGCAGCAGGCTGGCCCGCGTGCCCCTTTGTGTGTTATCTCCCACAGCCTCGGCACAGTAATTGCTTGCAATTTTTTCTATGACCTGCAGGCCCACTCTTCTGGGAAACCCTTGATTGCGCAGACTGTGCTCCAAAAGCTGGGCGATGCTCCGCTCGCTTGTGGGGAGACGTTGACCCTGTTCTATACCATGGGCAGCCCCGTCGCGCTGTGGAGCCTGCGCTACGACAACTTCGGTAAGCCCATACACGTGCCATCACCCAAGTTGCACAGCCACTACCCGAATCTTGCAGGCGAATGGGTGAATTTCTATGGCAAAGCGGATGTGATTGGCTATCCGCTGAAGGAACTCAACGCCGATTACCGTGTCGCGGTGACTTCCGATTGTCCGGTCCTCGTGGGGGGCCCGCTTGCATTCTGGAATCCGCTCTCGCACCTGGCGTATTTTGGAGATACAGACGTCTTAGGGCCAATCGCTGAAGGCCTGGTGGGGGTCTGGCAGACCATCAATACATCGCAGGCGTAACCAGCCAACCAAACGATGACTCTGCTCGTTGGGTGGTCAGTCGATTTCGTGGAGTTCCAGGGAAGAGTCGATGGAAAAATTGGGATAGCGAATTGGAGAGCCGGCCGGAGCGGGCCGATGGCGCGCAGTAGCAGTGAAACCATTGCCGGAACACTCGATTTCATAAGAATAGCCGTCGCGCCCGGTGCGGGTCATGGAAATGGACTCGGTGGAAATGAGTTTGCTGAGGGAAACGCACTGGCCGTTGATGGCGATGTAAGCGTGTTCCGCGTCGGCAATTTCCAGAAGGTCCATTCGGACGCCAGTCAGGTTGATGGCCTGTGTGGCGGCCGTACCTTCGTCCGTGGCCGGCATGCGCAGCAATTGGAAGTGATACACCACGAAGAGGAGGGCGGCACCGACCAGAACGCCGAGAAGGAAGCGCATGCAATAATTTTGGCGCGGGCCAAAGGACAGTTCAAGTGGAACGCAGCGTAAAGGTGTATTAGGAAACAACGGTGCCATTTCCGTCCCCGATGATCTCGCACGAAGTCCAACCCATCGCCGCCGTGGGGAGCGATTTACATTTTCTTTGAGGGTACAACACAACCGCAAGCCCGGCGCAGCCATCCAACGAGTGTCGTCTTATTGGCGGCGCTCTTTTTCCCTGCTTTGTGCGACCCGCAACGGTGGCGTACACTGAATGTTTCGCGGTCCCGTCTAATCCCGAGTGAGGCATCCTTTGAGCATATCGACTCGTAGTCGCGTGATTTCATTCCTTTGCGCACTTGCTTTGCTTTCCAGCACGGCGCATTCAGCGCACGCCGCGCCACCGGACGCCCAGGCGAAGCGCTCGCCGCTGCTGGCGGCGCTGCGAGCGGAGTTGGAACGCTCGATGAAAACCCTGGGCACGCTGGATCCTCCGGCGTACTACCTGGGTTACACGGTAACGGAGACGCAGCGCGCGGATGTGTCCGGTTCGAACGGTGCGCTGCTCAACAGCAACGCAGCGCGCAACCGATGGCTGGAAGTTTCGGTTCGAACGGGCAGCTACAATCTGGATAATTCGCACAAGGTCGGCGAGCGGCAGCAGGCCAGCGGAGGGCCGGGTAGTCCCGTGCCGATCGACGATGACGCCGAAGTGCTGCGCAGGGCGATCTGGCTGGAGACCGACAAGCAGTACCGGGCCGCGTCCGAAGCGCTGATCAAGATCAAGACGGGCAAGGAAGTAAAAGTGGAGACGGCGGAAGGGCGCGCACCGGATTTTTCGCGCGAAGAGCCGCACAACTACATTGGCGCGCAAGTTTCCATCGCCGTGGACCGCCAGCCCTGGGAAGAAAAAGTCCGCGCTTACACAAAGGCTTTTCGCGATTCGCCGGCGATTATCAATTCCATCGTGACGTTCTCGGCGCAAGCGCAAAACGCCTATCAGGTGACCAGTGAAGGGACGCAACTGCAATTCGGGCAGATTCGTTACCGGCTCGAGTTGTTCATCCAGGGCAAAGCGCCGGACGGCATGGACATCGACCGCTACTACAATTTCGATTGGGTGGACCCCAAGGACGCGCCGGACGACAAAGCGGTCTACGCGGCGGAAGCGACGATGCGAAAGGAATTGGAAGGGCTGGTCGCCGCGCCCATCAACGACCCGACAGTCGGGCCGGCGTTGCTGACGGGACGCGCGGCGGCGGTGTTTTTCCATGAAGTCTTCGGGCATCGCGCTGAAGGACATCGTCAAAAGGACGTGACCGAAGGACAAACGTTCTCGAAAAAAGTCGGCGAGCAAATCCTACCGGAATTTCTGAGCATCACCGACGACACGACGCTGCGAAAGCTCGGCAAGCAGGATCTTCTGGGCTACTACCAGTTTGATGACGAAGGTGTGCCGGCACAGCGCGTGGCACTGGTGGAGCGCGGCGTGCTGAAAAATTTCGAAATGTCGCGGTCGCCGCTCGTCGGGTTTCAGCATTCGAACGGCCATGGCAGAAGGCAGCTTGGCGCCACGCCGGTTTCGAGGCAAGGCAACCTGATCGTGCAAAGCAGCAAAACGGTAACGAACGCGCAGCTTCGTGCCAAGCTGATTGAATTGATCAAAGCGCAGGGGAAGCCGTTTGGATTGTTGATCGACGACATCGCCGGCGGATTTACATTTACCGGACGCGGGCAGCCGCAAGCTTTCCAGGTGCTGCCGCTGGTCGTGTACAAGGTTTTTCCCGATGGACGGCCTGACGAATTGGTGCGCGGAGTGGACATTGTCGGCACGCCGCTCGCCGCACTGACGAAAATCGTCGCGACGGGCGATACTCCGGAGGTTTTCAACGGTTACTGCGGCGCGGAATCGGGTTCGGTTCCCGTTGCCGCGGCATCGCCCGCGATTTTGACTTCGGAATTGGAAGTACAGAAAAAAGAAAGTTCGACGGACCGGCCGCCGATTCTGCCGCCGCCCGCGCACGATGCGATCAAAACGGGAGGACAGCAGTGAGGCGCGCAGAGGGAATAGCAGGACTGATTTTATTTTTGATTGCGATGGGCTCCGGGGCCGCTGCGGGGGCGCAGGTTCCACAGGATAACGATCACACGTTGCAGGCCATGCGCGATGAAATGGCGCGCGCGAAGACTCGCCTGGAATTGAAAATTCCGAACATCGAGCAGCCCGTGCGGCCGTACTTCGTTCAGTATCGTTTGCTCGATCTGGAAGTCCGTGAAGTCGTCGCGGAATTCGGCACTTTACTCTCCAGCACGCATACGCGGAACCGCTTCATGGACGTGGATGCGCGCGTCGGCAGTTACAAGCTGGACAGTTCGAATTTTGTAAGCGACGAAGGCTTTCGCGGCTTTATCGGGCCGACCGGCCAGGTGGGAATCGACCGCGATTACGATTCGCTGCGGCAGGACTTGTGGATTGCAACCGATCAGGCCTTTAAAGAGGCCGTGGAGACTTATTCGCGGAAGCAAGCGTATCTCAGCAGCCTGGCGCGGCAATCGGATATCGACGATCTCGCAAAGGCTGAGCCGGTTCAACTCATCGAACCGCTGGAAACGCCGGATTGGACCAGCCGCAATTGGGACCAGGAAGCGCGCGAAACTTCGGCGACGCTGCGGGCGTTTTCCGAGATTCACGAGTCGCGCGTGATCTATTACCTGGTCTACGCGACGGAATATCTGCTGACCAGCGAAGGAACGGAAATCCGCCAGAACCGGCATTTTGCGGCAATTGAAGCCGGAATGAAGACATTTGCCGACGACGGCGTGCCGCTGAATCATTTTTATGCCAGCTATACGGCGCGCCCGGCCGACTTGCCCAGCGTGGAGGCGGTGCGCAAGGGATTGAACGTTGCCGGTACCGAACTCATGACTCTGCGAGCCGCGCCTCCCGCGCAGGACTACACCGGCCCCGTCCTTTTCGAGGCACGCGCTGCGGCGCCGATGTTGGCGCAGGTGCTTGGCCCCGCGGTGAACGGCGCGAGGCCACCCATTTCGTTCAGTCCGGTGATGGAGCAGATGCTCGGCAATTTGGGCGGCAAGAGCGATTGGGTGGGTAGGCTGGGGGCGCGCGTTCTGCCGTCCGGTGTGACCGTGGTGGATGATCCGAGCGCAAAGGAATTCAAGGGCACGCCGCTGATCGGCAGCTACGCCGTGGACAACGAAGGCGTACGCGCGCAGAAAGTCACGCTAGTGGAGAGCGGCAATTTCAAAAACGAGCTGATGTCCCGCCGGCCTGGGCCAGACTCCGATCAATCCAACGGCCACGGCCGCGCGGCGTTCTTGAACGACGCCAAGCCGACGATGAGCAACCTGTTGTTTTCCTCGGCGGAAACACTTTCCGCGACGGAGTTGAAGAAGAAATTTCTCGACAGCTGCCACGCGGAGAAGCTGAACTATTGCCTGGTCGTGCGCGAAATGGATAATCCAGCGTTGAGCTTGCTGCTGCTGCACCAGGAAGACTTCTCTGAACTTCTGGCCAGCTACGGCGGAGGCGCTGGGAGCGGCGATCGCCTGCCGCTGGTCGTTTATCGCGTGTATCCGGAAACCGGCAGGGAAGAGATGATCCGCGGCTCGCGCATCATCGCATTGAATTCGCGCGCGCTGCGCAATCTTGCCGGAATCGGCAACGATACTTTCGTATTTAACTACATGCAGAGCCAGATCAACGGATTTGCCGGCACGGCACTGGGAGCGTTTGGCTCGGCGCAAAGCGGCTTAGCGGCCTCGGTGGTAGCGCCTTCGCTGCTGTTCGACGAGTTGGAAGTGCGCGGAGCGCGCGGAGAAGCCAAGCGGCTGCCACTCTTGCCGCCGCCGCCGATGAGCGCAGCAAAGTAGGTTCTGCGCGGGAGCTTCCATTTGCCCTAGTTGGCGGACGCGAGAACGTCATCGAAGTAGTTGATGAGCGCTCGGCGCGGCTTCGCCTTTAGGCCCTTAAGGGGTGCCTTTGGCGCAGCGGAGGTGTTTCCCACCAGGCGCATTCTCCCAAGGAAGACGATTCGTCCATCATCCAATTCCAGGTAAACCGGAACAACCATGCGGAACTGGTCGTTCACGTTCGATTGCGCAAGGTTCATGCTTAACACGATCGTGCCGTCGGCTCCGGTATCAAAGGAGTAGTCGAACTTATAGCTGGGTAGTTGCGTGCCATAAACGTACTCGTTGAAGAACCAATCCATCTTATGGTTTCCTTCGGCGTCCATATCCGGGGACATATGCTTTTCAACGATGGCTTTGAATTCTTCGGTGGTGGCGGCCTTCCCGCGGTAGGTATTGACGAAATCCTGCATAGTCTCCTTGAATTGCTTATCTCCGTCGCGATTGTCGTGCATCATCATGCGAATCATGTGCAGGACATAGGCGCCCTTGGGGTAAATCAGCCGCCGAGTGATGCCCCCGCCGGTGCGAGAGTTGCTGGCGCGGTAGCCCATGGTCAGGGGGCCAACGTCGATCGCTCGGAAGCCCTGTGCATCGCGCTCAGTCAGCAACTGGCGTTCGTCATTCCAGAAGCTGATGAACTTCTTGGGATCTTTCTCGATCATACTGAGATAGAGGGACGCAGACATGTCTGCAAAGCCTTCACTCATCCACTGATCGCGGCTGGAATTGAACCCCACTGTGTGGCCCCACCATTGATGTGCCACTTCGTGCGGCGTCACGACTTTCCAGTAGCCGCGATCGCCCCAGTCCATCCCGAGCTGATGTCGAACGGTGGTGTCAAAGTAATAGCAGATGGGGATCCACACCAGTTCAGGCCAGGCCTGCCCGAAGTTGCAAGCCGTCTGTTGCGTAATCTGCAGGTGCGTAAACAACGATGGACCGAAGTAGTCCGTGTAGAGCTGGACGGCAAGCTCACCTTCAGCAAGGGCTTTTTTGTTGAGGGTGGTCGTACTCATCGTACCCAAGGCCACTCCCGTCATCTGGCTTTGGCCCGGTAAACCGCCTTCAGCGGCCCGCTGCAGCGATTGCACCCAGTTGGGAGATTCCTCGTTGGCATATGATTGGATGAGTACCTCGGGCTTGGACAGCTTTGCTTCCTCCACTTTGAACTTGCCGTAATTAAATCCCGCTACCGTTTGAGGAGTTTCGCTCTTCCAGACCGTGACGTTTTGTCCGCCATCGTTGGATTGGTTGACAAGAACGCCGGTGGCGGCGATTTTCATCCCCTTGGGAATGTGAAACGTCATGTCATAGGCGGCATATTCGCCGAGCCCGGCGCTGGTGCTGTTGGGATACCAGTCGTCACGCGCGATCGGGAAATAATTCCCGCTACCTTCGTTCACCACGGCATCCTTGCCCCCATAGTTTGTGGTGACACTGAACTTCTCTCCGGCAGCCAACGGCTTCGGAAGAATGACCGCAAAATCGGCGTCGTCGTTCTTATCTTCCTGAATGAACGAAAGCGGCTGGCCGTCGGCCATAACAGACTGAACGCGAAGAGTGTGGAACAGGGCGAACGGCACGACACGCAGCCCATTGCGGGGCGACACAAAGGTGGTTGTGGCTTTGCCGGAGAGAGCGCCATTCTTTTCGAGAGCGGTGTCAAGTTGATGGCGCTCTATCCGGATGGTCCTGCCTACGGAGCCCTTGGGGTGCGGCTCCGTGAAGTGGAAGGAAGCCCAGTCACCCCACTTGTTCTCGTCGTAGGTCCAGAAGTCCACTTGATCTGAATTCTGGTTCGGATCCAGCGAATAGATCTCCTTATCGTCGTAGTGCTTCCCGTGAATGAACGCCCAGAAGAGGCCCCTCGGCTCCGGACTGAGTATCTCCCCCAGAAGCTCGGCTTCCAGGTTGTGTTTTATTTTGTGCCGGGTCACATTCTGGCTGTCTTTTAGCAGGCCCGCGTCGCAGCCACTGGACGCCGGCGTGCCCGCCTTCTTAATCTCGTCGTAAGTGGAATCGGTAAAGCGCAGTACGAGTCGCTCGAATTTTTCGCTGAAATCATCTTCCTTTGTCAGATACTTCAGGCTCTTGCGCTCGGTTTCCGTGGGAGGTGCGAGAAGAAAACTGCCGTCGCCAACGATCACAGCGCCAGTCACCTTGCCATTCACTGGAGGAACGAAACATACGGTGCCCGAGTTCAGACGAAACGTCCCCGCGTCGCGTTTTAGATCGAAATTCGTGACGCTGATGGCTTCGCCGCCCAATGTGAGGTTGCGAAGCGCAACGTAGTTGGGATCGGATCCAGGACTGGATTGCGCCCGCGCTGTGGAAAAAACGACCAGGATGATCGCCGCCACGCGGAAGATCATCCCAGGGAGGCACAGGCCGGGCGCCGGAGATGAATTGCTTTCAATCCTCGGATGTTCAGTGGAGCGGTGCAGGATTTCGAAAAACAAGGCGCGTCCAGTCCGGGTTCCCATGTTACCCCTCCCCATGAACTGATAATTGACGAGCTAGCGGCAGTATAGTGTAAACGCCGAGACCCAAACAGCACAAGATAGACAACCTCCCTCGGATGACAACCATGGCAACATCGGGATTTCTCCGTGGCGCGGGCAGTCGACCGATCTGCGCGAACGTTACAGACTCAAGATATGGACGAGTTAAGGTAGTCTAGGCGGGCGATGGTTGTTCCCTATTCAGTTGAAGAAGGACGGGAAAAGAAGCGGGCGGCACTCTTGAGCGTGGGCTCGGCTTTGCTGCTGGTCTCGCTGAAAACGTTCTTGGTGGTGCGAACAGGGAGCTTGGGAGTCCTTTCGGAAGCGTTGCATTCCGGTCTCGATCTGCTCGCGGCGATCATTACGTTTCTCTCCGTGCGCATGTCCGATCGGCCGGCGGATGAAAAGCATCCTTACGGGCACGGCAAGTTTGAAAACTTTTCCGCGTTCGTCGAGACGGGGCTGCTGGCGCTGACCGCTCTCTACATCGTTTACGAGGCGTTTGACCGGCTGTTCTTCCGCAGCGTGCACATCCAGCCGAGCGTTACGGCGATCCTGGTGCTGCTGATCGCTTTGTCGATCGATCTAACGCGGGCGCGGGCCCTCGGACACGTCTCTCGCAAGTATTCCAGTGACGCTCTGGAAGCCGACGCGCTGCATTTTTCGACCGATGTGTGGAGCACCATCGTGGTGATCGCCGGTATCGGGTTGGTCTGGGCCGGCGAGACGTGGAACTTGCCCTGGCTGAATTACGCGGACGCCCTGGCGGGACTGACAGTGGCAGCCGTCATTTTGTGGGTGGGCGCGCAACTCGGCAGGCGCACGCTGGATGCTTTGCTGGACGCGGCACCGCAGGGCTTGCAGCAGGAAATCGCCAAGGCTGTCGCGCGCATGGACGGCGTGCTGGACGTCGATCGCGTGCGCGTGCGGCGTGCCGGCAACCGCCATTTTGTGGATGCCACGGTGAGCGTGGCGAGGACCGCGAGCCTCGAGCAAGTCCATGCCTTGAGCGACGCCATCGAAAAGCGCATCGGCGAAATCGTTCCGTCGGACGTAATGGTGCATGCGGAGCCTCGCGCGCCACAGGGAGAACACCTTTTTGAAGCGATTCGCGCCGTAGCGCAGAAGATGGGCCTGGCGGTTCATGACCTGACCGCGGTCCAACAAGATGGACAACTTTTCATCGAACTGCACCTGGAAGTGGACGAGCATTTGAGCCTGGGCGATGCGCACCGCCAGGCTACCGACCTGGAAGAAAAAATTCGCGAACTGCGCGACGGGCAAGTGGAAGTCAATATCCACATCGAACCCCTCGGCACGCACATTGCCACGCCGGACGCCGGCGGCGGAGAGATGAAGCAGCTTTCCCGGGCGATCGAGGAGTTCTTAAACAAGCTGCCGCTGAAGTTCGACGAACTCGTGAATTGCCACGACGTGCGCGTGCGCCAGGTGGAGCACCACATCCTGGTTTCGTGCCACTGCACAATGAGGAGCGAGCTGCCCATCACGCAAATCCACGACGTGACCGCGGCGCTGGAAGACCGCGTGAAGGAAAAGTTTCCGCAGATTTACCGCGTCACCATCCACCCAGAACCATTCGAAGAGAAATAACTGGCAGGATTCATCCCGCGCAATTTTAGGAGGGCAATCACAGGACTTGCGGAGGCAACGCTACCGCACTTCGGAAGGGCGCGCGAAAACCTGCGCGCCCATGGCGATCAGCGCAGGAAAACAAACGAGAACATAGCGCGGCTCGGGCGTTTCCAGCGTGGTCAAAAAGGCCGTGCGCGTCACAATGAATAGCGCCAGAAAGGTAACCGCGGGCCGGGCCGAAGGATTCGACCGCCAAAGCCGCTCCGCGCCCCAGCCGCCCAGTACCACATAAAATAAATTCAGGACAAAAAGCAGGATGGTGACTTCCTGATCGACAGGATCGTCCTCGCGCATTTGCGCCAGCGGAAAAACGTGCCCTGAAACGGGCAGCAATTCAATGCGCGGCGTAAACCAGATGGCGACGGCGCGCGCAGCAGGCCACCAGAGGTATGTTCGCAAAGGATGCCGCGCCGTGCGCTCGCGCGCCAGCCGAGCGAACTCCGCGTCCCCTTCCGGCGTCAGCGTCAAATCATTGTTGTATTGTTCGAGAATGGCGGCGACGCGCTGCTTTTCTTCCGGCGTATCAAAGGCGCGAGCGGGAATCTCTTCGACGTTGATGGCCTCCTCGTTCAGCTTCCACGACACCAGATAGCAATCTCTGACGCGATAGAGCCAGGTCTTTTCCCAGGCCATGAAGCCGTAGGGCACAAGCTCGCCCGCCAGATTCGAGTTTTTTGGAGCGAGGAATTGCGGTTCACCCAGCGTTATCATGTTCCGAATGGCCCAGGGGGAAAGAATCATCAGGCAGCCGAGCGCCATGGCCAGACAAACCCAGAACCAGCGCCGGTAATTTCCACCCGGAAAGAATAATCCGCCGAATATGACGGCGGCGGCAACGAGCAACAGCGGTGTTTCAGGGCGAAAAAGCGTACCCAAACCTACCATCAATCCTCCGGCCAGCGCGGAGTAATCCACGCTTTTCTCCACGGGGAGATGGGTGCTCTTCAATAGAAAATCCGGCTTCTGCACTCTTCTCAACGCCACCAGGAGAGCAACGCAAGCCAGCGCCGTCCAGAAAGTAGCGAACACTTCGGTCAGTGGCACAGCGGTGTAGTTCGCAGTGAAGGGACACAACGCAGCGAGCCACAGCGCAACAGAAAACACACGCTTGTTCGGCGTTGGGTCTTCCGCGGTGCAGGCCAAAAGCGCCGCCAGCCTGGCAATCACCAGGCAGGAAAGAAGATCCACGCCAACCTGCACCAGCATGACCCAGAGGCGGGCATCCTCACCCGTGCGTCCCGTGAGAGCGTAGACGATGGCAAGAAACGCGGGATAACCCGGCATACGCAGATCAACCGGCGTGATCACGCCGCCGACGCTCATTGCGTAGACGTGGTGCTTCAGCCAGTTTGTGGCGATTTGCTCGTAAAGGACCGTGTCCCCGGAATTGGCGGGGAACTTCAGCACGAAATAAAGCCGCAGACACAGGCCTGCAACTAACGCAACAAGGGGATTCGAGAAAACTCGCTTCATCAAGCCACGCATCTTACAATAGAGCAGACGGAATCGCGCAGACGGACTCAGCCCTAGCCTGATGTATATTTGCCTGCCGTGCCGCCGGGTTGAAAGGTGACATGAAGGAACGCGGTCCCATATTTTATGACGCGGAGCGCGTGCGCTGGCGCCGCACGCGGCGTGTAATGGAAATTACCGGCGTCCTGCTGACGCTTTTGCTCGCCTATTTTTTCGTGACCATCGCCGTCAGCGTGGAATTGCCCGCGGGGCTCTTGCCGGACACCAAACCCGGATATCACGCCGTCAAATCAAAAAAGAAACCGCTTACTCGCGAAGGCCGCCGCCGCCGCGTGGCGAACATCGGACAGCTCCCTGCAACCTATGATCCTGTGCGGGCCGCATTTTTCGTGAGCTGGGATCCCAACAGCCTTGCTTCTCTCAAGAAGCATTACAAAGACATCGACCTGCTGATTCCCGAGCAACTCCACGCCGTCTCTGCCGATGGCGCGCTGACCATTGTGGATTACGAGCGCGGCCAATACACCGCGAAGGCCACACCGGCCGAAGCCATTTCGATTTTGAAAGAAGACAAACTGCACCAGTGGATGAAATCGCTGAATCCTCCCGTCGAGTTGCCCACGATGGGCCTCATCAACAACTACGACGGTGTCGAGTGGCGCATCAAAGAAATGGCGCAGATGCTTGCGAATCCTGCTGCGCGGCAGAATCTTGCGCGGGATATCACCGCGTATGCCGTCGATTCGCACGAGGCCGGCATTGTCGTCGATTTTGAAGAAGTCCCCGACGCCAGCCAGGCGCACTTCCGCCAATTCATTGCCGTGCTCGCGCCCGTGCTCCACTCTGCCGGATTAAAACTAATGATCGCTCTACCGGCGCGCGACGACGCGTACGATTACGAATTCTTCGGCAAGGAATGTGACGCCATCGTGCTGATGAACTACGACCAACATTGGCTGACTTCTCCGCCGGGCCCCATCGCCGCCCAGGACTGGTTCGTCGAAAACTTGCGCCAGGTATTTGACGTCGTTCCTCCGCAAAAGATCATCGTGGGAATTGCCAACTATGCTTACGATTGGCCGCTCGCTCCGGAAAAGAGCCACGAGGCCGCGGCAGAGTACAGCATCCAGGAGGCATTGCTGCACGTCGAGGAATCTGATACCGACGTCGAATTCGACAGCAATTCGCTGAACCCGCACTATTCGTACTACGACGAGCACCACCACGTACACCAGGTGTGGATGCTGGACGCCGTCACCGCTTACAACGAGCTTCGGGCCAGCGAGCGATTGGGCGTGCAAGGCACGGCGCTGTGGCGGCTCGGTTCTTCAGACACTTCCATGTGGCCGATTTGGGATGCGACTCACGCCGACGATGCAGCGCGGCAAAAGCTTGCTGATCTGCCGCCAGGTCCGGACCTAATCCTCGAAGGCGATGGCGACATCTGGCACTTCACCGACACACCCAAGCACGGCAAGCGTTCCTTCGAGTACGACGCTGGCAGCGATCTCTTCACCGATGAATCCTACGACGCCATCCCGCTTTCCTATAACATTGATCGCCTCGGCGGGGCGAACAAGAAAATTGCCGTCTCCTTCGACGATGGCCCTGACTCCCAATGGACGCCCAAGATCCTCGACATCCTAAAGGAAAAGAAGTCGCCTGGAGTTTTCTTCATTATCGGCGACCAAGCCAACAAAAGGCCGGATATCCTAAAACGCGAATTCGCCGAAGGTCACGAAATCGGAAATCACACCTTCACTCACCCGAAATTCGACGAGATCTCGCACACACAACTCCGCTGGGAATTGAACCTGACCCAGCGACTGGTCGAGAGCACCCTCAACGTCAAAACGATTCTCTTCCGTCCTCCCTACGGCATCGATCATCAGCCGGAGTATGCCGAGGAAGTGGCGCAACTCCCTCTCGCCCAGGAAATGGGCTATTTGATCGTGGGCCAGCGTATCGATCCGGACGACTGGAGCTTGCGCGACGGCAAGCCCATCCCTGCAAAAGAGATTGTCGAAAGCGTTCTGAGGCAGGCCGGCAACGGCAATATCATCTTGCTGCACGATGGCGGCGGCGATCGCACCCAGACGGTTGCCGCTCTTCCTCAAATTATCGACGCCCTGCGCGAGAGGGGGTACCAGCTTGTTTCCGTTTCAGACCTGATTGGAAAAACGCGCGCCGAAGTGATGCCCTTGCTCTCCCCGGAAGAGCGTTTCGAAGCTCGTGCCGACGGATTTATCTTCACGCTGTTTCAATGGTCCCGGTTCTTCATCGGCATCATCTTCTTCCTCGGCATTGTGATGGTTAGCGGGCGCGCCGTGATTATCGGCTTGCTCGCGCTGATCGAAAAGCTTCGCCCCGATCATGCCGTGATGCCCAACCCTCCTCCGAGCGTGACGGTGCTGATCCCCGCCCACAATGAAGAGAGCGTCATCGTGCAAACCGTCAAGTCGGTCTTGCTCTCCGATCTGCATGATTTGCGCATCATCGTTGTGAATGACGGCTCCACGGATCGAACGCGCGAGCTGCTGGACGAGAATTTCTCCCGTGAGCCTCGCGTTCGCATCATTCATCAGGTAAATCGCGGCAAAGCCGCGGCTCTGAACCTGGCCATGTCCCTGGCGGACACCGATATTGTGGTGACCATCGACGCCGACACCGAAATCGAACCGGACGCCATCAGCAAACTCGTTCGCCATTTTTCCAACCCCACGGTTGGCGCCGTTGCCGGCAACGTCAAGGTCGGCAACCGCTCACGCTGGCTCACGCGCTGGCAAGCGCTGGAGTACATCACCAGCCAGAACATGGAGAAGCGCGCCTTCGACTTGCTGAATTGCATTACCGTCGTGCCCGGTGCGCTAGGCGCTTGGCGCAAGAAGGCCATCGAAGCCGCGGGCGGCATCACGGCGGACACCGTAGCCGAAGACGCCGATTTGACCATCGCCATCCGCCGCCTCGGCTGGCGCGTCAGCTACGACGAAGAGGCCATCGCCTGGACCGAAGCTCCGGAGAAGGCCAGCCAACTGATCCGCCAGCGTTTTCGATGGACCTTTGGCACGCTGCAGTCCTTTTGGAAGCACGGCGACACGCTGTTACGGCCGAAATACGGAACGCTCGGATGGATCGCGTTGCCCAACATCTTCTTATTCCAGCTCGTTCTGCCGCTGATTTCGCCGGTCATCGACCTCATGTTCTTTGGCTCGTTGTTGCTTTGGGGCCTGGCGCAGTTCCGCGTCACGCGTCTGCCGCAACTCTGGACCTCCGCGGACGTCGAAAAATCACTTCTCTTCTTTCTCGGATTCTTGCTCATTGACATACTGACGTGCATGGTCGCGTTCGTGCTGGAACGCAAGGAAGACTGGACCCTGCTCATTCCCGTTTTGTTGCAGCGCTTCTACTACCGCCAGTTGATGTACGTGGTGCTCTTCCGTTCCGTGAAGGAAGCCGTCAGCGGCCGCCCCGTAGGCTGGCGTGGCGTCGAACCGGAAGCGCCGCCACGAACCTCCAAAGCCCCGCCCAAGCCCGCGACCGCCCCCGTCGAAGGCAATTGAGCCTGCTCACACCACGGCTGCCAGTGCGTCAGATTCCCTGGGGGCTGTCTCCATGTCCGTCGTCGTTCCTCGTCGCGTCTTTCTAAAATCCTCCGCTGCCGCCGGGGCCGCCTTGCTTGTTCCCTTCCGTCTCTCCGGCAATCCGCGAGCTCACAAAACCTCCGGGTCCCCTGCTTCCAATACTTCCGGCCCCTTTACGCCAAACGCCTGGCTCGAGGTTTCGTCAGGCGGCGATGTAAGGATCTGGTGCGGCAAATCTGAAATGGGACAAGGCGTCCGTACCTCGCTTCCCATGATCGTCGCAGAAGAGTTGGGCTGCGAATGGACGAATGTCACGGTGGTACAAGCAGATCTCGATCAAAAATATGGCGACCAGCTCACCGGGGGCAGCCTGAGCGTTCGCACTTCTTACGACAATCTGCGCAAAGCCGGGGCAGCCGCTCGTGAGATGCTGATTTCCGCAGCCGCGAGGGATTGGTATGTGGAGCGCTCGGCGTGCCGCGCGGAAAACGGTTCGGTCATCCATTTGTCGACGCAGAAACGATTGCCTTACGCGCAACTTGTCGCGCTTGCAGCCGGAATTTCGCCGCCCGCCGATCCGCCGTTGAAGAATCCTTCGGACTTCAAGATTATCGGCAAGCCCACCCGCCGCACAGACTCGTTGGCCAAAGTGACTGGCGGCGCCAACTTCGGCCTGGACACACGGCTTCCCGGAATGCTTGTTGCCTCCGTGGAACGCTGCCCGGTCTACGGCGGCACGCCGCGCCGCTTCAACACTGAGGAAGTGAAGTCCGCTCCGCATGTCCGCGCCGTGTTGGAGGTGAAGTCCGCTCACCTAACGCATCAGTTCGGAGAAACCTCCGGCCCTGGCAGCCGCAACTACTCCTGTGCTGGCATAGCCGTTGTCGCCGATTCCGCCTGGGCAGCCGCGCAAGCACGAAAGCTCCTCAAGGTTGAATGGAATGAACCTTCTTCGGCCTCCGAAACCACCGCAAGCCTGCGCGAAAAAATGCTCCGCCTCGCCTCCGAGCCGGGAACCGTCATCCGCAACGACGGCGATTTCGACAAGGCCCATGCAAGCGCAGCGAAGAAAATCGATGCGGTTTACGAGGTGCCTTTTCTCGCGCACGCCACGATGGAACCCGTAAATTGCACTGCTCACGTTCGCGGCGATTCCTGCGAGCTTTGGGCGCCTACGCAAATCCCGGGAGCAGCCGCCGATGCCGTCGCCAGTGCGCTTGGCATTCCGCGCGAGCGCGTCAAAGTACACGTCACGTTTATCGGCGGTGGTTTTGGCCGCCGCCTCATTCAGGATTATGCCGTCGAAGCCGCGCTCGTCTCCCGCGATGCGGGCGCACCGGTGCAGGTCGTCTGGTCTCGCGAGGACGACATCCGCCACGATTTCTACCGCCCGGCCGCATGCCACGTTTTGCAGGCCGGCTTGGACGCGCAAGGCCGGCTAATCTCCTGGCGGCACCGCGGCTCTTCCCCCTCCATCGAAACTTTTTATAACGGCACCGGAATTTCGCCTCAAGCCTCGGCTCAGGTGGATTCGCTGGACTTTCCCGCGCTCTTCGCGCCCAATTTTCGCCTCGAATTCACAGTTGCCGAATCCGGCATGCCGCTCGGCTATTGGCGGTCCGTCGATGCCTCCGGCAACCAGTTTGTTATTTCCAGCTTCTTTGACGAAGCCGCACATGCCGCGGACCGTGATCCATTTGAATTTTTGCTCGCTGCGTTCGGGCCCGCGCGAAAGATTCCTGTGGGGAACAGGGAGACGCTTGATGTGGGCCGTCGCCGAAGCGTCGTCGAACTGGCCGCACAGAAATCCGGCTGGAATGAGCCGCTGCCTGCAAGCCGTGGCCGCGGCATCGCCGCCGCGTTTGGGTGGGGCAGCTACGTCGCGCAGGTTGCGGAAGTCACTTGCGACGCGAACAAAGGTACGCTTCGCGTGGATCGCGTGGTCTGCGCCATCGATTGCGGCACGGCCGTGAATCCACTGAGCGTGAAGGCGCAGATGGAAGGGGCCATCAATTTCGGTTTAGCACAAGCGCTGAAAAGCGCAATCACCGTTTCGGGCGGCCGAGTGGAGCAAAGTAATTTTCACAATTACGAAGTTCTGCGAATGAGCGACGCTCCGCCCGTCATTGAGGTCCATATTGTGCCCAGCGCCGAGCCGCCGGGCGGTTGCGGCGAGCCCGGGGTTCCACCGGCCGCCCCCGCGGTTGCCAACGCCATTTTTGCAGCGACGGGAAAACGCATCCGGCGGCTGCCGATCCGTGCCGCCGACTTGCGCCCGGCCTAAACGGATTTCTTCGGATTTTCAACCACCCTGGAGTTGTTGTAGGATATCGGTCTGCAATAGGAGGACTCCATGGCCATCAGTTTTACCTTGAACGGCAAACCTCAATCCGTCGATGTTAGCCCGGACATGCCTCTGCTCTGGGTGCTTCGTGACACGCTGAACATGACCGGCACCAAGTTCGGCTGCGGCATGGCGCTCTGCGGGGCCTGTACCGTGCACATCAACGGCGAAGCCACGCGTTCCTGCATCACCGCGATCTCCAGCGTCGCGGGCAAGAAAGTCACCACCATCGAAGGCCTTTCTGCGGATGGCAGCCATCCCGTTCAGAAAGCCTGGATGGAAGAAGACGTTCCGCAGTGCGGCTACTGCCAGTCCGGACAGATCATGTCCGCCGTCGCGCTGCTTTCAAAGAAGCCCAACCCCACCGACACCGACATCGACGATGCCATGAGCGGCAACATCTGCCGTTGCGGCACGTACCAGCGCATTCGCAAAGCCATTCATCGCGCCGCGTCCATGCAAGCGGGCAAGGCCTAGTCCCGGCTTACGCTGTCTTCAACCGTAGTTCGCACAACATACATCGAGGTGTCCCATGGCAATCGTTCCAGTCGTAAATCGCCGTGACTTTCTTAAGACCGGTGCCGCCGGAGGTGTCGCGCTCGTTGTCGGCTTCCATCTCTCTCCGGCCGCTTTCGCCGATCAAGCGCAGGACCAGGAAAAGAAAACTCCCAATCCCTTCGATGCCTGGGTCCGCATCACTCCGGACAATCATGTCACGCTGATTCTTGGCAAATCGGAAATGGGCCAGGGTATTATGACGGCGCTTCCCATGATCCTCGCGGAAGAGCTGTGCGTGGACTGGAAGCAGGTGAAGGTCCAGCAAGCGCCCACCAATCCGAAAGTTTATGACCTCGGCACGGGAGGGAGTGGCAGCGTTGCCGGCTCCTGGCTGCCGTTGCGCCGCGCGGGTGCCGCCGCCCGTGAAATGCTCGTCGCTGCAGCGGCCAAGCAATGGGAAGTCAGTCCTGACACGTGCAAAGCGCAAAACGGGCAAGTGGTTCACGGGCATCCCCAGCGCTCTCTGTCTTATGGCGAACTGGTGGAGGCGGCCTCAAAACTTCCGATTCCCGATCTCAACACCGTTCCCCTCAAGAACTCGGACGACTTCACCGTCGTCGGCCACGACACGCGGCGCTTTGAAGGGCGAGATAAAGCTACCGGTTCCGCAAAGTTCGGCATCGATTCGCGCGTTCCCGGCATGCTTTTCGCGGTCGTTGCGCGGTGCCCGGTTTTTGGCGGCAAGCTCGCCTCGTTTGACGCCGCGAAAACGAAAGCCGTTCCCGGTGTTCGCGATGTCGTTCCATTTGAAACCAGCGGACGCGGCGCTTCGACTACCGGTGGAGTCGCGGTTCTTGCCGACAATTCCTGGGCCGCTATTCAGGGTCGTAATGCTCTCGAAGTGAAATGGGAGGAAGGCCCCGCGGCGAAGGAATCGACAGCCAAGCTTCAGAAGCAGTTTCTCGCGAACGCCGCCAAGCCCGGAAGAGTTCTCCGAAACGAAGGCGATGCGGAATCCGCTCTGGGTTCCAGTCTAAAAAAAATCGAAGCGGTCTACGAACTGCCCTTCGCACCTCATGCTTGCATGGAGCCGATGAATTGCACCGTGCACATCCGGCCTGACGGCGCCGAAGCGTGGATTCCGACGCAAGCTCCGCAATGGGCGCAAGGCGTCATCGCCGAAGCTTCCAAGCTGCCTCCGGAAAAAGTGGTCGTGCACACCACGCTCATGGGCGGCGGCTTTGGGCGCCGCTACCAGGCGGATTTCGTCATGGAAGCGGCGCAGGTAGCCACAAAGAGCGCGGGCAAGCCCGTCATGGTTCTGTGGACTCGTGAAGACGACATGCACCACGGTTTTTACCGCCCGGCGTCCTATCACAAAATGCAGGGCGCTCTCGACGCCAAGGGAAGTCTCGCGGCCTGGAAACATTTTCAAACTTCGACCTCCATCGCCGCCAAGTGGAGCCAGAAAGGCGCGGATGATCCGGGGCTGGGCGAGTTCGGCACTGGGGCTACCATTCCTTACACAACGCCGAACCTCCGACTCGAATACACCTTGGCTGAATCGAGCGTGCCGCGCGCCTGGTGGCGCTCCGTTGAACACTCCAGCAGCGGCTTCGTGGTGGAAAGTTTTATTGATGAGCTTGCCGCTGCCGCCGGCCAGGATCCGCTGGCCTTTCGCCTGAGACTCATCGGTGAGGACCGCAAGATTCCGCAGTTCGGCGAAGAGAAAGCAACGCCGCTCGACACCGCGCGGCTCAAGGGCGTTCTGCAACTCGCCGCCGAAAAGGCTGGCTGGGGAAAGCCTTTGCCCAAAGGTGTGGGGCGAGGTATCGCCACATTTTTTTCTTTCAATTCCTACACCGCCGCCGTCGCAGAGGCCAGCGTGAAAGATGGCGCCGTGAAGCTGCATCGCCTTGTTTACGCGGTCGATTGCGGCCGTCCCATTAATCCGGAGGGTGTCCGCGCGCAAGTCGAAAGCGCCGCCATCTATGGCCTTTCCGCCGCTTTGTACGATGCCATCACCATCAAGGATGGGCGCGTCGAGCAGTCGAATTTCAACGACTACCGGATGCCGCGCATCAACGAAACTCCGAAAACGGAAGTCCACGTGATCATGAGCAAGGAAGAGCCGACTGGTATCGGCGAGCCCGGATTGCCGGTGGTCACTCCCGCCATGTGCAACGCCATTTTCGCCGCGACCGGGAAACGCATCCGGCGTCTCCCGATCCGGCGCGAAGATCTGGCATAGCGTTTCCGGCGCGGCTTATTGCAGAATAGCGCGTGCCTCTGTCACCGACTCTTCTCGCTGCCATTCCGCTGGCGATCTGGATCTATCTCTTTCTCGCGCGCGGAAATTTCTGGCAAGTGCGCGAAGAGGACATCCAGCCGCAGACTCTGGCCATCTGGCCTCGCGTTGTTGCCGTCGTTCCCGCGCGCAATGAAGCCGGAAGCATCACGCAAACTGTCAATTCTCTCGCCAAACAGGATTATCCGGGCGAGTTCTCGATTGTCGTTGTTGACGATCACAGCGAGGACGGCACCGGAGCGCTAGCGCGCAAAGCAGCGGCAGAATCCGAGGCCGCGGAGCGAATCACGATTCATTCCGCGGCCGCTCTTCCGCCGGGCTGGACGGGAAAACTCTGGGCGCTCCACGAAGGGGTTCAAGTCGCGTCCGAGGGCAAGCCTGATTTTCTTTGGTTCACCGATGCGGATGTGGTGCACGCGCCGGACACGTTGAGGCGTTTGGTCTTTCGCGCGGAAAAAGATTCGCTTGATCTCGCTTCATTTATGGTGCTGTTGCAGGCCAAAACACTTCCTGAACGGCTGCTGATTCCGCCATTTCTCTATTTTTTCCTGATGCTCTATCCGCCGCGCTGGATCGCCGACTCGAACGCAAGCACGGCCGGAGCCGCGGGCGGATGCATTTTGCTGCGGCGCAACGTGCTCGCGCCCATTGGCGGGATGGCTTCGATTCGCGGCGAGGTGATTGACGATTGCGCGCTGGCGCGCGCCGTGAAGAGCCGCGGCGGAAGAATCTGGATGGGCCTGACGCGAGCCAGCGTGAGCTTGCGGAGCTACGGCAGCTTCGCGGAGATTCGCGATATGATCGCGCGCACGGCGTTTACGCAGCTTCACTATTCCTTGGTCCTGTTGATCGGCACGCTGGCCGGGCTCTTTGCGACCTTTCCGTTGGCCTGGATTCTCTTTTTCGCTTATCCGGGCGAAGCTTGGCTCCTCGTGGACACTGCCATTGCTTTAATGGCCGCGACCTTTCTCGCGACTGTGCGGTTTTACAACTTATCGACAGTCTGGGCTTTGACGCTGCCACTCGCGGCGGTTTTCTACGGTTACGCCACCTGCGTTTCCGCAGCGCGCTACTGGCTCGGCCGCGGCGGCAATTGGAAAGGCCGCGCCCAAGCAGTGCGCCGGAACTAATTCGGATGGCGCCGCATCCAAATTTATAGTGTTGCGCGTCGAAATTTGTTATCCTGCGCAAAGGTGAAGTACAGGGCTGTATCCCGTTGGCCGCCGAGCGGCTACCTCTCAAAAAAGGTAGGGAACGGCACCGGAGGCCACCATGAGCGTTGTCCCTAATTCCGGGAACGGAAAAATCACCGTGCCCGATCTCCTGCAGCGCAAGTCCCAGGCTGCCGGCTCCCATTCCAACTTTCAAAAGATCACTTGCCTGACGGCGTACGACTACCCGACCGCGCGCTTGCTCGATGAAGCCGGCGTGGACGTGATTCTTGTCGGCGATTCGCTCGGTATGGTCGTGCTGGGGCAGGAGAACACACTGTCTGTCACTATCGACGAAATGCTGCACCATACGCGTGCGGTGCGCCGCGGAACGCATCGCGCGTTGGTCGTTGCGGACATGCCTTATGGCAGCTATCACACGGACCTGGCGGATTCGTTGCACAATGCCATGCGCTTCGTGAAGGAAGCGGGCGCAGAGGCCGTGAAAGTGGAGGGAGGAGAGCGCCGATTGGAATTGATTTCGCGGCTGACGGAAGCGGAAATCCCGGTGATGGGTCACGTGGGATTGACGCCGCAATCGGTGAATGCGCTGGGCGGATACCGCGTGCAGGGAAAGACAGTAGACGCTGCCGAACAATTGATTCGCGATGCGCGCGCGGTGGAAGCGGCGGGGGCTTTCGCGGTTGTGCTGGAAGCGGTGCCTCGCGAACTGGCGGCGCAGATTACGCGCGAGTTGCGCATTCCCACGATCGGCATCGGCGCCGGTCCGGACTGTGACGGGCAGATTCTCGTGGTACACGATCTTCTGGGGCTTACGTTTGGCCAGACGCCAAAATTTGCGCGGCGGTATGCCAACGTCGGAGAGATTATTTCCAAGGCCGTGCGCGAATACTGCGATGATGTGCGCGAAGGCGGGTTTCCTTCGGACGCTGAGTCCTATCACGCGGCGCGGATGGCGATGGAGCAGAAAGAAGCGCCGGTTAATAGTGACGGCGATTGGTAGAAAACGCACCACGAAGTAAAAGTCAAAAGCGGATTCCTCGCTTTAGCTCGGAATGACAACCGAAATTTAACTTTGCAAGTGGAGAAGAAGATGACGCCACAAGAGATGCGCGCGCTGTACGACTACAACGCTTGGGCGAACCACCGGTTGCTGGACGCGTCGTCCAAGCTTACGACGGAGCAGTTCGTTCAGCCAATGGGTTCCAGCTTCGGCTCCGTGCGCGATACGCTCGCGCACATTTTCGGCGCCGAATGGATCTGGCTGGAACGGTTCCAGGGGCGCTCGCCGGCGTCACTGCCGGATACCACGCAGTTCAAAGACATCCCGAGTCTGAAAGAACGCTGGGACGAGCACGAGGCGCGGCTTCTCAGTTTTGTACGCGGGCTTACGCAATCCGACCTGGACCGCGTGATGGAATACAAGACGCTGAAGTACGGCGTTTATAGCAATCCTCTGTGGCAATCGATGCAGCATGTAGTGAATCACGGGTCGTACCACCGAGGGCAGGTCACCACGCTTTTGCGGCAACTCGGCGCCCAGCCGATCCTGACCGACCTGATGCACTTTTACCGCGAACGCGCCACGGCGGCGGGCGCTTAGTTTCGATTTTCTCTTCCCACGTGGAAACCATCCGAACTGTCGCTTGGATGAAAGAATACGCGCGGCAAGCGCGCGCGGAGAGCCGCATTATCGGGCTGGTGCCTACGATGGGCGCGCTACACGCTGGACATTTGTCGCTGCTCGAGCGAGCGCGCAAGGAGTGCTCGTCGGTGATTGCTTCTATCTTCGTTAACCCGAAACAGTTCGGCCCTAACGAGGATTTCTCAAAATATCCGCGCACTTTCGAGAGCGACAGCGAAAAACTGGAACGCGCGGGCGTGGATTCCCTTTTTGCGCCGGAACCTGCGGAGATTTATCCGAATGGATTTTCGACCTACGTCAACGTCGACGGATTGAGTGATCGATTAGAAGGGCGCTCGCGACCCGGGCATTTTCGCGGCGTCACGACGGTAGTGATGAAAATGCTGCAGATCGTGGAGCCGACCTTCGCGTATTTCGGGCGCAAAGATGCGCAACAATCGAGACTGATCACACAAATGGCGCACGACTTGAATCTCGATACGGGGATCGTCGTTTGCCCGCCGGTGCGCGACCCGGACGGCCTGGCGCTTTCGTCGCGAAATGTTTATTTGAGCGCGGACGAGCGCAAAGCCGCCACGGTTTTGCATCGCGCGCTGGAGGCGGTGAGGGACGAGCTTGTAGCTGGAGTTCGCGACGCGCTGCAACTGCATTCCGGTTTGCGCCGCAAGCTGGATTCGGAGCGTCTCGCGAGAGTGGACTACGCGGAAATTGTTGATGCGGAAACATTTGAGCCAGTCGTGCGCGTGAGAAAGCCCTGCTATGCGCTGCTTGCGGTTTTTATCGGAAAGACGCGCTTGATCGATAATTTGTATATTGAGCCGAAATCATCGGATTCCGAAGAACTGGTGTTTCACTTCTAGCGCCTTGGTGGCGCGGCGTTCCCGCCTTCGCTCTTCTTTTTGCTAGACTTTTGTTACGGTCCTAAATTTTTTCTTGAGGTGACGGAGATGAAATCCCAAATTCGATTCGTTTCGATTTTTCTTGCACTAGCGTTGGTGTTGCCTGCGCTGGCGCAGGCAGGCGGCACAGTTCCAGAAGGAGCAAAGATCACCGTGGTGACCGACCAGTCCGTGAGCTCGAAGACCGCCAAGGCCGGGCAGACGGTCACAGGCTCAGTCGCGCACGAGGTGATTTCGGGCGGCAAAGTAGTGATTCCCAAGGGTGCTTCGGTCAAGCTGACCGTGAGCGGCGTGCAGGCTTCAGGTCGGCTGTCCACTCCGGCAAAACTTTACTTGCGGCTGCACACAGTGACCGTGGGCGGCAAAACGTACACGATTGCAACTAGTTCCGCCGGAAGAACGCTGGGCGGCAAAGGCAAACGGGATGCCGGGTTCATCGGCGGCGGCGCAGCGGGCGGCGCGGTGATTGGAGCGCTAGCAGGCGGCGGCAAGGGCGCAGCGATCGGCGCAGCGGCCGGAGCGGGAGCCGGAACAGCCGGCGCTGCAGCGACGGGGAAGAAAGACATCGAGTTTCCTGCCGAAACGAAGCTGGCGTTCACTGTGCGGGCGCCCGTGACGATTAACTAAGGCTCATCTTCAGCGGATAGGTGAGGCGTTGAGCATTGTCTCGCCTATCCGCGACGCGAGTAAGACTTCCCGGTTTTGACGGTGACCCCCACCCCCCACCCCCATTCCATGGATGTATATCAAAACAAAGGACTTACAAAACGGGTTCCGCTTAAATGATTGATTCTAAAGGGCCTCTTTTTCGTTGGATGTGGTTGATAAAGTGACCAAAAAGGAAGAGCGGCAGGACGGCTGCCGCAGTCTACACAATTTTACCTGTCATCATTATACCACCCAGATAGAGCTCTTCAAAGAAAAAGAGAAACTATGCAGTAGCAACCTGCGCGGCGGGCTGTTTTTTCGAGATGACTTTGAGAACTTCGGAGGCGTGGCCCTTGGCTCTGACGAGAGGCCAGAGTTCCTCGACTTTTCCGGTTTTGCCGATGAGGAAGGAGCTGCGGACGATGCCCATGAAGGTGCGGCCCATGAACTGCTTTTTCTGCCAGACGCCGAACTTCTGGATAGTCTTGTGAGTAGGGTCGCTGAGCAGGGGAAAATTGAGTCTGTGCTTTTCCTTGAACCCAGCAAGCGCTTTGACGGGATCGGCGCTCATGCCAAGGATGGCCACGCCCAGCTTGTCGAATTGCCTCTTTGCGTCACGAAACTCGGACGCTTCTATCGTTCAACCGGGAGTGCTGGCTTTTGGAAAGAAAAAGACGAGGACGCGCTGGCCGGCGAAGTCCTTGAGGGCGAGTTCTTGGCCTTCGTCGGATTCGAGGCGGAAGGCCGGGGCTTTGGTGCCTACTTTGAGCATGGGACATTCCTCATTCAGATGTTGGGAGCATAACAGGATTCGGAGCGGATGGGCTGGGAAGACCCGAAAAGCGACAGTCAGCCGCGCTCGCAAAAGCCTCAGGCCTAAAGCCCTGAGCTACAACTTGTTCTACGAAACAGGCAACGACATATTTCAATTTGCCTACGAAAGCAACTTGCGGAGGATGTCGTTGACGGCCTGTGGGTTGGCTTGGCCGCGCGTGGCCTTCATGACCTGGCCGACGAAGAATTTGAAGACGCCTTCGTTGCCGGTTTTGAATTTGGCGACGTTGTCCGGATTTTTGGCGATGACTTCACGGGCGGCTTGTTCGATGGCGGCATCGCTGACTTTGGCGCCGAGGCCCTCGGCGGCGACGATCTCGGAGGCGGTGCGGCCCGATTCGAACATGTTGGCGAAAACTTTTTTTGCGACAGCGCCAGTGATTTTTCCGGATTCGACGAGTTTTACCAGTTCGGCCAGGGCGGCAGGCGAGACGGGGCTCGCGCTGATTTCCTTGCCGGAGTCTTTCAAGCCGCGAAGAAGCTCCGTTTGCATCCAGTTGGCGGCCGCTTTGCCGGGAGCGCCGGCTTTGACGACGGCTTCGAAATAATCAGCTAGGGCTTGCGTGCTGGTGAGGACTTCGGCGTCGTAGGGCGTGATGCCATAGGCGGTGACGAAGCGGGCGCGTTTGGCTTCGGGGAGCTCGGGGAGCGAGCGGCGGACTTGTTCGCGCCAGGCCGAGCTGACGTGCACCGGGAGAAGATCCGGCTCCGGGAAATAGCGGTAGTCGTGAGCTTTTTCTTTCGAACGCATGGAAACGGTATGGCCCTCGGCCTGATTCCAGAGGCGTGTCTCCTGAAAGAGGCGGCCGCCGGATTCGAGGACGCCGATGTGGCGCTCGATTTCGTACTCAAGAGCTTTTTGGAGGAAGCGGAAGGAATTTAGATTTTTTACTTCGACCTTGGTGCCGAATTCTTTCGAGCCGCGCAGGCGCACGCTGACATTGGCATCGCAGCGGAGCGAGCCTTCCTCCATATTGCAATCGCTGACGCCGGTGTAGAGCATGATTTGACGGAGCGCGGTGAGGTAGGCATAAGCCTCCGCGGGAGTGCGCATGTCCGGCTCGGAGACGATTTCGCTGAGCGGAGTGCCGCAGCGGTTGTAGTCAATGTAAGCCTTGGTGGCGGATTGCGAGAAGCCTTCGTGAAGATTCTTGGCGGCGTCTTCTTCGAGATGGAGGCGCGTGATGCCAATGCGTTTCTTGGCTCCGCTGACTTCGATTTCGAGCCAGCCGCCCGTGGCGAGTGGCAATTCGTATTGGGAGATTTGGTAACCCTTGGGGAGGTCGGGGTAGAAATAGTTTTTGCGGGCGAAGCGGGAATGGTCGTGGACGGTGCAGTTCAGGGCAAGGGCGGCGCGCATGGCCATCTCGACGGCGCGCTTGTTGAGCACGGGGAGACTGCCCGGCAGGCCGAGGCAGACGGAACAGACGTTGGTGTTGGGAGGATCGCCGAAGCGAGTCGAGCAGCCGCAGAAGATTTTTGTGCGGGTGAGGAGCTGGACGTGGACTTCGAGGCCGATGACGGGCTCGTATTTGGCGAGCACGTCGGGCGTGAGGGAGGCGGCCTCTGGAGCGGATTTCGGCATAAAGAGACAAAGATTATAGCAGAGCGGGAGCGGCGCTAGGCAGGAGGGAGAGCGAACGGCCTGAGAAGGTCGTCCCCTACAACCTCGCAGGCAATGAAAAAAGCACGGGTCTGAAGACCGCCACTACAAATCAGGCGGAAGCGCGCTGGGCGGACGGACGCAGCGCTGGGATGAGGCGTTCGGCGAGGGCGTAAGCACCGAAGAGCAGCGCGGCGTAGAAGGCGTCGCCGGCGAGCGTGTTCCAGAAGAAGGGGATGCCTGCGAGGTAGCAAGCGGCGAGGCCGGAAACGGTTTTCGGATAAGAATTCAGGAGCCACCACACGGCGAAATTGGTGACTAAGAAAAATTGGATGGCGCCGAGCAGGGTAGCGATAGAGATGCGGGCAATGGTGCGATGATCACGGAGCCAAAGGCCGATGGCGACGTTGACGAGGAAGCTGGCGTAGACGATGGGGAGTAGCTTGTGGAAGCCGATGAAGATGTCACCCACAAAAAGCGCGACAAGCGGGAATACGAAAGCGAGGCGGCGGTCTTTGAGCAGAGCACCGGAGAAGAGGGCCATCGCGCCGACGGGCGTGAAGTTCCACGGGTGCGGAGCAATGCGTAAGGCGGCGGCGAGCAGAATCATAGCGAGCGCGAGCAGGGTGCGATAGAGCAGGTTTTCTTTTTGGGAGATTTCG